>SDBT01009867.1_pt1 | contig 15457 bp, 10 predicted proteins | sample 2277101 | NCBI WGS metagenome assembly SDBT01 (sample SAMN10404973, study PRJNA504765) | marine sediment metagenome | isolation source: marine sediment core GS10_PC15, 103 cmbsf | place: Arctic Ocean: Southern Knipovich Ridge | collected 2010 | reverse complement strand
CCCATCGCCAGGCACGCAACGGCGGAGGCCAGGCACGTCGCCATGAACACCCCCCCCGCATCCATCCCGGCCTTGCTGAGGACCGCCGGCTGAACGAAGAGGATGTAACTCATCGCCATAAAGGTCGTCGCCCCGCCGAGCACTTCTCGTCCGACCGTGCTTCCACGCGATTTTATGCTGAACATTGGCGGTTCCTTTTAGCTCCCCGGAGGAGCGCAGGGACCATGTTGGCCCGCAGGGGCTGATTTGTCAAATCATTAGAACAACCGATGCGCTTGTTCTCTTGTTTGGGTCTTTAGGCGGCAATAGAATGCCTCTGTCGCCTTCACGGGAAGCTTCGGCTGGGCCGGTGGACAAGGTTGATATATGGTGCATTAGAAAGACATGGACCCATGACTACCGAGGAAATATTACGAGAGATCAAGCACCGCCTCGAGAAGGCGCACGGACAGAGGCTGCAGGGTATCGTCCTTTATGGTTCGGAGGCGCGCGGGGAGGCCAGGAGCGACAGCGATATCGACGTGCTGGTGCTGCTTGGCGACCCAATCGATTATGGACGCGATTTGGAAGCCAATCTCGACGCCCTCTATCCGCTCTCGTTGGAGCTGAACAGACGGATCAGCGCCAAGCCCGTTTCCGCAAGAGAATATGAAACTACAGACTGCCCTCTCTACCGGCGCGCACATCGGGAAGGAATTGCAGCATGAAGGAGTCACCCGAAGCCCCGGCCGGTCCTGCACCATAAGCTCCTGCGGAAAACCCCACAGATTGACCTTTCGGAGAATAGACTTCTGTTGTCCTGGTGGGTACATGGCACGACCGGGGAGGTTTGGTCCTGTTCAAAGGGGTGCGAATAATATCTAATGGGCCTAGTCTTATGGGAGCGGGACAATTCCGGTGAATTTGCAACGCAAACTTGGATTTTGGAGCGTTTTTTGCATCGCCTCGGGTGCGATGATCTCGAGCGGTCTGTTCATCTTGCCCTCGCTCGCGTTCGCACAGGCTGGACCGGCCATGGTCCTCGCCTACGCATTGGCGGCGATAATGGTCATCCCCGCCGCGATGTCTAAGGCGGAACTCGCCTCCGCCATGCCCCGCGCCGGAGGGAGCTACTTCTTCATCGAACGCTCCATGGGCGCCCTACCCGGAACGCTCGCCGGGTTCGCCAACTGGTTCTCCATCTCGCTAAAGAGCGCCTTCGCACTGATAGGAATCGGTGCATTCGCGCAACTGCTCGTTCCCGGAACGCAGATGTGGATCATCAAAATCGTAGCCATCGGCTGCTGCGTGATCTTCGCGGGTCTGAACATCCTGAGCGTCAAGCAGACATCCCGCCTCCAGATCATCCTGGTAGTGATCCTTTTGGGGATACTGGGGGTATACATCGCATTGGGTCTCCCGCGGGTAAGGCACGAATCGCTGACGAATTTTATGGGCAAGGGGCGCGCGGCTATCTTCGCCACGGCCGGGTTGGTCTTCGTATCGTTCGGGGGGTTGACGAAGGCGGCATCCATCGCCGGGGAGGTCCGCCGTCCCGGTCGAAACCTACCGGCCGGAATGTTCGCCGCCCTGCTTGTCATATCGTTGTTCTACGTGGGGGCGGTCTTCGTCACCACAGGGGTGCTCAGGCCCGAACAGCTCCACGACCCGGACACCAACTTCTTCAACCTGACTCCGCTGAGCACGGCCGCCGGTGAATTCATGGGCTACGGGGGGGTGATCCTGCTCTCCGCTGCGGCGATGCTGGCGTTCATCACCACAGCCAACAGCGGAATCCTCACCGCCTCTCGCTCCCCGATGGCGATGTCGCACGATAGATTGCTCCCCGGTCTGTTCCGGAAGCTCTCGGGGCGATTCCAGACACCCTACGTCAGCATCCTGTTCACCGCGGGGTTCATGATTATTCTCATCGCAGCCTTGCCGATCATGGACCTCGTCAAGGTCGCTTCCACGATGAAGCTCGTCCTGTTTATGCTCACCACCCTCGCCGTCATCTTCATGCGCGGCAGCAAAATTCAAAATTACCGCCCGCTCTATCGCTCCCCCGGTTACCCGTGGTTGCAGATCGCCGGTATCGCCATGTACCTGTTCCTGATCGTCGCGATGACCCGCGAGATGGACTGGATCCCGCTGCTGACCACCTGCGGGTTCGGAATCGTTGCAATACTGTGGTACCTCGTTTACGTCCGCCCCCGCACGAACCGGGAAAGCGCCTTCCTTTACATGGTGCGAAACATCGTATCGAAGCAGATGTATCGCAGCGGGCTCGAGGATGAACTGCGGGAGATCGCGCTGGAGCGCGACGAGGTCACGCGCGACCGGTTCGATCATCTCATTCAGGACTGTGCGATCCTCGATCTACCCTCGCAGACGCCGGTTGAGGATATGGTCCACCAGGCTGCCGATCTGCTCTCGAAGCGCCTGGGGATCGGAAAGGACAAACTCTTCGACCTGTTTCGCGCGCGGGAGGCGGAGTCTTCCACGGTGATCCAGCCCGGGTTGGCGATTCCCCATGTCGTCGTGGAGGGGAAGGGCCTCTTCGACGTACTCCTGGTGCGATGCAAGAAGGGGCTGATCTTTCCCGGAGAGGATGAACCCGTCCGGACAGCCTTCGTCCTGATCGGGTCACCTGACGAGCGGAATTACCACCTGCGTGCGTTGATGGCGATCGCGCACATCGTCCAGGAGCGAGATTTCACAAAGCGCTGGTTGGCGGCGCCGAAGGCGGAACACCTCCGCGACATCATCCTGCTCTCCGAACGCTCCCGGGATATCTAAGCGCCTCTGTCGCCGAGCAGCATCTACTACAATGTGTCGCTCCCCGGTGCTATTATGGTTCCCGCGTTCCGTGGTTTTCTCAAGTATCGAGACGTTAAGGAGGTAGTGTGGCGATGACGGGTTTTCCGAGAAGGCGGTTGCGGCGGCTGAGCTACAACGCGACGCTGCGGGCAGAGATACCCTCCCCGCCGGGTTGGATATGAGAGGTTCCCGATGCAGTCTTATCGCGCCCACGACAGAAGTGATGCACCGCAGGACTGCGGGAGTTTCTTCATCGACGTGCAGGGACGGTTCTCACCGCAGGACATCGTCGTTCGCTGGTGCGATAACCCAAGAACCTCCAACGACGAAGTCGACTACCTGATAGAGCAAACCTGGAAGAGTGAACTCGCCCGCGCCCGGTCCGGTCGACGCAAGCTCTTCAATGGTAAACTCGCCCGCCTGATCGACTGCGACGTGCATGATGATAGGCTCGCGCTCTGGGTCGGACAGACAAGCTACAAGGAGTTCCTCGGGACCAATCTCCGCAATCCGCATCTCGGAGAATCTCACGGTTCGCAAGTCCTCGCGGATGCACTGGGTGTCTCGGGCGTCGTCGTCACCGGCGACGGATTTCTGGTGATGGGGCGAAGGAGCGAGCGCGTGGTATTCTATTCCGGGTTCATTCATCCGATCAGCGGGATGACCGACGCCCCCCCCGAACCCGGTGCGAGTCCCGATCCGCTGGAGGTGATTATCAAGGAACTGACCGAGGAAACGGGGATATCCCCCGATAGGATCACTCGCAGCGTCTGCCTCGCCCTCATCCGCGATAAGGAAACACTCCAGCCAGAACTGATCTTCGAATTGGCGGTCGAAGGGGATGTTGAGAGCATCCGCAAATCAGCTCGCAGCGCGGTTGATTCCGACGAGCACAGTGAACTGATCGAAATCCGCGATGAACCGGCAAAAGTGGCCAACTTTATCAAGATCAATTACGCGGAGCTGACCCCGACGGGCCTGGCAGCGCTGCTGTTGCATGGGCGGGGAAACTGGGGGACGGACTGGTTCACCGCCACTCGCGAGTATCTCATGAAGGGCGAGAAAGGAATCTAGATATGGGGCGATCAAAACATCCTTCGTCAGCATCGCCAGGACGGAGCAACCCCCGCTCTGCGAGCAGGAAGCGCAAGAAGGGGTATCTATCCGGGAAGCGAATTCTACCGAAGCCAATTACCGGGCGCCAGAAGCTCTCCACGGTGATCGACGAGACGTTCCTTGCGTACAATTCGGCGCGCCTGCGCGAAGGATGCGAGCTGATGGTCACCAAAATGCTCCGAAAGAACGTGACTCTCGGGATGTCTCTAAGCGGAGCCCTGACCCCCGCGGGGTTGGGATGCTCATCACTGGTCCCGCTGGTCCGCGCCGGGTTCGTGGACTGGATCGTCTCGACGGGTGCGAATCTCTACCACGATCTGCACTTCGCTTTGAATTGTAAACTCTTCAGAGGAACCCACAAAGTCAACGACGCCGACCTCCGCCGCTGCGATGTGGTCCGCATCTACGACGTCCTGCTCGATCACGATACTTTGCTCACCACCGACGCGTGGATTCGAAGAGTCCTTTCCGGTCAGGAATTCCAAAAGACGATGTCTTCGAGCGAGCTGCATTACCTTCTCGGTAAGGCCGCCGCCACACAGGAGAAGCGAAATAAATTACCAAATGTCTCGCTCCTTGCCGCCGCGTATAGATGCGGAGTCCCGATCTACACCTCTTCGCCGGGAGACTCCAGTATCGGTATGGACGTGGCGGAATTGAATCTTGGGGGGGGCGAGCTTCAGGTGGACCCGTCGCTGGACGTAAACGAAACCACCGCCATCGTCCTGTGGACCAAGCGATCCCGCCGCGCCAGTGCATTGCTGATCGTCGGAGGGGGCAGCCCCAAAAACTTCATGCTCCAAACCGAACCGCAATTGCAGGACATACTCGGGATCAAGGAGGCGGGACACGATTATTTCTTCCAGATCACCGACGCCAGGGCGGACACCGGGGGGCTCTCCGGTGCGTCTCCCAGCGAGGCCGTCAGTTGGGGTAAGCTAGATCCGAAGCGCCTCCCCGACGCCGTTGTCTGCCACACCGACGCCACCATCGCCCTACCGCTGTTGACGCACTACGTCCTCGCAAACTGTCCCAAGCGTAAGCATATGCGGCTCTACGAGAGGCGCGGGGAGATGTTGGAGAGTCTGAGGAAGGAGTATCGCGCAAGGGGTAAGTAACCGGTGGGTTCTCAGACCTGCCTACCGGACAGGCAGGTTCAACGCACCGGTGAGAGTTGCCTCGCCCGGAACTCTTCCAGCCCCCCCGGTGGCGGGAAGGCCTTGGCGAAGTCAATCCCGGCCTGCTCGCATTGCCTTTCAAGCACCGCTGCGACCAGATCGTAAAGCTCCAGTTGAATCTTGGGGTCCATGCGGGCGTAGAGGTTGGACCGCGTCACGAGGTCCATGTTTATTCCCATCGTTCGCGGTTCGATGAACATTCGGGCGGCGGTATCCCGCATCAGGATCGACATCGGCGGAAGGTTCGTCCGCCGAGGTGCGTCCTTGTGATAGGCCCGATGGACACGGTAAGCGTAGTTAATGCTGTCTCGATACCCCCGAGCCGACCCGGCCGCTTTCTGCAACAGCGCCACCTGCAACGCGATGTGAATCTGGGAGTACGCAGTCCGCTCGATGGGCTTTTCATCGCGATGAAGGCGCTCGATGACGAAGTCATCCAGGTTCATGTCCCACTCCTTGTCTCGCAGTCCGTAGGCCTCCTTGACCCAGTCCAGGTACTCCTGGGCCTTCTGGCGGCGGTAGCCGGCATAGAGCATCTGGATCGCCCGGGCGAGATAATTTATGTGACCGTTGCGGAATATGTTGTCCTCGAACTCCTTCCCGCGGGCCTGCGACGTGCTACCACCCATGCGCACGTATTCGTCATGGGTGGGCTCGATCATCCGCCAGTCCGCTCCCATCGTAATGAACGGATACTCCGGATCGTTGCCGTTTTTAATATAGGTCAATCGCCCCATCCACGTGAGGGCCTTGAGGGAATTGATAACTGTCCGGCCGGTGTTGAGCGTGTCGATCTCGCCCATGTCCAGGTTCTCACAGACGTGCAATCCGTAGCTTGTCCAGTACATCCCGTGCGGTTGGACGAGGCGCCAATCGAGCGGGCCGTACTTTTCCATAAGCCCGAGCATCCACTGGGGGTCCATCTTGTAAACGTTCCAGAGGATTTGCGCTCGGACGAAGCAGAGGAGCTTGTTGCGCGCTTCAGTGTGCTCTGCGGAGTTGATGACGCTCCCCAGGGCCCGTTCCCGCTGAGTTTTGGCGACAAACCGACTCCCCGGACCCCTCGTCACCTCGATGCTCTCATCGCGCGAATAGCGGTTGTAGGTCAGCAGTAAGTCCTCACCGATCTTGACGCCCTGGGCGTCGAGCAACTTAGCGTATGCGGCGACGGAAGGGTCCAGGAACAGTTTGTCCAACTGATCCTTTTGGATTCTATTCTTACCCTGGCGGGTCAGGTCCTTATCGAGTGGGGCTTCGGCGATGGGTCTGAAGGCGTCAATCGTCTCGACAGTGGACCCCTGCGGAGGTGCACCAAGAAGCTCCTGCATCATCGCCGCCCATCGCTGCTTGTAGACCATGTGCATCTCATCCATGTTCAGGCCCATCTTCATGAAGAAGATCCACCCCAGGTCCATATACAACCGCACGGACTTGCGGTTGTGCGGTATCCCACCATCCCGCAGGAGCTTCACGCTGTTGTAAACCCAAAGCCATCTCTCCTGAGGGGTGTGAGTAGTCACCGAGATATTCCACGCCATGTTCCATGCGTGAAACCCCCACACACCCGCAAAGCTGGGCTGGAGCTTGCAGATGAAATCCGCCAGTTGCATCGCCTCGTAATGCCTACCGTTGTCCTTGAGTTGCTGGGAGCGAATCCACAGGTAATTGACGATAGGCGCCCGCAACCCCCCCGGCGCCATCATCAGCAGCGCCCTTCCCGGGTAATTCCGAGCCACCTCCGGTGGGTTCAGCTCATACTCGCGGCCCTGCTCGCTGAGGGGGTATTGCACGATTCCCGCCCCTACCAGGAGGGCGGCGGCGATCAGGCCCCAGAGAAACTCCCGTATTCGCGGTGTATTTCCCATCCGCGCTCCTACACCTGGACCCTGGCCAGTTCCCGGCGGTGGAAGAGCAGAGAGGCGATCACAATCACCAGGAGGCTCTGGACGCAGATTCCCCAAACGGCTGTCCCGCCCACCTGCTCCCACGAGATGTTCATTCCGTCCACGAGGGAATCCGCCGGTGAGGTTCGCCCGAGGTCCGGAAGCAGAACGTTCATACACTTGACGACCAACAGGGAGAAATAATCGAGCACGGTCGGTTCACCACCCGTGATGGTCCCGTAGCTGACGGCGTTGATGATAAAGTTCCTGCCCAACTGGAACGTCAATATCACGAAACAAAACAGGGATGCGACCGGAAAGGAAACGAAGCTGCCCGCCATTACTCCCAGTGCGGCGAGAAAGACCAACTGGATAAAAATCAGCGTGATCCCTCGAACGAGATTCCACTCGAAGCTCCCCGCGCGATACAGTACCGCGATGTCGTCGTCAAGCACCGTGACGGTCGTCGCGAAGCCCCCGGGGCCCTTGGGTATGTTCACGTATCGCACGCGAAGCGTCCCGTCGCTATCGACGAGGCGTCCCGAGACGGTCAGTGTGTTTCTCCCCTCCGCAGCATCGGTTCTCCGCTGTCTGTAGAATACGTTGTCCCTGTCATTCCTGATCTCCCAGATACTGCTCAGTGTCGCGTCGGGGGGAGAACTGGCGGGGTTGGACTTGTAGGTAATCTGAACAGTCGGATCGGCGACGATCTGGACGGTCTTACCCTCGCGGAGCAAGGTGAAGGCGGTGCGGGCCATCTCTTCGGGCCGAAAATGAACCACGAAGCAATCCTTTTCCAGGCGGTGCACCTGCCCCTCTACATCGCCGATTCGCACCGGTCCGGCGTAGGTCAGCGCACCGAGGATCTCCGAACTCGTATCGATGCGCATCATCCCCCCCTGGGGAGACATCTTGACGATGTGTCCGTTTCCGCGCGTCTGGTTGCCCCTCACGCGTATCCCTGAGAACCGCCACACCCTCGTACCGTTCGGTGGGATCGATTGTATGGTCCCTCTGACCTCCTCGGTTATGTCGGTGATCATCTGTTCGAAGGCGGCGTCCTTGTCGGACCCGGATCGCGCAGCGTAATCCTCGATCGCCGCCCGGAACGCACCTTGTTCCTTAAGCGTCTTGATTCTCGCGGCGACACGGCGTGCGATTTCGATATCGATGGGGTCGGGGGCGATTCTTTCGCGGGCGGTGAACACTTCCGTCTCAACGGCGCGGCGGTCGTCCGGGTGCAGCGCCTCGGCGGTCCGTAGATATTGCGCAAGGGCATAGATGGTGCAACCCGCCGCCACCACCAACATCGCGTCTATCCAGACCACACCAATCCACCTGCCCACAATATACTCCCAGCGCGCAATGGGCTTGGTCGCCACAGAGAAGATGTGCTTGTTCCTCATGTCGGAGGCGACGATCGAGGTCGCAAGAAAGATCGTCATCAGGGACCCCAGTACGGCGGTGATGGAGACAGCGTATGAGAGGAACGTTCTGATCTGACCGGCGAGGGTCCCGTCGCCCTTCATCATCTTGAGGAACGGCATGGCTGTTAAGGCAGCGGCGAGCAGGACGATGAACAGACCAGCGACTTTCATCCGCAGGCATTGACGAAAGGTGTGCCTAGCTACGGCCCACAGGGCAAACATGCGCTTCACTCCTCGGTTTGATCTTCAGGGTGATCCTCGATCAGGCGTTCGATGACCTCGCGGTCCGCTTCGGCGGGCCCCTGCTCGGGAGCTTTCGGGACCGCTTCAGTGGGTTGCGAAGGACCGCGTGCGGTATCGATGAGCTCTTCGATCACCTCGCTTTCCACCTTCGCGGGCGGTGCCTGAGGTCCCTCCGCGGCACCTTCGTCCTCGGGGGCGGGTTTGGCGGCCGCTACCAAGTGTTCGATCACCTCGCGACCATCGAGAGCCGCCTCGCCCCGCAGGAACTCAGCCACCTTCCCACCCGCCAGTGCCCCACCCGTCGCAACTCGCTGCCGCTGCGCCTCGGTCACGATCCGCAGGAAAAGCGATTCAAGCGTGTCTCGCGGAGTGGTTACCTCGAGCAGTTCCCTACCCGAGCCCTCCAGGAGACCCTGGAGGCGTGAGAGCGTCTCGGCGTCGAGACGGTCTGTGGTGATCTGCGTCTGTTCGCTCAGTGCGAGCAGCTCCTGGATGTTCCCTTCGGCGCGCTTGCGCCCTCCGTAAAGGATGTTCACGCGATCGCAGACGTCCTCGACGTCCGCGAGGAGGTGACTGGAAAGCAGGACCGTCTTTCCGCGCCCCGCCAATGTGCGAATGAGGTCCTTGATCTGTCTGGTTCCGATCGGGTCCATCCCGGCGGTGGGTTCATCGAGTATGAGCAGATCGGGATCGTTGATGAGCGCCTGTGCGAGTCCGATCCGCCGCTGCATCCCCTTGGAATACTCGCCCACGCGGCGGTAGGCGACGGCGGAAAGACCGACCATATCCAGGAGCATCCCGATGCGCCTGCGGCGCTCGAGGCGTGGCTGATGGAACAGGCGCCCGTAGAAATCAAGCGTCTCGTGTGCGTCGAGGAACGGATAGAGGTACGATTCTTCCGGGAGGAACCCGATGCGCGACTTGACGGCGACGTCGGTTGGGCGCTTGGAGAACACGGCGATCTGACCGCGCGTGGGGAAAAGCAATCCCAGGATCATCTTCAACGTCGTGGTCTTTCCCGATCCGTTGGGACCGAGCAGCCCGAACACCTCATTCGGGAAGACCTCCAGGTCCAGGTCCGCGACGGCGGTGACCTTCTCTCTAAGCCAAAAGTCCCGAAAGACCTTGGTCAGTCCGGCAGTCCTCACGACACACTCGTCGGTTTCAGGGGTAGTATCGATTTTTCTGCTCTCTTGCAGTTAGTCAGGTCCGTTCCGCGCTTCGAGCTACGGTGTCCCGGAACCGGGGCCTTGGGCTTCTTTCTCGCGTTTGAGTATCTCCCTCCGGATCTGTTTGCGGATCTCAGGATCGGGACTGATCCGATAGATCATCTTTCCGCTTCCCGGTGTGACGTAGATCTTTTCGACGGTCGTCGACGAGAGTATCGCATCGCGGACCTCGGCCCAATGGCGTTCGAGCATGAACTGCGGGTTCTTCTCGTACTCGCTGAGCAACTCGTCGAACCGTTTCGCCCTGCTCTCGGCCCCCTGCACGACCTGGGTTCTGTAGGCCCTGGCGTCGGCGATGACGGCGCTGGCTTGACCGCCGATGGACGGGCCCATCAGGACCTCCTCGACCTGTGCGAGCAGTTGTTTCGAGCTTTCCTCATCCGTTTCCTTAACGTACTGTCCGATGAGATTGTATTGACCTTGTGTCGATTCGATTGGAGAGCTGCTCCGCCCGGCCGCGGAGAATTCCTCCACCTCCCCGACGAGAATCTCGTGATTGGCGCCGGCGGCGGCGTTGAGGATCTCTCGCGCGTCGGCGATGGCTTGGTTGCGAAGCTCCGCCTGCTCGCTGATGGCCTTTTGAGCGTTGAGATACGCCGGAAGCGCCGCGAGCGGCCAGGTGCTCGTTAGGTTGATCGCGGTGATGCGCACCGCCTCGTACGCTCGCCCGTCGACGCTGGTGAGCTGGTTCAGCCGCCGCTGGGCCTCCTTTCGAATGGCTTGGGAGAATTCCGCCTTGTCCCTGCGTTGAATCCCATCAGCGGTTCGCCTTGCAGCGGCCAGAATCGCCGCCTTGCAGACCTGCGAGTGGATCGTTTCCTCCAAGTCCTCGATGTTCTGCCTGCAGGCCTTCGCTCCTTCGGAACCCTGGATGGCGTATTTGCAGATCATCTTAATGTGCAGGAGATTCCTATCCCCGGTCAGCAGCGCACCGCCGTATCCGGGTTGCAACCCCTTCGCCGGAGCGCGTCTCATGTGAAGCGGCTTGAGCTTGTCAGCGGCCGATTCGTACACCCAGGCATCCTCGACCGTCAATGTCCGCTCGCTGGTATCGACAAGTTCGATCTGCCCTACCGGGAAGGGGTACGTATACGCAAGTCCCTCCTCTGCGGTTCCGACGACGCGCCCGAAGACCTTTATGATCCCGACCTGATGGGCCTCGATGCTTTTGAACCCGGTGAAAAGGAACGCGACAACGACGAAGATCATGATTATGGTCAGGATGCGAAAACTGACTTTGAGGGCGTCGGCGAGCGATTCCTGCGCGCGATCCGCCCCACCTTCCACGTTCGCTGGCGTCTTTGGAGGTACCTTGCGAGGAGGTGCGTCCTCTTGCATATTTAAATTCTCACCCATCCTTACACCTTTGATATTACCTTCCTTCGCTCTTTGCCCCAGACCCGCTGCGCCGTTTATCGCTCGCAGCGGGCGAAGCGGGCTCTGGGAGTTCCTGAAGGAACGGTCCGCTCCGGAAGAACCGGACCGCGGGTACCTCAGAACCGTCCAGGAGGATCGTGGTGTTCGCAGAGAGGTTCTTCTTCAGCGACTCCAGCGATCTGAGGAACATCGCCAGGGGCTCGTTCTTTGCGAACTTGCGATAGTGCTTCGCGGCGAGCGTGTCGCCTTCGGCGCGGATCTTCAGGGCCTTCCCGGAGGCGAAGGCGAGTATCTGCTTGCTAGCGCGTTGAGCTCGCGCGCGTATCGCCGTCGCCTGGGCCTCACCGGCGGCCTTGTACTCCTGGACGAACTGCTCCCGCTCCTTCTTCTGCGCCTCGATGACTGCCTCCGAAACGGTCTGCGGTAACCCGAGCAGTTTCATCCCCACGCTGCGAACCTCCACCCCGTATTCGTCGAGCATCTCTCGTTGCAGGGGATCGAGGATCTCCGCCTCGATCTGGGCGATCTGCATCTTCTCCGGATCGGTGTTGACGAACTCGGAGAGGTTGTGGCGGGAGACCACGTTGCTCTTGTGATTTCGCAGCCGATCGCGAAGGCTTTCGATTCCCGCGTCGATTGTCACCAGTGACTGATGAAACTTCACCGGGTCGGCGATCCGCCACGTGCAGTACATCGTCAACAGGATGTTCTGCTGATCCTCAGTCGTAAGCTCACCGTATGGATCGTCCAGGATGAAGGTCCTCGCATCGTACTTCACGAGGCGTTGAATGGGCCACGGCCACTTGAAATGCAGCCCGGCGTCCGTCCGACCCTGATAGACTCCCGTCACCCGTCCGAAGGTCCTGATAAGGACGATGTCCTGAAGCTCGTCGACCGTAAACGCGACCGTGAAGATCAACAGGACGAGCACGACCAGTCCCGCCAACAAGAACATTCCTACGTGTTTTCTCATTTCTGTGTTCCTCTGTTCCCAACCTGGGGTGTTGTTTCATTCACCGACTTCGCCCTCGAAGGCGCCTTGCATGAATTCCTCTTGGCGCTCCCAGTTCAACCAGATCTGCAACTTATCCGGATCCATACCGATAACGTACTTGTTGATTCCCGGGAGGACCTCATCCCACACACTCAACCATCGGTCCGTCATGTAGATGTAGGGAGAGGCCTGAAACGCCACCAGCGTCCGCCCAAACGCCTGCGCCCGGGCCATTTCGGTGAGTTCTTTTTCGGTTCGGTCGGCCTCGGCGTCGGCGAGGAGCTTGGCCGGTCCTCCGACGGTCGTCTCGAACAACTTTTCGGTCTTCCGGTGCGCGTTGGCGATGGCGCGGTCAAAATCAAATCCGGCGGGGTTCGCTTGAATCTCTTTCAGCAAGCCCAGGTGCTCCAGATACCACCCGCGGAGTTGTTGCTTGGGCGTCTTGCGCTGTCCACCACGCATCTGCCCCAACAACCGCTCCTGGTAAATCTCCTCATCCAGGGCCTGGACGTTCTCCTCAGCGCGATGGATCTGCCCGGATAGGATTTCGGGGAGGCGCGTCGGATTATCGGGGAGCATTTCAAGCTCCTCCAGGGCATTGATCGCCAGGGCCAGTCTCAGCGCGGCCAGGGGTCGACCGGCCACCTGAACCAGGATTCGATTGGCTTCGGCCTCGGCTTGGTAGCGCGCCTGTAGCATGCGGCGTTCGGCTTCGAGGACGGCCTCGTAGGCCTCGGCCACGTCGGGGGGTGGATGGACGGCAGAGATCCCGACATACTGGATGTGCACACCGAGGCTGAGTTCGTCGCTGCGGGCTTGAATCCGCCGCTTTAGTTCATCGGCGGCGCGCTGGCGACCGTAGGTCATTATCGCTTCAGCGCGATTCGCACCACCTCCCTGGATAGGGGAGCTCAGGGTGGCGCTGGCGCAGTATTGCGACATTTCGCGGTAGGCGATGTTCTCCAGCAATTGGGCGGAATTGGCATACCTGTAACCGAAATCGTATGGATTGGAGATGACGTACTGCACCGCCACCACCAGCTTGATGATATTGACCGGGGGAGGAGCTTGTTCCTCGGACTCCGCGAGCCCTGCCCCGCGCGGAGCCACCGCCACCAGAAAATCCAATTCCTCCCGGGATCCGTGCTCCTCGGTCCACAGAAACAATTCCCTCCCGTTCACAATTGTCGCTTCGCGCTCTTCACCGGCGCCCAGGAGAATCTCGTGGACCTTTTTCGTCTCGAATCGCTGGACGGTGTCCACCGGGAATGGCCACTTGAAATGCAGACCCGGTTTGAGCGTGGAGCGATCGGCGTCGGCGCGGCCCCAGTGGAGGACGATGCACTCTTCGCCCTCTCCGACCAGTACGATCGAGCTCATCCCCATCTGCACGGCCCCTGCGAATACCAACAGCGGGATAAACGCGTGCGAGAGGAGCTGATAGAACCACGTCTTGGATACCTCGAACCCGAACTGGTAGTTCAACGCCTCCGCGATGGAGTGCCCGACGCGCCCGGGCTCGGCAATGAGGTTGAGCAGGCGCGAGTCGAAACTCTCCCGCCGCTCCTGCCCCGGTATGCGAGGCCGGTAGAAATCGAGCACCAGATTCAGCAGCAGCTCGGCGGCCAGGATGAATTGCGCCCCTGCAACCGCGTACGCCACGAGAATATCTATCTTGGTATTCCCGTGCCTCGCCCCAATCAGCGCGGCCAGGACGGTGCCCATGAACAGGACGTTAAGCAGCAGGTAACTACCCGCCGCCCGCAAGGATCGCCATCGCGCATCGGCGCTCATCCCCGTCGAGTAGCGCGAGAAAAGGAACGCTCCGAACGCGATTACCAAAGTGAGCAGCATTCCCTGGGCGGTGTTTACGATTTCGCTCGCACCCTGTGCGCGAAGGTACCTCACCAGTAATATCGCGATGGTGACGTGCATGGCGGTCCAGGTGAGCGTGAAGAGAGGGACGATCCAACGCTCCATGAACCGCACCCTCGCTGCCGCCGGGCGAAGCTCAGCCCCCTCGGGACCCTCAAAGATCGTCCCGCGAGTGGTCCCCTGGGCGGAGAGCTCTTCGAGCTGGGCGGATTCGCGGCGCTCGAGCTGGTGAGTGTAAAACAGCATCGCCACCATCAACCACAGGGGAATCCCACCAATCAGCAGGAGCATGCAGGACATCGCCGAAAGCGAGCCGGTCCACAGCCAGATAACAAGCATCACCGCCGTGAACCCCAACTGCGCGACAGCCCCGGCGATCGAAACGTTCTTAGCACGTCTGCGGGCAATCATCTCGTGAGATTCTCCTGTCTGAGGCCCGTGAGATTGCGAAATTCCCCGCGTGCGAAGGGGCGATCCGCGGTGAGTCCTTGCGGTGCACAGGTGTCCCGCGCTACAATTCGCCCTGATGCGGGCAACCTTCGCCCCGCACCGAACGTATCACAAAGGTCCGTGAGACCCGCAACCCCGGGAAAGCATCGACGATGATAAGGTTCTACGCCATATTCAAAAACACTTTCGTACAGACCATTCGACAACCGATCTACGGGGTGCTGATCCTGGTGACCTTCGCGGTTCTGCTCATCTCCGTTACCCTCGCCGGGTGGACGATGGGCACCGATTACCGCGCCTCCGACCAACGGATGCTGGAAACTCTGGGGCTTTCCACGCTGCTGGTGGCGGGGCTGCTCGTGGGCGCCTTCAGCGCCTCGAGCGTGCTTTCGCGCGAGATAGAGGACCAGACCGCGTTGACGGTAATCTCCAAACCGGTCCTCCGCGCCACTTTCGTACTCGGTAAGTTCGCGGGGGTATTGGCGGCGGTATCGCTGGGTTTCTACCTCTGCTCCCTGGTGTTCCTGATGACCGTGAGGCACCGGGTGGTCTCGGCCAGTTTTGATCCTTACGACGTTCCTGTCATCGTCCTGGGAACGAGCGCCTTTGTCCTGGGGATTCTCAGTGCGATGGTGGGTAATTACTTCTTCGGTTGGTCTATCATCTCGGCCGCCGTCTGGAGCTCCACCGTCCTGCTGACACTGGCGATGGGGATATTGAGCTTCGTCGGGAAGGAGTGGGCGATCGTGCCCCTGGGTCACGATACACTCAAGGACTTGGCGATCCACGGGCAGTTGCTGGTGGGGATGGCGCTGATCTTCATGGCGGTGATGATATTTGTGGCGGTGGCTGTAGCTGCGAGCACGCGGTTGGGACAGGTCATGAC
>SDBT01009866.1_pt1 | contig 15457 bp, 14 predicted proteins | sample 2277101 | NCBI WGS metagenome assembly SDBT01 (sample SAMN10404973, study PRJNA504765) | marine sediment metagenome | isolation source: marine sediment core GS10_PC15, 103 cmbsf | place: Arctic Ocean: Southern Knipovich Ridge | collected 2010 | reverse complement strand
GCTACCCTTGGAACTAGCCAAGATGAGCAAATTGTTGAGGATCTAGCAGGTGAAAGGCGCGAACCTTTTATGCTGCATTACAACTTCCCATCTTATTCAGTTGGTGAAGCGGGACGCGTAGGTCCTCCTGGTCGTCGTGAAATTGGCCATGGTAAATTAGCCTGGCGTGCTTTGCGCGCTGTTGTTCCAGACAAGGAAGCATTTCCCTATACGATTCGCATTGTCTCTGAAATCACTGAGTCAAATGGTTCCTCATCTATGGCCAGTGTTTGTGGTGGTTCCCTCGCTTTGATGGATGCTGGTGTCCCCATCACTAGCCCTGTTTCAGGAATAGCAATGGGCCTTATTAAAGAAGGGGATCGTTTCGCCGTCCTTTCTGATATTCTCGGTGATGAGGATCACCTTGGCGATATGGACTTTAAAGTTGCAGGTACTAAAACCGGTGTAACTTCGCTGCAAATGGATATTAAAGTGCAAGGCATCACTCAGGAAATTATGAATGTTGCTTTAAATCAAGCAAAAGAAGGACGACTTCACATTTTGGATGAGATGAACAAATCCATCGGACAATCCCGCGAAGAAGTTAGTGAACACGCTCCGCGCATGGTCACCATTAACATTCCCAAAGATAAAATTGGCGAAATCATAGGACCTGGCGGAAAAATGATTCGCGAAATTTGTGAAGTTAGCGGAGCAAAAATTGACATTGGGGATGAGGGAGAGGTCACCATCTCTGCCGTCAATGAGGAAGCCATTAACATTGCAAAAGACAAAATTCTTGGCATTACGGCAGAACCTGAGGTCGGCGTGATTTATAAAGGGAAAGTTGTAAAAGTAATGGATTTTGGCGCCTTTGTTAACTTCCTTGGTAATAGAGATGGCCTTGTTCACATCAGTGAGCTCAGTAACGCTAGAGTTGAAAGTGTGGGCGCTGTCGTCAAACAAGGCGAGCAAGTATACGTCAAAGTTCTCGGATTTGATCCGCGAGGCAAGGTAAAACTCAGCATGAAGTCGGTAGACCAACAAACAGGCGAATCAACTTCTGAAAGCCAAGCTACAGCTTCGCAAAATTAGTAAATATTAATGAAGGTAAGATAGTGAATTCTGTTAATCCCATTCTCATTTCCGGTCAAGAAGTACTACCCCTTGTTGAAGGGGGAAAGGGCATTGCCATCTCTAATGGTCAGAGTTCTGGAGCCTGGGCTGCAACAGGAGGTGTGGGAACCTTCTCTGCCGTTAATCCTGACGCATATGATGCTGAAGGTAAATTAATCCCTGTTGTTTATAATGGTCGTACGCGCGGCGATCGTCACCGTGAACTAATTGATTACGCTATCAAGGGTGGCATTACCCAAGCTCGCATTGCCCATGAGATGTCCAATGGACAAGGTCGCATACATATGAACGTTTTGTGGGAAATGGCAGCTGTGGAGGAGATTCTCCATGGCGTGTTAGAGGGCGCAAAGGGTTTAATTCACGGAGTTACTTGTGGGGCAGGGATGCCTTATCGAGTTGCTGAAATATCAGCCCAGTACGGTATTTATTATTACCCAATTGTGTCTTCAGCTCGAGCCTTCCGTGTCCTTTGGAAACGTGCTTATCACAAGTTTTCACAATGGCTAGGTGGTGTGGTTTACGAAGATCCTTGGCTTGCGGGTGGCCATAATGGTATCAGTAACAGCGATGACCCCCTGCAACCAGAAGATCCTTTGCCTCGTGTTAGAGCGCTACGCGAGATTATGAACAGTTTTGATCTGCATACGACACCTATTGTAATGGCTGGTGGTGTATGGTATTTGCGAGATTGGCAAGATTGGATTAACAACCCAGAGCTTGGTCCCGTCGCCTTCCAATTTGGAACGCGGCCTCTTTTAACCCAAGAAAGCCCTATTTCACAAGCTTGGAAACAAAAATTAGTGACGCTCAAAAAAGGTGATATTTTTCTAAATCGCTATAGTCCCACAGGATTTTACTCCTCAGCTGTAAACAATCCATTCCTAGCAGAGCTTAAAGGACGTAATGCCAGACAAGTAGCTTACCAAAAAAATCCAGTTGGAGAACAGCAAACGCCCATGCCCATTGGTCCACGACAACGTTTAGTCTACCTCACAGAGTCTGACGAAAAGCAAATACAAGCGTGGGTGCAAGCTGGATTTACCCAAGCTTTGCGTACTCCTGATCAAACATTAATTTTTGTTACCCCAGCAAAAGAGCAAGAAATCCGTAAAGACCAAGTTGATTGTATGGGATGCCTAAGTGCTTGTTTGTTTAGTAATTGGTCGCAAGAAGAAGCCGGTAACACTGGACGAAAAGCTGATCCTAGGTCTTTTTGCATTCAGAAAACTCTGCAGTCCATCAGCCATGGCGATGAAGTTGACAATCAACTAATGTTTGCTGGCCACAGCGCTTATAAATTTGCTGAAGATCCTTTCTATAACGAAAATTTTATTCCGACTGTCAAACAATTGGTGGAGCGCTTGCAAACTGGCGACTAGTAACGTATGATCGCTGTGCACTTCAAAGTATTGAACAATTAATTAAGGAGCAAAAATATGTTAACCATTGGAAATCGTTTCCCTAACTTTAAAATGACAGGTGTTGTTTCAAATGACATTCCAGATTCATTCACGGAGATTACTAACAGTAATGACTCAGGAGCTTGGAAAGTATTTTTCTTTTACCCCAAAGACTTTACATTTATCTGTCCCACTGAGCTTTCTGATTTCAATCGTCTCAACAGTGAATTCAACAATCGCAATGCGAAGCTTTACGGTGTTAGTACGGATTCGGAGTTTGTGCATTTAGCATGGCGCAAAGATCACCCAGATTTGAATAATCTGCAATATCCTCTATTGTCGGATATTCGTCGTGACCTTTCCCAAGCTCTCGGCATTCTTGAACCTGAGGAAGGCGTTTGTTTACGTGCAACCTATGTTGTCGATCCAGAAGGCATCATCCGCCATGTCTCTGTTAATGACTTAAACGTTGGTCGTAACCCTAGTGAAATTTTACGTACTTTAGATGCCCTGCAAACCGGAGAGTTATGTGGGTGTAACTGGCAAAAAGGTGATGCACCGCTAAAGGTTGCATAATATACTGAAGAGATATGAAAGCCTCTGTCTCCTGACTAGAGGTTTTCATGTATCTCTGGTGTATAAGTACTACAAAGAGGACTGTTTTTTTGTCATTTGATTCTACATTGTTTAGGCAAGTTATGGGGCAATTTCCCACAGGTGTTGCTGTTTTAACGCTAACCCCAGAGCCTATAGGTATTACGATTAACTCCTTAACTTCAGTTTCCTTGAGTCCATCCCTAATATTGTTTTGCCTTAAAAAACAGGCCCAAGCTCACGACAAGGTGATCTCGTCCTCTCATTTTTCTATTAATTTTTTGGCTTATGATCAAGCAGACCTTGCTTTGCTGTGTACAAAAGCAGGCGGTGCTTTATTAGATACAGAGCATTATAAACTTGCAGATCGGGGTATAGCACGCATTAAAGGGTGTGTTGCAAGCATTGATTGTTCACATCAAGCTATTTATCCAGGGGGAGATCACACGATTGTTGTTGGTAATGTATTGGCGCTAGAAAGGCAGGAAGGTCTGCTGCCCCTGGTTTTTCACGGCAGTAAGTTTAAGGGACTGGTCGAGCCTGTCACTTCTTCCTCCGCTGAGGTGGTAAACTCTTGAATTTTTGAGTCTTCTCCCAAATTTTGGCCATACGTAGAAAACGAAAATAGGCATAGTGTAGAGAGAGAATAACTCCATACCATCCACGTAAAATATTGCCTTTGAAAAAGTAGGATTTACAGAAATTAATTGGAAATTCAAACACCAATCGCCAGGCTGAAATTGTGCGCCCTTGTTCACAAAAATACTTTGCTTGCATATCGGTGTATTGATTGGCTTTCTCTGTGAGGTGAGACAAATTACGAATCGATCTATGGTGGATTTGCCCTCTGAGGGTCGTACAAGCCGTGTTTGATTGCAAGTTCACACGATCGTGAATAGGGTGGTTTGCATATCGACCTTGATCAAGGTGGTATAGGCGCACAGGGTTATAGGTAAAAGGCCACCTACAGGGTTGTTGTTGATGTGGGTAGGTATCGCAAATACGCAATCGGAAAGCTTGTTCTGGTTGTAGAGAAGCAGAGCGAAATAAGCTTTGAATTTCTTGGGCGAGAGAGGGAGTGACAATCTCATCAGCATCCAGGTTTAAAACCCACTTGTTGCGACACTGTTCTTCAGCAAAGCGCTTTTGTGGTCCATAGCCTACCCAACTTTGCTCGATAACGGTTGCTCCCAACTGTTTACAGAGCGCTACCGTTTCGTCCTGACTACCAGAATCAATAACGATGACCTCATCGACCCAATCTTTGACACTTTTTATGGTCGCCGGAATACGATCTGCTTCATTGTATGCGATGATAAAAACCGAAAGGGGAATGGGTGCTTGCACAGGACGGTTTGACTGGTGGTTGGAGATTTCTTCTGGCATAGACCCTGTAACTAAAATAAATGGTGCGCCCGAGAAGAGTCGAACTTCTAGCCTCCAGATTCGTAGTCTGGCGCTCTATCCAATTGAGCTACGGGCGCAGTGCACCTAATACTGGTGTTCCATCTCCACAAGGTAACCCTTAATTTTTTTTTCTGCAAGAAAATTATTGGCCTTGTGCTGATGTGCTTCACTTTTTTTACTAATTATTAGGGAGAAGCACACTAGAAGACTAAACGCAGTGTTCTGCCATTGTGGCACATGTTCAGCATCAATATTTAAAAGTTACCCACCCACAGAGATTTCTACTTGAGGCTCACCAAACCTGAAAATGCCAAATTCTTGCAAGTATTGACTTAAGCGGCACAAACGTAAGCCAGATGTAAGAACAAACGGCCCGGAAACAGAGCAAGCAAAGCACAAAGCGCCTACAACCTCAAAGGCACCTGCACATTTGAGCACAGGGAGGGGGTTTTTGAGATTGTGCTTTCAAGGGTTTAATCCATTTTGCAAGAGTTGTTTTAAACCACCGGCTCTAGCCAGTGGTAGTTGATCCATAACACCTTAATTCCTAAATCTCAGCCCCAACAGAATCCCACCTTTATCTGCCTTTACTTCTGGAACAAAGGGTACCTCTTCAAAATAGGCCGGGGTTAATGCATAGATGACGGCACTTGTGATGACTGCTGTACCAATCATATCGCCCCAGCTATGGGCTTTACCGCGCACCCGATCTATGGATAGGGCAAGAGAGCCCACATACAACGGTAAACCATACTCAAGGCCATATCGACCATGGAGATAGGCAGCGCTAGCTGACATCGCCACCATGTGACCTGAGGGAAAGCCACCTTTGCAACCACAGGGGCGTTTTTTATCAATTTCTTTTTCAAGCGGGTTGTTTAGTGCATATGCCCCGTGAATCAGAGCTTGTGACCAAATTGCACCTTTATAGTCTTCTTTGAATAGTGATACACCAAGAGCAATAAAAGGAAAAATAGATTTGCCAGCGTCAGCATATGGTGTGTCTTTACGCCCCGTACAATCAGGGTTTCTCGCAGAATAACAAGGCTCTATAAAACAACTAATACCGTAGAGAAATAACAGAAAAAAATTACGTTTGAAAAACTTCACGATTACCACTTATACAATTTGTACGACTCAGGAACAAAGCTGCAATTAACTTCAATGTGTTCAGTTTTAAACGATTTATCAGGCTTTCACAAGCCGTCCCTTTGGATCAAATTCAACTGCCTCTCCGTTTGCTTTACCTTCAACATAATGGGTGATTTTTCTGACATCGCCGGTTTCAAAGTATTCAATTGAACGCCCATGTAGTTTATTGCTCTTATATTCCTTCAATTCCATAACCTCGCCTGAGGGATAAAAAGCACGAGATTGACCATCTAGCACCCCATGTTTATAATTTGCTTGGGTTAAAATGCAATCTTTCTCGGGGTTGTAGGTCTTCAATTCACCGTGGTATTGGTTGTTTTCATAGTCCGCACGCATAGCAACAAGACCGGCAGGATTATAAAATACCGATTCCCCTTGTTGAATGCCGTCCTGATACATGACGGTGGTAGACAATCTACCATGGGCAAAAAATTCTGCTTGGCCTGAAAGCTTGCCGTTGGCGAAGTTCAATTTCTGGGCAATTTGCCCCTGATCATCATAAAGCTCACAAACACCCTCGAGTTTTCCTTGTTGGTAATTTAGTTTTTGGCTAAATTGCCCAGCGTCATTAAAAAATTCGGCAGGACCGTGTAGTTTGCCTTCTGCAAATAATAGTTTCTGAGTAACCTGCCCTTGATCATTGCACACTTCAACCACACCATGTGGTTGTTTGACTTTTGGCTGAGTGTCCTCTGGCACAACTTCAGAATCATTTTCTTCGTTTGCAATAGGCGTAGGCAGTTGAGACATTGTAAAATTGCTCCTTTAGTTATTTTTGATAACACCTGCTGTAAGTGCTATTACTGGGCCCGCATCCCAAGTGCCGGCTGCGCCTGTCTTTATAGCGTGGGTCGAGCCGGCCTTTTCTGTTATGCTTGCAGCAGTGTCTAAGAGATAATCTGTTCCTACCTTAATTGTCGTGGTTGTGCCTGACACAATATCTGTGCTTGTTCCTGATTCTGACCTAGTTGTGTCCTTGGTGGTTAAGGAAAAAGTTTGCCCGTTTATAACAATGTTACCTACAACATTAATTGTCAAATTGCCTCCTATTTCAACTGTATAATCCCCAGTAACTTCACGGGTAACATTGCCAGTAATTTTATGTAGCTCATCGCCACTCTGTAGCTCTATGGTGCGGTTGCCTGTCTCTATGGTACGAATTTCATTGCCTGTTATGATTGTGTGTTTTCTATCACCTTTAGTCATTTCGGTAATATAGTCTCCGTTAAGCAATACCTCTTTACGAAATCCATCATCGATGTTGAGCAGATCATTTCCATCCCCTCTTCTTGCACCTCCGACACCTTTTATATGCACTCTACGATCGCCACGTTCTATAGTTGTGGTATACGTTCCCCAAACAACCCAGGTATCGTCATCAGTTTCCGCGCGTCGATATATTTGTTCCTTCATTTTAAGGTCTTCAAAGCGTAACTCGTTATAACCATCGTTACCTTTCGATGAGTCTGTCTTAATGGTACTTTTTGTTGGCTCATCAGGTAGGTAAGGGGGCATATGCTCCGCGTTATAAACGCATCCTGTAACCAATGGACGATCAGGGTCACCATTGACATAGCTAACCACCACTTCTTGACCAATGCGTGGGGTGAATAAAATCCCCCAATTATTGCTGGCCCAACCTTGGGCCACCCGAATCCAGCACGAGCTTCCCTCATCTTTTTTGCCTTCGCGATCCCAGTGGAATTGCACTTTGATGTGTCCATACTCGTCGGTATAAATTTCTTCACCTTGTTTGCCAGTGACAAAAGCGGTTTGCGAGCCGCTTATTAATGGCTTTAGGGTTGTACGAGGTGGACGATAGGGAATATCTGCATCAAATGCTACAAAATCATTGTGATAAATACATTTGCCATTTGTCTTCAGCTTTGCCAGATGTTTAACCTGGAAAAGGATATATTTTTTATTGGCATCTTCACGCTGTAACCCCTCAAACTCGGAGGTAAAGCCTGACACAAAGTAAGGAATTGTTGAACTGCCATAGACTGATTTTTGTGGCCACTCATCACCCTCAAGATATATGCGAACGTCTTCCCCACCCTCGCCTAGGTCCTTATGAATTCCAGGATATTCATAAATTTCACCAGCATTTCCCCTGCCTCCAAGGGGACATTCCAAATTTGTGCTCGGTGTTTTATAGTTATAATCTTGAATGCTGTGTTCTTTTGAAATTACATTTTGGCGTACATAACACTTGGTAATTTTATTGAGGAAATGTATATCTGTCTTCGACATTTCCAATTCCGCTTGTTCAGCATCAGGACAAGGGGTATGGGCCTTGGGATCGTCGGCAAAAATAATTTTGTGATCGCCTTGGGTGTGCTCGAAAAAGTAGAAAATTCCTTCTTCTTCTAGCAGACGAGATATAAAATCAAAGCAGCTCTCATTATATTGCACACAGTAGTTACGTACGGCTTCACCGCGACTTTGAGATGTTTTGAACTCAAAATTGCTGACACCGTTTTCCTCTAAAACCTTCGTGATAATATCTATTGTGCTGAGCTTTTGAAAAATTCGACAATCTTTTGTGTACTTTAGCTGCCAAAATTTTGGGTACAATTTTGCCGTGTAAACTGTCATCTCGGTATCTTCGAGATAGTCAGTGAAACCTTGGGTGAATTCCCCAATAATCCCACTAAAATAGCGAGTTACACCTCCAATATCGATGGTCACTGTTGCGTTTTTGCCAACTATCGCATCAAAGTCCAAATCACATTTTTTTGACGTCATCACCAGATCAAAAAAGAAAGGCTTCGAAATGCGCTCATACCCAGAAAACTGCTTTAAAACCAGTGTGTCTTCGCCTAAAGGTGTATCAATGGAGAGATAAACTTTATCTTGTGTAGCTAACATCTGCCCTAGCCTGTGATATCAATATTTTTCCTTCAATGTAACCAGTCTAAAGGATCTTAGCCAGGGATTCAATGCGAGGGCGGTTTTTTACAGAGTTTTCCTTTGTTTGCGTATATGAGGCGGTGCCCCAAATATTATGGCTTGATTATTCAATGCTAATTAAGATATTCATAATCTATTATAGCCAGTATTATTTATATGTTTTTGGAGTGATTTATTATGAGAAATATTTTTAAGCTAGCCATACTATCCTTTTTTACAGCAATATACGCTGTGACAGCTTCATTTTCTACTAATCCTGAGAAAGACAATGAGAAGGCGAGTTTTTCTTCTTCATCGCATCCCAAATTAAAAAAATGGGATGAATTTTTATACAAACCAGATGATCACAATGTTTTTGTTCCTAATTATCATAAGATAATTGGCACTGAGGAAGCACACAATAAAGGTGCTTTTGGGCAAGGGGTAACTATAGCTGTAATAGAAGAGGGTTCTCTTTTGGATACAGATGAATCCCATTGTAAATGGGTAACCAGTATTCTTAATGAAATAGCTCCTCAAGCAAAACTAGAAATTTTTTATCAACCTTCTAATCTTAAAACTGATTTAGACTATGAAAAATGGTGTGCTGAATCCATTGAGAATGCCATAGAAAAAAAAGTTAGTTTTATCAACATATCTTTAGGCTGGGGTGTTGAAAGACTTGCCGCGCGGGATAAGGCCACAGGGGAGCCCTCAGATGAGTTCCCACAAATAATTGCTGAGGCAATAGATAGAGCTAAGTACAAAGGGATTGGGGTTTTTATTGCAGCTTCAAACGATAGCAGTATTATTCACTTAGAGGTGGGATATCAAAAGTACTCCGACATAAATAAGATTCTTGAAAAACCCAACACAAATTTACGCTTTGTCATAGCCACAGAATATAGATTGGAAAAACTTGACGGCAAAAATAAACTACGTGAAGATATTTATGCTGAAAGTAATGTAATGTGTAATGAACTCTGGAAGTATGGCATATCAGCCCCGGGTTATAAGATACTTTGTGATGGACATAATCCTAAAAAAGAACTCTGCAGTGCTACATCATTTGCAACACCCATGGTGTCCGCATCTGCTGCACTTGTTATGAGCCTGTTTCCCGAATTAACCCCCATACAAATTTTGAATGTACTTGACGAGTCAAGCCGGACAACTAAACTCATTCCACATAATTCAAAAGAGGAATTTAGCAAAATAAATGCAGTTAAGCTTTTAGAAGATTTTCGTAATTATCAAAACGAAATATATAGAAATAAAAATAAAAGAGGAAGAGGTGGCTTCGTTCAGTGTGGGAGATCTTCTTCCTCACAAAACGTATCAGATGAGGAACTCAAAAATACAGAGCAGTATGAAAAATTTGTAGATAAGGCTTACCAAGATGATATTGTTTTGGTCAACAGACGTCAGTATGGTAGAGGTGTTGTCTGTATTCCCAAAGCCTTAAAATTAGCTGGACAGCAAGTAAATGGGCTTAAATTTCGTGCGTGTGACACACAGTTATAACCAAAGCTTGTATCTTAGCTACAAATAAGTTTATATATAGGCGAGGAGCGGGTGTGGACGAATTTTCCGTGAACTCGGTCAGATTCGGAAGAAAGCAGCCGTAACGGACTCTATTCGGGTCATGCTTTTGCTCCTCACTGGGATTTATGTCACATGATAAGAATGTAACGCTGATGTTTTCAGATTTTTTCTCTATACTGCTTTTTCTTGCGCTGATTGCCGTTGGGATTACTTTGATTTTAGGTATAGCTTCAATGTTTCGCTCTCGTCCCTCAAAAAATCAGGCTGAAGATAGCAATTATCTGATGCGGTTACGCATCATACTGCAAGCTGTTGCTTTGATAATTTTAGCCATTTTATTATTTGTTAAAAAATAGAAAGGAGTGAATGAGGTATGGTGCCAGAACCAGAGATATCCGATACTGAGATTAAGAGCCTATCCTTTGAGCAAGCACTCAAAGAATTGGAAAACCTTGTGCGTTGCCTGGACGCAGGGCAAATGAGTTTGGAAGAAATGATTGCGGCTTGTGAGCGTGGCACAACCCTAAAAGCACATTGTGATGCAAAGCTGGCCCAAGGACGCACTAAAATTGAACAGATTATTGTTTCTTCAGATAATACTGTGACAACGGAAGAATTGACCATATAAGTGGCTTTGTTCAGCTGGGGAGGATGCCCCATGCATCGTTGAATGTTGCAAGAATTACACCCATGCCCCTGGAAAACCGGGGGCTAATCGACTAGTCGCATTTACCTTGAAATATTTTTAAGAAGCGCTACCCACACAAAAAATGGCAGAATTTAGAAGAAGATTCTGCAAAGTTAACAGCAAAGATATTTGACAGCAAACAAAATGATGAAAAAGAAATCATTTGGCTAATGGTCAAAAAACAAACAACTCTTAATATAATGATGAAATTATTTTGCAGCATTCTATGGCCATTCAAGCAATCTTAGGCTAAGGTGCTGGTATATTAAAAATATGTAGGCAAGTGTTATGGCCAAGAAAAAAAGTAACATCTCTCCCCACGATCGATTTGTAAGATCCACTTTCATGGAACCCAAGGTTGCTCTTGAGTTTTTTGAAGCGCATTTGCCAGCTTATATAAAAGATAAAGTTGATTTGTCGACATTAATTCCGCAGAAAGAAAGTTACATAGATGACCACTTGCGTATGCAGTTAGTGGATGTATTATTCTCGGTAGATTTTAAAGATGGTCAAGGCTATTTTTACGTGCTCATGGAGCATTCATCAAAACCTGACAGACTTTTACCTTAAGGGTAATAAAATATACCCTATCCGTGATGGAGCATCATTGCAAACTGACAGGAGATAAAAAGTTACCACTGGTATATCCTTTGATATTTTATACAGGCAATAGAGCTTACAACCATTCAACGAATCTCTTTGATTTATTTGATAAGAAGAATATGGCTCATAAAATATTCAACGAGCCAATTAAGTTAGTAGATTTGAATAAGATGTCAGATGAAGAGTTAGAAGAATATCGTTATCTGAGTCTAATAGGTATAACGATGAAATATATTCGTGAGATAGAAAGTTTACCGGTAATACAAAATGTGATATCGTTAATAAAGAAGGTAGATTCATTAGGTGGAGAGGCTATATCTGAGTTAGCGATGACGTATATAGTGGAAGCGGGTCAAATCAACGATCCTCAGGAATTTATACGTGAGTTGGTATCAAAACTTGGAGATAAGGAGAAAGTGGTAATGACTTTAGCAGAACATTTTAAGCAAGAAGGCATGCAGCAGGGCATGCAACAAGGTATGCAACAAGGCATAGAAAAAGGCAGGCAAGAGGGTGTTATTGAAGGTATACAGAAAACAGCCATAAAATTCTTGGAGTCTGGCCTTAGCATAGAGCAAGTTGCTAATTGCACCGGGTTCTCTTTAGATGAGGTTAAAGAATTACGCAATATGCGCTTTTATTAAGTGAGGACAGCAAACTAACAATGAGTTAAGAAAATTCTGCTGTTCCAGAGCTTTGCTGATTCTATTGAGACATGGTAGGTTGCCACAATACATGAAATTTGTGTGGAAAACTTATGAGTGAGACCTGTTATTATCATCAAGATATAACTCGATGTTTGCGAGGCGAAAATGAGGCTAGTTCTGCTTGTGTTTCGCAAGAATATCTTCAACCTTATATCGACGATAGCATTCAAGCTATCAAAAATATTCTATCCGATCTCGAGCAAGGCAGTTTGCCCATGCTTAACCCAGCAGTGGACGATCAACAATTGGACGCTTGGCAAAGCCAAGTAGTCAGCAAATGGCAGAAATTTACCGATGTTGTGGTGTTGGGTACGGGAGGATCAAGCTTGGGGGCGCAAACTCTTGTGGCTCTGAACCAATCTGCTTATCGAACAAAACCTGGCTGCCCTCGGTTACATTTTCTTGATAATTTGGACCCCGCAACTTACCTGGATTGTATGGCTTCATTGAATTTGAGTGCGACTGGTTTTTTGGTAATTTCACAATCTGGTACAACCCCTGAAACTTTGAATCAATGCGTGTTGACGTTAGATATGTTGCGACAAAACAAGGTAGCTAACTGGCAGAATCAGTTTCTGATCATCACTCAAACCGATCCACAGTCTCCTTTATTAACCTTAGCTCAACGACATTCTATTCAGGTTTTGCCTCACCCATCTAATATAGGAGGAAGATTTTCAGCTTTTACGGTTGTTGGTTTGTTACCAGCCCTGCTAGCTGGAGTTGATATTAAACGTGTTTGCCAAGGAGCTGTTGCAGTGATTGATGCTCTGGGGAAGAGAAGTGCTCCAGTTTTAGGTGCTGCCTTACATTGTGCGCTTGCAGCTCGAGGCGCCAACCAGGTAGTGCTTCTTCCCTATGCTGATCAACTGGTTCCTTTTTCGCACTGGTTTCGGCAATTGTGGGCGGAAAGTTTAGGTAAGCAAGGTAAAGGCACTACACCGATTCAAGCCCTTGGACCAGTGGACCAGCATAGTCAATTACAGCTGTATCTAGATGGTCCCCGGGACAAATTTTTTAATGTTATTTCTATTGGGAATTATAAGGATACTGAAATTGTTTCACGTGAAACATTACGAGGATTAGCCGTAGATTATCTGGCGGGGCATACCATGGGACAATTGCGCCAAGCTGAAAGCCTGGCTGCGATTGAGACTTTGGCCAATCACGGGTGTCCTGTCAGACATTTCCATTTGACCGAGTTGAATGAAGAATCGCTAGGGGCGTTGATGATGCATTGTTTTGTGGAGACCATTCTGGTGGCTCGAATATGGCAAATCGATGCATTTAACCAACCTGCGGTTGAGGACAGTAAACGCTTAACTCGCTCTTATCTTTTAGAAGGAAAAATGCAATGAGTGTCCGTCTTTTACCATCAGTATTAATCAATCAAATTGCCGCTGGGGAAGTTATTGAGCGTCCCGCTTCTATTGTAAAAGAGCTGGTTGAAAATGCCATAGATGCAGGAGCACAGCAGATTAATGTGACCCTTCGAGATGGAGGTCGTAGCTTTCTAGAAGTACAAGATAATGGTCGAGGCATGGACAGAAAAGATTTAGAACTAGCTGTTGAACGGCATGCCACTTCAAAATTACCTGATGAAGACCTTTTTAATATTCAAACCCTTGGCTTTCGTGGTGAGGCTTTACCATCAATTGGTGCTGTTAGCCGATTTAAAATGACCACCTACACCAAAGGTGCCGACAGTGGTTGGAGCTTGGCGGTGGAAGGTGGCCATAAAAGTGAGCTAATGCCTTGCTCTCATCCAGTTGGCACAACTGTGGAGGTGCGAGACTTGTTTTATGCGACACCGGCACGGCTTAAGTTTTTGAAAACGGCTACGACAGAAACCTCCCATATTTCTCAGGTGTTAACCCGGTTAGCAATGGCCAAACCCGCCATAGGTTTTAGGCTCAGGGATCAATCAAAAGTATGTTTTGATTATAAATCTTGTCCTGCCCAAAACAAACAAAGTCAGCTTTCTCGTCTCGGGGAAGTGATGGGTACAGAATTTTCAGAAAACGCTTTGCAGGTTAATATGAAGCGAGAAGGCTATGCGCTATCAGGTTATGTTGCTCTGCCAACTCTCAACCGAGGCAATGCTAATAGTCAGTATCTGTTTGTCAATGGTCGTCCCGTTAAAGATAAAGTACTTAATGGGGCCATCCGTGCGGCTTATCAGGATTTTCTGGCAAGAGATCGCCACCCTTTAGTGGTGCTGTTTTTAGACATGGATCCTCAACTCGTCGATATAAATGTTCACCCAGCAAAAACGGAAGTACGATTCCGAGATTCAGGGTTAGTTAGGGGAGTGATGATAACCTCAATTAAGCAGGCACTGGAAAGTGCTGGACATAGAGCATCAACGTCACTTGAACAAAATGCTTTGCAAGCCTTTGCCACCGGTACAAATAGCGGCACGCATAATGTGCGATCAACGCAAGCATACTCCCATTTTCCCAATGTGCAATCACAGGGAACATCGACAGTTTATACCCGTTCGGCAAGTGCAGGCACTTTGCCTGGTTTGACCATCGTGCCCGCATCAGTTGCTGCATCTCCCAGTAATATTGCACAAACAAATGTGGACAATACTGATTCAGAAAATGCAGACAATCCTTATCCATTGGGGATTGCCAAAGCGCAAATACGGCAAACTTATATTATTGCTGAAACGCAAAAAGGGCTAGTCATTGTTGACCAACATGCCGCCCATGAACGATTAGTTTATGAGGGCATGAAAAAATCAATGCAAGACAAGGGTGTGGCCAGACAAATGTTGTTGGTTCCTGAAGTTGTTGACCTGCCACCAGAAGCGGTCGAACGCTTGCTAGGAATTGTAGAAGAGCTGGCTCAATTTGGTTTGGTTATTGAAAAATTTGGTGAGATATCCATTCTCGTTCGAGAAGTTCCAGCTCTGCTTGGACAAATTAACGCCAAGCAGTTAGTGAAAGATTTAAGCGATGAGCTAGAATCATTTGGCAGCGCATTTAGCTTAAAAGAAAAAGTCGAAGAAGTCTGCTCAACTATGGCTTGTCATGGTAGTGTGCGAGCCGGACGACGGTTAACCATAGAAGAAATGAATGCATTGCTGCGCGACATGGAAGCCACTCCCCATTCAGGACAGTGCAATCATGGACGACCAACCTATGTTGAGCTTGCTTGGGAAAATGTTGAAAAGCTTTTTGGTCGTCGTTAGTATGATATCAAACCTAAATTACCCCTAAAAAAATCCAAAAACTTCCGAAATAAGGGGTTATAATATCCGCATTAGTCGTAAACAACCGGTATTTTAGGGGGGTTAATGCAGATACACCGTTTTGAAATAGACTTATTGTTGAGCTGGTTGAACA
>SDBT01009865.1_pt1 | contig 15457 bp, 12 predicted proteins | sample 2277101 | NCBI WGS metagenome assembly SDBT01 (sample SAMN10404973, study PRJNA504765) | marine sediment metagenome | isolation source: marine sediment core GS10_PC15, 103 cmbsf | place: Arctic Ocean: Southern Knipovich Ridge | collected 2010 | reverse complement strand
ATCGATGGTATCCGGTTCAACCACGTATCGTTATACATCTCACGCCTTCAGGGAGGTGGACGACTATCCTACCTGCAACCTCCTGGTCAGGCTCTCCGACTTCGAGGCGGTCGGCGGGTTTGGTGAGGAGTACTGGCCCGGTGAGGACACCGTCCTCTGCCTGAAGCTCACCCGTGACCTCGGTAAGAAGATACTCTACGTCCCCAACGTGACGGTCAATCACCACAGGAGAGCGGTCTTCCGGCCTCACATGAAACAGGTCTACTCGTACGCCATGCACCGGGGGTTCTTCGTGAGAAAGTTTCCGGAGACCTCCAGGCGCTTCCAGTACTTCGTGCCCAGCCTGTTCGTACTGGCGCTGATGGCTGGGCTGGTTGCGTCTGTTTTCAGCCAGGTGACTTTGTATGTCTATCTCTCGGTGCTTGTCCTCTACTTCCTCCTGGCCGCGTTCTCCAGCGTGAAAAGCCTGGACATTCTGACCAACCTCCTGGTTTTTCCCGGTATAATAATCACTCATATCACCTACGGAATCGGTTTCCTGCGGGGCCTTCTAGCCAGGAGGATGAAAGAACAGTGAAAGTGGCGATCTCCTACCCGCCCCTGGGGGGTGACAGGCACCCCACATTGGGACAGAACCGGCAGTTCCAGTGGTTTCACAACCCCTCGTTCATCTACCCTATGGTGCCGGCGAGCGCCGCCACCATGCTTGCCCAAGCGGGACATAACGTACTCTGGAACGATGCCATAGCCATGGAGTGGACCCCGGAGCGGTTCTACGCATTCCTGGAAAGCGAGCGGCCCCGGCTTATCGCCATGGAGACCAAGACGCCGGTGGTCAAAAAACACTGGGAGATCATCAGGCGCGTCAAGGCCGAGTTCCCAGACATGCTGGTGGCGCTGTTCGGGGACCACGTAACCGCGCTGCCGGAGGAGTCAATGGAGATGTGCCCGGTCGATTTCGTACTGACCGGCGGCGACTACGACTTCCTCCTCTCCAGCCTGGTGGAGCACCTGGAGGGAAAAGGCGACCTGGAGGCAGGCATCTGGTACCGGGGGGAAGGCCGGACACGAAACACCGGGCAGTTCGTTCTCGACCACGACCTGGATTCGGCCCCCGAGATCGACCGTGACCTAACCCGCTGGGACCTCTACGGAGAGCACCTCTTTATCAAGAGCCCACACACCTACACGATGGCCGGGCGCGACTGCTGGTACGGCCGGTGCACTTTCTGCTCCTGGACGACACTCTACCCGACGTTCCGGGCACGCCGCCCAGGTGATGTCCTGGACGAGATAGGCCGCCTGATCGACCGCTATGGCATTAAGGAGATCTTTGACGACACCGGGACGTTCCCGGTAAAGGTCTGGCTGGAGAGGTTCTGCCACGGGATGATCGAAAGGGGGTACGACCGCAAGATCGATATCTCTTGTAACGCGAGGGTCGGCTCCACCACCGGCGACGAGTACCTGCTGATGGCCGAGGCCGGTTTCCGTCTACTGAAGTTCGGACTGGAGTCGGCCAGCCAGGACACGCTCGACCATCTCCACAAAGGGACGACCGTCCAGGAGATAGTCGATAGCTGCCGGCTCGCCAAGAAAGCGGGCCTGACGGTGCACCTGACCACGATGGTCGGATACCCGTGGGAGTCGGCCGAGGATGCCCGGCGAACGCTGGACCTCTGCCGCTCCCTGTTGAAGCGCGGTTACGCCGACATGCTCCAGGCAACCATCGTCATACCGTACCCGGGAACCCCCCTGTTCGAGGAGGCCCGCGAGAACGACTGGCTGCTGACCACCGACTGGGACCGCTACGACATGAGCGGCCCGGTGATGAAAAGCCCCATCAGTGAGGGCGATATGAAGCAATTGACTCAGGGCCTCTACCGGGCTTTTCTGTCCCCCCGCTTCATCGCCAGGACACTGCTTTCGATAAGGAGCGCCGACGACCTCAGGTTCGTGGCCCGCGCCGGTAAAGCGGTGCTGGGCCACTTGAGGGACTTCACGACGCGCCGCCGGAGATGAGCGCGCTCCGCTTTTGTGCCGCCGGTGGATGTATTATCGGAGATAACACGTGTGGAGTTCTGATAAGCATGCACGAGCAGGCAGTCCGGTGCGTTGGAAAGGTCTTGCCCGCCGTTGTACACGGGCAGACCAATCGTAAACAACTTCAGAACATCGCCACTGTGTCGGGCATAAGGAATGAACTGCGCTACGATTACGAATAGAAGCTTGTGACCCCATCAATTACCCTGTCCACAAACTCCGGCTTCATGTTGGAGTGAAGCGGCAGGGTCATAACCTGCTCCGTTATCCTGTCGGTGACCTCCATATCCCCCGTGCGTGAATTGCGATAGAACGTATGTTTATGAACGGGAACGAAATGGATGCCAACATCGATTTCCCGCTTGGCCAAGTGCTTGATAAGTTCCCCACGCCTATCATCAAGCACCCTCAAGCAGTAGATGAAAGGTGAAACGTTAGTAAAATCCGTCGGTGGAACCATAAGTCCATCAGTTCTTCTAAAAGCATCATTGTACGCGCGACACACGTTCCTGCGGCTCTCGATGAATTCGTCAACCCTCTTGATCTGCGAGATACCAACGCTGGCCAGGATATTCGTCATGTGGTACCTGAAGCCCTGGCACACAACGTCATACTCCCACGCCTTTTTGTTCTTATATCTCTCGGTAGTTTCTTTATTGACACCGAGGAATCTCAGAAGCTTCAATCTCTCCAGTTCCTCTTCCGAATTCACGACCACCGCGCCCCCGTCAATTGACGTGATTATCTTTACCGGGTCGAAACTGAAGCACGCTATATCACCAAAGCTTCCGATTTCTCTTCCGTCTACCGTTGTCCCAAACGCGTGACAGCAGTCCTCCACAACCCTGAGGCCATACCTTGCCGCAAGATCGTATACACCCTCGATGTCGCAGGGAATACCGGCGAAATGAAGGGGCAGTATTGCTTTTGTCTTTTCGGTGATGAGTTTTTCCGCCTTCTTGCAATCGATACCGAGATCGTTTTCCCTGATGTCGCACATCACGACGTCCGCACCGGTCGCCGTGACCGCCTGATGATCCGCAACGTAGTTGAACGAGGTGGTTATAACCTCATCCCCGGCCTCTACGCCGGCGGTGAAGAGACCAATGTGGAGCGCGGCCGTACCGGTGCTTGTGGCGACAACGAACCGGTTATTCAGGTCCAGGTAATCCGCGATTCTCTCCTCGAACTCCCTGGTGAATGAACCCATCCCAAGCCAGCCAACATCAAATGCATCCTTCAGGTGCTTGATGGTGTCAGTTTGAATGCAGGGAGCGAACACTGGAATAGTTTCCATCATGCCTAAGGATCTCCTATGCATTTCAAATATCCGTCCGGGGCCACGCTGATCAGAAGTTTGTTTTCAATATCCTTATCAATGATGAAGCGGTTATTGCGTTCTAGGAACTCCCAAACCGCGGTCTTGGGGTTGTTTCCCTTTCCCCACGGTTGATCGGGGAAGGCATCATCGGGCAGATCTTCAATTACGGTATCAAGAACAACAAGATATCCACCGTTTGTCACGAGGGGAGAATACGCCTCCAATTCCCTCAACACGTGCTCATGAGTGTGATTCGAGTCAAGCATTACGATCACCGGGCTTTTCCCTTCGGCCAGGTTGCGCACTTGCTTTACAACACTTTCGTCGGTTGAAGATCCCTGGATCAGTTGAAGCCTCCCTGCCAACGGGTGTGTCTCAATGGCTTTCTTGTTATGCGGGCGGAGGTCTATTTCAATTCCAACCGCCTTGCCTTTACCGAGAAGTTCGAGCATTGAAGCCGAAAACACCAAAGAACCGCCGTGTGCAACACCAGTTTCAATTATGAGATCCGGTTTTATACTCAGAATGAGTTCCTGGATCGCCATTACGTCGTCAGGTAACTGGATGATCGGGCGACCAAACCAGGTGAAGTTATATGAGTACTTGTACTTCAGCACCGTATGGAGTAACTTCTGCTGCAGTTCCTTGACTTCCGGGTCCATCTGCATAGCCTGGATTGTTTCTCTGCTGTTCGGTATGGATGGCAGAATTAGTTTTCTCCTTCAGTTGTCCTACTGTCGCATCGGATAGGAGGAAAGTTACAACTCCACATGTCCCCTGGTGCCATGTGCTCGTCCCGGTCATGGCCGGATTCAATAAACCTGCCTTTCAATCCCTGCCGGGTTATCACATCACAGATAACATTGCACTCGTTCGGGTGCTCCTTGCCAATCTCATAACAAGCGTGACAGAACTCCTCTCTCCTGTCTTTGCTTTCTTCCGCACCGACACTCCCCCACCCAAATCCACCTTCTTCCCAAGGGCCATCATTCAGAAACCAGTCCATCTGAGAAGGAACCAGAGTAACTGCTCCTGTCTTTCTTTCTCCTCTTGACAATCTCTCATGTCGAGAAGTCCGTTTGCTCTCATGGAAGATCTGTCTTCTCGTGAAAATCCTGACGATGTCTTGAGTGTTGTGATACGTTTCTGCCTGAAACATAGACGTGTTCTTCCGGCACATCCTGTATCACCACGGCGCCGGCCCCGATTATTGACCATTTCCCTATGGATACCCTTGGTAATACAGTAGCCCCAGCCCCAATAAAAACGCCGTCTCCTACTGTGACGAATCCCGACACGGCACAACCATGGGCAATGAAAACTGAATTACCTATCCTGCTTTCATGCCCGATTAATGATCCCATGTGAATGCTCGAATTGTCGCCAATACTGACTTCTGCTTGAACTATGACGTTCTCTTGTATATAGTTCCCAACACCAATATTGACCATCTCAAGATCTACAGTTGGATGTATCAAGTTCGCTAATTCGGCACCTGCTTCTATCAGTGACTTGGTTGTTTCATGTCTTGTTACGCAATCTCTTGTGATCAAGTTACAGAACAGGGCACCTTGTTCGCTTAGTTCGGCGACTTTATCCATCCCTCCAAATATTGGGTACCCGTAGAAGAACTTGCCCCACTTCTCCTTATCGTTGTCAACGAAACCCAAGAACTCAAAACCCGAATTGGCGTTACCAATTGCACTAACAACCCGAATTGTTTCAGGGTTGTTGGCTCCTAAACACACAATCTTCATTTCACGTTGTCCTTGTGATAATCGCGGTAGCCAGCGTCTTCCACAGAGATTGCCTTTGGGACCATGGGCCATTCAATCGCAAACTTCGGGTCATCCCATCGCACTCCCCTTGCACACTCCGGTGAGTAGTACTCAGACATCTGATAGAAACCCACGGTATCATCCTCAAGTGTCTGGAATCCATGCGCCAAACCCTCGGGGACATAAAGCATCAGATTATTCCCCGCAGTCATCTTGATTCCGAACCATTCGCGGTAAGTTGAACTGTTTTCACGCAGATCAATAATAACATCAAACATACCACCGCGGGTGCAACATACGAGCTTCGCCTCGGCCCTTGGGGAGACCTGGTAGTGCATTCCCCTAAGAGTCCCCTTCAACCGATTGTATGAAAGATTGCATTGTACTATTCTCAGATTCAGTCCATGGGCTTCGAATTCTTTAGTACAAAAGGTTCGCGCAAAGAAGCCCCTCTCATCCTCAAGCATCTCCGGTTCTATCACGTAGGCGCCCTCGAGAGGCGTTTTAATGAATCTCATGAGCGCATTCCTAGGCCGTCATCTGCCTGAAAGCCCTGGTAGGTGGGAGACATCGGTCACACCACCCGGGGACTTGGTATTGGGATGATGAACTTTCCGCCCAGCTCACGGTATTCCGCCTGCTGCTTCAATATTTCATCCGCGAAGTTCCAGGTGAGCAGAAGTACATAGTCGGGCATTTCCTCGATCAGCTTTCCCGGCGGAAAAATGGGCAGGTGAACAAGGGGCATATATCGTCCCTGTTTGTAGGTGCTACGATCGACGACGAAGTCCACTAGATTCTCTCCAAGGCCACAGCTGTTCAGCAGCACACAGCCTTTGGCGGCCGCGCCGTAGGCCGCGATACTTCTACCCTCTCCTTTGAGGTCCTTGACCATCCTCTGAACCGATTCCTTGACCTGCTCAACCCGCCCCGCGAATTCCCGGTAGGGAACCGGGGAGCTTGCGCCCCAATTCGCTTCTTCCTCCAGCATCCACGCCACCGACGGCTCCGGTGATTCGCCTTTGCCCTCGGGAGTGACGAAAAGCCTGAGGGATCCACCGTGGATATCGACCAGCAGAATATTCTGGATGATAAGGCCATGTCCGGCGAAGAGTCTGTTGAGAGAGGTGAGGGAGAAGTAACATAGGTGCTCGTGGTATATGGTGTCAAACTCGCACTTCTCTATCATCTCTTTCACGTATGGAACCTCGATGACTGCCATCCCATCATCCTTCAACAAGGTTCGCATGCCATCGACAACACCGTGGAGGTCAGCCACGTGGGCCAGGACGTTATGGGCATGGATGATGTCCGCGAGCTCGCCCCTGTCCGCCAGCTCCCCGGCGATTTCACGGTCGAAAAACTCGCATACGGTGCGGACGCCTTTTTCCTCCCTTGCCACTCTTGCCACGTTGGCCGCGGGCTCGATGCCGAGAACCGGAATCCCCGCCGAAAGGTAGTGCTGTAGCAGGTAACCGTCATTGCTGGCTATCTCTACTACCAGGCTGTTCGCGTCCAGGTTCCTTGAATCGATGAGCTCAGCGACCAGGCGTCCGGCATGCTCCAGCATGGTGTCCGAGAAAGAAGTGAAGTAGGGGTACTCCCCGAACAGCTCCAAGGGAGGGACCGTCTCGGTAATCTGAACCAGTGAGCACTCCGGGCAGAAGACCAGGTCCAGGGGGTAGACAGGTTCAATCCGGTTCAAGGCTTCTTTTTCTACAAGGGCATTGACCAGGGGCATGTCCCCCAGCGACAGGACCTGCTCGAGTTGCCTGTTGTCACAAATACGGCAGCCGTCAATCCTGCTCACCGTCAGTCGCCTTTTTCCTTACCAAAGAAATCTACGTACCAGGCAATAGTCTCCTTCAGCCCTTTCTCCAGGGAGTACTGCGGACGCCACCCCAGTACCCGGCGGGCCCTGGAGGCATCGAGGTACTGGTTCTTGATCTCTCCCGTGGCGACAGCCAGAACAGCCGGTTCCAGGTGCTCACATTCCATCAACTCCTGGATGGCCCCAACGACTTCCAGGACGTTCATGGGCCTCTCCGCGCTGAAGTTGAATGCCTCCCCTACTACCCCTTCATCGTCAAGGCATTCAGCAAGGCGCAGGTAAGCACCGACGATATCCTTGACATAGACGTAGTCTCTGATGAAGGTCCCGTCGCTTCGAATTACGGGTCGCTCACCTCTAATCAGGGAACGGATCGTTCCCGGAATAATGCGGCTGAAGTTCAGGTCGTTGCCCGCATAGACGTTCCCGCAACGCGCGAACGCGACAGGCAGGCCGTAGGTGTGGTAGTACGACTGTGCCAGCATGTCCGCGCAGCTCTTTGAAACCTCGTATGGCTGACGCCCGGCAAGAGACATTTCCTCAGTATACGGCAGTACCGGTTGCTCCCCGTACGCTTTGTCGCTCGATGCGATAACGACGCCTTTGCATATGTCACTATGCAACCTGCACGCCTCCAGCAGGTTATATGTTCCCTTGATATTGGACTCGAAGGTGGCCAGGGGGGAGCGCTGGGCGGCCCCCACTATCGTTTGGGCACCGAGGTGAAACACCAGTTCGACCTCGTGATTGTTTATCGCGTTCTCCAGCGCCCGGAAATCCTCGAGAGCACCGTTGACCACTCCAATCTTTTCGATATCACCGGTGCGGTAGATGTCCGATTGCGGTTCCATGTCCTTGATGAGGGCAACCACGTGGTATCCTCGTTGGAGGAGTTCCCTTACCAGAAAGGATCCGATCATCCCGGTGGCGCCGGTTACCAATACGCATCTATCATGCCGATTGTCTCGCACTTATTCCCATACCTTCCATGGAGCGTCGCCCTTCTCCCACGTGCTTCTGAGCAGGTTGAGATCGCGGAGGGTGTCCATGCACTGCCAGAAACCTCTATGCTTATACACTGAAAGCTGCCCGTCGCCTACCAGCATTTCCAGAACGTGTGCCTCGAGGCTGGTCTCGTCACCCTCGATGTAGTCGAAGATCGCGGGCTCGAACACCATGAATCCGCCGTTTATCCAGCCCTCACCGATCTGTGGCTTCTCCGTGAACTCCGCAACGGTGTTTTCTTCAAGTACCAGTCCGCCGAAACGCGCTGGTGGGCGTACCGCAGAGACGGTGCCTATCCTCCCTTCTGACCCGTGAAGACTCAGGAGGGCGGAAAGGTCAATGTTGGCAACCCCGTCCCCGTATGTGACCATGAAGGTTTCATCCTTCAGGAACGGCTCTAACCGCTTTATCCTGCCACCGGTGAGGGTGTTCAAGCCTGTGTCGATGAGCTCAATACTCCAACCCTCAATGGACTTGTCGTCAGTGCTTACTTCTCCGCTTGAGAAATCCAGTCGCATGTCGCAGTTGTAGTTCAGGTAGTCCACAAAGTACTTCTTTATTGCCTCACCCTTGTACCCGAGCGCAATCAGGAATTCGTTGAACTCATAGTGCTCGTACTGCTTCATAATATGCCAGAGAATCGGTTGCGGGCCGATCTCCACGAGCGGCTTGGGCTTTTTCTCCGTCTCCTCGGACAAGCGGGTTCCGAAACCGCCCGCAAGTATCACAACTTTCAACCTGATTAAACCTCCAGTAAAACGACCTCCATTCACTTAGATTATATCCTCGCGGGGTCATAACTGGCAACAAACACGAGCACGCGTCCCATATGTCGACGCCGGATCCCGGGTTCCCGGGTTGGTTCCGACTTGTTCCGCGCGTCTCCGATACCCAACAGGAGTCTGGGGGCGAACATTGTGTTGTGAGAACAATCCGCGGGATTCCCTGGATTGCGAGAGAACATCCGTACGAAAGCGGGCTCAAGGAGTGTATAATGATGGCGCCGATGGCTGAACATGACAAACAGTGGATGCTTCAATCCAGGTAGCGATTATGCCTCTGAATAGGAATATGAAGTAACAAGATGCTAATGGAGTAATCAGAGGCGTCACATCATTTTTCGTCAAGCAACACAGGGAAGCAAATGCAACAAAATAAATACCCCGCCATGGTAAGCATAGGATTGCCCGTGTTCAACGGTGGCCCTATTCTGGAAAATGCAATCAACTCATTACTCTCACAAACGTATAGAAATATTGAACTCTTGATCTCCGATAACGCCTCAACGGATGAGACCGGAAGTATCTGCGAGAGAGCCCAGGCCAGGGATCCCAGGGTTAAGTATCATTGCAACGACACGAACATAGGGGCCGTCGCCAACTGGCACCATGTCTTCCGTATGGCAAGTGGTGAGTATTTCATGTGGGCGGCTCACGATGACCGGTGGGAACCGGAGTTCATCGAGGAGGTGGTAGCCCTCCTCGAGGAGGATTCCAGCGCTGTACTGGCGTTCTCACAGTCTGACGATATCGATTTGACCACGGGCAGGGTGTTTCCGGGTCGGAACATGTTGAAGTTCGCCAAACCTCGAACCAGGCTCTCTCGTTTGCTGAAATTCTTACTGAATCCAGGTTTAAGCGGTAAGGCCAACTTGATCTATGGTGTTATCAGAAGGGACACTCTCGAGCGTGTCGGTTGCATGTATATGGGCACCTATGGTTCTGAAGAGTGGTCGCCAACAATGCTTACTCTCCTATTGCTCGGATATCAGGGCAATATTGCCATCAGCGATAAGGTGCTGTTCCATAAAGGGTTTATCCCGTTTCCAAGCCTTGAAGAGATCAGTGTTTGTTCGTACAAGGACATCTTTCATCATTACATCGCATATAAACACGTGATATCTGAAAACAAAGTAGGCCTATTCAAAAATTCAATACTGCAAGGTGCTGCGATTGAGAACTTCCTGAGGAGCCTTGGGGGCAATATAGTGGAAAGGATTCTCAAGAGACTCTCTCACTTAAGGCCGGTAAGAAACTTCTACCGTAAGTACAGGTATGATGTGGGTGATCAATGAGAAGGCCCGGTCAACAACACATCCCTTTTTACACTTGGATGAGATAACGATCGTTCAGAAAGGAGAAACGTATCAGAGTACTTCTTATTAATCCACCGATCACGCTATTTGACAAGGATTACTATGAAGACATCGGCTTCCTGCCACCCCTGGGGCTGGCGTATCTAGCTGGAGCGCTTACGGAAGAAAAACACGAAGTAGACATTATTGACTGCATCGGTATATACCCGATGCCTTCCGAGGTCGTACAGGGGTCAGTTCGCTGTGGCATGCCCGCTGAAAACATTATCTTGAAGGTGAACGAATTCGCTCCGGATATCGTGGGAATAACCTGCCCCAACACGGCTAATGCCGGTGACGCTCTTGAAGTGGCACGCTTGATAAAAGAAGAATATTCAGACAGTACGCCCGTTATCATGGGTGGCGCGCATGCGTCGACTTGCCCGAAATCAATTCTATCAAGTGGCATGGTTGATTGCGTAGCGGTTGGCGAAGGTGAAGGCATCCTGACCGAGTACTGCAACGCGGTTGAGAATGGCACTCCCTTGCGATTGATCCAAGGGCTGCTCGGAATAGAAGACGACGGTATGTTGGTCGGTAATACACACAGGGACAGAATCCGTGACCTCGATACAATTCCATTTCCCAGGCGTGACCTTCTTCCCATGTCCGAGTATTTCAAGTTTCAAAAGGCCCACAAGGAAAGAATCAATGATATGCGAAGGCCAAAGACCACGATGATAACTTCGCGGGGATGCCCCGAGAACTGCGTTTTCTGTTCGAGCAGGTGCACATGGGGCAGGTTATGGGTTGGACGATCTCCCAAGAATGTCGTTGACGAGATAGAGACCCTTGTTAAAGACTACGGGATTCGCGAAATCGACTTCTTGGACGACAGTATGTCTGTATCACATGAGCGGTTACAGGCGCTCTGCGAGTTACTGATAAGTCGAAATATCGATATCAAGTGGGCTACCCCGAACGGAATCGCAATCTGGTCTCTGGACGAAGATCTCCTCAGGCTAATGAAAAAGTCCGGGTGCTACAGGTTGACGTTCGGTATCGAATCAGGCAACCGGGACACTCTGAAATTCATACGAAAGCGGTACACATATGAACATGCTCGCAGAATTATTAAATATGCAAATAAGATAGGGCTCTGGACAGTCGGTACGATGATTCTTGGTTTCCCTTATGAAACCCGTGAACAGATGGAGGACACTGTCGATTTCGCGATTGATTCCGGGCTCGACTTGGCGGTGTTCTACTGCGCAGCTCCGTTCCCTGGCACTGACCTATACGATATCTGCCTCAAAGAGGGTATCGATGTTCCCGATTACACATCGCTCATGATCGGCGGTGTTCGTTCGCTTTACCTGGACGCCAGCGAGATCGAGAGTGTACGCCAGGAAGCAAATGCACGGTTCATAAGAAGTGTTTCCCGACGACCATGGAAATTGCTGAGTAAGATACACAATTTCGAGGACCTTCGATTTGTGCTGCATGTTGTCGGGTATGGGTTTAAGCTCCTCCGCACCCCCCATGGTAATAAGAGCACAACCGCGTTCCTGTATTCAGACAAGAAGAAGTAGGCAGCCACCCTGGTATTCCCTGATCTCGTTGTTTTCCTGCTCTGCCCTTCCTCAATAAGGCACGGCAAGACTCTAACGTGCTTGCTGACTTCACCGCACGCGGTCCCTGTGTCTTCGGAGTACGCGGGGCTATACGGGGAGCACTCTGATTGCTCACCCACTCTCACTTCCCCGCATGCCGTATCCAGACGCCATTTCCTGAAAAGGTAGCATCCAATAGTTACTACCAGAACCGCACCGGTAAAAGCTACGACCCATGCGATCTGGGCTATGCTCCCATGGAAGAGTGCGATACCCGCAATCTCGAACGCGATTCCCGGTGCAAGAACATAAGCGAAGTTAAAATGCTCAGTCCCAAGCAGGTAATATGTCATTATCGACACCAGGGACAGTAGGAACATCGCAAGACTGAGCACTGGAACAACATGGGAGCCCTCCAGATACTTGCTACCGAAAAACAGTTCAATCAACTGCCTTGGAAATATCGCGAATATCAGGGCAACAGAACCGCACAGCACCGTGACAATCGCTATACTCTGTCCGAGGATTCTCCATGGACTCTCATTCCTTGCGCTCTTCTCACTTACCTTGGGGAACATCACTATGGCTACAGCGCCGGGCAGGATGAATATCATGCTTGCCATCTTCTGGGCACCAGCATAGAAACCGGCCGATTCCCCACCAATTAGCGCGCGAACAAGTATAACATCCACGACTATGAACACCGCCACGCATGCGGTAGCCACCAGGGCGGCCGGTGCGAAGCGCTTCAGGTGAGAGAAGTCAATCCTGCCTTCACGTGGTCTGCCGGAGTACCACTTCCTCAGCATGAGTAGAGGTATCGCTATAATGGCAACAACGCCGGCAACCTCTCCCCACATCGCCCCGCTGACTCCAAACCCAAGCAACACGAGACTTACACCTACAGCAAATCGGACAACTGACCCCGCGATAAGCACCGCAGCTAACGCGTTGAATCGCTGGAGGCCCATTAGTGTTCCGGTTGCCACCGGCTGGACGAAGCCAAGACCTGTCCTTAACGCCAGCAAGACGCATGGGAGAATAGCGCCTATCTTAAGCCAGGCGTTGATAGGCGAGCTCAACGCAAGTACGACCGCAAACCCGACTATACCGAACATGCTCAAGACGCTGAGCGCCTTGAAGGAAAAGTACTTCGCGTTTGCTTCATCGCCCCGACCCTTGTCCTCCGAAACGTACCTGGCGATAATGGTCCCGAAGGTCCCTGCCGCAACTGTGAGCGCTATGGATATCCCGACCAGTGAGACGTATGCCGAGTACACGTCTGGTCCTAAAAGGCGCCCCTCGATCAGGGCATAGAGATAGTTAATGATGTTCATCACCATAGTGGCAATAATGATTACCCCGTACTGGCTCATGGCGCTTTCCTTTTTCAGCTTCAATCCAACCTGTCCCCTTTTCGCCAGACTAATGGCTCCACTTCTAAAGGATTCATTCACTCAACTGCAAATCGGAAAGGCCATCGGAACTGAATCCCATAATCCCTGGCTCTCTCAATCCTCGCAGGAATCCAGCTCCTTGACTCTACTGGCCGGTACGCCCGCCACTGCAACGTTCGACGGCACGTCAGTAGTAACCACGTTGTTAGCGCCGATGATAACATTATCTCCGATTCTTCTCCAAAATAAATGGTTCACTCAGGCGACCATCGCCTATCCTTTTCGTTATTAGACTACTGGAAAAGAGGCGTTGGTCGCTCCCTGAACTCCGGTGGTCAACTGTCTCAAAACCATTGGCACATTCCACCCTGTTTTTCTGCTGTCTTGGTTATTACCAGTTCCGCTCCAGCACGGGATTATCGATTTCGACAATGGAACTGAAGGGAAAAACGACAACAGTGCGCCCCTGGGGAGTTCTCTCCAGGTTCAGGTTGCTGTGCTCCAGCGAGGCGGATAATGGAAAGCCCTCCCTGTCCGCATCTATGACGAACACCCTGTTGATATTATCGTATTGCTTATCCATGTCATGTGGGTATCTGAATAGATATCGGAACGGGACATCGTTCCTCAGGAAGTAATACTCGAGATGCCGGGCCATGCGCGGATCGGCGTACACGAGATCACCGGGTTCCAGTCTTTCCTGCAACCAGATAACGACATCCTCGGCATCCCGGAAGGTTATACGGTCAGCCGACTGATAAGGCGACTGGCTAATAACAACGAGTGCGCACATCCATAATGATATGAACAGGAACAGAACCGGCAGGAAAGCCGAACCAAAGACCGGACCGCGAGACCACCTCTTACGCAACCAATCACTTGCCAGATTCCCACAGTAGTACACTCCTGCCGCGGCGTAGCCGAGAAACAGCGGTAGTAAGGGTAACCAAACCCTTGCGGGAGGCAGGACCCTCTGGATCAGGAGCAGTGAAGTACACCACGCAAGAATCACGACAACCAGGTTTACCCGGTATCTTGCCATGCGCCGATAGAAGATGAGGGCTATCAACAACCCCGCTGCGAGCACAATCGCTACAATAAGGGGCAGGCCGCTTCCCCAAGCTTCCCAGTAGTTCCTGATAGTACCGGGAACTCCTCTTAGAAACGAGGACAAAGACAGGGACTTAACCCATTTGTTGGAAACCAGGCTTGATATGCCCGAATCAATCGCGGGCGCCAGGTACAGCAATACAACCAATACCATGGAAAGAGCAGTTGCCAGCGCGGTCTTGATCGCCAGGGCAGATCTCTTTACCGGGGAATCGCGGTACAGCGCCGATAGCAGTATCCAGATGACAAGCGCGCCGAAGAAATAAAGCATGGTTGGAACGGTGTAGAAGCCAAGCGCCGATATGATAATGAAGCCGGCCCAGCCCCCGTTACTGTTGGTCCGTATGACATGAAAGGCGATCATGATGAGCACGAGAAAGAGGAGAGCTTGAAGGGAATAACCCCTGGCATTAGTGGAATACTCTATCAGTAGAGAAGATGGTACCACCAGGGCAACCGCCAGCAGAGCCACTTTTTTATTGAACAGTCTCCTCATCACCAGGTAAGTGGCCGGAAGGATCAACACCCCGGCAATAAGAGCGGGCAACCTTATGGCCCAGACGTCGTTCCCGAAAAAGGTGGTGGACAGATGGACCATTATCGTATGGAGAATGTGATGGTTGGGGTCGGTATAGTTACTTACGATAATCGATAGGGGATGGTTGGCAAAGTAGAAGTATGTAATGGATTCATCCTGGCATATCGGCTGGAACAGGAAACTGAATCTTATGGCAATCCCGGCGATGAGCAAGCACAAGAGTGAAAAACTGTGAGAGATGCCTTCCCTCTTCAAAGCGTTATGGCAGCGAACGCCACATTTCTTAAAGGGTACTGTTCTCATAGAGACTTTATACTATGTAATCTTGACAGTAGCTTCCATTGATTACCCGCTTGCACTACCCCAAGTCTACCGGGTTAACGAATTATACTCCACCGTAAAGCATTTGGGGAAGCGAACTCATGTCGCCTCTCCGAAGAGCTCGAAAAAGCAGAATCCGACAATGGTCTACCGATGACGTCCAATCTTTGGGGGCAAACACGGCGTTCTTGAAACAAGATGCGGAATCGCTATGCTCTCTTGTGGTAGTTTATGGGTACCGCCTTGCCGGAGCGGCGCTTCGACGCTCTCGGTGCTTAACCGTATCTATCCAACGAGGCACTTAGGGTTGGATTTCGAGGTTTTAACCGATATATTTATCTGGTAATGGAGATACCGGGCGATTCCAGGGAGATGTCCGTATGAACTGTCCGTACTGGGTGGAGTGAGGCGCCACTATATGGGTTC
>SDBT01009864.1_pt1 | contig 15458 bp, 15 predicted proteins | sample 2277101 | NCBI WGS metagenome assembly SDBT01 (sample SAMN10404973, study PRJNA504765) | marine sediment metagenome | isolation source: marine sediment core GS10_PC15, 103 cmbsf | place: Arctic Ocean: Southern Knipovich Ridge | collected 2010 | reverse complement strand
GGATAATAACCATAGATCGCCTTTAAATCCAAAATTTTTAACTCGCGACTTTCTTTGATTAATCGATCAAAAATCTCAGGGGCTTGCTTATCGTCTTTTTTCAAACCCCAATGAAAATGATACAACGCATGACGATTGAGATGCGAAATAATCATCGCAGGCGATATTCTTTCGATAAGGCTGTTTCCCCAAAAGGGTGGTTTTAAAATTAGATTCATATTTTGGATTGTATCTTATTTGTGGTATGTAATCACCCGGGGTTTTACAAAGACTGTAGAGACAGCATATCGTGCTGTCTGGTATTTGTAGGGGCCGCATAATATGCAGCCCCTACAAACAAACACCAAACTCTTGACAATCAACTCACTCTTCAGCAACATACGCACATCTTTTTTAACGTAATCCAAGGAGACTTTCATGCCCAAAGCTAAAAAAGCAATCGTAAAAAAATCTATTCGTAAGCCCAAAATGAAAAATGCATTTTATGCGATGGGCGGCGGCGTGACTCCGGTCATCAACTCATCTGCACTCGGCGTCATCGAAACCTGCAAAAAACACGAAGTGAAAGTCTACACCGGTAAATTCGGCATTGAAGGGCTATTGACAGAAGAAATGTATGACATGAGCAAGGAAACGCCGAAAACCTTAAAAGCATTGCATTTACGACCAGGCTCAGCATTTGGCTCTTGTCGTTATAAATTAACAGATATAAACAAAAACAAAAAAGATTATGAGCGAATCATCGAAGTATGTAAGGCACACAACATCGGCTATATTTTTTATAACGGCGGCAATGATTCTGCCGACACAACAAACAAGCTCGTCAAATTTAGTAAAGAAGTTGGCTATCCTTTAACTTGCATCGGCATTCCAAAAACGATGGATAATGATTTGCCTGTCATGGATAATTCACCAGGATACGGTTCTGTCGCAAAATTCTTTGCAACCGCCGCACTTGAAACGGGTATTGATGCAAAGGCCATGCAAACTTTCACTGAAGTTTATATTATGGAAACAATGGGCCGACATGCTGGCTGGTTACCTGCTGCTTCAGCGCTTGCAAAGAAAAAAGAAAGCGATCCACCGCACATGATTTTATGCCCTGAAATTGTCTTTAACGAAGAAAAGTTTTTAAAGAAAGTTGGCGAATGCGTCAAAAAATATGGCTTTTGTCATATCGTAACATCCGAAAGTTTAGTCGATAAAAAAGGTGACTTTATTGCTAGCACGGGACAATTTGATGCCTTTGGCCATGTTACAAAGGGCTGCATCGCACCGATTTTAGCAAATAAAATTCGTGATAAATATAATTATTCGTATCACGTTTCTGTTGTCGATTACATTCAACATTCGTCACGGCACTTAGGCTGTAAAGCTGATCTCGAACAAGCTTATGCTGTGGGTAAAGCAGCAGTTGAATTGGCGATGGCTGGCAAAAATGGTTTGATACCAATTATTAAAAGAAAACCTGGCAAAAAATACAAATGGGAAATTGGCTCAACCAAACTTGAAAACATTGCCAACACGGAAAAGAATTTGCCGCGAAATTTTATTACGAAAGATGGCTTTGGCATCACGAAAAAATGTCTTGATTACATGAGACCACTCATTCAAGGTGAAGACTTTCCGCCATTTAAAGACGGCATTCCAGATTATCCCGAAATGAAGCTGGTCATGGTGCCGAAGAAATTGAAAACAAAATATAAATTAAGATAATAATGATTAACTGTAGGGACAAGTCGCTACTTGTCCCTACGCCAATTTTATATCATACTTCCCTAAATCATAATGTCGAATGATGCTCGATATGATCGAAATATATTGTGGATGTTCTGAATAATGCTGGAGGCCCTGAACAAGAGCCAATCCTGAGATTACTTTACCTTTTGACCGAAGATTGGCTCGAATTTGTCTTAAACTTCTAAAAGAATTTTTAGTGTTTAACATATGCATATAAGCTTTAATCGAACCTAAAAGATTTGCAAATCGCTCAACTTCAAATTGCTCCCCAGGCGCGCGTTTTTTTGGCACCAAGCCGCAACCTAATTTCATACAATGCTGTCCAAAATAATTATTTGCTTCGCGCGCAAATCGCGATCTTCCCCAACTAGATTCATTCGCTGCTTGTGCCACAACGAGTGACACAGAAATAATATCGACTCGATTTAATAGCACCGACCATGTTTTTTCATTTCCAAAATTGGGATCTTTAATTTGATAGCTCTTGGCTAATTTTTCTAACCAACGCAGATTCCACCAATGCAAACTCTCTCCTGCTTGCCACACTTCATAATCTTTTTTTAATTTTGCACGATTTGCTAAAATTGCTTGATCTGAGGTTTGTGCAGTAGTTGCCACTTTCTGAATAAATTGCTGTTGAGTCTTAAAAGGAGATTGCGCAATAGCAATCATGCAAACTGTGCATAAAGCAATGGTGATTAATGAAACCAAGCATTTCATGATTTATTTTGGCCAAGCACTAAATGGAAATGGTTTGTCTTCCACATTATAAGTAAGATATTGCATGATGTGATAAGAGTAAGCAGTTAAACCTTTTGTAAATCGCAGCAAATTATCATTTGGCCTGCTCATGAACAAAGTAAAAATAAATTGTACAGCTGCTAACGCCCAAATCAAACATTGCGCTAGATAATTGACGACGGCAAAAACAATCATAAAAAATAACCGCAACCACTTATCAGTCATCATTAAATTCGATTTCAACTCTTTGTTCATTTTTAGCCCTCCTTTTGAACCTGATGATTATAACATAGGGTATCAGGCTTTGTATAATTTGCAATTTTCTTGCAAAACTCTCGTAATATAGCTAACGTTATACTTGTAGCAAGTATCGCTGAACTTCAAATGGAGGATTGAGAAATGAAAGATTGTTATTGTCGTCTAGGTCCGTGGGCCTTTGGCTTTGCACTCGCAATAATTTGGGCTGCGTCTTTATTTATTATGGCGCTGATTTCGCATTGGTTTGGTTATGGCTCAGCATTTGTATCAAACATGGGCACGCTTTATTTTGGCTATCACGCAAGCCTCATCGGTGGCATTATTGGCGCTTTTTGGGGATTTATCGATGCATTTATTGGCGGCACGGTATTCGCATGGATTTATAACGCTCTAGTTAGCAATAAAGAATGTTGTCAAAAACCAGAATAATCAAAAGGTGTCAGGCTTTACTCTTTAAAAGGGGTCAGGCTAAAGCCAGACCCCTTTTAAAGAGTAAAGCCAGACCCCTTTACCTATTATAAATATCATCCAAACGAACAATATCATCTTCACCTAGATAAGCGCCAATCTGGACTTCAATAATTGCTGCAGCCTTATCAGTAAAATTTTCTAAGCGATGTAATTGTTCGATCGCGATATCAACTGTGTCATTCACTTGATACTCTTTTGTTGAATCTCCCACTGTAATTGTTGGACGACCCTCAATCACGACCCAATGTTCTGCACGTTTAAAATGTTTTTGTAATGATAATCTTCCGCCAGGATTGACGGTGATAATTTTAACTTGATAACCCTCGTCCATTTCGAGTGTTTTGTAGGTGCCCCATGGGCGTTCGTAAGTTTGACCAATCTCATTTATTGATACTGACATCGTGATAATTCCCTTAGTGATTAACGATCAACCAATGCTTGCTCCGCTAACGCAATCGTACCACAAATTCCTGATTGTTCGCCAAGATCTGGCGAAACAATATAGCTGCTGATATTATCTAAAATTGCCTCATGCTGAATATATCCATTTAACAAATCCGGCACTCGCTCATGAATTTTTGGCAATAATTCTTTTCGCTTCATAACACCGCCACCCATAATAATTTTTTGTGGTGAAATGCTCATAATCCAATTTGCTACTGCAATTGCAAGATAATCTGCCTCTAAATCCCATGCTTCATGTTCCGGCGGAAGTTCCAACGCAGACTTAACATTCCAACGCGCCAGCATTGAAGGACCTGTCGCAAGCCCTTCTAAACAATCTCCATGATAAGGACAGACGCCAGCAAATGGATCTTTTTCTTTATCATGAGGAATAAATATATGGCCCATTTCAGGATGAGTTAGACCATGCATCAGTTTTCCTGAAATCATGCCGCCACCGCCAATGCCCGTTCCAACGGTGATATATAAAAATGTTTCTAGCCCCCGCGCTGCTCCCCATCGATGTTCACCAACAGCAGCCGCATTAACATCTGTATCGAAGCCCATCGGCAAATCAAATTCTTTTTTTATCGTGCCAACAAAATCAAAATCACGCCAACCAGGTTTTGGTGTTGCAGTAATAAAACCATATTGAGATGAAGTAGAACATACATTGACCGGGCCAAATGATCCGATGCCAATAGCAAATAAAGGCGTTTTTTCATGGTTTGATTTAAGAAACTGAATCACTTGTGGAATAGTTTCAGCAGGCGTTGTTGTTGGAACACTGATTTGTTCGTAAATTTTTCCTGCTGAATCCCCCACGGCACAAATGACTTTTGTGCCTCCTGCTTCAATACCACCAAAAACTATCATTGATTTATCCTTTTTAATAACTATCTTAGTTTGCAATTTATAATAAAACACGATAAAAATCAACAGATTAGTAAGCCGGGCTCTAGGTCATGGTCATCACACGGACCCAACTGTTTTTAGACAATCTTTTAATTAATAGCACAAATCAACTTATTTCCTGTGGCTGAACATAAATGCGAATCACTCGGAAGAACAGCATAGTCAGTGGTACTGGAACAGGAGGCCCAACCCTCGTCATATCCAGCAACCAACATGCGCTTGTTAAATGTTACGTCGACAGGATTGCATTTGCCATTGCGCCAAGTCCAATCTAACGGCATACCTGTATAGTTTTGGGCCCACGTTGGATCGCCTAATACATTCGTCACTTGCTGCCTCGTCATTCCAATATGCAGTTTCGTTGCTTTCTGGGAAAGCAGTGTTTTTGGCTTAGCTTGTATCGTCATTGTCTTTGGTTGGCGATATGACTTAGGCCGAGTGACTGCAAGCGAATCTAAATAATTATCTAAACTGCCCCATTTTTTATGAACGATCGGCTGACTAGGTGTGATTGTTTTCTGCGAAAACAAAGCAGCAGAACAGCAGCCAACTGAAGCAATCACCAAAATAATAATCCAGAAATTTTTCATCTCAACTCTACCACCTATTATGATGCACTCGCTCTTCGTTATATCGATCGATAAAAGCTTGATCCATGTCTGAATGACCAAGCGCAACGATGCCAACAGGCACGATTGCTTCAGGAATTTCAAACAATTGCCGCATTTTTTCCATTAAGTTTTCTTTCGGATAAACGCCCAACCAAACTGCGCCCAAATTAAAATCGCGTGCGGCTAATAAAATATTTTGAATTGCAGCTGAAACATTCTGAACACCAAACCCTACAATTTCATCCAAACTTAAGTCATGACAACACACAATTGCCATCGGCGCTTGCTCACACATCTTCGCATGCGGATGTTGAGTGGAAAGCTCATCTAATATTTTACGATCATCAACCACGACAAATTGCCATGTTTGATGGTTATGAGCAGACGGTGCATTCATTGCAGCACGCAAAAGCTTATCTTTGATTTCAGCCGAAATTGGTTCATCCGTAAAACGACGAACACTTCGTCGTGTAAAAATTGCATCGAGTGTTTGCATGGAATGCCTCCGTGTACTTGAAACTTTGTTTACGTTTCGATATAAAATTTTTCTCTCGCTACGATCTGTAGGGAGCGCATAATATGCGACCCCTACGCTATTTTATAACTCCTCATATTCCCCCGGCTTCAATTCCCGGGGTAATGTATAATGCCCAAAAGTGACACGAATCAATCGGTTTACTTTTAAACCTTGCGTTTCAAATATTCGTCGCACTTCGCGATGACGCCCCTCATGAAGCGAAACACGATACCATTGATTTGCACCTTCTTGTTTAGTCATTTTTTCAATCTTGTCAAACTTCGCCGGACCATCTTCTAATTCCACCCCTTTTTTAAAAGCTTTAATTGCATCTTGCGTCACTTCGCCAAGCACACGAACCGCATATTCACGCTCCATTTCTGATGATGGGTGCATCATTTGATTTGCAAATTCGCCGTCATTTGTAAATAACAATAATCCACACGAATTAATATCTAATCGCCCAATGACAATCCAACGCCCTGTTTTCAACGGCGGCAAATGATCAAAAACAGTCGACCTTCCTTCTGTATCAGATCGCGTACAAATTTCGCCGATGGGCTTATGATAAAGTAAAATACGTTTTTGAATTTCTGTAGACAAAGCTCGCTTAATTGGTTTTCCATCAACACAAATTTTATCAAGCGCATCAATACGACAACCCAGTTCTGCGATTTTTCCATTCACTGTAATACGCCCCGCCTGAATCCATTTTTCAATCGCGCGACGTGAAGCCAGTCCTTGGTTTGCTAAAAATTTTTGGAGTTTTTCAGACATGTTCTTTTTCTGCTATTTCCGACTGCGAATCTTCGACGTTTTCCGACGTTACAGCTTGCTCATCTTCCTCCACAATGTCTTCTTCCGAATCTTCGATATTTTCCGGCATCACAATCTGTTCATCTCCTACCATAATCTCTTCTGATTCATCGCTATTTTCAGGCGCATCTTCTTGTTGCAACAAAACTTGCTCTAATCCTTTTTCCATTTGATTTAAATCTTGAATTTCAGATAACGGCGGCAATTCACTTAAATTCTTCATACCAAAATTATCGAGAAATTGTTTGGTCGTTGCATAAAGCCCCGGCCTTCCAGGCACATCACGATGCCCAACAATTCGCACCCAACCATGCTCCATCAATGTACGCATGATATTCGTACTCACAAGAACGCCCCGCACTTCTTCAATTTCAGATCGCGTAATCGGTTGTCGATAAGCAACCAACGCTAAAGTTTCCATCAAAGCACGCGAATATCTCGGTGGCTTTTCTTCCCATAAGCGCTTAATCCAGCTCGCCAAATCCGCACGCACCTGAAATTGATAACCACTTGCTAAATTTTTCAGTTCAATACCGTGCTCTTCGTAATGCGATGTAAGCTCAGCTAACGCTTCTTTAATCACTTGTTTTTCAGGCCTTTGCTTCTTTTCAAAAAGATTCAATATGCGATCAATCGTCAATGGTTCACCTGCCGCAAACAACGCCCCTTCTAGAATTCTGTGTATCTGTTTTATTTCCATTGTGGGTTCCTGTAAAAAAGGTGTCAGACATGACATAACCCACATAACTTGGAGAGAATTTAGGATATCAATTCATCGTTTTTACAATCCAAGTTATGTGGGTTATGTCATATCAGACACCGCAGCCTTTATATAAATCGGTGCAAACGGTTCACTTTGCACCACCTCAATCACCGAGTTTCTAAATAATTCCAAGATAGCAATAAATGTAACCACAACGCCAGCACGACCTTCATTGACATCAAAACAAGTATAAAACGGAATAAATTTACCTTCCTTCAGCGACTCTAACACTCTTGTCATGCGCTCGCGGACAGACAATGGTTCGCGCCCAATGTGATGTGACGTTTTTAATGCGGCACGATGCAACACATCTTTAAACGCAAACATTAAATCTTGCAATGGCACGTCTGGAACTTGTTTTGTTTCTGCCGGTACTTCAGGCTCTTTGGCTGATGCTGCAAATGTATCGCGCCATCGTCTTGGCAACTCATCTAAATCTTCAGCTGCTTTTTTAAATTGCTCATATTCTTGCAAACGACGAATCAGTTCCGCACGTGGATCATCTTCATCTTCTTCACTAACTGGGTTTGGCAACAGCAAGCGCGATTTAATTTCAACAAGCATGGCCGCCATCACTAAATATTCTGCTGCTAATTCAAATCGTAATTCGTGCATCAAATCAATGTATTCCATATATTGCTTTGTAATTTCAGCAACAGGAATATCTAGAATATTTAAATTTTGTTTGCGAATCAGATAAAGTAACAAATCAAGCGGACCTTCAAACGCTTCCAAAAAAACTTCTAACGCATCGGGCGGAATATAAAGATCTTCTGGTAACTTTGTATATTCTTGACCTTGAACTCGCGGCTTGCGCGGCTCGCCAGATGAAATCATCTCAGGCGATGTTAAAGCTTGTTGTTCTTCTGTAATTTCGCTCTCACTCATTAATCTTTCCACTGCTAATTCCCATGACACTTTTTACTTCAGCTAATGTGTCGCTTGCAACTTTGCGAGCCGCAACACAGCCAGCATCAATAATAGCTTGTACTTTCTGAGGTTGCGCTTCAAGCTCTTTTACTCTTTCAGCAATTGGCGCCAACTCTTCTATCATAGCGTTAATTACCGGCTGTTTACAATCTAAACAACCAATTCCGGCACTTTTACATCCTTTTTTGACCCATTTCTTTATTTCATCATTCGAATAAATCTTATGAAAATCCCAAACAGGGCATTTTTCAGGATCCCCTGGATCTGTTCGACGAACCCGGGCTGGATCTGTCGGCATTGTTTTGATTTTCTGAGTAATCTCTGCCGTCGAGTCTCTAAACGAAATCGTATTGCCATAAGATTTAGACATCTTACGACCATCTAGCCCTGGAAATACTGGTGTTTTGGTCAGCAATAATTCTGGCTCTGGTAAAATCACACGACCTTTTCCTTCGAGATAACCCAAAAGACGCTCTTTTTCATCCACAGAAAGTGATTTTTGCTTATCGATCAACATCAGGCCATTTTGGCGTGCTTCTTGATTTCCCGCTTCTTGAAAGTCTTTGCATAAAGCTTGAAAACGCTTCGCTGTTTTTTTATCAAGATGTGAAATTGCATTTTTTGCCTTTGATTCATAACCCTCATCGCGCCCATAAAGATGATTGAAACGTCGCGCAATCTCACGCACGAGCTCAACATGTGGTGCTTGATCTTCACCGACGGGCACATGCGAAGCCTTGTATAATAGAATATCGGCAGCTTGTAATAATGGATAACCCAAAAACCCATAATTTGATAAATCTTTTTCTCGAAGCTCACGCTGCTGATCTTTATAAGTCGGCACGCGCTCGAGCCAACTCAGTGGCGTAATCATAGAAAGTAGCAGATGAAGCTCACTATGCTCTGGCACTTGAGATTGAATAAAAAGTCGAGATTTCTCGGGGTCAACACCACAAGCCAGCAAATCAATGGCCATATTCCATGTGTTTTTGGCAATATTTTGCGGCGTAGCATAATCTGTGGTGAGCCCATGAAGATCGACGATACAAAAGAAACTTTCATAGACTTTCTGCAACTCGACCCAGTTTTTGATGGCACCATAGTAATTACCTAAATGCACCCTGCCCGTCGGCCGAATACCTGATAAAATACGCCCTTTTGTTTTGTTTGTGCTCAATCTTTTTCTCCTTCTGACTCAAAACATTATCGCGGATTTAGGGAAGAAATGGAAGGAAATAGGAGCTGGGAACCATATAACGCTAAAATTGATTTACTGGTTTATTGACGTTGTTTTCATCTGAGATAACAACTGTCTTGGCTACAGTAATTAATAATAATCAACATCGAGAAAAGGACAGCCATTATTGGCTTGTCTGGGAAAATGAGTAAGCTGTCCTTGAAAAAAGATATAGTTAGCTTATACATGCAAATAAAATTCAGCTTCGACTCGAGTTTCAAAGTAATGGTGATTGCCATATGGGATAGGGGTTGGACTGTTGACATGCAAGTATTGGGCTCTTATTCTTTCAACTCGAATGGCAAAAGGAAATCGATTATAAGGAACAAAGCTAATGCCTGGCCCAAATTCAAGGACATTATTATAAAATTCATGCTTTCTATCAAAAAAGTATTGTCCTTTGAGATAGACATCAACACTGCTGTTGCCCCATTCTAAAACTCTCAAGCCTTGTCGTAATCTTAATTGGCCAATGATATTATTATCATATCTTGAGAAGAAGCTAATATCGCCGTAAAAATCGCCCACTGGTTTGAATGGGAATCGCAAGCATGAATTACAAGCATAGCCACGACCCCATCGTTGATACCCCATTACGCCGCCTCGCACATCTCGGCGCCATCGTCCTCGATTTCGATCAATTAAATCATATGCTCGACCGCCTTCAAGATAGATAAAAATTGGTATTTTTACAAATGGACGTACGCTTGCTCCAACGCCAAAGATTGCGGCATTGTCTTCAAAAATATCGGGGATAGTTCCTCCAGCAGAACGAACATCACGTGTGTATCTTACAAATCCATATACTTGAAATTGTTTGTGTTTTCCTAATGCTGCACCAAAACGAAATTTCACAGGATGAATCAGATTACGAAAACGTCCTCGCCAAATAGGCGCATAATAAAGATCAGCAAACCAAGGGTTGGGTAATATTTTATATTTATAGTGTGCTAAATTAACCAAAGCTTGGCAGGCGATTTCTGCTAATTTAGGATTCTTTGATTTTGATACAATTTTAAATTGTTGATAAGCTTCTTTATGTAATCCTAATCTATCATAAATATAGGCAATTTGTAGTTTTACTCTGTCATTGCTAGGTTCAAAACGTTGCCATTTCAGAAAATAATGTAATGCTTGTTTGCCTTGCTCATTTGCAAGTTTGGTATAAGCCATTTCCTTAATCGCCATTAATTTATTAGGATAGCGACGAAGAATACGAGAAAGCAAGCGTTCAGCTGCGCGTGGTTTTCGCTTTTTGAGCGAATAATATTGGTTCATTTGGTAATTAAAACTGGATGGTACAAAGGTGCCTTCTGTTTTTGCTGGCGCAATTGTAGGTGCTGTGACAACCGCTTTCGATGTTTGAAGAGTTGCTAGCTCAAGTTTAGCCTGTTTACGAATAGTAGGATTTTTGCTTTTCGTCAGCATATGGAAAAATATTTTTGATTTTGTTTTGTTGCCCAATGATTTATAAATATATGCCAATTGTAATTGATTTTTTTCATCGGCAGGATTGAGTGTAAAGACGCTTTTAAAGTATTTTAATGCTTCTGGGTTATTTTGTTCTCTCAAAAATAAATAACCGAGTTCTTGGTTAATCCGGATATTATTTGGATGTTGCGAATATCCAGTTAAAAGCGCTTTCTTGGCCGCTATTGGATCTATTTTTTGTTGCTGATAATACTGATTCAAAAACAAGGATGCGGGCGCTGCATCTGCTATATTGAGACCAAGGCACAAGAATAGCGCACAGAGAATAAGACAAATAGATCGATTTGTTAATTTATACATTTTTACATTATCCCTTTGCTTTAGCTTGCAGCATTTAGTCCATCAGTGTACTTTTAACAAATAGTAACAGCTTCGTCAATGAAATAGGCCATATGAAAATACTAATTGTTCTCGGCACACGTCCAGAGGTTATAAAGCTAGCCTTGCTTATTCGAGCAATTAAGCAAGATTCGCGCCATGAGCTGAAAGTTTGCTCAACAGGCCAACATCAAGAAATGATTGCGCCTTTGTTTGATTTCTTTGATATTCAGTCTGATTTCAATCTTGATATTATGCAAGAAAACCAAAAGCTCACTGATATCGTTTGTAAAGTCCTTACTGGGCTCACTAAGATTTTCCAACAATTTCGACCTGATAGGCTTATCGTTCAAGGCGATACCGGAACCGCTTGCGCGAGTGCACTTACTGCATTCTATGAAAAAATCCCTGTCATGCATGTTGAAGCAGGCTTGCGAAGCTATAATCGTTATTCTCCGTGGCCAGAAGAGCTCAACCGAAGAATCATTGGAAACATAGCAGATATTCACTGCGCTGCAACGCCAAAAGCTGCAGAGCAATTAAAGCGTGAAGGCGTGCAAGATAAAGAAATTTTTATCACAGGAAATACGGTTATCGATGCGCTGCTTGAAACGCGCGATAATTTGTTAAAAAATAAGGAATTATTAGCTCAGTACAATGAAAAATTTAGCTATCTCGATGAGAACAAAAAACTTATTTTAGTCACCGGCCATCGTCGTGAAAGTTTTGGTAAGCCGCTTGAAAATATATGTGATGCCTTAAAACAACTTGCTTTACGAGATGATATTGTCATTGTTTATCCCGTGCATTTTAATCCAAATGTTAGAAACGCCGTAAATAAAACTATAAAATCTGAGAAAAATATTTTCCTTATTGAGCCTGTTGACTATCCTGAATTTGTTTTTTTAATGAACCGTTCTTATTTGATTTTAACTGATTCAGGCGGTATTCAAGAAGAAGCGCCAGCTCTTTCAAAGCCGGTGCTAGTTTTGCGGGACACAACTGAGCGTCCCGAAGGGCTTCACGCAGGAATGGCAAAGCTCGTTGGCACGAATCAGAACGAGATAGTCAAAGAAACTGAGGCGCTTCTCGACGATCAATCAAGATATCATTCGATGCAATTTGATTATTCACCTTATGGTGATGGGCACGCTGTGATGAGAATCCTTGATATTTTGGGCATAAAAACTTAAGCTTAAAGAATATCTGGATATAGGGTAGGGAAACTGAGGTATTGAATATGGATACGTTAAATTTAGCTATGTGGTACGCGCTGGTTGCAATCGCCCTAGTGTATTTCTTTTCTGGGCTGGATGATATTTTCGCTGATCTGATTTACTGGTGTCGATTTATTTATTCTAAAATCAGAATAAGTCGTTCACCAAAGCTTACCTATCATGATCTCCAAATGAAGCAGGAACAAAATATTGCAATTTTAATTCCCTGTTGGCAAGAGTTCGATGTGATTGAACGAATGCTTCGATACAATCTTACTCATATTGATTACTTGAATTATACTATATTTGTTGGCGTGTATCCAAATGATCACAAAACGCTTGAAATTGTGGAGAAGCTACAAAATGAATATCCGCAGGTTAAATGTATTATAGGTAAAGATGACGGTCCGACAAATAAAGCAAGAAATTTAAACTTTGTTTTTCAATATATTTTAAATTATGAAAAAGAGCATGATGTTCATTACGATATTTTCCTTCTGCACGATTCGGAAGATGTCATCCATCCATTATCTTTTAAACTTTACAATTATCTCATGCCAAAAAAAAGCATGATCCAACTGCCTATTTTTCCTTTACCTGTGTCCCATTTAAATTGGACGCATTGGGTTTATGCAGATGAATTTGCTGAAATGCACACGAAGGAACTCGTTGCTCGCGAAACTTTTTATAGCTTTGTCCCATCTGCTGGTGTTGGTACGGCACTCACTCGTGAAAGTATGTTCATGTTAGCTGAAGAAAATAACGGCGTTCCTTTGCATACTGATACACTTACTGAAGATTATGACCTTTCTTTCCGGCTACAATTGAAAAAGAAGAATGTAATTTTTCTCACGCAACACATTGATCGTGTTGTAAAGAAACGCTGTTGGTGGAAGTTTTTTCGTAAAAGTTATGTCACAAAGAAAGAGTTTATTGCGACACGATCTCTTTTTCCAGTCCGTTATTCTGCGGCGATTAAGCAACGCAGCCGTTGGATTGTTGGTATCTCCCTGCAAGGCTGGCAGAAAATGGGATGGACAGGCGGGTTCGGAACAAAATATTTTTTATTTCATGATAGAAAAGCCATATTGACTTTTTTCTTGGTTGGATTGGGTTATATCGTCTTTGCTTATTGGTTGATTATTTATTTTTGGAATTTTATTGATCCAAGCGTAAGAACTGTAGTTTATTATTTTAGTCGTGATTTTTGGGTATACTTACTCATCATTGCTTGTACGATTCTTATGGTTGAACGTTTGCTTCAAGGTTTTATTGCGACGACTCGTGTTTATGGCATCATTGCAGGTATATTAAGTGTTCCTCGGACTGTCTGGGGTAATATTATTTTTACTCATTCTTTCTTTAAAGCGCTCATTTTGTTTTATGCAGACCAGAAAAAACAAAAAGCTAAGGCAAAAAAGTCTAAAGCTCAAACGCATAAAAATACGAGCAAAGAGACTGCTGAAAGCGATAACGCTCCAGCTTGGAATAAAACTAGAAATACTTTCCCAGATGAAGAAACATTACAAGCGCTTGAAATTAAGCTTGGCGATTTTTTAATACAGACTGAAGCAATTAATGCAACAACGTTAAACAAAGCATTAGAAAGACAAGAAATAACTGGAAAAAAATTAGGAGAAATATTGACATGTGATACAACAGATATTTCAACTCAACAATTATTTTATGCGCTTGCCAAAAAACATCAGCTCACAATAATTCGTTTTAACGAATCTAAAATATTACCAAAAGAAAAAATAAAGTGTATTTCACAAACTGACTATGACTTCTTAATTAAAAACAAGCTATTTCCAATCCAATGTCACAACTCCGATATTCTGCTTGTTATAACTGATCCAAGCGATTTAAAACTAATGGAAACCGTCAAAACAAGATGTTTGCCAAACAGAGTTCGCTTTGTGCTTGGAATAAGAGGCACATGTGAAGTAAAAGAGTAAATTTTTCAGACAACATCCTCACGCTACTGATTGTTCCGACCCGCTTGATTTTCTTAAATGACTCAGTTTTTGATTGTCAACACTTAGCAGCTTATCTATACTCTAACCATGAACAAACGAGACATCATTACACAAGCAATTACTTTGTTACGCGCCGGTGAAGTCGTGGCGATTCCGACGGAGACTGTCTATGGCCTGGCGGCAGATGCGAGTAATGAAGCGGCGATTAAAAAGATTTTTGAATTAAAAGGTCGGCCGGCAGATCATCCTGTGATTGTGCATATTGCTGATGCGTCAAAACTAACAGGTTGGGCTATTGAGATTCCCGATAGCGCTTATCGACTTGCTAAAGCATTCTGGCCGGGACCTTTAACCTTTATTTTAAAAAAAGCACCACATATCACGCCACTTGTGACTGGCGGACAAGATACGATTGGATTGCGAGCCCCATCACATCCAATCGCACAAAAAATTCTACAACAATTTCAAGGTGGGCTTGCTGCGCCATCTGCTAATCGATTTGGAAGGGTGAGCCCAACGACAGCTCAGCATGTCATCGATGAATTTAAAAATGACATTCCATTAGTTGTTGATGGCGGACCTTGTGATGTCGGCATTGAATCAACGATCATTGATTTATCGGATGATGCACCAAGAATTTTACGTCCCGGAATGTTATCGATCGAAAAATTAAATAAAATTTTGCATCAGCCGATTGAATTGCCTGATCGAGAGTCTCCCCGTGTTTCAGGCTCATTAGAAACGCATTATGCGCCAAACACAAAAGCTGTTTTAGTTGAGCCAGAATTGTTGGATGATTTTTTGAATAACACGCAAGGCAAAATTGCCGTGATGCGGTGCCAAAGCTTGCATGCTGTAAAGCCTGGCAGCGTAGTGTCAATGCCAGATAATCCAAAAGCCTATGCGAAAGCACTTTATCGCGAGTTACGAAAATTAGATGACTTAAAAGTTGATTTAATTGTAATTGAGAATGTGCCGCAAACCCCAAAATGGCAAGCAATTGCCGATCG
>SDBT01009862.1_pt1 | contig 15459 bp, 12 predicted proteins | sample 2277101 | NCBI WGS metagenome assembly SDBT01 (sample SAMN10404973, study PRJNA504765) | marine sediment metagenome | isolation source: marine sediment core GS10_PC15, 103 cmbsf | place: Arctic Ocean: Southern Knipovich Ridge | collected 2010 | reverse complement strand
TAGGATTTCGCAGGGCGAACACTTGTTATACGCCACATCTGGGCATTTGATAGAGCTAACCCCCAGATGTGGGAGTGTCATTGGCTGAGATTCGTGACTACCCTGCGAAATCCCAAAGAGCCTTCATCCTTCTCACCGAGTTTAACACCATCACCCCCCACAAGTTGCTCGCCTTCCCAAAAAGGGCTTCTGTCACCACCATATTGTACGCTACTTTCCCGAAGTTGACAAGTGGAGGAATAGTGAGTATAATTTTAGCACAATGCCCCGGTGGCGGAATTAGGCATACGCGGCAGGTTGAGGACCTGTGCCCTTCTGGGCATGCGGGTTCGAGTCCCGCCCGGGGCACTAACACTCTATAATGAAAAGCTCAGGAGATCTCCTGAGCTTTTGCATTAATCAAATGTGCGGCAACCTCACTGTAAACATACTCCCTTTCCCTTCCTCGCTCTCCACCTCGACGCTTCCCTCGTTGGCCTCCACCAGGATCCTGACCACCGTCAGCCCCAGCCCAAGGCCCTTGGCTCTGGTGGTGAACAGCGGCTCGAATAGCTTCGCCATGTTCTCCCCGGAGATGCCGCAGCCGGTGTCGGCGATGGAGAGAGCTACTGCCCCCTCCTGCACCTGAGCTCTAATGGTCAGGTTGCCGCCCTCTGGCATGGCCTGGTAGGCATTGGCCACCAGGTTGACCAGAACCTGCCCGATCTGGTGGGCGTCAACGTACACTGGCGGCAGGTCGGGGGCGATTTGAGTGGCTACCTCCACATTCTCAGGCGGAGGTCGTTTCTCCAGCACCTCGGCCACCAGCTCGAAGACCGCTGCCTTCTCCCTATCGGGAATCCTGGTACGCGAGAAGTCCAGGAGGTCGGTGATGATCTTGTCCGAGTTGCGGACTTCTTCGGAGATCATCCCCAGGTATTCCTTGACGGTTTCATCGGCATCGGGGAGGACCGTCTTGATATAGTATGCGGCGTTGGAGATTGTTCCCAAAGGGTTGCGCAGTTCGTGCGCCACCCCGCCGGCCAGTTGGCCCAGCACCGCCAGCTTCTCCCGGCGGACCAACTGCTCCTGGGCCTCTCGGAGTTCTTGAGTACGCTCGTCCACCATCTCTTCCAGCCGCTCTGAGTATTCCTTCAGCGCCTCTTGTGCCCGCTTGCGCTCAATGGCATGTCTCATGGCACGCACCAGCAGGTTGCCGCCCACCTGCCCCTTGACCAGATAGTCCTGCGCCCCTCCCTTGACTGCCTCAACACCGACCACTTCGTCCGCGATACCGGTCAGCACCACGATGGGTATCTGCGGTACCTGGGCGTACACCCTGACAAAGGTATCCAGCCCCTCGCTGTCGGGCAGCCCAAGGTCCAACAGGGCCACGTCAATCCCTCCCCCGGCCAGGCGCTCCAATCCGGTCGAGAGCCGGCCGACGCACTCCAAGTCAAACCGAGCGCCTCCCACCTCGGCCATCATCTCCCGGATCAACCTGGCGTCTCCAGGGTTGTCCTCGATCAGCAGGACCTTGATGTGTTTACTACTCATCTCTTCCTCCGAACTCAAACCCTTTCTCGCTGAAAAGATTCAAGCAAACGTCCACTACTTCAGGATCATAGAGGATGCCCCTATTCTGTGAGATTTCCTCCAGGGCCTTATCCAACCCGCGAGCTGGTCGGTAAGGTCGGAAAGAGGCCATGGCCTCGACAACGTCAGCTACAGCCAGAATCCTTGCTTCCAGCATAATCTCGTCACCCGACAGCTCGGCAGGATAACTAGAACCATCTATTCTTTCGTGATGCTGAAGCACGATTTGGGCCACCGGCCAGGAAAAGTCTACCTCCTTCAATATGTCGTAACCGACTTGGGGGTGAGTCTTGATCATACCCCATTCGAGATCGTTTAACTGGACGGGCTTGCTGAGGATTTCAGCGGGTATACTGATCTTACCGATGTCGTGAACCAGTCCAGCCATGCGGAGTCCCTCGATACGCTCTTCCGAAAGGTCCATCTCTTTGGCAATGGCGTAGGCCAATTGGGTTACCCGCCGTTGATGGCCAGCGGTGTAGGGATCCCTCATCTCGATGGTTGATACCAGGACATTGACTGTTCCCGCCAGGGTTCTCTGCAATTTCACGAAACTTTGTTGGAGTTCCTCTTCCGCCCGCTTGCGCTCAGTGATGTCCACTATCACAGAGCGGCTTTCCACAACTCGTCCGCTTTCATCTCGGACGACGTTCACCGTCAAGCTGACCCACACCAGTGTACCGTCAGCCCTCTGCATCTGCAGATCTTCGTCGGTTATCGTCCCGCCGGCCCGAAACCGCTGAAAGACCTTCGACGCCTTCTCCTTCCCCTGGGGTGTGTCTGCGTACAGCTCAAACACCGGCCGCCCCACCAATTCCTTGGCCGCACATCCGAGCAATTCCCCGGCCCGCCTGTTACATCTATGGATGAGGCCGTCCGCCCCAACCGATAAATAGGCCGCCGGAGCATTCTCGTACAGGCCACGGAAGCGTTCCTCGCTCTCGCGCAGCTTCTCCTCTGCCCGCTTGCGCTCGGTGATCTCAGCACGGAGGGTAGCAGTCCTTTCCCTCACCTTTTCCTCAAGCTGTTCGTTGAACCTTTGTAGTTCAAGCTGCACCTTGACCAGTTCTTGGTTTTGTCGAATAGCGCTCTCGTACGTGGAAAAGAGAAGCTTCAATATCTGCTGCCGGTCGGAGGTGATGACGTAGAGTTGGCCTGCATAAGTGATTGCCAACTCGCTTGCTTGTTCTTCACTTCTCTGTCGGACCGGAGCTGCAAGCGCAAATTCCACTGTGCGCAAGAGAATGTCATCATCGCATGGTTTGGTAAGATAGTAATCTGCCTCCGCTTTGAGTCCTCGAATCACGTCTTCCAGATCTGACAATGATGTGAGCACTATAACCGGGATGTCCATGAGCGCTTCGTCCTGCTTGATCGCCCAACACATCTCATAGCCATCCATCACCGGCATAACAATGTCGGAGATGATCAGAGTCGGCCTGTGCGTCCGCGCTGCGGCGAGACCCTCTTTCCCGTCAACAGCGACCGTGACCTCGTAATCATGCTCCTCGAGCAAAAGCCTTAGCTGCATAGCCTGGGTAGGGCTGTCTTCAACGACCAAGATGTGATGGTTCATGTGAGTCTTCTCCCTAAAATCATTGTGAGCGACCAAAGCATAGCAAGTGACCTATGATTCCGTTTCACGCACTACACATCACTTCTTGCATGTCGCGTTTCACTCATCGGCAGGGTGAAGTAAAACGTCGAACCCTTGCCCCGTTCCGACTCCACCCAGATGCGCCCACCGTGGCGCTCCACGATCTTCTTGCAGATAGCCAGGCCGGCGCCGGTGCCGGGATACTCCCGCCTGCTGTACAGGCGCTGAAAGATTACGAAGATGCGCTCGGCATACTGTGGGTCTATTCCAATGCCGTTGTCGCGCACCGAGAACAGCCACCCGCTATCAGCGCGCTCCACGCCGATGTGGACTTCCGGCGGTTTATCGCTGCGAAACTTGATGGCGTTGTCTATCAGGTTCTGGAACAACTGCGCCAACTGTACGTCATCCCCCATTACGGTCGGCAGGGGATCAAGGGTCACCACTGCACCGCTCTCCTCAATCGCCGTTTCCAGATTGGCAAGTGCCCGCTCAAGTACAGCCGCGCAGTCGCTCAGTTCGAACGCCTTACCTCGTGTGCCCACCCGAGAGTAGTTCAGCAGGTCATTGATCAGCCACTGCATCCTCGTTGCACCCTCCACGGCGTAGGCAATGAACTCATCGGCGTCGGAATCGAGTTTGCCCTGGTAACGTCGCGCCAGTAGTTGCACGTAGCTCGCCACCATGCGCAAGGGCTCTTGCAGGTCGTGCGAGGAAAGGTAGGCGAATTGCTCAAGCTCCTTGTTGGAACGCTCCAGGTCCACCAAGGTTTGCTTCAACTCCTCCTCTGCCCGCTCGCGCTCAGCGATTTCATCACGGAGGGCAGCGGTCCTTTCCCTCATCCTTTTCTCAAGCTGTTCGTTGAACCGTTGTAGTTCAAGCTGCACCCTGACCAGTTCTTGGTTTTGTCGAACAGCACCCTCGTACGTGGAAAGGAGGAGCCTCAATATCTGCTGCCGGTCGGAGGTGATGATGTATTTGTCACCTGCATAAGTGATCTCCAGCTCTTCTGCTGGTTCTTCACTTCTCTTCAGCACCGGGGCGGCAAGTGCAAGTTCGACTCTGCGCAAGACAATGTCATCAGCGCATGGCTTGGTAAGATAGTAATCTGCCCCCGCTTTGAGCCCTCGAATCACATCCTCCAGATCTGTCAATGTTGTGAGCATTATGACCGGGACGTCCGCGAACGCTTCGTCCTGCTTGATCGCACGACACATCTCATAGCCATCCATCACCGGCATGACAATGTCGGCCATGATCAGAGCCGGCTTGTGGGCGCGCGCTGCGGCGAGGCCCTCTTTCCCGTCAACAGCGACCGTGACCCTGTAATCATGCTCCTCGAGCAAAGACCTTAGCTGCATAGCCTGGGTAGGGCTGTCTTCAACGACCAAGATGTGATTGTTCATGAGTACCTCTAAGGTCAAGACGTGTTGCGTGTCCCCCTGTCTCCGCGTCACTCTGTCGACCGGAGGCGGACGCTGGCCAGGGCCTTGATCTTGGCAACCAGCTCATGTCCCCATTCGCCGTTCTCCTCGCTGCCCAGGCCAGCCGGCTTGGTTACTACGTCCAGCGCGCCAGCCTTCATGGCCTCAAAGGCCACGTTCAACTCCGGCGAGTCGGCGTAGGCGGTGACGATGAGAACAGATGCACCAGCAACTGCCGCGCCGTTGGCGAGTCTTCAACAACCAAGAGGCGCAACTCCTGGCTCATGCTTCTACCCCCTTGGCGGGCAGCCTCACCGTGAACGTGCTTCCCTTCCCCATCTCGCCTGTCCTGAGCCCCGTCGAAGGGCTCTTCACCTCAATGAAGCCTCCATGTCCCCTCTCCAGCTTGGATAACGCGATTTGTCGCGTCAAAAGCGTGGTCTATTTGCCTCCCAACAACGGATCATCGGCCACCGGCGTCAGCCCCTCCTCCTCCAGTTGGGCGCGCAGTTTGCGGATCACATCCTTCAGGTCGGCCATGCGCACCTCACGTCCGGCCATGAAATTGACCATCTTGCGCAGCTCGGCGGTGCGCTCGCGGACCAACTCCTCCAGGCGCTCGCGGTGTTCTCTTAGTTCCTCGTCCACCCGCTTGCGCTCGGTGATCTCAGCACGGAGGGCAGCTGTCCTTTCCTTTACCCTTTCCTCAAGTTGTTCGTTGAGCCTCTGTAGTTCAAGCTGTGCCTGGATCAGTCCTTGGTTCTGTCGAATAGCGCTCTCGTAAGTGGAAAGGAGGAGCTTCAATATCTGCCGCCGGTCGGAGGTGATGACGTATTTTTCGCCTGCATAAGTGATCTCCAGCTCTTCTACTGGTTCTTCACTTCTCTTCAGCACGGGGGTTGCAAGCGCAAGTTCGACCCTGCGCAAGACAATGTCATCAGCGCATGGTTTGGTAAGATAGTAATCTGCCCCCGCCCTGAGCCCTCCAATCACGCCTTCCAGATCTGTTAATGATGTGAGCATTATGATCGGGACGTCCATGAGCGCTTCGTCCTGCTTGATCGCCCGACACATCTCATAACCATCCATCACCGGCATAACAATGTCGGCCATGATCAGAGCCGGCTCGTGGGCGCGCGCTGCGGCGAGGCCCTCTTTGCCGTCGGCCGCTACCGTGACCTCGTAACCATGCTCCTCGAGCAAATACTGTAGTTGCATAGCCTGGGTAGGGCTGTCTTCGACAATCAAAATGTGGTTGTTCATAGACTTACCTCTTATCTGTTCGACCGTCATCCCCCCATCGGCCGCGGGCGGACGCTGGCCAGAGCCTTGACCTTGGCCACTAGCTCCCGTCCCCATTCGCCGTTCTCCTCGCTGCCCAAGCCAGCCGGCTTGGTTACTACGTCCAGCGCGCCAGCCTTCATGGCCTCGAAGGCCACGTTCAACTCCGGCGAGTCCATGTGGGCAGTGACAATGAGGATGGGCGTGGGGCGCTGCGCCATGATCTGGCGAGTAGCCTCTAGCCCATCCATGTCGGGCATGGCCACGTCCATGGTGATCAGATCAGGCTCCAGACTGGCTGCCATCTCCACTGCCTGGCGGCCGTTTGTGGCCTGTCCCACTACCTGGATCTCGAAATCATCTTCCAACAGATAGACCAGCAACTGCCGCACCGTTGGCGAGTCTTCAACGACCAGTACTCGAATCATAGTGTCACCATCCTTTGCCTGAGGTAGTACGTGAGGCGAGTGCCGATCCGCTGCAGGGGCAGCACCTCCTGGGCCGCGCCCAGGGCGATGGCCTCTTTGGGCATGCCAAAAACGACGCAGGTGTCCTCGTCCTGGGCGATGGTGCGACTGCCGGCGTCGTGTAGCAGCTTGAGGCCCTGGGCGCCGTCTTTGCCCATGCCGGTGAGCAGTATTCCTACCGTCGCCCGACCGTAGTTCTGGGCCACCGATTCGAAAAGCGCCGTCGCCGAAGGACGATGGCCGTCCACACGAGGCGAGGCACTGAGCTGTACCCGGCCGCTCTGGGTGACTAGCAGGTGATGGCCATCCGGGGCCAGGTAGACCGTGCCCGCCCGCAGATGCTCTCTGTGCTCGGCCACCTTGACCTGCAGCGGTGTGGTCCCGTTCAGCCAGCGGACGAGGCCCTCCGTGAAGCCGAGGCTGATGTGCTGCACCACCACCACCGGCACTGGCAGGTCGGCTGGGAGTTGACTGATGACGGCCTGCAGAGCCGGCGGGCCGCCGGTGGAAGCGCCAATAGCGATGAGCCGCACCGGGCCACGGGCTGGCCCAGCGCGTCGTCGGTCGCGCGGCGGTTCGGCAGGCTCACCACGCAGCGGCGCTGGCGGCCCCTTCTCCAATCGCCGACGCCGCCGTACCACTTTGACATCCGCCATCGCCTTCACCTGGAGGATCAGCTTGTCCGCCTCGGGGTCATCGCCGGGCAGGCCATGAGGCTTGCCTACCACCATCAGCGCGCCAACCTCGAGGGCCTTGAAACTGATCTTCATTTCGAAATCGGACTTGGTGCTGGTGAGCACCACGATGGGGCGCGGCGATTCGGCCATGATGCGGCGGATGGCGTCGAAGCCGTTCATCTTGGGCATGCGGACGTCCATGGTGATGATGTCTGGCTGCAGCTTGTGGCACAAGGCGACGGCCTCCACGCCATTGCGGGCCTCGCCCACCACCCGCAACTCCGGGTCACTTTCCAGAATGGCCCGGATGAGGTGGCGCAATGTCGGTGAGTCTTCTGCGATTAGTACTCGTATCATGGTGTCTCCATTGCAGATTGCGGATTGCGGATTGCGGATTGCAGCTCCTTTGAGCGTCACGGAGATTTGCCGTGATTCAACTGCTCGAAGGGAATGACAATCCCCGTCTCCAGGAACGCGGATTGTCATCCGCTTTGAGCATCCAACGGAAAGACCACCTACCGACGTGTCATTGCGAGCGACCGCAGGGAAAGGCAACCGCAGGTTGCACGCAATCCCCTCCACCGCGGGCCGGAGATTGCCCTGTACTTAGTCAGCACCTGTCCTGTACCGGACAGGTACAGGGTACAGGACTAAGTGCCTCGTCGCAAACAGCGCGTCTCGCAATGACACTTGGGGCGGAATAACAATCCGAAATCCCAATTCCGAAATCCGCAATCGGATCTCACCCAATGAGTCGTTCAATCGTCTCCAATAACTCGTGCTGGTCGAAGGTGCTCTTGGTGATGTAGGCGTCGGCGCCGGCTTCCAGGCCGCGGATCCTGTCCTGCGGCGATTCCAGGGAGGTGACCAGCACCACCGGCAGCTCCTGGAAGCGCTCGTCACCCTTCACCTTTTCGGTGAGAGTGAAGCCATCCATGCGCGGCATGGAGACGTCGGCCACGATCGCATCCAGGGCCTCGCCCTGCACCAGGGCCCACCCCTCCTCGCCGTCGGCGGCCACCAGCACGTGGTAGCCAGCGTTCTCCAGGATGTTCTTCTCCAGGGTACGGGTGGTGATGGAATCGTCCACCACCAGCACCCGGCGGTGGGCGACCTCCCGCGCCTCGACCAGCAGCGGGGCGGCGATGGCCGGACTGGCCTGGGCCGACTTCATGAGGTCAGCCACGTTGAGGATCATCACCACCTGGCCGGTGCCCAGGATGGTGGCTCCAGCCACGTTGCGCACCCGGCTCAGTTGGCGACCCAGGCTCTTGATGACCACCTCCTGGGTGCCCTGAAGCCCGTCCACTCGGAAGGCGATCCGCTTCTCGACCACACCCAGCACGACCACCGACATCTTCTGATCGGCAACCAGGGGCGCTTCGGCGCGGGGCAACTCCAACACCTGGGCCAGGGATACCAGCTGTAGAGGTCGCCCATCGGCGCGAATGGCTGGCCTGCCCTCGATGCTGCCCACACTGGCCGCCTCCACCCACAGGATGCGCTCCACGGTCGTGGTGGGCACGGCCACCGTCTGGCCGGCCACCTCCACCAGGAGCACGTGGCTGGTGGCCATGGTGAGGGGCAAGGTGAGGGTGAAGGTGGTCCCCTGGCCGGGAGCCGTGTCCACTTCAACTATGCCATGCAGCCGCTCCAGGTTCTCCCGCACCACGTCCAGCCCCACCCCCCGGCCGGAGAGATCCGTCACCCGAGGCTGGGTGGACAGGCCAGAGCGGAAGATGAGCTGTATCGTCTCCCGGTCGCTCAGGCCGGCCGCCTCCTGCGCCGTCAGCAGACCTCGTCCCACGGCCGCCCGTCGCACGGCTTCCAGGTCAATCCCCGCCCCGTCATCAGCCACCTCCAGGACGATGGTGTTGCCCTTCTGGGCGGCCTGCAGGCGGATGGTGCCCCTCGGAGGCTTTCCCATCGCCTCCCGCCGGTCGGGCGGCTCGATGCCATGATCCACGGCATTGCGCAGGAGGTGAGTCAGGGGGTCCTTCATGCTTTCCAGTACCTGACGGTCCACCTCGGTGTCGGCCCCGACGACGTGCAGGGCGATCTCTTTGCCCCGCTCGCGGGCCAGGTCGCGTACCATGCGGGGGAAGATGTCGAACAGGGTGGCAATGGGCAACATTCGCATCTGGCGTACCCCCTCCTGCAAGCTGTCGGTGAGGAGGGCCAGACGGCGGTAGTCGCTGGCAAAGCTGCCGAACAGGTCGCTTACCTCGGCGCTTAGGGCCTTGAGGCGCTCTTCATTGCTGGACAGGAAGTCGAGCAAAGGAGCCACGTCTGACCCGTGCCTGCCCTGAGCCGTGCCTGTCCTGAGCGCGGGACGTCCTCCCGTCGAAAGGTCGAAGGGGCCGTTCTGTCGCTGCAGGCGTTTGTGGTAAGTGCGAACCCGCTGCCAGCTCTTCTCCCAGGGGATCAACTGCCGCTGCAGGGCCTGCACTTCGGCCAACCGTTGCTCGTTGCGCATGCGGGCCACCAGGAGCTCGCCCATGCCGTCCATCAGGACATCTAGCTTGGTCGTAGCCACGCGGATGGTTTCTTCAGCCGCAGTGGGCCGCGACGGCGGTGACACCGGTGCAGCCGGAGGTGGTTCCGGTTCGGGCTCAGGCGGTGCGGGAGGAGACACGGTGACGAGGGGAGGGGGAGACACGGTGATTTCCTCCTCTCTCTGTGTCTCCTTATCACCCCGTCTCCTTGTCTCCGCGTCTCCGCGCGAAGCCGCCTCCAGCTCAGCCAGCAGTTGGTCGCGCTGCTGGGCTGGCAGGCTCTCACCTCGCAGGTGGGCGGCCATCACCTCTCGCAATGCATCCACGGCCGGGAAGAGCGCGTCAAAGAGCGCGGGCGTGGGAGACAGCTCTCCCCGCTCAATGGCGCCCAGGACGTCCTCCAACTGGTGGGAGATGGTCTCGATGTCCCGCAGTTCCACCGCCCGCGCTGCTCCCTTGATGCTGTGGGCGGCGCGGAAGAGGTCGGCCAGCAGCGGTTCCCGCTCCTCCTGTAACGCGCCGTCTTCTTGGCGCACGCCTTCCTCCAGGGCCAACAGCCCTTTGTTGAGCGTGCCCAGGTGTTCCTCCAGCTCGGCCTGGAAAGTGATCATCAGTTGGCGTTTTAGTTCTTCGCGTCTATCCATTCTTCGCTCCATTTCTTCGATTTCGGAATATTCGATTTCGGATTGCGGATTGTGGATTGCGGATCCGAAATCCGAAATCACTCTAGCTTGTACTGCTCCACGATGCGGGTGAGCTGGGTGGCCAGAGCGTTGAGGCTCTGGGCTGCTTGCTCCACCTGCCGGGTACCAGCTTCGGTCTGGGCGGTGGCCTGGTTCACGCTCTCCATGGCCGAGGCGATCTGATCCATGCCAACGAGTTGCTGGCTGGAGCTGGCCGCGATCTGATCCGCTGCCAGTGACACCCGCTGGATCTGCTCGCTGATAGCGTTGATGGCCTCCCCGGTCATCTGCGCCCTCTGCATCCCGGCCTCGGCCCGCTTGGTGCCCTCCTCGGTGACCATCACCGCCGTGTTGGCCGCCTTCTGGATCTCACCCAGGATGTCTCGCACCTGATCCGTCGCCTGGCGCGATTGCTCTGCCAGGCTGCTCACCTCGCCAGCCACCACCGCGAAGCCCTTGCCAGCCTCGCCCGCCCGCGCCGCCTCGATGGACGCGTTCACCGACAGCAGGTAGGACTGGTCGGCGATGTTGTTGATGAGGGCAATGATCTCGCCGATCTGCTGCGTCTGCTCGCTGAGGGTTAGGATGGTCTCGGCGATGGTGCCCACCTGCTCCCTGATGTCGTTCATCCCGGCCACGGTGTCCTGCACGGCCTGCAGGCCCTGATCAGCCATACCGGCGGACTCCTGGGCCGCCTCCGACACCATGCGAGCCCGCTCGGCGGCCTGCTCGGCCGTCTGGCGCGACTCCTGGACGGTGCTGCTGGTCTCGCTGACGGCCGTGGCCTGCTCGCTGGCGGTAGAGGCCTGCTCGTTGGTGGCGGCCAGTATCTGGCTCGTGGCCGTGGTGATGTTACGCGTGGCCTCGCGGGTCTGGCGGGCCATGGCACTGAGGTTGTCCTTCATGATGACCATGGCGTTGCCCAGCGTGTCCACCTTGGACGCCACCGGCACCTCAATCGCCAGGTTGCCCTCGGCGATCTGCCGCGCCACGTCCGCCTTGGCGTTCAGAGCCCCGCCCATCTCGCGGAAGGCATCGGCTAGTTGCCCGATTTCGTCCCCTTGCACTATGTCCACCCGCTGACTGAGATCGCCTGCCGCGATCAGCCGGGCCAGGGCGGTGATCTTCTGGATGGGGTTGGCGATGCTGGTGGCGACGAAGAAGGCGACCACGGCCACGATCACCGCGGCGACCACCCCGATCAGGAGCACGATGTTCCTCAACTGGTTGGAGGGGGCATTGACCTCAGCCTGGTCTATCTCGGCCATTAGCGCCCAGGTGGTATCATAGACGTCAACAGGGCCATAGCTCGAAAGCACCGGGTTGCCGTTGTAGTCAATGATGACCTTTTGCCCGTCTTCTCCTGCCAGGGCTTTCGTGGTGGCCTCCGTATCCACGCCGTTGGCCACCACGGTGCCGGCGAAGGAGGCGGTCACTGAGCGCCCGGTGGGATCGAGGTAGGAATCGGAGCGCATGCGGTTGTCCGGGCCGACCAGGTAGGCTTCGCCGCTCTGGCCCATGCCCTCGCGTATCCCCATGATCGAGTTAACGCCCTCCAGGGGCAGTTGCAGGGCCACGATCACCTCGAGTTCACCTTGTTGGAATGCGGGTTGCGCAATAAAGGCTGCCGGCTCGTCGTTGCTGGGCGCATACTGCTCAAAGTCGGCAAAGCCGAACTGCCGGGTTTCCAGCACTTCCTTCACCAGTTTACCCAGATTGGAACTGCTGTAGGTGCCGCTCAGCATGTTGGTCTGGTAGTCGGGCTCCTGGTTCACGGTGTAGAGGACGTAGCCGTCGGGGTTGATCAGGAACAGGTCATAGTAGCCATACTTTGCGATGTACTTGGCGTAAAAATCTTCTGTCTCCCCCTCGAGTTGTGGGGCAATGGCCTCCTCCAAATTCATGGTGGTGATGATGCACCAGTTCGCTCCGAGAATGTCGAGTGGACTGTAGATAACAACCTCCATATCCCCAGTGCTGCCAGTTTTGGCGGCCTGCCCCGATTCCCCGGATAGAGCCCGTTCGATGTAGACATCGGATTTTGCATCCCCAATCTTGCCGCTCTTGACTACACGGTCGCTGCGGAGGCTGTTCGTGCCTTCCCACCTGCCGACCAGGTAGGTCTCGCCGGTCTGGCCCATACCCGTGCGTTCCTGGACGATGTGGTTGATCTCGTCTGCCGGGACCTGGATGGCAATCACGCCAACAAACGTTCCGCTGGCATCCATCACCGGACCGGCCACAAACGCTTCGGGTCTGTCGCCAGACGGCGCGTAAGGCGCAAAGTCCTCGAAATCCAACTCCTCGCCGCTGGCGGCCGCCCGGAAAGCCTTGGCCAGACCAGAGTCCCTGAGGTTGCCCTCCAGGAGATTCTCTCCCAGGTCGGACTCTTTGGCCACGGTGTAGATCACGTCTCCGCCGGCGGCAATGAGGAACACGTCGTAGTAGCCAAAGTCCTCCACGATGCCTTCAAAGACCGTGCCGAACTCCTCTTCTGCCGCAGTCCACTGTGTCCCGCCCGTCGTGCCCCCTTTGGCCTCAAAGCCTTCCTCAAAGGCCTCGATGGCTTGCGCCGTGGTGGGGTTGTTCTTGAGGACGTGCACCATGTTCTCGATTGTTTCAAAGTACAAGTCGATCTGGTGTATATGGATTGCCTGGACTGCTTCGAGCTTGGCGAACGCCTCCTGACTCAGCGTGCTGACGGTCTCCACCAGCACCCCAATGTCGCCCTGGCGCTCCTCGAAGTAGCTCTCGATCTGAGCCCTCTTGGTCTCGTGCACCGCTTCCAGGTTGTTGTAGGCTTGCTGCGTCATCGCGCTTTGGGCCCTCGCCATGCTGAAGATGGCCACCACAATCAGCGGGATCAAACCCACGATCAGAAACAGCCCGATGAGCTTGGGCTTCATTTTGATGTTGTTCAAGAAACTCCGGCTTCTCATGTTATCCTCCTTCTTCGTCTTGCTTTCCTTCTTATTCGGTGCGCCTGAGCGCAGATCTAATTCTCTTCATTTCCTCAGGCCCCCTTTTATCCATTTCGGAATTCGGATTGTCATTCCACAATTTGCATTCATTTCCTCCTTTTCAGCCGCTCTAGCTGGATGATAATCCAGCGGCCTACGCCTGTAGCGGGTTTCCACCACATAAGCCCAGGACTGTCGTCCCTGGTGAGCGGGGGGCTGAGTAGTTACTCCGATTGCACAATTCCGGCCTCAACCAACAACTCCATCCAAAACAGTGATTCATCCACCTCTTCTTCCATACGTGCCCATCTTGGAGATGAAATCGGCGGTTGACTTGGCACGACACGCCGCACGATAGTTCGCCGCTACAGTTGGCGTCCAATCATTCATCTCCTCTTTATCCATACCCCACTCCATTCCAGTTCGGATTGTGGATTGCGGATCCGAAATCCGAATTCCGCAATCCGCAATCGCTACACTTCTTCGTGGACAATGATGCGCGGGTCCGAAAGCAGGCGCTCCAGGCCCAAGATGATCAGCATGTCATCCGTGACGCCTCGCACATACTCCTGCGCCTGGGTGGAGACGGTGGCCGACGACGGTTGCACCTCGGCCAGGGAGACGGTAATCACCTGGGGCACGTCGTCGGCCAGAATGCCGAGTTCCATTCCACCCTCGTCCCCCTGGACCCCGCCCTGCACCAGAAGGACGTGGGCCGCCTCGGATGGCGGGCGCTGGGGCAGGCCCAGAAAACGAGCCATGTCCATCACCGAGTAGATGCGGCCGCGAATGTTGACTGCGCCGACGATGAAGTCGGGGGTGCAGGGCACGAGGGACCAGGTCTGGCTCTCCAGGGGCTGCACCTCTTGCACCAGGGTGACCTCCACGCCGTAGCGCTCTTTCCCCAGGGGGAACGTCACCAGGTGCAGGGTATCGCCTTCGGCCGCCTCTTCTGTGGGCAGGCGAGCCAGAGCTCGCGCGCGCCGCTCCAATTCGGATACTTCGACTTGGCTCAGTATACTTCGGCTGTGCTCAGTACTGGTTTCGGATTGGTTCATTTCACCCTCCCTTTTCGATTTCGGATTTGGGATTTCGGATTTCGGATCCACATTCCGCAATCTGCAATCCGATATCCGCAATCAGATGTTCCGCAATCACTTGCTTCTTCTCTTGGCTGTGTTTATGGATGCGACGGTGATAGCCACAAGTTCGTCGGCTTCTTTTATCAGGAGTTCCAGTTTTTCCTGCTTCACGATTTCGGCCTCAACCAGTAGCTCCATCCAAAACAGTGATTCATCCGCCTCTTCTTCCACCGTTCCCATCTTGGAGATGAAATCGGCGGTTGACTTGGCGCGACACGCCGCACGATAATTCGCCGCTACGGAAGTAGCTGAGCGCAGCAGTTGGCGTCCAATCACCTGAGCAGTCTGCGCCTTGGGTAACACTTCGGTCAATCGAATAACACGCAACGCAAACTGCTTCGTCCTTCGCTTCATTTCTTCCTTATCCATCACTCCCTCCCGTCCATTTCGGATTTCGGATTTGGGATTTCGGATCCGCAACCCTGTACTGTCCGTCCCCCTGGTCCTTGGGCCCTGTACTTAGGCCGCCCTGGGTCCTTAGGCCCCAGGACTAAGGGTACAGGACTAAGTGCCCAGCCCCTGGTCCTTTGGCCCAGGGACAAAGGGGGACCAAGGGCAGGACACGTGTCCGCAATCCCCAATCCGAAATCCCAAATCGGCTAATCCGCAATCAGAATGTCGCCTGTACCATAGTTAACAGTCGGCCAGCCGTCAGCCCGTCGGAGCCAGGCACCACCGCGTCCGGTGGCATCTTGGCCGCCAGGCGGATAGCCTGCGTCCGGTGGCGCGCCGCCTCACCCTCACGGCCCATCTCCTGGTACAGGTTGGCCAGGCTGAAGTGGGCCAGGACGAAGTTGGGGTCCAGGTAGAGCGCTTTCTTGAGTTGAACGATGGCCTGGGCCGACTCCCCTTCCTCTTGATGAATGAGACCCAGTGTATAGTACGCTTCGGTCAGCAGGGGATCCTGCCCGACAGCTCGCTGGCACCACGACCGGGCCTCTTCCAACTGCCCTCTGTTGGCATGGACCCGGGCCATCTGGTAGCGGGCCGGGGCAGAACCCGGATCACGTTCCAGGTGTGCCAGGAAGCGAGTCGTCGCCTCATCGTAGCGTCCCTGCCCCAGCAAAGCCAGCCCCTCCTGGTAGAAATCAGCCTGCGGGGGAGATGGAGTGACAGGGAGAGGGGGGGGCATGGTGAAGGGGGGACGGGGGGATGGGG
>SDBT01009861.1_pt1 | contig 15460 bp, 29 predicted proteins | sample 2277101 | NCBI WGS metagenome assembly SDBT01 (sample SAMN10404973, study PRJNA504765) | marine sediment metagenome | isolation source: marine sediment core GS10_PC15, 103 cmbsf | place: Arctic Ocean: Southern Knipovich Ridge | collected 2010 | reverse complement strand
TTATGTAAACGAGACAGTCAAGGCTCATTGCTTATGCGTTGTAGCGAATGTGGTAAGCGAGTTCGTGGTGTCAATCACGAAGAAGGTAATCATCACAAGAAGATCCCGATGGGGCATAAAGTACGACATGGACGCTAATAAATAAAAATTATTAGTGTTAAAGTTTGAATTGATCCCGAACGGGATTGCCTGAGATAAGTGCATGTCCCAACCTGTAAGTGTTTCTTACAAGTTGCCCGAGACAAGTGCAGCACTGAATGTGGCACTGAATGAGTTGTCAAGTAATCCTTGACATGTGGCACTGATTGCCTGAGATAAGTGCAGCACCGAATGAGATGTGGCACTGAATCGAATTTCGCGGGGAATAAGAAATTATTTATTCCCGCGAATTTTTTATGGCTGTATTTGTTGACATTTGCCACGCCTTGTGGTATATTTGTCATGGAGTGAAGAAGACGAAGGCGAGGCGTCGGCGAGTTTGGAATTAAACTCAAATGATAAAAAACCATCAATACAGTATTGCTTTTTATGATCCAAAACAACCTGATTATACATGGTACACAGGTGATGCCGAGTTGATATGTCCTCATAATGATGATTTCGGAACTGGTGAACAACATTATGAGTTTAGTTTACCAAATGGAGATCGAGCTATATTTCCACAAAGTGCTATTGTGAATGACCGAGGGAAGTAACCCACTGTCCTATGGAGGGACTGTAATGAGGAAGTTTGGTGAACTAACAAACATTGACTTAGGCAAGATGACAAGTACACAGGCAATTGAAATGCTTGAAGAAGTTGCAAAGCATAGAGTTACAACTATGAAGGTCTCGTTGTTGAGAGAATTAGTTGGTGATGTTCATGTTGCCATGAAAAAGAACAATTGGGCAATTGAATATTTCATGGAATCCGCCAACATGAGAGATCATTGGGTTGTTTGGTTGGATGAAGATCGTTGCATTGAATTAATGAATGACCAGGGGGAAGAGGGGTCGTCACCGTATTTTTTCAATAGGCGGTAAGAGTAACATGTCTAATTACCCACCAGGATTTAATCCAATATCAGTCCGTTATTTGGATTTAAGTTGTCCACATTGTGGCTATCAATGGGAAGTCAAAGCCTTGGTTGAACTTGGGACATTAGTGACAGACATTTCACAATGCCCAGAATGTGGCAAAAAGATTGACAATGAAGATTAATCTGGTTATATATGGCTTTCAGCAATCCTCTCTTCCCTCCGTTCCGCCATTGCAATGGAGATCTTCTCGATCGCTACTCCATTATTTGCAATGGCGGACTTTTTATAGTATAATTAAGTAACAAGCCTTCCATCCGCCATTGTGGAACAAACCTTACGCGCCACGTAAATTAAAGACCACAATGGCGGTCTAGTCAATTTTAGATATTGCCTGACATAAGTGCATTGTGTCCATAATTCTGTACTTTATGCAGAGTTATGTACATGATCGTTTACATTAAAATTTTGTGGCCATATTTATTGACTTTGCACGACCATGTGGTATACTTCTGTCATATAGGAGATGAACAAAATGACTTTTATCCAACTCGAAATGTCACTTCCATCAGTCGGGGATCACGTTGAGTTAGTCCAACCGTTTAATATCGGACACATGCAGGATATTCCTGTTGGATCACGTGGAGTTGTTACTGAAGTAGGTGATGATATTAGTTGTAGCATTGCTGTTAAGATGGATGATAACTTCAACACATTGAAAGAATGGAATAATAATATCTACTTTGATGATCGTGATGATAATGTCCATCGTAATGGATTCCACATCCCATGGTTGCTGTGGTTTCACGAGTCTGTTAAGTTTGTAGATAAGCATGAACTTCTCAAGCAAAGAGCAAAAGACATCGTTGGTACGTTGGACGATTTGATTCAACATGAGGATGATACATTTGGAAAAATTCTGCTAGAGGCAGTGAGAGTTATTGAGCGTCTACTTGAACAACAGAAGGGAAACTAATGGATTCATATAAAATTGGCATGCGATATGAGGTAACGGTCAAGTTGCCTGATGTTACGAGAATCGGAGTGGAATACAAAACATCATGTGAAGATTATGATGTTGCAGTTAATGCTGCTAAGTATGCATGTGAGATGATGCCTGGAGCAACTGCAATCGTGGTAAGGATCGCAGAAGAGGTGGTTTATGCAACCGATGTGATTCGTGGGTTTGCCAGAATGTAAGAAAGGTGAATTAGATGGCCAACGTTAAAGACATTGAGATTCATGCGACGATTCCATTTGATGGTGGATCTTCATTTATCCGCGAATTTTTGGGACGATGCAGTATCCCTGGTTATGGACTGAAGGTTACGTTTTTAAATAAGCAATTCTACAAAGAGAATAAGTATGGTGGTGTTACTTGTATGTTTGCCGCAACTATTTCAGGGAAAGAGGCGATCAATTTGAAGTATTATGCTCTATTGATTGCAGAGTTAGAAAAGCATGGGTCGGTCAAAAATCAGAAATGTGTTGATATTGAGGTATTTGCTTGAAAAAGTTCTTGACTGGTTATGAACCATGGTTTATACTTCAGTGCAAGAATTGAACACTAACCCAGGAGAATAACCATGTCCAAGAAGTACAACATTCCCACATCTGAAGTGAGAACTACCCCAGTTGACCGAGATCAAGCAAATGTCGTTTTGGCTGCGATAGACAGCATACCCTCGGCAAGTTACTCTCCTACCACAGAAGACGCCAATGACTTCATTTCCCTCCCTGAGTTTCCTCATATCAAGTCCCAGCAGACGGTTATGATTGATGAGTTTGATCTGGAAGATGTATTTTCAGATGAAGAATTAGATTTTTTGGAAGATATTGAATATTAGAGAAGCATGTGTTTTTGTTTATGAACGAAAGCACGGGGAAGGTGCGGGGGTTGGAGGCAAGGGTTCCCTTGTCTCCGCCCCACTTTTAGTTTTATTGCCTGAGATAAGTGCGTATAATAAGTTTTTGGAGGAAATAGTTATGCATTGGCAAGAACCATCTTATTTGAAAGTGAAACCAATAGATACCGATCGCATCAATGAAATGGCCAAAGAAATGACTGATCCTGCTACGAAGTCTATGAACAAACCATGGACTCCACGTCTACAAAGTGAAATCAAAATGGTTCTTTTGCGTATTGCAGTTCCGGTAGAATCGATGTATGAATTTGCAGCTGAAGCTCAAAAGTTACTTGGCAGTGATGGACTGACAGGTAATGATGATCTTGTTTTTGTTGATGGCTGGCGTGGTGTATCGCAAGGTGAGTGGGTAGACAAGTTATCAAATCATTTCACTGAATAGACTCTTCTTTGCCTGAGATAAGTGCATTTCGCGGAATAAAAAAATATAGCCATATTTATTTCTTGACGTAGTGGAGTCCATGTGGTAAAGTTCTGTCATGGAGGATCAATCAATGACGATCAAATCCGGGTCAACATACCGCATATACGGCAAGATGGGTGGAATGAAGCGCATGTCACCCATTGCCGGTGGGCGCTTCGTGGTCAACCTTATCCATGCTGAGATGTTCTACATGCGCCACGATGATGATGTATGCAAATTCACAAGTTTCCTCGATTCACTACAGTCACAGGGTTCATTTGAAGCGCACTGGAGGAGTTAGTTATGAAGAATCTATTGACCATTAGTTATGACCATGCCACTGAAGAGGTAGTGGTGAGTTTTAGTGATGACCACAAGGAAGTCCTGATGGATGTGTTGAAACAAATGTGTCCACCAGTAGAGGAACCTAAACCACCTCCAGAATTACCCAGAAAGATGTATATCCCATCTACTATGATTCCGTCAGGTGGTATTGTAATTTGGTGATTTTCTTTGCCCCGCGAAATTTAATGGTGTATACTTTAGAACCAATTAGGAGCATACCATGCACGACGAAATCAAACGACCGCTGACCGATGAAGAAATGGAATCAGTTCGCAACACAGACAACTGGGTCGCAGCATTCGTTCGTATATTCGAATGTCTACTTGGTACTCCGCTGCCGGAGAAGGTTAATCCAACAAAGGTACGCATTCCACTAAAGCAGCATGAGGAACTGTTTCGGATCGTTTACAACAAAGCGGCGGCGGATACTCCGTCGCTCGATCGTGCTAATATCGCCATCGAGTTTGTAGACAAGGGACCGTCCGCATACTAGAAAAATTAATTTTCTTCTTGCCCCGCGAAAAGTAGTGTGGTATATTAGAACCATGAAACAACCACGGCCACAAAGACATTTCCGAATCGCAGAACAAGTCGCATGTCTTATCGAAGATATCCTTCCTTCTGTTTTTTCAGTGACTTCAGTAGCAACATGCCAATTCGTTATTCAAGGGCCAAAGTCTGTAGGTCAAAAAGAAAAAAACTGGGGCAGATGGATTCGGACATCATTGCAGACATTCGGACACGAACCTGGCAACATGATTTGGCAGACAGGGCACCGAGGATGGATTAGAGGAGATGGGACACTGAATGCTAATTTGATACTCAACTGTTTTGGATTAGACATGGAGGACATCTTCATGTATTATGGGCGACCAGTAGTCGGTGAGAAATATCAACTTAATCTAGTTGATATAATCTTTGCACTCGCATCTGATCTATTAATTCCTGGGACAGTCTCGGAGGCAGCATAATGAGCCGAGTACCCATTCGAACGCATGATGATCGTAGAATCTGGATTATTACTCACGACCACAGACATGGGCTATCTGCATGGCCAGTTATTTCAGAAACAGAACCAGATTTAGAGGATCACAAACCAGATGATTTTGAAGAGGACCGTGAAGAGTTTATGGAGCTTCACGGACCATATAGTATTAATTGGGCAATAGAAGAAGCCAAGAAAGGACAGAAAAATGAATCAAAATAAGCATAACATGCAATTTTGTGTCGTTGCATCACAAGGAATTATTGGTGAATTTACAGTCTGGGGGACATTTGATTCAGAGCACGAAGCAAAGGATTGGGCTGTCCACAATCCCACAATGACTGGTCTGGCATGGACGGTTAAAGAATTGAATATACCAGAAGTAAAACAGGAACCTGAAGATCAAGAATACGAAGCCAGTCTTGCTTTTGCTTCAGGATTGCATCAGATTGATGAACATGGTGGTTCTCGTACTTTTAGTTTGAATGGAGTTTCATATCAACGAATGGTGAAAATTCTTGGTGAGCCGAACCTTCAAGATGATGACAGTAAAGTTGATGCCGCGTGGGGAGTTAAGTCACCTGATGGACGTAAACTCTTTGCTTGGAATTACAAAAACGGAGAGGCGTATTTGGGAGACGAAGGCAGGAATTGGAAGGATGAAGTGGATAATTGGTCAATGGACGGTGATTCTACTCTTGCTTCTGAATTGTTTGGAGAAGAGCATGTTTCGGGACAGATATGGGATGATCCATTCCGTACCCTCCCGAATATCCGGGGTTGACAGATCAATGGCTTTAGGATAGATTAACCTTGTCGATCATGTTTGGGGAGCCGAGTTGCTAAACAAAAATTAAACCAAGGGTTCAGGACAGATGCAGATACCAGTTTAGTAACTCGGTTCTATTTAAAAACTTCTCCCCCTCCTAGCCGAGTCACACCGTCTCGGGACCGACTGCAAGTGACTCGGCTTTTTTATGCGCGCGCATTGCAACACTGAATGCAGCACTGAATGTTGCCGGACATAAGTGCAGCACTGAATGCAAAAAAGAAAAAAGAATACAGCCATATTATTTGACCCAGCTCGATTCGTGAGGTATACTTCTGTTGTAGGAAGAAGAACCTTTAGAGGAGCCAGTTAATGAAAAGCATGGATAAGTACAAGCAAGAACACCAGAGATTGCGAGACGAATACAACGCGTCATGGGCAAAAACCCATAAGAAGAAATGCCCGACATGCGGAGCAGGGGTGGAGGCAACAGAAGAGGAAGATAAATCGCATCGGTTAGTTTCTAAAGATCGCGACCGGCAAATTGCTGAATTGAAGAAGATGATGCTGGCAGATCCAGATGTTGCTGCTTTCGTTTGTGATAAGACAGTCACATTCCAGGCAGCAAAAAGTTACGAGAGCAACTACGACCTTTCCCATGAGGTGGAAGCAAAGTTTCCGCAGGGAGTTGGAGATACTGAATCAGGACAAGGGTTCTTCTATATCAATGAGAGGTTTGTTGAGGAAGTACTGGAATTCCTCAAGGGCAAAGTAATGGCTGGGTGTCTGGGAGCAGATGTTGTCCATGATACTCATGGATTGGTTGTGATGTGGGGTGGCAAATTGCCTGCTTCAATCCAACCCGCAGATGTTTCAACAATAACATGGGCTGAAGCAGCAGGACACATTGCTGAAGCATTGAGAAAACTGGGCATTGATCGTGAATCGTATGACGTGGACGCATTTATTCAGATGTACGAATCCCTGTTTCCTCATGCCAAGTTGGTCTATCAATGTGAGACTAACTTGGATGAGGCAATCTTTACATTGGATTTGAAGAATCAGTAAAATAATACGGCGGTATTTATTTCTTGACGGTTTGGCAGTGGTGATGTATACTTAGAACATTGAAAGGGACCACGATATGGGTTTTTTCTCATGGGATTGTAAATCATGCGGGCATCCAATGATCTGCCCTAATGCTGTGAATGAAGATGGAATCAACAAGTGGATGACGAAGGTAGTTGTCATGGCGAGCAACGGTAGTCGTTTGATTGGTAACTATGATGGATATGGTCGAGTTGATGATAGAGATATTGTTGAATTTGACAGGAACGAACCCTGTTGTTATCATCAGGCATGTTGGGAGTCAGAAGGCAGACCAGAATACGATGGCCCGTCTTTGTCATCTTTAGATCAAGGTTGGTTCTTTGACGATGCAGATCATTCTGTACCGGAGCCAGCTTCAGTACAATAAGGCCCATGAGCCCTTGGGCCTGCGAGGTTGCAAACTCGTAAAGGAGGGGACAGGGACTTGGCGCTACCTTGACCCTCCACGGGCTACATTTTTTAGATAGACTTTACCTCGGAGTGGTCTGGTTCCACATGATGAGTCAATTGCCTATATCTGGTTTCATCACTAGTTTGGTATTGACGTGGAGCCACTGGGTGTTCGACTCCCCAGCGAGGTGTTTATTTTTTCCCGCGAATTTATTGCCTGACATAAGTGCATTTTCGCGGGGGAAAAAATATAGCTGTATTTGCTTGACGCAGTGGAGTTCATGTGGTAAAGTTAAGGGGTACAGCAAACCCTTTTCAGGAGAGTACAAATGCCAGTTATGAAAGTGGAGTCTCTGGACCTAGACAGGATTATGGACATCGCTGAGACGGTGGACAACCCCGGCTCGAAGGCGATGAAGAAGGAATGGTTTCCACGTGGTCAAGATGAAGTCAAAATGATTTGTCTTAGGATTGTTGTCCCCGCAGAAGCAGTTACTGAGTTTGCAGCTGAAGCTCAACAGTTACTCGGTGGCAACGGTCGTATCAGAAATAAAGATTCTGATACTCCAGTTTTCGGTGGTCTGACTGGGATGGACGGTGGTGGTCTGACTGGGATGGACGGTCTGGTCTTTATTGACGGGGTATGTGGCATTGCTGATGATGAGTGGGACGATTTGGCCGAGTATTTCACTGATCTACGACCCAGCCTTACTAAGTAATTCATTTCCTGGACTGTAGGCATACAACCTACAGTCTTTTTTTGCGCTAATTGTTTGCCCGACATAAGTGCATTTTCGCGGTGAAAAAAATATAGCTGTATTTGTTGACCAACCCCCAATCGTGGGGTATACTTCTAGCAACCAAGAAGGAGAAAATCATGGATCAATGCGAATGTTGCGGAGCAAAAATTTCACAGGCAGAATTAGACATCGTTGATTCAAAACATCTTGATTTGAATGTTTACAACAACGATGTCCTCTGTCTGAAATGCGCCGTTGTAGCGCCAAAGCAATGTGAGCATTGCGGGACAGAGATCACTAATAAAAAGCATGAATGTCCAGATTACATGAGTAAAAAAATATAGCTGTATTTACTTGACCACCAAAGCATCGTGGAGTATACTTCTAGCAACAAGAAGGAGCAGCACATTGACCACAAAAGAACTGCTGGATATGGCAAACACTCCAAACTCACCAATTGTTGGTACTCTGTTATTGGAAGTACTACGCAAGGTCCGACTAGCAAAGGATCAAGCATATAAACGACAGGCAGGAGAGGCAATCTACAGACTCACGCAAGTAGAACAAGAAATAGATAGCATGAGAGAAAGGGGTAAAAATCGATGAAAACTCTACCTGACAAATGGACCGTCCATAATTTTGTCGATGACGGACTACTCGAAGATCCCACAGATGCTGGTCTTTTTGAGATAGAAGAGATCAACAAAGAGATTCTTGATCTAGCAAGAAACGACAACTGGGATAAAGTCAATACCACGATTGAGCAGACTACACGCCTAATTGCCTTTACTCCTATTTTGCTGAAACAATGCCGCCATCTCATAAGCAAGACATTTGAGATCCCAATTCCACTTCGTGATAAATTAGCATTGCGTGATATGATTGAAACCATCGCAGCAATCGATGGCAAGTCAGACAAGTATAGACCTGATGCCGGGGTCGCTGCATGTAAGTATTGCAACAGCAGCATCTACTGTGACTATGACTGCGACGAGTCGCAAGCCGATGGATTCTCAGACGCAGCACCGAATGCGTGACCACTGGATGGGGCACCGAATGTGACAGGGCACTGAATGTGGCACTGAATGTGGCACTGAATGGTTGCCCGAGATAAGTGCAGCACGGAATGCAGCACTGAATGCAAAAAAGAAAAAAGAATACAGCCAGGAAAATATTTGACATCAGACCGAGCGTGAGGTATACTCTAGCAGTAAGAAGAACAACAATCAATTAAGGAGATCAGCATGGCAGTCAGAAAACGCAAAGCAGGCAGAAATGGCGCAGGCGTCCTAATGGACCTGACCCCAACCAAGGCAAGCAAGATTCCTAATCTCTATGCCACGGAGAATGTAGAAGAAGATGATAAAATCATCTGCGTCCATTTCTTCTGCAAAAGTTGTGATTGGTACGCTACCGAATATGATCCAAAAACAGAGCTGTTTTTTGGTTATGTCAATTTGGGAGATCCAGAAAACGCTGAGTGGGGTTATTTCTCACAGGCAGACCTTGAGAGCGTTTCGTTTTGGGGTGGGATGATGGGAGTTGAGAGAGACTTGCATTGGCGACCTACGAAATTCTCGAAAGTAAAGCAACGACTAGAACGCCTTGCAATGGCATAAGAAATTCGCGGAAATAGTGAAATCACCAATAACTCGTAGATATTAGGTGATAAATTCACAAACAACCTCGAATGTTGATGAAATGAAAGTGAGGTAAACATGCAGACGTAATAAGACAATTCTTCTTCTTGATTGGCGGGGTTGCTGTCATTTAATCGTGGGGCGAAGCGATGACAGCACCCCGTTTTTTTAACAGACTCATATATTTGCCAGTAGATCCTATATCCTCTGGTTTGCGACGCATTCCAGGAATTCACTGTCAACCGCTCTTTTATGTCGGTTCCTCACGACCAGTAGCATAAAAATATCTGATCTCAGTAGCATAAAAATGATTTATTATTGCCTGATATAAGTGCTGCCCGACATAAGTGCATAGACTCACATCCAGGCATCATCCTAATTACTTTAATTACTATATATATTATGTTCTTTCTGATTCTCAGTAGCAGAAAAAAAATTAAATACGGCCCTAGTTTTTCTTGCCCCCGAACGATCCATGAGGTATACTCTAAGTAATCAAGGAGTCCAAAACATGACCAACGAAATCGAAACAGTAGAGATCAAAAGGGCGCAACTTAGGGACTTGCTGGATCGTCTCACGTCCCACCCGGAGTATTTCTTCTCCGCTGATTTTAAGACCCGCAACGACCGCAAGAATGCGGACGGGACAATCCGACCCGCAGGTACAGACCGGCATCTAGTTTGCAAGCGCAAGCAAAATATTAAAACCACTAAGGATTGGACATCCAAGGGTGGCAGACTTCGTTTCGATCCAGTTGTAAAACAACTTTTTCACGTCTATACAACAGAAGGTCCAAACGGTGACGATGGGACAGGTAACCATTGGGGGTTTATTTGTCTGCGGTCATGCTGGAGAGTCCGAGTCAAAGGTACGGTTTTCCTGGTGGCAGACGATGAAGGGGGGAAGTAATGAGGACACCAAAAGAATGGGCAGAAATAGACGAAATTGGGTGTTTTTTCGGATTGCTTGCTGAAGAGGAAGTAAAACGGGTAGAAGTTGAATCAAAATTTTGGTTGAATGCTTGGACTGAGCTTAGACAACTTCGTGATAAATTGGGACTTAAACATAATGCCCTCCAAGGACCATTTAAGGTTTTAATCTTAACAAATCAGGAGACTTTTGGAGAAACTTTTAACGTCCTGAGTAAAGCGCTCACTTGGATGTTACAACGACTAGCATTCTTAAATGCTTACGACAGAGCAACGGAAGATATCTGTTCAGGAAATTCGTTGCTGATTGGATTCAAAGAATCAAAAGACCCTTGGGACTATGTTGGATTGGAGGACATCCTACCATGAGCAATTGTCAAAGATGCAAAAAGCAAACAAACATCACAATTATGAGTATGTTTAATATGCAAATCATCTGCATGAATTGTAAAAAGAAAGAAGAAAAGCACCCTAAATACAAACAGGCAAAAGAGACAGAAATCAACCAAATCAGACAGGGAAACTACAACTATCAAGGCATTGGCAAACCCGCAGACCTATAAAAATAAATACGGCCCTGGTTTTTTCTTGACCGTCAGCAACCCATGAGGTATACTTAGTCATAGAAAGGAACCAACAAATGAAACCAATCAAGACATTTGACGAGGCATGTGAGGTACTGCGTGATCTTGCAAAGGATTGCGGTCCAGTTGCGCAAGACATCGTTGAGAAATCGATTGCTCAAGAAATCGGTGAAAGATCAATTAAAGTAGTATTAGATAATCAAGAAATCGGTGAAAGATCAATTAAAGCAGTATTAGAAAATCATATTGCTAAAGCGCTGCGCGCTGATCGGACGCCGGGTGGCAATCCTGATGATATAGGTATGGGATAAAGTGGATGAAAAGGATCTCAAAAAGAATTACCAAGAAAGAGAAATAAAAATGCACCAACTCAAAACCCTAGAAGACGTAATTGAGTATTACAACCCAAAACAAATAGACATTCCAATCGACTGGCCTAATGTTGTTGAATTGATTTGTGAAGATGAAGACGAAGGGGATTTTATCATAGTATTAATCAAGAAAGATGGACAATGGAGACATCCAGAAATCAGCTGCGACATGGCAACCGCAACCGGAATGTATGATAGATTATAAAAAAAGAATCTGTGATTAATTAAAATCACAGAAAAAAAGAACTGCCCGACATAAGTGCTGCAAATTTCACAACTGTTGCAAAAAGAAATCACATAAATACATATTGCCCGACATAAGTGCATTGCCGATCCCCCTGCCGCAAACCGCCCAGCTTAACACTACTACCTTATATATACCCCAAGAAAAAAGAAAAAACTAGGGCCGTATTATTTGCTTGTCGGTCAATCCGTTGTATACTTGGTGTGCCGGGCGAAGGTCGTCACGGCAGAATGCAACCTCTTTTATGGAGAATCAAAATGGTATCTGGAAACTTGATTTTGGGAAGCGCGCGAGAAGTAGATTTGGATGAATTGCGAAGTCTGCCAGTCCATGCAATCGAGACGCGCAGTTTCAAACCGATGGCGCATCACGAGCTAGTCGATACTGTACTCGATCAAGCGGACGCGCAGGGTTTAGAGGTTGAATCGATGCGCCTCGGAGTTAGCAATGGCGCAGACAAAATGCCGGTGGCAAAATTCTTCGGTATGCTGTTTCTTGCGTCGGTAATTACCGAAGGCGTCAAGGTGATAATCGGACTTCGCAACGCGCTGGACAAGTCGCGCAGCGCTGCGATGGGTCTGGGTGGTCAAGTCATGGTCTGCGAGAACGAAGACATTCACGCGGACGTCGTGATTTTCCGTAGGCATACCACAAACATCCGGCGCGACATTCCGAGTCTGATTTGGAGTGGACTGCGGCGCATTCCGGAATTTGCCGATGATCGCGCCCGGCAGATCGAGACGATGAAATCGCGTTTTATGTCGGTCCCCGATTCTCACGACTTGTTGATTCGCGCGTACGATGCGGGCGCTATTGGAATTCGTGAATTGCCGAAGGTACTGGCAGAATTCCGCAAGGTCGAAAATGATGAGCGCTTCGGAGAATGCAATTTGTGGAATAATTACAACGCATTCACCGAAACAAAAAAAGTGGGATTTCAGTCTCACGGGCGCGGCGCGCAGGATGCAGCAACGCAGACAATCGCGCTCAATAACCTGTTGGCGCAACAATACGGAATCAATTAAAATTCTCCACCTTAGGGGCGCTCTCATCGGAGAGCGCCCCGCATTCTTGTCCGACCAGTTGCCCGACATAAGTGCATCGGGGGGAAAAAAGAATACAGGCATATTTTGACCACATGGCATTCGTGGTATATACTACTAGTAACAGCAACCACTTTTAGGAGAATCCAAAATGAGCAGAGAACAAATCGAAGGTTATGAAGAGACGATCTATTCCGTAGACGTCAAGCGGACGCATTGGACTGCCGATGGCAATACGTGGGTCTTTGGCAATGATGGTCAATGGCGCAACATTCACCCGATGAAACGTATGGCAGATGGTACGCAGGCAGCGGGGGTTCGATGGATTGTGGATGCTAACGAGGTTGCTTATCGTGGTCTTGATGGCGGTACCGATCAGCAGGCAGCGCTGAGGAGCGAAAGAATGCAGAGAGAAACAGATGAGAGGTTAGACGCGCAGACAGACGCCGCAGGGGAGGACTGCGTGGGGAATGCCGACTATTACAAGGACATCGTTTCAGAACATCGGCAAACATAAGGTTGCGCCGCAAGTAAGACAGGAGCGCCCCCACATCGGGGCGCTTTTTTCATGCGCTGATATACTATACTATACAGCTGTATAATAAAGAAAGAATACTATACAGATGTATAATAAAGAAAGAATAGTATACGTATGTATAATAAAAAAGCATGCTTTTTATTAAACACCAAAGACCTAGCACATGGCCCCCACTTGGATTGGGGTCCCATAAGAGATTCCTTGTCTTTTTGGGTATTTCCCACATCTAGTGAGCTAGCTGTTCTTTACGGGTCCCCTATTTGCCAGAATATGGTACCTAATATGGGACCCGTTCAAAAATATAAAAATTTAGCGGAAAAATGAGAAAGAGATAGTAAATTTTATATAGTGATTAGTAAACGTATAGATAGTGTAGTACTTTATTGTGCTTTTAACGGTCCCTATCTGGAATATGCCAAGGAATTAATTTCTAGTTTCCTTTATCATCATCCCTCACATTATGTTATAGCCACATCTGTAAATTGTTCATCAAAAGATCTTAAGATATTTAAGAATAAAAATATCATGCTTGACGTGAAAACTAAAGTGTGGAATAAAAAAGGGAACGAGGAGGAATATTTCAAGTGTTTCATGTCTCAATATCGTTTTTGCTATTTATCACAATTAATGGATAGCAATCATAATATTAAACAAATCATTAGTTTGGATGCTGACAGTATAGTATTGAGAAGTCTTCAGCCATATTTTAATCTATTAAAAAAACATCATGACATTATATTTAATCTAAATCGACATCGCAGGAAATGTAACAGAATAATAGCAAACATTATATTATTTAGAAATAACAAAAATACGAGGAAGTTCTTTAAAATATATAGAACTCGCTATGCAAAAATAGGCAAAATGGATTGGTTTACTGATCAACTAATATTGTATGACATTTGGCAAGAGAATAAATCAAACGTAGCATGGAGTAGTTTTCGTAGATACAAAAAACGACTGCACATGGATGACTATATACGTCATATAAGTCGTCGCTTGCACGTTTAAGAGGTCCTCTACTTGCAAAGCATATATATCAAGCTCGTGGTTCGGACAAATATAAGAAAGAGTATAAAATTTTAATGAAAAAATATATAAGTAGGTCATCATAAAATGGGTTGTGTTTCATCATCACCAGAAGAGAGGATAGACACAGATCATTGGGATAGTCATCTTCCTGTTCTGCGTTCCTTAGGCAAACAATTTTCTGATATAAAAACAGTAATTGAGTTTGGTTGTGGTCTGCATAGCACTATGTGTTTTTTAGATAAAAACTACTTTCCTTATGTAGAAAAGTTATATAGTTACGAGAAACACCAAGGGTGGTTAGATTATCTCTCCAAACTGATAGGCGATGATAGTCGTTGGGTTCCTCTTTTACTAAAAAAGGGGTTCATAATGCCTTCGAAGAGGACAAAATGCGATTTACTTTTTATAGACGGCAATGCTCGCAAAAAGACTATTAATGCGTGGTCAAGAACTGGTAGGATTATAGCGATGCATGACACTGAAAAAAAGAAATTTAGAAATTTATTACTACGTAAAAATAAATATCTATATAACCACATACCATCGTATAAGACTCATTGGACGTCAATTGCGAGTAATGAATTCAATATAACTAACTTTAAGATTAATAAAGAGTTCGCAGAATAAATTAGATCTAGGAATATTAAGAAAAATATGGTAGTTTATTATATTCAGGAGAACTTAAATGACGCATATTATCGGCGACCCATGTATCGGCACAAAGGATACCTCATGTGTTTCAGTATGCCCGGTCGATTGCATTCATCCCACCAAAGAAGATCCTGATTTCGATAAAGAGGAAATGTTGTACATCGATCCAGAAACATGTATCGACTGCGGTTTATGTGTTGATGAATGTCCAGTAACCGCTATTTGGCCTGAAGATGATGTTCCAGCGGATCAAGAAAAGCCTTTTAAGACGAATGAAGAGTACTACAATCTCCGTCCTACCTAAATGCATCGTTCAGATGATTAATCGATAGACTTGCCAAGAACTTACCAACAATTCACATGGCTAATTTGTCCAGTAAGTGATTGTAATCTTGTTCATAGTTTTTCAAAGTATTGGGAGACTAGTTATATTGTTTATGGTTCTTGATTTGAGCAAGAACATGCTGAACACGTAAAAAAAATGAATAATTTTTTGGAATTGCTATTGACCTTTTTTTGTGATGATGTAATATCTCACTCAGGCGTTAAGCTTTTATCAGTTCAAACCTTAGGAGGTTAAAAAATGAGCAAGAATCAAAATGATTCCAGCAGTTCTATGAGCCCTCATTTTAAGGGCATTCCTGTCGGGTCTCGGGTACCCTATGATTCCATTAATTCGCCTGGAGCGTATATTGATACGCAAACTGGCAACCTGCTAAGGATTAGCAGCGATGCATTGGCTC
>SDBT01009860.1_pt1 | contig 15460 bp, 13 predicted proteins | sample 2277101 | NCBI WGS metagenome assembly SDBT01 (sample SAMN10404973, study PRJNA504765) | marine sediment metagenome | isolation source: marine sediment core GS10_PC15, 103 cmbsf | place: Arctic Ocean: Southern Knipovich Ridge | collected 2010 | reverse complement strand
AGGCGTAGGCACAGGGGTTACTACCACATCGACACAATCAATTCCGTAGTCAATAACCTGCCCTATAAATACTTTACGGGCGAACTTGGCATCAAACTGAACACGTCCACAATTATATCTTCCGATATCAAAGGATAAATCACAGACTCCGCTTTGATGGATCCCCGAGAAATTACATGTTCCACTTTTTTCAAACCCTGCGCCAGGAACATGTGTTACACTACAACCGGCTACCGGATCATGGAAGATCAATCCTCCAACACTAGTTGGTTCGATACCCGAATCAATAACATTAACTCTTGCTTTAAATGTTGGAGCTAGACTAGAGGCAGAGTCACATACCCCTGGTGTGAAATTTCCAGTTACGCCTGCCTGGGCACAGCCGTAGAAGTAACAATTAGGGTCCCAGGGGGGATCATCTTTTCCCCCGCAAGTACCATTATCAAGATATTCACAAAAAGAACTCGGCATTCCTGCCTGACGACACAAATCGGTCGTACAGGAACTTCCATCGTCACAATCCGAGTTACTGTTACATTCGCCTTCTCTTTCGCAAGAACCATCGTAGCAAATTTCTCCACTTGCTGCGCAGTTCTCAATATTTTCTCCAGAGCAGTTTGAATAATGCTGTCTGACCCAACTGCCGGAACAAGACGTGCTGGTTGGATGACATACTTTCACACACGCACCATTTACGCATTCTTTCCCACTTGCAGCGCAATTCTCGATGTCTTCAGCAGGGCAGTTTCTATAGCGCTGTACAACCCAGTCGCCATTACATATTGTGTTTCTCTCTATGCACTCTTCGTCTCCGCCATCACCACCTATAACAGCTTTAGTATTAGACATACCTTCTAATGGGTTGGAATCTAGTTTGGGAATGGCATCTTTGATTAATCCAAGTACTTTGGATATACCAAAAGTATCTGGTGTAGATTCTCCTGATTTTACGTTTGAGCTTGTCTCTATTGATGAAAACTCTTTTCCTGAGTTATCAGAAAGAAAGGCTCCTATCAAAATAGCGCCGAAAACAATAAGAGTTATAGAGCCGCCTATAAATAGCCTGTTGTTTTTTATTAAACTGATCACGTCTTAATATTATATATCATTGTTGTCTTCTCAGATGGTAACTATTTTGTTTATAGGAAATTAGTTTTTAGTTTATTCGTCGTAAATTAAGGCTGTATATAAATTTCATGGATATCAAATTCCTCTAAGATGAGAAAGTTTTGGAATGAGCGAACATCAATCTTGTCAGAAGATTTGATATCTGAGAGTGTAACAGATTCGACGATCAATGAAGCTGGGTCGTCGAAATCAAACGATATCTTAAATACAGCTGTCTGGTCAGTAATATTTCCTGTCTTTTCTTCAAAGTTAGCAAAATTTTCACCATCTACTCTCGCTATTGTCTCAATTCGAAAAGTTAATAAGTCTCCTTCAATGGACAGAAGTTTTCCGTTCTGAGAGTAGATATGCTTCGTGTGATCTAATCCAGGTTCTGAAGTTCTTACAAACATAAAATATACAACCATAGCTGCAACTGTTGCTACTATCAATAAAGCTGCTATTAGAATATATTTCCTCTCCAGTTTGAAGCCTCGTTTTCCTAGCTTAAACTTTATTGACGATATCTGTGGAATCCTATTATTATCCATTCTTCTTAATTATACTATACTGAACCTGAACATGCAATTGATTTTTCCAGAATTTGTGTTAAAATTAACAAATAGAATCCGCCTGTAGCTCAATCTGGTAGAGCAGCTGGCTCTTAACCAGTTGGTTGTAGGTTCGAATCCTACCAGGCGGACAATTTGACTTATACCATAGCAATGTGGTACATGAGAACATTTAATGTCCCAGTTTCTGTTGTTGTCAAAGCATTGAAAGAAATTGGTACTTTTGAGTTTTAATGACCGCAACCAAAAAAAACCACCCGGCGAGGGTGGCTTTTATTTTAGCTAATTTCCGCCAATACCTTTATCACAGAATCAAGATCTTCTTTTTTTGTATCTCTTCCAAAAGAGAATCGTATAGTCCCCCAATCTTTTTCTTTAATTCCTAGGGCTTCTAAAACATGAGATGAGCCATGCACTTGGCATGCAGAGCCGCTAGAAGTTCTAATCCCATATTTATCCAGTTTAAGTACCAGGTATTCGCTGCTAATCCTAGGGAAAGAAGCATTAACAAAACCAGGCAGTCTGTCTTTGTGTCCATTTATTTTAGCGCCAGGAATTCCTTTCAGGATTCTATTTTCAAAATATTCTCTTAATTTGGTTAGCCTTCCAATCTCTTTGTCTCTTTTCTTTGCCGCTATTTCCATGGCCTTCGCAAACCCAATAATGCCGGCAACATTTTCAGTTCCTGATCTCAACCCCATCTCTTGATCTCCCCCCTTTGTCAAAGGGTCAACCAATGTCCCCATTTTTATAAACAAAGCGGCAACGCCCTTTGGACCATATACTTTAGAACTATTGAATGTCATCAAATCAATGCCAAGCTCGTTAGCTTTGATATTTAAATACCCCGCCGTCTGACAAGCATCGATGTGAAAGATTGTATCGGGGTTCTTTCTCTTCACCACATGAGCAATTTTTCTAATAGGTTCAATAGTCCCAACTTCGTTGTTCCCGTGCATTACGGAAACCAACACCGTATCTTTCTTTACGGCCTTCGCAACATCTTCAGGTTTAACCAACCCATTTTTATCAGCTTTAACGTATGTAGCTTTATATCCTCTCTCTTTAACCAGATACTCAATCGAGGCTAAAACAGATTTATGTTCAATGTTTGAAGCAACAACGTGTTTTCCTTTGTTAGCTAAAGCAGCACCAATAACTGCAAGGTTATTCGATTCAGATCCTGAGGCGGTAAAAATAATTTCCTTGTTTTTAGCTCCAACGGCTTTGGCAATTCTGGATCTTGCATCTTCTAGGGCTTTCCTAGCTTTTTGCCCAGTAGTATTCAAAGAAGAAGGATTCCCATAAAGTAAAAAGGCGTGCTGAATTTCACGCTGTACTTGTAAGTCTACTGGGGTAGACGATGCATAATCTAAATATATTTCCCTTGCCATATTGTTTATATAATACAATATATTTTGCTATCTGGCAAGGCTACAAACTATCATATCTTTCGGGCCAGAAGAGTACCGCGAGCAAGCTGCCCAGCAACCCGAAGTTCATTACAATCAATTCATTAAAACCACCGAAGCCGAATACGAGAATCTTTATAACAACAAATAGCACAGCTAGAAGGGCGAAGATCCTGACTCCCACGTTGGTTAAAAGGCTAAGACCGACTAGTATCTGGAAAATGCCGGTAATATATACAAAGTTGGTCGGTGTTAGGTTAAGCATATCTAAAACGCTTGGCAGCCAATGAGGCACCCAGGCATTAATCCAATATTCAGGACTTATAAACTTATGTACGCCAAACCAAACAAATACGACAGCGATGCCGATTTTTAACAGTAAATTCGCGAATCGAAGGGAGACAAAAAACATAGTTGACAGTGTTAAAAATTCGTGTTAGAATATATGTAGATTAAAAATTAAAAATTTCTTTGATTTCACTACCTAATCGTGACTCTTGTAATATTTTACTCCTGGCTGCTTCCGGGCAAACCAGGAATCTAAGACTGCTTACAATTTAATCATATTAAATAGTCTTATGTGATTGCAAGAGGAAAAGTCTCCCAAACGCTGGGCATTGTACCTTTTAAAAAGTAAAAGCGCCCAGCGTTTGGGAGATTAAACCGTTTAGATGGTGAAACCAGAGAGATTAACTAAGTTGAGCATTATCCTCCAAGAACTGGAGGGTTTTCTCTTTTAATAGATCTTCGTACATGTTCTTCTTAAGAACATCCCCGTCGAGATCTTTTAGCTGTTCAGGGTTTGGAAACTTTTGCATAAATAGATTAACGGAATCTGTAAGTTCTTTATCTTCAACAGTTAATTCTTCTTGCTTTGCCACTTCTCTTAAGACAAGAGAGTTTTTTACTTGCTTTACCGCCTGTGGCCTCCACTCTTTTTTCAGATCATCCTGTGTTTTTTTCATACTAGCAAGATACATATTCAGCTCTAATCCTTTTTGATGCAAAGAAGCATCAAACTCCCGGATAATATTTTCTAGCTGTTTCTCAATTAAAATATCCGGAATTTCCATGTTTGTTTTCTCGGTAATTTTCTCTAAGATAGCTAGTCTGATTCTTTGCTTTTCTTTTTGTTCTTTTTCTGCCCTTATCCCATCACCAACGCTCTTTTTAAGCTCGGCAATATTTTCGAAACCGCCTAAGCTTTTAGCAAACTCATCGGTTAGTTCAGGAAGACAAACATTCTCGATCTTATTAATCTTTACTTCGCACTGAATAGTTTTTCCAGCAATAGATTTCTGATAATAGTCTGCGGGAACGTTAACCTCGAAGGTTTTATCTTCCCCTATCTTCATTCCTATGACGTTGTCTTCAAAACCAGGAATGAAAGTATCGTTGCCCAAGATGAAGGGGTGATTTTTACTAGCACCATTTTCAATAGTTTTGCCGTCTGTTTTTATCTCAAAGTCTATTTCTACTCTGTTGCCTTTCTGGACAGGTTCTTTTGATTCCGAATAGGTTGACCTTGTTTTTCTGACATAATCAATGGTCTCGTCTATCTCCTTGTCCTCAATCTTTACTTCTTTTTTCTCAGCTTCGATCCCTTTGTACTCAGGTAGCTCAAATTTAGGCAGAACCGTAACCTTGGTTGTATATATCAACTTGTCTTCGGTATTCTCCTTGACATCTACCCCTTTTGCTGACTCTATAAGTTCTAACTCCTTTTCTTCAAGAGCCTTGACGAAGCTATCTTGTAGAGCCAAAGACGTAGCTTCTTCACGAAGCGTATCCTTATCAATTGTTTTTCTTACAACTTCAGAAGGGACTTTGCCTTTTCTAAATCCTTTGAGATTTAGCTCAGCTCCGATATTCTTTTCGGCTTGAGCCATATATCCCTTTAGTTCTTCGGCTGTAAGTTCTATTTCGAGTTCAACTTCTGAACCTTCTAGTTCGTTAGTTTTTATTTCCATAATTATTTTTCTTTCTTCTCTTCGGTTTTTTCTTCTGGCTCTTCTTTCTTCTTTTTAGCTTTTTCTTTTGGCTTTTCTTTCTTCTCTTCAACCTGCTCTTCTTCTGGTTCTTCCTTTGGCTTTTCCCCTTTACCATTAAGCGCTTCTTCCATTTCCTTTATTTCTGCCTCTTCTAATGTCATCTTGTCACCTGGAGATCGTACATCTATCTTCCAGCCGGTTAGTTTAGCGGCTAATCTAACATTCTGACCCTTTTTCCCAATGGCCAGTGAAAACTGATCTTCATCAACTTCAACAAGTGCATGGTGTTTGCTCTCGTCTAAAATTCTTACGTCTAAGATCTTTGCTGGAGAAAGTGCATTGGAGATGAATTGTTCAGTATCTTCAACCCATTCAATAATATCTATTTTTTCTCCACCAAGCTCGTTAATTACTGTCTGGACACGAACACCCTTCTGTCCAACAAGTGAACCAACCGGATCAACACCATCCTCATGGGAGACAGCGGCAACCTTAGATCGTGAACCCGCTTCTCGAGCAATTGATTTTAGTTCAACTGATCCTGTCTCAATCTCAGGGACTTCAAATTCAAATAGTTTCAAAATAAATTTAGGGTGTGACCGAGAGAGTAAAATAACTGGTCCTCTTGGACTCTCTTCAACCTTTAGAACCATAAATCTTAATCTTTGTCCGATATTGTAATTGTCACCCATTATTTGTTCCGCTGGGAACAAAATACCATTCGTTCGTCCAAGATCGACAAATACGATTTTTCCCTCTCTTCTCTGTACAATACCACTTACTGCTTCTCCTTCTCTATCTTTGAATTCGTCAAAGATAGTATTCTTTTCTATTTCCCTAAGTCTCTGTATAACAACTTGCTTTGCGGTTTGAGCTGCGATTCTTCCAAAATCAGTGTGTGCTTCAAGCTGCGTAACAACTTCATCTCCAATCTCTATCTTGGGGCTTTTCTTTTTAGCTTCTTTGAGCAAAACGTGTTTTTCGGGATTATATTTAATCTTTGTTTCTCCTTCTTCTCCTTCGACTCTTTCCTCCCCACTCTCATCTTTCAGGATTGGGTTAATTAAAAATTCCTCTTCGTCCACTCCTTCAACAACATAGTGGACCTGAGTCAACTCTAACTTGCCGGACTCTGTATCCAGTTTTGCACGAATGATCTGTCCTTTTTGGCCATAATCTTTCTTGTATGCAGCAGCGATAGCTGCTTCAATAGTTTCTATAATTTTTTCTTTTGGTATTCCTTTTTCTTCAGCAATCTGTGTAATCGCTAGAGAGAACTGTTTTATATCGAACATAAGTTTATTTATAAAGAAATGCCCAGCTTGATAGCGGACATATCTCTCACTACTAATCGTTAGTACCTATTATATTAAATTGGGGATATTTGTCAAGAGCCATATGTGTGTACCTAGAACAAATAAATATTGACTCCGAGTTAAACAAATTTTTTAGCAAAATAATTACTTGCCAAGTTGTCAACAAAAAGGCCGCCTTATCCACATTTTATCCCCGTATTATAATCTTTACTTTTTCACTCTTCGGAGTAGACATAGAGCAAGGCTAGTTCTTGTGATAAAATATATCTATATGAACACGGTGAATAAACAAGATAAAAATATTAAAGACGAAGATAAAAACCTGCGCGAGGAAAAGTTGCAGGCAAAGCTGGAAGAGATTAAGTTGCGTGGCCAAGAAGAAGACGCAAAAGAGATCTCCAAAACGAGCGGGATACCTTATGTAAATTTAAAAATTTCTCCCGTTGATGCCGGAACCGTATTTATGCTCTCCGAAGAGCTGGCCCGAAGAGGCAATATCACTACGTTCCAAAGAATCGGAAAAGACTTGAAAGTAGCTGTCCAAGATCCAAGTAATATAGAAACTGTGGCTATCCTGGAAGATTTGAAAAAGAGAGGGTTTAAGATTGAGTTATACATAGCTTCCCTTCTCGGTCTCGACTGGGCTTGGAAAAAATACGAGGAGAAACAGGAGATTAAAGAAAGAGAATTGGGGAAAGTTGAACTCGAAACCAAGGAGATAGAAAAATTTCAGGAAAAGATAAAAGATTTCCGGCAGCTTAAAGAAGAGCTCTCTAAAATGTCTACTACCGAACTGTTCGGGATGATAATCGCTGGAGCTATCAAAATGGACGCATCGGACATTCACTACGAGCCCGAAGAAACTCAAACTCGTTTAAGATACAGAATTGATGGAATCTTGCAGGACGTAATAGATATCCCTCCCGAGGACTACCGAAAACTTCTTTCCCGTATCAAGCTTGTCTCCGGGTTGAAGATTAACATAACCCAAACAGCCCAGGACGGAAGATTTACAATCAGGCTACACGAGGTAGATATCGAAGTTCGTGTTTCTGTTCTCCCAGGTGCATATGGAGAAACAATAGTTATGAGAATCTTGGATCCTAGATCCATCAAAACCAGTATTGAAGAACTGGGATTCAGACCTGATGTAGAAAAGCTAATTAAAAAACAACTGGATAAGGCTAACGGGGCTGTCCTGATGACAGGTCCTACCGGATCAGGAAAAACAACTTCACTTTATGCATTCATCAGTTATTTAAATGAAGAAGGGATAAAGATTATAACCATCGAAAATCCTATTGAATATCATATTAAGGGAGTTTCCCAAACACAGATAAATAAATCTAAAGGATATACCTTCGCCAATGGATTGAGGGCAATCGTTCGACAGGACCCTGATGTCATTCTTGTTGGTGAGATTAGAGATAAAGAAACGGCAGAAATCGCAATGAATGCCGCGCTAACCGGACACATCGTTCTTTCGACACTTCATACAAACGATGCCGCAGGCACCATCCCCCGTTTGATTAACCTAGGAGTAGATCCTGCCATTATTGCTCCTGCGATTACAACAGCAATAGCACAGAGATTAGTAAGAAGATTGTGTGAGTTTTGTAAAATCAAATCGAAAGTAACAAAGTCCGATTTAGAGAAACTTCAAAAGAATTTAGTGGATATGCCGCCAGATATAAAAATTACGGAGTTAAATGAAGATCTTGAGCTCTATTACCCCAAACCAGACGGATGCCCAAAGTGTAACGGCATGGGGTACAAAGGACGAGTAGCCGTATTAGAGGTTTTTGAGTTAGATGACGAGATGGAGCAGTTAACATTGAAATCGCCAGCGATATCAGAGATAAGAGCGCTGGCGAAAAAAAATGGAATGGTGACATTACTTCAGGATGGATTCTTGAAAGTACTCGACGGCATTACAGCCATAGAGGAAGTCGAGTGGGTAATTGGATATTAAAAATCAAATCCCCGAGTCCGCGGGCAAACCCAGATCTTGGGAAATACTGGGCCAGATTGATTCCCAGGAGCACCCCAGTCGGAACCGAGATGTCCGTAAAGATAACAACCCTAAAAAAACGAACCACATTAAAGGTTATTTAGTTACCCGCGGGCTTGGGGATTTGATAAAGATCAACACCCTCTCATAGGGTGTCTCGTTACTCTTATATTAAAATAAAAATCAATGAATGTCAATAGTGACAACCTAAAAATTCAGGGTGATGATACAGCCCTGGATCAGACCCTTAGGCCCTCCAATTTCGAGGAGTACGTAGGGCAAGACAAGGTTAAGAAAAACCTAAAAATTCTCATTGGTGCTGCAAGGAAGAGAAAGGAGCCAATAGAGCACGTCCTCATCCACGGTCCATCCGGTTTAGGGAAGACTACCCTATCTCATCTAATAGCAAAGAATCTAGGAGCATCGATCAGGGTTACATCCGGTTCCGCACTAGCAAAGGCCGGAGATATCGGCTCTCTTTTAACTAATTTATCCGATGGAGATGTTTTATTTATCGACGAGGTCCATCGACTAAACAAACAGATCGAAGAAGTCCTCTATCCAGCGATGGATAACTTTAAATTAGATATTATTATAGGTAAAGGAAACTCGGCTAAGACTCTTCAGATAGATTTACCCAGATTTACAATAATCGCGGCCACAACAAGGATATCTCTCCTGTCGGCCCCGTTTAGAGCAAGATTCGGAGTCCACTACAAACTAGATTTCTATAACCAAAAAGATGTCGAAAAGATTCTCGAAAGATCAGCCAAGCTTTTGGATGTAGACATAACTTCAGGCGGGCTGAATAAACTTGCGGCCGCATCCCGTTTTACGCCAAGAATTGCGAATAGACTTCTTAAGAGGGTCCGCGATCTTGCCCAAGTAGAAGATCATGCGAAAGTCGATGACAACATTGTAGCCAAAACCTTAGAGCTCTTAGACATCGACTCTATAGGCCTAGACGCAATGGACAACAAGATTCTCACCACTATCGCCGAAAGGTTTAAGGGAGGGCCCGCAGGGTTGAAAGCTATCTCAGCTTTTACTGGAGAGGAGGCCGACACGATTGAAGAGTTGTATGAGCCATACTTGATGCAAATAGGTTTTCTTGTTAGAACTTCAAAAGGTAGAGTCGTGACCGATAGATGCCTAGCGTATTTCAATAAGAACCACGGCCTACTAATTTAATATGTCCGGACATAGTAAATGGTCCACAATTAAACATAAGAAAGCCCTGAATGATCAGAAAAGAAGTAACTTGTTTAGTAAGATAAGCAGGGTTATTTCCCTTGAGGCAAAGAACGACCCCAACCCCGAAACTAACCAAAGACTGAAAGGTGCTATAGAAAAAGCACGATCAGTTAATATGCCTAACGCCAATATTGAGCGGACCATTAAAAAAGCTTCCGATAAAGACGCGGCTCGATTAACCCAGGTACAGTTTGAAATACTCGGACCAAGCCAAATAGCCATTATTGTTGGCGCTATTACAGACAACAGTAATCGTACTTTAGGAGATATCAGACAAATTCTAATAAAAAATAATGCGAAACTTGCTGAACCGGGAGCTGTTTCCTGGATGTTTGAGAGGCTGGGAGTCATCAAAATTCCAGCGCTGACGGATCCGGAAGATAAAAGACAGGATCTCGCAGTGGAGGATATTGAACTCCAAATAATTGAAGCCGGAGCACAAGATATGAAGAAAGAGGGTGATACTCTAGTTATCTACACAAAACCGGAATTACTTGATCAAGTTCAATCGGCTATAAAAGCGATGAATCTCCCTGTTGAGCATTCCGAGATAGAAATGGTTCCCAAAACGAGTGTTGTGATAGATAACCCTGACACCAGAGAAAAGCTTGAAAAGCTCTTCGAAGAGCTAGATGACCACGAAGAAGTGGAATATATTTATTCAAATTCAATCCTATAAGCTATGAAGCAACCTAAGGAAATTATCCTGGGAATAGATCCCGGTACTACTCGTGTTGGCTATGGAGTCATAGAGAAAGATGGCCCTCAGCTAAAAATGCTCGCGTATGGCTGCCTGGAAGTCGACAAGGCCTACATCCTCAAATCAATAAAAGAGGCGCTTTTGAAATTAATAAAGGAATACCAGCCTAATAGAGCAGGTGTAGAAAAATTATTCTTTGTTAAAAACGCAAAAACCGCAATGGCGGTCAGTGAAGCCCGCGGAGTCATAATGTTGTGTCTTCAAGAGAAAGGGATACACACTCACGAGTTCACTCCCCTAGAGGTAAAGCAGTGGGTCACAGGCTATGGACAGGCCGAGAAGGCCCAAGTTCAGAAAATGGTAAGGCTTATTCTGAAACTTAATACTGAACCCAGGCCAGATGATGCAGCGGATGCTTTGGCCATAGCAATTTGCTGTTCTACGGTCCCTCTTGACTTTTAAGTCTATCTGGCTAGAATGGAGGAGCGTTGAAAAGTAAACAGCACCAATCAATAGAAGCGGGCAATCCTCCTTTGCACGTTAATTTGTTGATTTGTGTAATCTCAAATGGAAAAGTACACACTTCTATTCGACGAAGCAGAAGCAACCGAAGAGGTTACTAAAGAAGAAGAGCAAGCAACAGAAGGAGAAGAGAAAGCAACAGAAGGAGAAGAGAAAGCCGAAGAAGAGACTCCAGCAGCAGACGCTGAGTAAATAATGAAAAACCCCGGGTGATCCCGGGGTTTTTTGTTATTCAGTAGTTTTTATAAATTTATGTTTTCCAGCTTTTATGGTCTTGCCGGGTTCTACCTTGATCTCCCAATCATCAATCTTCTCTCCATCGATTTCAACCCCTCCCACGCTTATCAGTCTTTTAGCATCTGACTTTGATGTGGACACTCCAGTCTCAACTAATATATCCAGAATGGAGCTATCTCCTTTTGCTTCCAAGGTATCTTCCGGCGTTCCGCCTTCTTTAAATACCTTTTCAAACTCTTCTTTGGCTTTTTCAGCTTTATCCTCTCCATAGATCAGTTTGGTTATCTCAAATGCTAATCTGGCCTTCGCATCACGAGGATGTGCACTCTTTTGTTCTTCTATCTCCTCCAGCGGTACTTCCGTGCACAATTCAAAACAACTAGAAACAATGCCGTCCGACAGAGCCATTACTGCACCAAACAGTTCCTCGGGTTCTGCGTTAAGCGATACGTACGGACCTTCACTGGCGCTCATCTTACTTCCAGCACTCGGATCAGTTAGGAGTTTCGTGGTTACAACGAATTTTTCTTTGTTAAGATATATCCTCTCCAGATCTCGTCCAACCATCATATTGAATAACTGATCATTCCCCCCAATCTCGGCGTCAATCTCCATCGCTACCGAATCGTATCCTTGCATAAGAGGATACATAAACTCATGTACGCCAATGGGTTTTTCTTCTTTTAGTCTCCTTCGAAACATATCCCTCTCCAGCATCTGCTGTACTGTTACTTTGGCTGTTAGTTTCAAAACATCCTCAAAATTCAATTTCTTAAGCCAATCACCGTTATGCTTGTATTCCACATCCCCAAGAATTCTATCGATCTGCTCCTTATATGCCTTAAAATTCTCTTTAACCTGTTCCTCTGTTAAGGGTTTCCTCGTAGCATCCTTATCACTCGGATCTCCTATCCTAGCCGTAAAATCTCCGATTACTATAACCACTTTATGCCCCGCCTCTTTAAATCTTTTCAAAATCATAAAACTGACTAGATGCCCAAGATGCAAATCGGGACTTGTCGGATCAATACCCAAATAGATGGATATTTTTTTCTCATCCATTAATTCAGCGAACTTCTCCTTAGAGGGAAGTACATTTTCGACTCCTCTTTCTAATATATCGATTGACTTCATATTCATAATTTAACCACAAAAATATGCTTTTGAAAATATCAGGCTTATTCCTGTTCTCTAGTCAATAGCTTGGAACCGTTTTAATGATTTCTGCCGGCGTCTGCATATTCAATCCCATGTGAAGCTTCTCCGTGTTGTAGTACTCAAGATACTCTCGAATAGCCTTCCTGTATGAAGATATGTTCCTTGGAACATATCTCAAACACTCTTCCTGGATAGTACGATTAAATCTCTCCAAATGACCATTGTCCGTCGGTCTTCTCACTCGGGAATGACGATGCTTTAATCCGTTTGCAATACATTGTTTAGTAAACCATTTTGTGAACTCCGGACCATGATCTAATTGAATAGTTTGAAATTGAAATGATGCCACTGTCCAAGCTTCTTTCACAAACCTCCAGCTTCCGTGAGTGCTGATTCTTTCAACCGGTGAAGCATACGCCCAGCGTGAGCACACATCAAGCATTGTATATATGTACAATCTGTCTTGATGCGGTCCATCATGAACCGTATCGATCTCTACCAATATACCTGGTTTTTGGGGCTTTGGACGAGGAGGATACGTATGCCATTTTTTCCATTTTGAATGATTAACCAGATCATATCTTCTTAGAATCCTTTCTATGCTCGAAAGACTCAGTTCATACCCGTCTTTTACAAGAAGATGATGTAGTACCTCAGCACATCTTTTATGTTTCTTCCTGTATTCAAGAACAGCATACACTATCTCTTTTGACAGCTCTCTTGAGTGAGAATGGGGTCTTGATGATCTAGTTGGTATGATACGTGCGTTTGAAGGAAGGTACTTTGCTCTTTCTACCCACTTTACCACTGCGCTGTGAGTGTATCCTAAATGACGGGCAGTTTGTCTGATACTCCAGCCGGATTGAACAAGTCGGACAGCCTGCATTCTGACCCGGGGAAGATGAGGATTTTTTGTGTATGTCATATACATGATATTTTACTACGGGTGGTTCCAAGGTATTGAAGCATTACATGGGCTTGATTATCTGACACTTTCGTGGTATTGTTAGATTCGTTTATATGTCTAAAAATAGTCAGAAAGGAAGAACTATATTACAAAACCTATTGCTAGGAATTTTGCTCCTAGGCGCTATTGGTGTTTCAATATTTGCGGTTTCTTTTGTCTATTTCTCAAGAACCATTCCTGAACCAGACGCTATAATCAACAGAAGGATAAACGAGTCTACTAAGATCTTTGATGCTACCGGAGATGCGCTGTTATATGAAATTCACGGGGAAGAGAGAAGAACAGTTATCCCATGGGAAGATATTCCCGAGAATATAAAGATAGCCACAATAGCTGCAGAAGACGCCAACTTCTATAACCACAAAGGTATTGATATAGGAGGAATTATTAGAGCCCTTCTCAAAAACCTCCGAAACAAGCAGCTTAAAGGGGAAGGAGGATCGACGATAACACAACAGCTTGTAGGTAATGCGCTGGTTGGTAGACAGAAAACTTATACAAGGAAAATAAAAGAAGCCCTGTTATCTTTAGAAATTGAGAGAAGATTTAGTAAAGATGAAATATTATGGATGTATCTTAACCAAGTGCCATATGGTTCAAATGCGTATGGTATCGAATCTGCATCCAAAACATTTTTTGATAAAAGTGCCCACAATTTAACCCTAAACGAGGCTGTTACGTTGGCTTCCCTACCTAACGGCCCCACTCTATATTCTCCCTATGGGAATAATGTTGACCTTTTGATTGCAAGAAAAAATTGGATCCTGGCAAGACTCCAAGAAATGGATTTTATTACAGAAGAGGAATACGCAAATAACGTGGAGGAAGAGCTAGAATTTAAAGAAGCTATCGAAAAGATCAATGCTCCTCATTTCGTAATAATGGTAAAACAGTACTTGGTTGATAAGTATGGAAATGATTCTGTGGAAAAGGGCGGGCTTAATGTATACACTACCCTGAACAAGGACCTCCAAGATGTGGCCGAGAAAGCTATAGCCAGGTACGTCGACCATAATAAGGACGCCTACGGAGCCCATAATGCCGCCTTAGTGGCCGTAGATCCTAAGACAGGGTATCTTCTAGCCATGGCCGGCTCTAAAGACTATTTCGGCGAATCTGAGCCCAAAGAATGTACCGAAGGTTCCGACTGTAAATTCGAGGGGAACTTCAATGTGGCTCTTGCCCAAAGACAGCCAGGTTCTTCATTTAAGCCTTTTGCTTATTCCACTCTGATTGCTCAAGGTTATCCTGATTCAACGATACTATTTGACGTACCTACTGAATTCAACCCGGAATGTCATCCAAATACACTACAAAGTAAGGATAAATACGGAAACAAATGTTACCACCCGCGAAACTATACAGGAACAAACAAAGGGCCAATGACTTTAAGAAACTCTTTAGCTCAGTCTTTGAACGTTACTGCTGTAAAAACGCTTTATCTCGCTGGAATCGATAATACTATCGATCTAGCTAAAAATATGGGTATTACTACCCTAAATGAAAGATCAAGGTATGGTTTGTCATTAGTTTTGGGTGGCGGAGAAGTGAGGCTAATAGATATGGTTTCTGCTTTTGGTGTTTTCGCAAATGATGGAGTAAAAAATGAAACGATGTTTATAGTAAAGGTTGAAGATACCGAAGGTAATATTTTGGAAGAAAGTAACACAAGACCCGAAAGAATTCTAGATTCTCAAGTAGCTAGAATGATATCCGACATATTATCTGATAATAATGCTCGGAGCCCCATATTCGGTTTTAACAGCTCGTTATTTATTCCTGGTAAAAGTGTTGCCGCAAAAACTGGAACCACACAGGAGAATAGAGATGCCTGGACCATTGGTTATTCTCCAGCTTTGGCAGCAGGAGTTTGGATCGGTAATAACGATAATTCTCGGATGATTAATAATGCCACCGGTTTATCAGTGGCCGCACCAATATGGAAAAACTTTATGACTAACGCATTACTCCAATATCCTGATGAACAATTTATTCCTCCAGATTCAATATCTTCTGATAAACCAATGTTAAACGGACGTTATGTATTTGATCCAGAAGCAAACCCCCGGATTCATAATATTTTATTTTACGTAAACAAAAATAACCCTCTCGGGCCATTCCCGTCAAATCCATCTAAAGACAGTCAATTCACTAATCTTCAAGGTTAAGACGTTTATCATGACGGTGGTGGGGTTTTTTGGGCAAGTCAGTTT
>SDBT01009859.1_pt1 | contig 15460 bp, 16 predicted proteins | sample 2277101 | NCBI WGS metagenome assembly SDBT01 (sample SAMN10404973, study PRJNA504765) | marine sediment metagenome | isolation source: marine sediment core GS10_PC15, 103 cmbsf | place: Arctic Ocean: Southern Knipovich Ridge | collected 2010 | reverse complement strand
CTCACCAACCGTTTGTTTCATTGGTATAGATTATAAAAGAATTTATGAAAAACCGGCCTGATTGTGATTAACCAGACCGGAAGTTGATCATGGAGTATTCTTATTCGCTTACCGCTTCCTGATCGCCTGATTCTGAAGGTTTTTCCTCAACGGTTTTTTCCGCTTCTGCGGTTTTTTCCGCTTCTGCGGCTTCTTCCGCTTCTGTGATCTCTTCCGCTTCTGTGATCTCTTCCGCTTCTGTGATCTCTTCCGCTTCTGCGGTTTCTTCCGCTTCTGCGGCTTCTTCCAATTCTGCGGTTTCTTCCGACTCTGCGGTTTCTTCCGCTTCTACGATTTCTTCCGCTTCTACGATTTCTTCAATTTTCGCTGAACGCGGTTTTTTGCCTTTTTGATCAGGCTGTTCTTCTTGCTCTTCCTCTTCACCTTCGATAGTGATCTTGATTTCTGGAATAAGGTCAAAAGTCAAGCGAACGCGAACGCTGTGTTCACCTACCTCACGCAGAGGTTGGGACTCCACCTGATGGCGGTCAAGGTTCACGTGCAGCTTCTCATTAACCTCGTCAATAATCATCTGCTGGGTGATCGAACCATATAGTTTACCGGTTTCTCCAATATTGGCTATAAAGCTCAATTCAAGCGCTGCGATCTGTTCCGCAAGGCCGCTCATTTCCTCGTTCAACACCTCACGCTTTTGGGAGGCGGATGCCTGGATCCTTTCGATCTGTCGCATCGCACCAACAGTCGCCATTACAGCCATCTTCTGAGGAATCAGGAAATTGCGCGCAAAGCCGTCAGCCACTTTCTTTACTTCCCCCGCTCGACCCAGGTTAAATACATCTTTAATTAATAGAACTTTCATTTTATAAGCCCTTTCTATATTTTATTTTTGTGCGAAGGGTACAACGCACAGCCAAAAAATTTTACCACAATAAATCGGGTAAGCGGCAATCAGGAAGCACGCAAACACTTTAGCGTATAAAGCTTAAAAGAACTTTGCTGAGAAACGTTTTTCCCTGTTCATATTGCAGTCTCCAACAATGACGCTCGCTGACGTTTAATTGCTTAGCACCTTTATGCTGTGTCAGCCACTTTTCGTCTTCCATATAGATGACTTTACTCCTCTCAAATTCTTTTTATGTCATTACAATAATCCTCTGCATTCCATATCCTCTATTAGGACATCACCACTTAGCCGTAGCATTAATTGACTTTCACTTAACGGCAATAATAACCTGATGTGTTATTGACACCCAAAGTGGAAAATATCTTCTGGACACCGCATATATGGAATTTGATTTTCTTAGAAGGATGAATACAATTAACTATATGGATGAAAATAGATCCGAGAGGAAGAAAACGCGCAAAGAAAGAAAAGCCTTAAGAAAACCGATCAAAGTGGTCAGCGGTATATATTTCGGGAAAAATCGTTTCCTGCGCGTGGTTGACCAACCAACCGGAAAACCGGGGTATGTATCAAGTATCTCGAATACAGCCACTAATTTTCGGCTAGCCGCACGCTACGGAAATATCGGCTTGATCGCCCATAATTATCTTGGGGGGCGGATTTTTAAAGACCTGAAAATCAGGGATAAGATCTACGTAATGGATGGTTTTGGGCGGAAGAAGAATTACCGCGTCATCGAAATACTCCGTTACCAGGCAGTAAACCCGCGCAGCACACGCAGCAACTTCATTAACCTAAAAAACAAGCAATTATGTACCGCTACAGATGTTTTCAAGCGCGTTTATACCGGCAAGCACCATTTGGTTCTGCAAACCTGTATCAAGAGAGGAAAGAACGAAGAGTGGGGACGGATATTTATCATCGCGCAGCCAGAGAAGGGGAGATGAACAATTTATAAATGGATTAATATACTTTTAGCAAAAGGTAGCATACAATTATCAACCTCGATGGATTATATTAAAAAATAAAAATATCATTACTCAACGGAGTGAATTATGACTGATAAGATCAAAATAAAAGCAATCCGCGCATGGACAATGTACGATTGGGCAAACTCTGCTTTCGCGACAACCATCATGGCGGCCATCCTTCCGAATTATTTTGGAATGTATATTGCTACGGAAGCATCCCTGACTCTTTGGGGATACACCGTCGCGATCGGCAGCCTGATTGCTGCTTTAATAAGCCCCATTCTAGGCGCGATAGCGGATTTCAGAGGTTCAAAGAAAACATTTATGGGATTCTTCGTGGCGCTAGGTGTCACTTCCACGGCGCTGATGTACCTGGTGGATACACCCGGTGATTGGCTCTTAGCAAGCATATTGTACATTCTCGGAACAATCGGTTTCGCAGGTTCGCTTGTTTTCTACGATGCACTGCTCCCTCATATAGCCGACCCAGACGAGATTGACGAAGTATCCGCCCGCGGGTACGCAATGGGTTATATTGGAGGCGGGCTGCTGCTGCTCATCAATGTGGTAATGATCTTTGTTGGTCCGCGTTTTCTGCCTAACATGACCGAAAATGACGCGGTTGCCTTGATGATGCGGCTGAGTTTATCCAGCGTAGCAGTATGGTGGGCAGTGTTCTCTATCCCAATTTTCCGGCACGTAAAGGAACCCGATCGGAAGATCGAAAAGGGCGAAGAAGGAATGAACCTTGTCACGGTGGGATTCAAGCGTATCTTCTCAGCATTGAAAGGCATCAGTAAATTCAGAGATCTATTTTTATTCCTGCTGGCTTTTTTCGTTTATGCGAATGGAATTGGCACGATCATCACTATGGCAGTCGCGTTTGGGACAGATCTGGGCTTTGGATCAACCATTCTGATAGGCACTTTACTAATGGTGCAGTTCGTAGCAGCACCCTTCGCGATTCTGTTTGGGAAGATCTCGAAAAAAATAGGCGTAAAAAAGTCTATTTATTTAAGCTTACTGGTATATACACTGATCTCAATCATCGGTTTCTTGATGAGCAAAGAATGGCATTTCATTTTACTGGGTTTTGCCGTTGCCACCGTACAGGGCGGCAGTCAAGCATTGAGCCGCTCGCTGATGGGACAGTTGATGCCAAAAAGCAAATCAGCGGAATTCTTCGGCTTTTTCAGCGTTTCAGAGAAATTCAACACGGTCATCGGACCAATCCTTTTCAGCGTGGTCAATCAAGTAACCGGGAACAGCCGTTTGGCGATCATCTCACTGGTAGTATTTTTCCTGGCAGGTATTGCGATTTTATCGAAAGTTGACATTAAAAAGGGGATCGCGGTCGCAAAAGCAGAAGACGCGAAAATGGTAACTGTCAAATAGAGAAAATTTTGAATAATAAGCACCTGCGCTATTACTGGCAGGTGTTTTTTTACTTTATTATTTGATATAGTTCAATCAACACGCCATTTGCGCTCTCTGGATGGATAAATGCCATTTTTCGCCCTTCCAACACCAGGGGTTCCTCGTTGATCAATCGGATATTCTTTGATTTTAATCCTGCCAGCATCTCATCAATATTATCCACTTCAAAACAGAGATGGTGCAGGCCAGTACTACGCGTCTGGATGAATTTGGCAGTTCCCGTATCTTCCGAAGCGGGTTGAATAAGCTCGATCTCGCTTTCCCCTACCGGTAGAAACGCTACTTTCACCTTTTGTGAGAGCACATCTTCCACATGATCCAGTTTGATGCCCAATGTTTTTTCCCAAAATTCTAGCGCTTCCGTAATGTCATTAACCGCGACTGCCACATGGTTCAATTTTATAATCTTTGCCATTTCATCCTCCCACAGCTTAACCCCATACAGGGGGCTGGTATTCACCCCAAACACCGCGCAGAGTTCCGCAGATCTCTCCTAAAGTTACATCCTGCGTCACACATTCGATGAAAAGCGGCATGAGATTCATGTCAGATTCTGCCGCATTCTCTAAACGTGAAAGCAGTCCACTGACCATATCCTGATCGCGCGTCTTTCGCAGATGTGATAATTCTTTTCGCCTGCTGGTTTCGAGGGCAGGATCTACCTTTAGCATTTCAAGGTGTACATCTTCATCCATATTGAAGGCATTGACTCCAATAATTATCTCTTCTTTAGCTTCAACCGCTTTCTGGTAGCGATAAGCGGATTCCTGAATCTCCCGCTGAATATATCCATTTTCTATCGCTTCAAGTGCGCCACCCATTTCATCTACACGGGTAATATATGTATTGACGCGTTTCTCGATCTCGTCAGTCATATACTCAATATAATAAGAACCGGCGAGGGGATCGACCGTGTCAGCTACTCCTGACTCATGCGCAATGATCTGCTGTGTCCGCAGCGCAACCTGAACTGCTTTTTCAGTGGGAAGCGACAGCGCTTCATCCATGCTGTTTGTGTGGAGAGATTGGGTTCCTCCCAATACAGCGGCCATTGCCTGCAAGGTTGTTCGAACGATATTATTCTCCGGCTGCTGCGCGGTAAGCGTTGAACCGCCAGTTTGGGTGTGGAAACGCATCATCTGCGAGCGGGGCTTTTTCGCTCCGAATCGGTTGCACATAAGGTGTGCCCAGATGCGCCGGGCTGCCCTGAATTTGGCGATCTCTTCTAAAAAATTATTGTGGCAGGCAAAGAAAAACGAAAGCTGTGCTGCAAAATCGTCAACTCTCAAGCCCGCATTAACTGCTGTTTCCACATACGCAATAGCATTAATGAAAGTAAAAGCCAATTCCTGCACGGCCGTGGAACCAGCTTCACGGATATGGTAGCCGGAAATGCTGATCGAATTCCAGTTGGGAATGTTGGACTGGCAGTACTGAAATACATCTGTGATCAACCTCATGGATGGCTTTGGGGGAAAGATATACGTACCGCGGGCAATGTATTCTTTTAAAATATCATTCTGAATTGTCCCCCGCAATTTACTTTCGTCAATTCCCTGCTTCTGCGCGGCAGCTATTACCATCGCCAGCAAAACCGCAGCCGGCGAATTGATAGTCATACTGGTGGATACCCTGTCCAGGGGAATTCCATCAAATAATTTTTCCATGTCTCGAAGAGAGGAAATTGCCACTCCGACTTTTCCCACCTCACCCTCTGCTAATGGATCATCGCTGTCATAGCCAATCTGTGTGGGCAGGTCAAAGGCGACTGATAGGCCTGTTTGTCCCTGATCCAATAAAAAGCGGTAGCGCTGATTGGATTCTTCCGCAGTAGCATAACCAGCATATTGGCGCATGGTCCAAAAACGACCGCGGTACATAGTGGGCTGAACACCACGCGTAAACGGAAATTGACCGGGGAAACCAATATCTTCCGAGAAATCCTGTTCTTCTGGTAAGGCCACCCGCGGGATAGCAATATCTGAAGATAATGTAAAAGCGTCTTTCCGTTCTGGATAATTCTTAATAACAGATGCGAGGGTCTTTTTTTCCCACTGCTTATTAAGATCATCAATTTTTTTAGTCATATGCATGCAACCCATGTGATTGTAAGAAAGTATACCTTAGGCGATTTAGATTATTCCGAACCGTTTCAGCCCCTAATCAACATCAGCGCCTCATTCGCGCATAGGTTAAGAGATAAACCGTCACTATAAAATTTCTTTCTCACTGATCTACCCCTATCATGAATTGGAGTCTGTAACCCTATGCTGTAAAGAACCTTCGCTTTGAAGGTTCTTTACAGATTTCGAGCTATCTACCCGATAGTATCAAGGAAAACTTGCGCCATCTCGCCAATATCGGCTGCCGCAGAAATGCCTCGCCAGATACCTCCCGGTTGGATAATATTCGCAACCACAATATTGGCGCCGTTGAATATCGCGCTGCGGGCCTGATTGATATCCACACCACCTGCCGCGGAAATTAAAACCGGGAACTTGCTTCGAATGCGGTTAACGTGGCGATATTGAATGAGTTTGCCGCGAGTACTTTCTTCATCGCGCCCAAGGTGCAGCACGACAACATCCGGCGGTTTGCGCAGACGGCGAATAACCTTCAGAGGATCTTCCACCCCGATCATATCGATCATTGAGATGATTCCGTAATTACTGCACGTCTCAAGAAATAAGTTAACGGTCTCCCGGGGAGCGTTTCCTAGTACAGTTATAGCGTTCGCGCCAGCCGCACGCACCATCTGAACTTCATCCAGAGCACCATCCGTAACTTTAATATCAGCAACGATAAGCCCGCGCCATAACCTGCGGATATAGCGAATACCCGCCATACCTTCCCTCTTGATATACGGTGTTCCCGCTTCAATTAGAATTCGATCGCTGGGTGGGATGCGCGGCAGCAGCAGCCCAACCATACGAGCATCATGATTAAACGCAATTTGTAAATACCGGTTTTTATCGTCCAGCATGGCGGGGCTTATTTCTTACCGGTAATCTTCGAGAGTGTTTCTCCCAGATCACTAGGAAGGAACAATACAATCTTCTCAGAAGGATCTGCGGCAATATCTCTGATAGTTTGAAGTGTGCGTAAGTGCAGGGCGCCCTTGCTCTTTGATAAATTTTCTGCTGCTTTGCGCAGGTTTTCAGATGCGGATAACTCACCCTGTGAGGCAATGATCACCGCGCGGCGGTTGCGCTCCGCTTCCGCCTGCTTTGCCATGGCGCGCTTCATTTCAGCGGGTAGTTCCACTTCCTGGATCTTAATAGATTCAACATCCAAGCCCCATTCAGCTGTTTCTGAATCAACAATTTCCTTGATACTGCTGGCTATCTTCTCCCTTTCCTGCAGGAAGAAATCCATATCATTATTTCCAATCACATCCCGCAGCGCTGCCTGCGTGTACTGGCGGATTGCGAACATATAGTCTTCGATTTTGATGATCGCTCTTTCGGGATTGATAACCTTGAAATACACGACCGCGTTCACCAGCATGGGGATGTTATCCTTGGTGATCACTTCTTGCCTCGGTATCTCAGCAGTCTTGATGCGGATATCAACCTTGCGCATGGATTGTATAATCGGCAGCACATAGGTAAGGCCAGGGCCGCGGACATTGCTGAATTTACCCAACGTGAACACAATACCACGCTCATATTGGTACAGCATCCGTAATCCAGCAAATAGTAAGAATATAACAAAAACAATAAGGGGGATCAAACAATAAATGAATTCCATCTTACCTCCAATTCTTTATTTCATTGTACCGTTCTTTCCTTAAAATAACCAATTGGGGGGGATGATTGACAATCCTCAATTCATATCGGGCTTATTGCAAAAATAATTTGAATTAGTTATAATAACAATCTGCGGGCGGTTAGCTCAGTTGGTTAGAGCGTTGCGTTGACATCGCAAAGGTCGTAGGTTCGAGCCCTATACCGCCCACTCATAGTGACAACAGCGATCAGGAAAAGTACCCGTCATGTATGCTGACAGGGAAGAGGACAATACATTGAGAGCTCCTCCCAGCAAAAAACGGCGAAAACCACCTGTGAGTTTTGACCAGAATGAGGCCATATGCCTTAAGTAAGGATAAACGGTTGATCCCGTTAGCGATCACGCAGAGATAGCTGAATTAACAAGCTAAACTGGGTGGAACCGCGTGAGAATGACTCCCGCCCCAGATTTGGGGCGGTTTTTATATTTATAGATAATTAAGATAGGAGATTGAAATGGCTGAAAAGATCATGGAAAAATACGAAGAATCACAACTTTACCGGCTGCGCCATTCTACAGCGCATGTGATGGCACAGGCAGTCCTGGAAAAATTTCCGGGCGCTAAAATCGCCATCGGCCCCGCGATTGAAAATGGATTTTATTATGACTTCGATCTCCCACGCCCACTAATACCGGATGATCTAAAAGATATCACCGCCCGCATGCGGGAGATCATCAAGGGAGATTTTTCCTTTACACGCGAAGTCGTGGATGCGAAGGAAGCGAGGAAACTATTTAAAGATCAGCCATACAAGCTTGAAATGATCAATGATCTGGAATCAGGCGCACAGGATGAGCACGGGCGCGCGATTAGTGAAAAACAGGAACTGAGCATCTATAAGCACGACAACTTCATAGACCTCTGCCGCGGCCCTCATGTAAAGAGAACAGGAGAAATACAACCGAAAGCGTTCAAGCTTTTAAATATAGCCGGTGCTTATTGGCGCGGGAATGAGGAAAATCCTATGCTTCAGCGGATTTACGGCACTGTATGGGAAAAACCAGAAGAATTGAAGACATATACACACCTGCTAGCTGAAGCAAAAAAACGCGACCATAGGAAACTCGGTAAGGAACTGGACTTGTTCAGCATTGTAGATCAGATAGGTCCCGGATTGATTCTCTGGCACCCAAAAGGCGCTAAAATTCGCAAGATTATGGAGAATTTCTGGAGTGAAGAACACGAGAAAGCAGGATATGACTTTGTGTACACACCGCATATTGGCAAATCAAAACTATGGGAGACAAGCGGACACCTGGATTTCTATAAGGAAAATATGTATTCCCCAATTGATATTGACGGGCAGCAGTATTACCTAAAACCGATGAACTGCCCTTTCCATGTTCAAATTTATAAAAGCCAGCTTCGCTCATATCGCGATTTGCCAATGCGATTTGCGGAAATGGGTACCGTTTACCGCTATGAACGCTCTGGCGTTCTTCATGGGCTGTTGCGAGTGCGGGGTTTCACGCAGGATGATGCCCACCATTTCTGCACCCCGGAACAGATGCCGGGCGAGATAGATTTCGTGCTGAACTTCTGCCTGCATATCCTGCGGTCATTCGGTTTCAAAGATTTCAAAGCATATTTGGGCACACTCCCTGAAAAATCAGTGGGAGAAGAATCCCGCTGGCGGGCAGCAGAAGCCGCCCTGAAGAATTCACTGGACCGCTCCAGGCTCGATTATGAGATCGATGAGGGCGGCGGCGCTTTCTATGGGCCAAAGATCGATCTGAAAGTAAGAGATGCCATTGGGCGAGAATGGCAGCTTTCCACCAACCAGGTAGATTTCAACCTGCCAGATCGCTTCGATATGAAGTACACTGCCAAAGACGGTCAACAGTACCAACCATATATGGTGCACCGCGCGTTAATGGGAAGCATGGAACGTTTCTTTGGCATTTTGATTGAACATTATGGCGGCGCGTTCCCTGTGTGGTTGGCACCAATTCAGGCAATAGCTATCCCAATCGCAGACCGTCATCTGGAATATGCACAAACAGTGGTAGACAAACTAAAAGCCGCCGGTATCAGGTCACAGTTGGACAGCCGTAGCGAAAGGATGAATGCAAAAATCCGCGACGCGCAGAAGCAGAAAGTACCATATATGCTGATCATTGGCGACAAGGAAATAGAATCCGGCCAAGTGGCTCTGCGCCTGCGTTCTGGCGAAAACCCGGGGCCATTACCGCTAAAAGATTTCGTAGCAAAAGCAAAACATGATATAGAGGAAAAAGCATAAATACTAATATTAAAAGCAGGTTTTTGGTTAGGATAAACCTGCCTTTTTCAATGACTATATATATTTTTTATGGTAATATGAGATTTATACCTTATTAAGGAGCAGAATATCAGAACAAAATCAAAAGTAAGATCCAATCAGTACATCAGGGCGGCAAAAGTCCGCCTGATCGACCATACCGGTGAGAATCGTGGAGTTGTATCACTCGCCGAAGCTCGAAAGATCGCGTATGACGCGGAATTAGACTTGATCGAGATCGCCCCCAACGCATCACCGCCAGTATGTAAAATCTTAGACCTGGGAAAATACATTTTTGAGAAAAAAAAGAAGGAACGCCAGGCCCGGAAATCCCAAACCAAGGTCGATATAAAAGAAATACGTCTGCGCCCAAAAACCAACGAGCACCACCGTGGGTTTAAAGTAAAGAACGCACGGGGATGGCTGCAAAAGGGTATGAAGGTAAAAGTGACCATTCGTTTTCGCGGACGTGAAGTAACCTACCCCGAGATCGCGTTGGAAGACCTGAGAGAGATCACTGAAGAACTAAAAGATATTTCCGTAGTAGAAACATCCCCTTCTATGGAAGGGCGTTCGATGACCCTGGTTCTTGCCCCCTCAAAGGAAAAAGAAAAGAAAGTATCTTCTAAAAAGAAACAAGAGAAAAATTTAGCGCAGGCAAAAAAAACAGAAGAAAAGCAAGAAATAAAAGCGAAATAATTTCCGCTTACGGTGATCTGTTTCAATCCGGCACTACTGCGAATCATTCTTAATAATCCTTCATAAATTTTCTGGTATAATTTGCTTTCGCCTACCAGGCGTTATTTTTATTGTTTAACGATAGGAGATTAGCTGTGTCGAAGAAGAAGAAAAAAGGAAAATACAAATTAAAAACACATAAAGCAACTTCCAAACGCTTCAGTGTCACCGGCTCCGGTAAACTGATCCGTACAAAAGGCGGAAAAGGACATCTGCGCCGCAATCGTTCCAAACGAGCAAAAGGTATGCTGGATGAAATGGTAACTGTTAAAGGAAAAGGTTTCCAGAAGCGCATCAAGAGATTGGCGCCATATATTGGCAAAAAGAAGAAATAATATTATTTAGTTGCGTCCGTTGGGTGCTCGCAACGGGTTAGAGACCCGGCGCCCAGGGGTCTGCAGAGGAGTAAAACATGACACGTGTAAAAGGTGGTACCGTAACCCATCTGCGGCATAAGAAAGTTATAAAACACAACAAAGGCAATTTTGGCACACGCCACCGATTGTTTAAACGCGCGAACGAAACCATGCTGAAAAGCTTGTGGTACGCCTACCGCGACCGCCGCAACCGTAAACGTGACCTGCGCAGACTTTGGATTACGCGCATCAATGCAGCATCCCGCACAAATGGTCTCAGCTACAGTAAACTCATTTATGCAATGAAAATAGCTAACATCCAACTGAACCGCAAGATGTTAGCAGACCTCGCTGTTCGAGACCCGAAATCATTTACGATCGTGGTGGAAAAAGCAAAGGCAGCAATTTAAAGACTTCTTCAACCCTTTTTTACATTTACAGGGCAGTTATCCTAACTGCCCTGTTTCATTTTTGTTAGAATATGTATATGAAGAACGGCACTTTTAATCAGAAAAGGAAAACATTATTACCTTCAGGAATAATTCTGGAAATACGTGCTGGAGATATTACCCGCATGGACACCGATGTGATCGTGAACGCTGCCAATAAACACCTGGCACACGGCGGCGGTGTGGCAGCGGCAATCGTTAGACGCGGTGGGCAAATCATTCAGGAAGAAAGCAAGAAGTGGGTGGATACGCATGGCCCGATCAGCTACAACCAACCCGCATTCACCACAGCAGGTGAAATGAAATGTAAGTCTGTTATTCACACGGTCGGACCGATATGGGGGGAAGGTGATGAGGATAGGAAATTAGCGCAGGCGATCCGCAGCAGCCTCCTGTTAGCAAATGACCTTAAAGCTGAATCAATCAGCTTCCCGGCTATCTCAACGGGTATTTTTATGTTCCCGACTGACCGTGCGGCAGATATTTTCATGAAAGAGATATCTTCATTTTGCAGTGAAAATCTAGGTCAATCCATTAATAGAATCATTCTGGTTCTCTTCAATACCAAGACATTAAGTACCTTTATTAAAAGTTTTGACGATCATTTCAATCACATCAAGGAAAAATGATCACATCAATAAAAAACACGAAAATAAAAATAGTGCGGGAATTATTGAATGCGAAGAAACACCGCGAGCAGGCCAATATGATAGTTGTTGAAGGGGTACGGCTGGCGGAAGAAACACTCTCAGCAAACGCGGCTATCAATTTCTGTTTATACAGTGATCGCATTTCAGAACGAGGAAAAAAGATCGTTCTCCAGATTCAGGCGTTAGACTATGCCACAGAAGAGGTTAGTGTGGATCTAATGGACAGAATCTCAGATACTAAAACGTCTCAAGGTATTTTACTGACGGCACCTTACCCGGAGGTACCACTACAGGCTAAGGTTGACCTAGTGATTGTAGTGGATAGTATCCGAGATCCGGGTAATATAGGGACGATCCTGCGTACTGCAGCGGCAATGGATGTTGGGGCTGTAATTCTCACACCTGGGACAACCGATCCCTTCTCGCCCAAGGCTATGCGCTCGGCAATGGGTGCGCAATTTCACCTACCGATCCGATTTATGGGCGCGCAAGATATTCAGAAATTCTGCAAGAGTATAAACGGAATTGAATTATCAATTCTCCTCACTGATTCCAGCAGCTCAAATACCTGTTGGGAGATGGATCTCTCCAAGCCAATATGTATTGTAATAGGCAGCGAAGCGGAGGGTATCAGCGCTGATATACGCAAAATTGGAGATATAAGCATTTCCATTCCAATGGGATCGCTTGTGGAATCATTCAATGCGGCAGTTGCGGCCAGCATTTTAATGTATGAAATCAAACGCCAAAGGATATCCAAATGAAAATACGCTCAATCACCTGTTTTTACCATCCGGGTAGCCAACCATCCAAAGCCATCCCATATTTAGCGCAGCAAATTAAGGAGATGAAAAGTCAATTTACTTCTATTGGCTGGGACGTACAGACAACTCGGTTAGCAACAGTTCCCTTTGGGATATATTCAACGCCAGAATCTGCTGTTCAAGTAATTCAAGATTTAGAAACATCTGCATTAGACCAAGGGTTTAATTACATCTCGGTGGGACCTGCCCGTATCAACCACCCAGAAGAATTCAAACTCATCCCAAAAATATTATCTGCTACACGCAATGTTTTTTCAACTGGAATACTAACCCACAGCCACAAAGGAATTTCAACAGCTGCAGTGAAGGCATGCGCAGCTATTATCACGAAAGCAGCGTCTATCACACCAGATGGGTTTACCAACCTGCGCTTTTGCGCCATGAGTAACGTGCGCCCATTTACTCCTTTCTTTCCAGCAGCTTACAGCTACGGCACCCAGCCCTCGTTTGCTTTAGCAATTGAAGCGGCTGACGCAGCAATCGATGCTTTCTTTTCCGCAAAAACAATTGCGGAAGGAAAAAGTAACATGCTGTCACATATGCACCAGGCGTCCGAAGAACTGACCTCAGTCATCCACCAAATGAATTTACAATGGGAATTACCTTTTAAGGGATTCGATTTTTCCCTCGCACCGTTCCCAGAAGATTGGTGTTCACTGGCACAGGCGATCGAAAACCTAGGCGTCGAACGAATTGGTATGATGGGCTCCTTGTCCGCCGCGGCGATCCTGGCAGAAACGCTAGATAGAGGTAAATGGATGAAAACCGGCTTTAATGGGTTAATGCTTCCAGTTTTAGAGGACAGCATATTAGCTGCCCGCAGCGTGGAAGGCAGTTTTTCCATCAAAGACCTTCTGATGTATTCCGCTGTATGCGGAACCGGATTAGATACCATACCGCTGCCTGGAGATATTACGGTTGATGAAATTGAACCACTGCTGATGGATATCGCAGCGTTGTCCCTTCGGCTGAACAAACCTCTCACCGCACGGTTGATGCCCGTACCTGGATTAAAAAGCGGCGAAATGACACAGTTTGATTTTGATTTTTTCAAGAATGGAAAAATACTTGATTTCCCCGCTTCGCGGTTATGCAAGGCTTTATCTACTTCTGAATGGATAGAGATACGCGGCCGGCATTAATTTTCAAGGGGCCAGAATTTCTATCGTACTCTGGGTAATCTGCGCATCCAGCCAATTTTCTAGCGTCCGACGCTGCATGAAGAGCTGCGCGTCCTTTGACAAGGGATGCAGTGGATCTAACTCAATAACTTCCACGATATGGAAACCAAAATTCGTAGGAATTATCCCGCTGTATTGTCCCGGCTGTAGTGAGAAAGCAGCATTTTCAACCTCTGGTTGCAGTAGGTAACCACGGGGAAACCATCCCAATTCGCCCCCAGTAAGCGGATCATATGAAAACGCTAGAGATTTAAATGATGTACCCACTTCAAGCTGGCGCTGGATACCAATGGCTTCATTTTCATTCTTCACTAGAATTTGGCGGGCATGTACCTGTTCCGCGGTTTTCGGCACCTGTGCAATGAGATAATTGCGCATCCAAATCACAGCCATATCCCGTGATACAGCCACGCGAAAACTATTCTGGTCATAAAAGTTTTCCGTAATCCATTCACGCAAAATATCCTGTCCACCCATGGTTTCTGCATACTGGTCAATCTTTACCTGCAAATCTACCTCATCAACAAAATAATTCTGGGCGGCAGCGGCCTGGGCAAATACGATTTGGGCGATTAGATCATCCAACACTTCCTGCTCTGCCAGTTCCGGATCGTACTGCTCTTCTAATTGTTCTATTCCCGTCCGATAGCGCTTAAGTTCCGCCTCATATTCTGCTAATAAGATCCCTTCACTATTCACCCTGGCAACAAGAGGGGCTTCGGTAGATGTTGGATTGGCACCATCAACGGGCGCATCGGTGCCTGCACTCTCCTGACTGGTCGAACAAGAGGACAGCAGGATAAGTATTACTGATAGGATTACTGTAAGATTGTTCTTTTTTTGAAATATCACAGGAAAAATTATAACGTATCCAACAAAAAACAGGCCGTTTATTAAACGGCCTGTTTAATCGTTTTTGGTTTAGTAACCGGGCATTGGGGGAGCTCCCATTGCCGGGGAAGTCTCTTCCGGTACATCAGTGATCAATGCTTCAGTTGTCAGAATCATCGCCGCGATGGAGGTTGCATTTTCCAGAGCGCCGCGGGTCACTTTGGCAGGATCAATCACGCCGCCTTTGACCATATCCACATATTTTTCCAGGAGGATGTCGAACCCAATGTTTGTGTTCTTTTCTTTTGCCTGGGCTTGTCGAACGTTCTCAACAACCACTGGACCATCGAATCCGGCATTCTCAGCAATTCGGCGCATGGGCATTTCCAGCGCTCTGCGGACAATGTTCACACCTGTAGTCCCGTCATCACTATCAAGCTTCATGCCATCGAGCTTTTTTATCGCGTTTAAAAGGGCAACACCGCCACCTGGGACAATGCCTTCTTCCACAGCCGCTCGGGTTGCGGAAAGAGCGTCTTCCACACGATGTTTCTTCTCTTTCAGTTCTGTTTCAGTGGCTGCGCCAACACGGATGATAGCTACGCCGCCAGAAAGCTTTGCCAGCCGTTCCTCTAATTTCTCACTGTCGTAATCACTGGTGGTCTTTTCAATTTCAACACGGATCTGATTGATACGACCTTTAATGACCTTCGCGTCACCTTTACCGCCGATAACGGTTGTGTTGTCCTTATCAGACACAACTTTTTCCGCACGGCCTAGATCGGCAACTTCGGCAGTTTCAAGTTTGCGCCCGGTTTCTTCGGAGATAACGGTTGCACCGGTCAGGACAGCGATATCCTGCAGAGTTGCTTTACGGCGGTCGCCAAAACCTGGGGCTTTGACAGCCAACACGTTCAACGTGCCGCGTAATTTATTGAGCACGAGTGTTGCTAATGCTTCGCCATCAATATCTTCAGCGATAATCACTAAATCACGTTTGCCAATTTGCATTAGTTTTTCCAATAAAGGAATTAGATCCTGCTGTGCTGCTGAAATTTTCTTGTCATAA
>SDBT01009858.1_pt1 | contig 15461 bp, 19 predicted proteins | sample 2277101 | NCBI WGS metagenome assembly SDBT01 (sample SAMN10404973, study PRJNA504765) | marine sediment metagenome | isolation source: marine sediment core GS10_PC15, 103 cmbsf | place: Arctic Ocean: Southern Knipovich Ridge | collected 2010 | reverse complement strand
CAGACACCATGTTGGCAGACATATTGGCAATAGAGGTATCCATGTCCATCTGCTGCAATTCGTCATGTTCGTACAGCGACATCTTGGCACCGATCTGAGATTTCTTTTTGGCTATGGCGGCAGCAAATATCCTTCGGCTCTGAGGATCGCTTAAGCCATCATTGGATATGCTGGCCTCGATCTTCTCCATTGCCTCAAGAGCACCTGGCAGTGCGTCGACCGCCGCCTGGCCCTTCTGTTTGTAGAAGGCATCGTCATTGGTGTACAGCAGTTCATTTATCTGGCGGGTGTATTCACCGTCAGCCTCAGACAGTGCGATCTGCTGCATCTGTCGTGCGCGTGAGTCAAGCCCAGCCACTATCGGCGCGACATTGACGTTGGTACCAGAAATGAATGGTTGTCTTGCCGGGGTCGGGGCTACTGTTGCGCCTTCAATTGTGGGTACGGTAGCCATTAGGTGAGTGGGCTAAAGCCAGAAGCCCCAAAACTAAGGGCTTTCGGAGATTTAGTTGTTGTCGGATTGCCCCCGGCAGTACCAAACGATCCCCACTTACTAGCCACCAGGCCAGCGCCCTGAGCACCAGCATTAAGCAGCGCCGTATCTCCCTGAGCGTTGAATATCTGTGCCTGATTCTCGAGTGCCACAGCCTCATTCTCAGCCCTGTTGCGTACTCTGAGTGCATCCAGTTCCCCAAACTCTGCGGTGTCAGCAAGGATTAAGAGCGAGCTGCCTGTGTTTATTTCAGCACCGGAGGCACCGAACAACGCAGCCTGTCTGCCTTTGAGTGCAGCAGTCTTTCGGCGCTGATCCTTTTCCTCCTCCTCACCCACAAGCCGTCTGTTTGCAGCCATGCGACGAGCGATCTCAGCGTTGGTATCTGCGGTTTGTTTTTGCTGCGCACCACTGACCACTGTAAGGCCAAGCGAAATGCCCAGCATTATTAGTTGAGGATTACACATCAGCCAACCTCTCGAACTTGCAAAACGGCGCACCAAACGGCCCAGCCGGAATCGGCTCCATAATAGTGAAACCAAGGCATTTCAGCCACCTTATGCTGTCGGCGTGATCTGCGTGGACGAAGTTGACCAGGGTCGGGTAGCGCTTCTGCATCACCCGAATGAGTCGTTTTGACTCCCTGATAAATTGTATTTTCACATGCTTCAAGTCATCTGTTCCAAGTAACCACGGCGATCCTGTATCACCGAAAATGGTCTGAGAGGCCACACCAAACAGTGCTATTGGTTGGTCGTTCATCTTAGCCATCCACATCAACTTTGAATCCTCGGCGGCGTTCACCAGAGATTCAAGCGGCTTCTGATTATGCGACAGGTGAATTTCCACCTTGTCGGCCTCTCGCATATTCTCAGCCAGGTGTATCAAATCCTCCATTGCAACCGAACGGTCGACAATTTCTATAATGTCAGCCGACACTAAATTCCGGCACGATAGCAGTGATAGTAATTGGCAACGGGTCTATCTGTCTGATAAACACCTTGCCGTTCGGCGTCCAATGAGGACGCATAAATATACGTGCTTCCTCCGATCTGAGAGATATAGCATCATAACTATCGCTTATCTCTCGAGGCCGAAACTCCTCTAACTTGTCAAGCGACGGCCCCGCAAACAGACTCCTAGTTTCTAAAACCTTCACTACCAGTTCACTGACAGTAGTTTTCTTTCCCCTAGCAGATATTTCGTTTGGGTCGAAGTCCAGCGTCTCGAAATCCGATATGTAACCAAGTCCGATATGAGCCTTGCTGGCTTCTACAGGCAAGGTTATGGAACCATTTGTAACAACTAGATTCGACACCACGTTGCCATCAGCAAGCACCTTCACCGTCTCGCCCTCAAGATGCTCTAAGCCTGTAATGGTGTCATTCGGAACATCGTCATACGTCAGGCAGGAATCAACGAATATGGCATCTTCAGCTACCGTGAACACACGATCAGACAGCTTTTCTATGTAGCGTCGTGTAACACCGTTGATGGTTCTGTTGACGATGAAATACACAGAGTCAAGAGACGTCTCAGGAATCACAGCAACAGACTCGAACAGTCCGTCAGTGTCATGCCTGTGCCACGCGAATACCTGGTGCTCCTTCTGGTAGGTAAGGCCTAGCAGTGCACCGTCGCTCATCACCGTCCAGATTATTCCATCCGGCTCTTGCGCGTATCCCCACTCCTTGACTGTGCGGTTCTTGAATAAATGCTCGGCCAATATCGATAGGTCGTTTCCAGAGTAGGAATCAGATTGGAAACTGTAACCCAAGTCTCTCACCCGTCGACCGCCGAGCTGCACGAATAGCGCTGAGTTACCAACGATCACGGGTGGAACGTGTGATGCACCATAGGCGGTCTGCTGCCTGAATCCAGCCGATGCCGGCGTCAGAACCTCATCCTGGCCCTCTGTGACTCGCCACTCACCACCAGAGGTCAGCAACAGCAACGAGTCGAGATCGACAAAATGACGTATTTCATTGACCTTTCTCGAAGCAATGGTTCTCTCGATTGAGTCGTCTGCCTTGGTAGGACGAGACAGTTTCATTGATTTGAAGTTGCCCGACTGTGTAGCAAAAATGGTCTGCGGATTGTTGTTGGTGCGACCGAATATCTGCCTCTGCTGATAGTAAGTGACAGTTGATGGGAAATCGTTCGCTCCGGCAAACGGGTCTCTTGCTACGCCAGGCGTATCAGTAATGTCCGGCAACAGGTTGTAATCTCTGAACAGCAGTGTCTTAGATTCACCAATCCAGCCATATACATCAGATACCTCTGACTCTGCCTTATAGACGTTGTAATAGTCAGCACCAAGCACAGAACTCCATGCTATTGAGACGAAGTGAGTGCCATCAAGTGATGTGGTTGTCTCATTTGCGGCAACGCTTTGTAACGACTCCTCGCCAGCTTCGTTTACCACAGTGACGACGTACTCGTAGTCCTTTTGGTGAGTACCACCACCGGCACCGCCAGCGGTCGCTGTTGGTGAGGCTGGCGCCGCAATGGTTGGACTGTACGAGATAACTGTCAGCGTCCAGGCATCGTGAGCTGTGCGGGTTAAGTCTCGAGGCTGATAGGTTGGATGGCAGAGGGTCATAACATCGGCCGACTGCGTGAACTTCAACAGCGGTAGATCGGCCTCTACATAAGGCGTGGTGAGTGTGAATATTCTTGCCGCTGTACCGCCAGATGTGTAAGCAGTAAACCCTGTACCGTCTATATTGACGCTATCAAGGTCTTGCAATTCAAAAGTCGATCCAGAGACATTGGCAAGCAAGAAGCGCTTGCTGTTTAGTTCGGTCATGCCGACAACGCTATCGATGAATACTTCGTCGCCGTTTGAATAGGTATTTGTGGCTGAGATAACCACAGGATTAGCCTGAGTCGCCCCTGTGATAGTTACGGTTGGCTCCAACACCAAACCATCATTGCGCACGACACGCATGTACAGATCACCAAACTCAAGGATGTAGGCTTGAGTTTTACTGAACTCGAACGGGATTAGTCGCGCCGTCTTGTTTGCGTAGCGCGTTTCTTCAAGAAACAGGGTGCCTTGACGGTTCTCTACACCGCCCTGTGGCAGTACTTTGAAGTTACGAAGCGTTGCAAGACCACTCTGGAACTTGGTTAAGTCAGCTCGCGCATGGAGACTTGGTGCAATCTCTCCGCCTGTAAAATTCCTTTTAGGGACGTCAGGCATTTCACAGCCTTGCTTGTATCATTGGGGAGTCGTTTTCCGGCCCCCGTTCTCCCTGAGACGCATCAGTAGCAATAGCAGCGCCAACCACGCTGTTGTATATCTGCAATGAGTCTGAACGTAACTCCCGGCCGCGCTCCGCGCCAGCCACAGGAATCGCTATTTGAGATGCTACATACCAGGATAAGGTTTCGATGAAGTGAGCACTGAATTTGTTTGTGTCCACCTGCCTGAATGTGTATTTCAAACAAGCATCTTCAAGCTCAGTGAGAATCTGCCGCTGCCCGTCAGATGCACTGATGTGAACCTCATACTGAATTGGGTCATTCAGGGCGGCCCTAGTGCCACCAATGAAAAGATATCTTGGTTCCAGGCAGTCAGATGGCCAGGCGTATGCAAACGCCCACTCGGCAGGTTGTTCTTCAAGCAGTGCTAATGATTGGTCTTTACCTGCGAACGCCCACGGAACTTGAGACAGTACAAAATCCCTTGCTACTGGATATCGTAGCTGGCAGGCATTGGCCTCGGTGTTGTCATCTGTCAGTGCATTGATCGACTGAGCGTGAATGTTACCGAGAGCCAGGTTGCAGATGTCCACCTCGGAGGTCATGTATGCCTCTGCAAATATTTCTTTGCCATCTCTAGCATGTCCGGGTTGTCTCCAAATGCACCAAGGCCCATGTTACATGAGACACACAATAGTCCTCTAATTTGTCCTGTAATGTGGTCATGGTCAACACTGAATCGACCCATACCGCCCGGTGTATCTGTGCCACAAATAGCACAAACGCGACCCTGTGCCTGAAGCATCCCATCGAACTGCTTTATCGTTAGTCCATAAGCCGTTTTCAGTTTGCTTTTACGCTGGGTATTGTTATGTATCTCTGGATGCTGTTTCCGCCACGTTTGGGCGGCGCTATTTAGACAGTCGTTACAGCTAGGACGAAGGTGATCGCGAGTGTTTGGGTGGTAGTAAAACTCGTCCACAGGTTTTTCCTGCTCACAGGACTTACATTGTTTTAATGCAAGCGCACTACTCACAGCACTTCTGTTATGCCATCTTCAGCTACTGTTTCCTCTGCTTCGGCTGGGGCTTCTGGCTCGGGCTCTGCAAGAACCTCTGCCTGAGCTTCCGATACTTCCTCGAACCAACTTCCTTTAAGGCCGGACTCTGCTTCAAAGATGTCGCCACCATACAAACGGCGGTCTCTAACGCCCATACAATCTTCTTTAACTTTGTACTGTGCCATCGAGTTCCCCTGTAAATGGAGGGGGCCGAAGCCCCCACCACCAATACCGAATTAAGCTTTCGGAGTCTGACGACCGAAGGTTACGCCGGCTGTGACTGTGTGCGTCGGAGACGTACCACCAGTCGTATAGCTCAACCGAAGAAACTGCTCGGTTGCGCCATCAGGAACGTAAACAATAGACAGACGATCTCCAACACCAGCAGCAGACAGCGTTGCGCTTGACGCAATTACTGTTGCACCGCCAAAGCCTGAGTCTGTGTCCATCTCAAGGTCAACCTGAATGGTCGGTGTGGTTCCACCGGCTGCTACGACATTCTGAATCAGAATCTCAATAGGAGTACCAGGGCCTACGTCTCTGACAAGCTGGTTGCCATTAACAGGAGTCCCGGCAACGCCAAGATCGATTAGATTCGTCGATACAGCACTTGTGGTGATAGCCTGATCGTCAGAGAACATATTTTCTGTGTCAAATAACATAATTTTGTCCTCGTTGATTAAGTGACTTGCGCTTCGGTGTTAACCAAGGCGTCAGTCTCTCGGATGGGAATACCCCGGTAGCTCAACACTTCGTTACCCTGAATGTCCGTGCCAGATTTCAGTCTAACAAAGTTATCAGCGGCGCCGGCATTTGTAGCCAGCGTGTCGAGAGCTTCCAGAACGTCGCGGTTGCAATAGATGGCTGAGTTGCCACCAGGCGTGCGACGTTGGTAAAGCTGGTAGTAAGCCTGCCGTAAAAAGTCATACAGCAGTACCGAGCCGGCTTGCATGTCACTGACGTCGATGTTTGCTACTCGGCAAACATAGCGCCAGTCACGCACTGACAAACCAACATCCCAGGTGAACTGCTCATTCAGAACCAACATTTTTGCACCGTTGGAGTCTGTATTGACCTGTTCGCCTAAGTCCTTCCGTTGCAGACCGGCCGTGGTCCCCGCAGGGAACAAACCGTGTACTGTGGTATCGCCCCAAACAACAAACCATAAGGAAGTGTTGTCTGCGCCGGTACCGCCAGCATCAATGATCTGCTGCCCATTCTCAGCCGTAGTGTCTGAGAAACGTGGCGCCAAACCATCAAACTGCTCTGGATCGGTGTCGGTGTTGCCATAGAAAAAGGTCGAAGCAACATCCTGACCAAGACCTTCAATAAAGGCTTTCGCCTCATTGAGTCGGAATTGACCGGGATTTCGCGATAGATCGACCAGCTTCTTGTCCACTTCTGACCAAGCTTCCAACATGCCAGTCGTATCATCGACCTGCTTGTTGGTGCTCTTTGAGGGCTGGACATGCTCATACAACCTGCGCCATGTACCAGCGGGGATACCAGTGCGGATTGTGGTTCTGTGTTTCGTGCCGTTATTGCATTCGATAAACATAGCGTCATTCAGAATCGGATTGACCTCTGTCAGAATCTCAATAATATCGGACACGACCTCACCATTGGGTCCCTGTTGCTTGTACAGGTCCGCCAGCGTGAGGAATGTATTACCAATTGTGGCCATTATTTAATCCTCGTTAATTAGCCCGCATCAGCTTTCGCCAAATCGGGATACCAGGCAGCGGCTTCGTCTCGTTCGCCCTTCGTCTTGTCTCCTTGACCTCCGGGCTGATCTTCCTTGATAACGATTTTAGCCGCTATGTTATGCCAAGTATGAATAACGTCCGGGTGGTTGCCGTATCCAGTTGAGTCCATAATCTTTCTATAGTCTCCAACGGCCACCTGGCTCAAGGCTTCATTGATTCGTCCCATGTTCTCTTTGAACTGAGCACCACCATAAACCTCGTGATTTTTAGACGCTTCTGCCCATGACTTATTTTCTTCGTCGAGGGACTTGCCCTGTTGAGTCGCTTCCGTTTGCCTAAGATTCGCAAGCCATGTCGCACACTTCTGGGCTTGATCCTGACTCAAATCCAATTCCTTCATCAAAGGAATGGCTTGGTCTCGTAAGCCCTCGTCCAACGTCACGCCTTCCGGCATTTCAAACTTCTCGTACTCATCAGGAGCACCCTCATGTACTACTGGTTCTGCATCCTTCCCTGTTAACAGCGTTCCTTTACCGTCATCAGCCGGAGCTGGTTCTGGTGCTACTACAGGCGCAGCAGGCGCAGGAGCGGGTTCAACAACCGCCGCTGGTTCTGCTGGTGTTGGTGTAGGTTCTGGTGCTGGATCGGGAGTTCCGACTTCCGGTTCAGGATCAGGCATCGTCTTTGTCCTTGTGTTGTTCTCTTTGCATCATTAAATAGAGATCAATATTTGCTTCAGTGACCTCTGAAAAAACCCATAGTGCTAAGTTGTGATTACCCAAGTTAAACATAGTGTCATTCGTAGCGCCTGCATATGGTGTCGCAAATATATGCCCTTTTTCAAGTAATCGCCATATAAACCGCCTACCTTCACCAGTTGCCATAACAGCACAGACATCATTTAACTCGTCTCTGCGTAACTGATCCGCTTCTTCTTGAGTTATTTGGTCTGTCATGGAGAGACGGTATTGATGATATCAGTCAGGACATTTTTGCCAGAAGTGTCTGAATCCGCAAGATTCTTGGCAGCCTGTGTCGCCGGCACCGCAGACTCAGCCGCCGCAGCCAGTTGCTGCATTCTCTGTTGCTGTGCGCGCTGCTCACGCAGTACCACTACTTCTTCATCACTGCGTACTATCTTGGCTGGCGCACCAAGCGCCTCATTGTATTCATCGATTGTCTGGTCGAGATCGATCTTGTCCATTACCGCTGGATTCACCTGTGCGAGAGTGCCGACAAGTGTGATTAACCTGTCAATGGTTGTGGTAGCAACAGACTTCTGAGCCTGTGCCAGCACGCCGATGTACTCTGCCTTGAGGCCCTCTCCTTGTATGCCAGGTGGCGGGTCAGGCAGGATTCCCGCACGGGCCACCATGTTGAAGGTGCGATCAATAATCTTGTCAAGCTCAGTCTCAAGGTTCTCGAGCGCCGGCGACAGCATCAGAAGTTTTTCTTCGTGCTTCCTGACGATTTCCTCTGCGGTTACTCGCTCGCGATTGGCAATGTCTGAGAACAGCAGGAACAGGTCTTTGTAATAAGCCGTGTTTACCCTGGCCTCGATAGCCTCTATGTCAGCGCGAAGGCTGGCGAGGTCAAGCCGAACGTCATAAATGCTCTGAATTTTCTGCTGTGGGTTAATGCTCTCGACATACGATACATCACCTGGAATCTGCGAGATGCGCTTGCCGTTCATTGAGGCCGGCGCCTGCAAGGGCGGATCGACCATCTTATCAAGGCCCTTGGCCTTCATCTTTTCCTCGACCTGTAACGCCTTCACATCACCGAGCGCCGTCATGCCAGGGCAGTCAGTGGCATAGACATCCTCCGCTGCCACACCCCAGCGAGGAGAAATTACCGGAAACTCGTGAAAACCGGACTCCTTGAGGAACTTATCTTTCTGCTGACGGCCTTTGCCCAGCTCGTAATATACAGAACGATAGGGCAGTCCGGCATCAGACATATGATCGCGCTTGTCGTTAGGCTCAATCACATGAATGACGTCGACCCATGTCTCGGTATTGCCGTTAGTGAAGTTGTTTTGTGTCGATAGCGTGCAGTTTTCCATGCCAAATTGAGTCACAACCTGGCCTACCGTCAACTGGTACTCGCGATACAGGGTGTCGACGTTTCCATGTCCATCGGCCCCCAGAAAGTACTGGCCTATTGGGAACGACTGACAACGAATGACATTTTCAAAGTCCTCATATATCGCCATTGGCGCTGTGCCAAAGGTTCCAAGATCGCCATACATCAGCGACATGGTGGTATAGAAGTTTGACTCTGAGAATATCTCTCGTAACAGCTTTTCGACGCGCTCGAGCCATATCTTAACGACCTTGATCTCGCGGAAGTCTGGATTGACTGTCGTCAGGCGAAACCAGGGCCTAGCTCTTGGTGTCAGACCGGACATCATGCCGGCGACCAAGACACGTGAGGCGATCCTAGCGGTGTTGTTCAACTGCTTGGAGTTGCGCTTCCTGCCATCGTTACGGTCAGTGACCATGAAGCGACCACGATAGCCCAAAATGTTGTCAGAGAGCTCCCCCCAATGAGTAAAGAAGCTTGAGCGCTCTGAATCAAGCGCCTTGAGACGCTTGTTGTAATGTTTGATTTTCTCGGTCATTACTGCCCCAGCAAGGTGTTGCCGGTAGTGCTTGCTGTGCTAGTGAGGCCCTGTGGCCCGGTCAGAATGGTCGAATTTCTCCCAGAGGCACCGCGACGGCGACGTATCTCGTCACTTCTCGCTCCGCGAACAGCGGGGTCTTGAAGTCGCGGCGGCGCAGCAGGGATTACAACATCCGGGGAACTGGCGAAACACATTTCATTCTCCTACGCGGCCTTTAAGCCGTAAAATTGGTCGAAAAACGACCAGGAAGCGATACCGGACGCTAACTCGTACTCATCATCTGTAAGCTGCGCCTTCCAATGTCTCGCTGGCGGCTGCGCTTTTGACCCTATCACATCCCAATTGGTTGAAAGGTTTGTGCTGAAGCGCTGATTCAGTTGTGACAACCACCAGTCTCGATCCATTGCATCGATTGGCAAGTATGCTGGATTGTAGTCATCAACCACTGACAGCAGCATCTCGAACTGTGCCTTCATCTCGTTCAGGTCTTTCAGACGACGCTTCCACGACAGCGCCACATCGACCGGATGCCTGATTGGCACAATTACCTTTGATCGTGGTAGCCAGTAAGCGAGTTCCGAGGTGTAGCGCTTCTGTATGTGAAGCTGGGTCTTATGGAACGGGTTATCTCCGATTACTCGGATTGATGCGTGAGTCAGCTTGTAACTACGCAGCAAGTCCTTCATCACGAAGTTAGTGCCAGTGTGATGCACTGAGGCCACAAGGATCATTTTGCACCACCCATGAACCCACCAGTAATTCCGTCAATAAAATCACCAGTAAAGCCGCTAGCGAACGCGACCTCTGCATCACTCACAGTTGGCGGATACGATATCTGATCGCCCTCATCGATGTCGATGCCAGTATAGGTCTGCACCGAGAATGCGCGTACTGGCTCATCAATTACACCATCAGGAATGATGCTCGCGACAGCAATGATGAGCCCGCCAAACGTGATGGCGGAGGCACGCTTCTCTCGGGAATCGACGGCCATTTATGCTCCCGTCGAGATCGCGGTCTGGTCGTAAGTAGTAGCGTCGTCAGTGTGAGTGCGCTTCTGGTCAACTACCGTCGCGCCAGAGTCGTAATACTCGATCTCCGTCGCTGTGGATGTCTTGCGGTTTCTGGTCCACTTGTACAGGTAGTTGATCTTGGCAGCCAGCGTGATAGTCGCACCAGGTGATCCCTGACCTGGCTCTGCGAAAGTATCGACGTTCAACACATCAACAACCTCTGCATTGACCTCTGCGGTCATTCCAGCCGACATACCACCAAGATCAGTCAAGCCGATACCTGCCGTGCCGATCTCTGCTGTGTCTGCAACAATTAAGGCTGTCTCAGCCTTGACTGCTGCGATATCGGCAGAAACATCAGTCGATGGTGCTCCCAGTTTCGGTTGCATGTCTGCCGTGTCGGCAAGAACAAGGTCGAGAATAGCGTCAAGCCGTCCGTCGTTTGTCCAGTCAGTCTGAAGCTCATTGGTGTCCGCTACGATTAGCGTGGTGTCATCCTGAACGGATGCAATATCGGCAGAAATACTTGCCCCAACTGCATTACCAAGCTGTCCTGTATCCGCCAAAATAGCGTCAATGTCGATCTTACACTGCTCACCGAAGGTTCCCGCACTTGTGTGTCCGGCGGTGTTCTCATTCCAGACCGCAGCAGCGTTATCCGCCGCTGTTGGCGCTGCAATGATCTCATCAATATCATTGGGAGTGACCTGATATACAGATGTGGCATCAGGCGAATCTTCGGGCCACGTTCCGATAATGGTTATAACGCCCGTTGCAAACACGTTGCTCTCAATAGATTTAGACTGAGGCGCACCAGTACCAGAAATAATATGCAACAACTGTCCCTCTAACGCATTCTCAGGGCTTTCTTGTCCAACTTCTTCGGTGAGTGTGGTCGTGGAGCCGGCGACAGCCGTACCCGCAGCAGATAGCGTAGGCCCGCCTTGCCACGCAGCGTCACCTTGATTTCTTATAGCCTCAAGCGAGTCTGTGCCAGTGACGAAGGTAGCGCCCATCGCATCACTGACATTAGTATCAATAGTGGTCAGGATGCTCAGGCCACCAGTCGAACCATCGTACAAATCCATATCAGTCAGGACGATGTTTACAGTATGTGGCGCCAGATCGGCATGTCCAGACAGAACCAATGTGGCTTGGTTATTGGTTCCTGAAACAATGGTGTCTGACAAATCCAATCGATAGGAGCCTGGCATAGTGGTGTCGTTCAATAACACGAAGCCACCTGGATCGTGAGCACCAGTTACAGTCTGAGTGATTAAAGTGAGGGCTGTGACGGCGCCAAGACCGCCTTCTCGATAGTTACATACAAGGCCCGCTGAATTGAAAACCAAGCCTGTCAAGGGGTCGCCAGGATTAGTCGCACCGGCATCCTGAATCAAATGAACATCAACGCTTTGATCGGTTGACGCCTTTGTGACAAATATCGTTTGAGAACTCATAACTAAAATCCTGCTTGGTTATTAGCCTGCTGTGTTAATAATGCCGAACCTGCCCCTGCTTCTGCAACTGAAATTATAATAGGCTGTGGTTTAAATAATTGCCACGGATTATCTGAAACTGCCTTCAACCCCGCCACGCCAAGTGCCCTTGCCCAGATAAAAATATAGTGAATCTCTCCTGTGTACCAGTTTCCTAGTGCTGGTGTTGCGTCTACACCATCAGCATCAGTCCCGACGAGTGCAGTATTTCTGGCATCAAGAGCATGATCTAAGGGGTTTACAGTGTCCTCGAAATGCCCGTCCAAAAAGTTTATGCTTTCAAGTACATCCCATGACCAGCCAACTTGATGCCGAATATTTAGTGGCAATCCAGCAGTTGTATATGTGGCGCCAGCCCCCATGCTTTGACGCCACCCTGGAGGCGGCCCACCAGTATCAACATAGCCAACTTGAGCGTCAGCATCACTAAAATCCATTTCAAACTGATCAAAGAGCATAGAGTCGTCGGCTGTTGGGGTGGCTGCTGCTAATATACTAATCTCATCAGTAGTTTCTATTTCTGTGAGAAAACCAAGCTGAATTGCTTGATCGACACCATCAAACACCAACCCGTCAGAACCTAAAGTCGGCATGGTCATACTGTCGTCACCTAATGCACCAGTAGTGAAATTGTGCTTGCCGGTCTCGTCTGTGCCTACTGTTGAATGAAAAAGATAAGCACGAATCAATCCCTTGGTCATGGGATTTGACCAGTTGATACCAGTGTTCTCTGGTGGTTTTGATCTCCACGGCCTGTTATACAAAACAGCCATGATTAAGTGTAGGTGACGCCTACTGAATTAAGAGCAGAGCCAGTGCCAAGCGCTGCACCAGTGCTGTTGTGCAGCGTGAAAAATATTTTTTGTGGCAAAATACCATTAAAAAAGGCCGCACATCCCTTGGGATTGAAATTATAGCCCTGTGCAACATCTGGCGTGGTCGCCTCGACCGATACAGACTCAAACAGGATAAGATTCGCTTTAACAAAAGCGACATCCACAGCTTCCTCTGCTGGCGTGCCAGGGTCGAATCCTGTGTCAATACCGCCACCAGCGGTAGTTGTAGTGTCCTTGTCGTACAAAGCGCCGATATAGATATCGAAAGATTCACCAACTAAAACTGTTGTGGAACCCCCCTCAATAACGCCACCGACAATGAGATCGTTGTACAGTGTTCCAGTATTGTCGAATATCGCAGAGTTACCGTATTCGCCTGCGAGTAGCGTAGTTGTCCAGATGCTGACGGAAATTGCCGCATCTGATGAATAGGTAATTGACATTAGTTAATCCTCTTAATCATGTTATGTACTCGTATGCGCCAATATCATATGCGCTTTCCTGTGGTCTTGAAACCCCGTCGAAATCATCCGTAACCTCTGCCAAGGTCGTGCCGGCGTTCCTTGCCGAGCTTCCTGCCAGCAAGTGAAAGTCATCATTTCCTGAATTAACAAAGGATGGGTCTGTTGTTTGATTGGTAGTGAAAACCGATCCCGTCCCGTTATCCTTAATATTTACCCCATTGGCAAAACTAATGTTATTAGTAAAGAGAGTATCTATACAGCTTGCTCTTTGCGCGTTAATTCCACCCTCGCCCCCAGAATTGCTAAAGCAAGTATTGTTATACACCTTGTTATCTGACCCGGCGAAGATATAGATTCCGCCATTCGTGTTGTCATAGACCAGATTGTTAGCAATCAAGTTTCGAGCGCCATTAATGGTCATGCCGCCCTTAGCTCCACCGGCGCCGTTGTTGCGACATATATTATATTGAACATCGCCATCGTCAACATCAGCCGTCACAACCCAAAACTGGATTCCATAGCCTGAGTTATTAAAGAACTCACAATTCCAGACCTTGCAAAAAGCAGTCACCATGTAGATACCGTGATCGAATCCAGTCTGACCGTTATCGTGAATGAGGCAATTCAAAAACTCATGGCCACCAACACCGTCCTCGCTGCTATCTTGAACCCCCGTAAAAGTGGCGGTCCCTATGTCCATGTTCTGCATTCTTATGTGGTCTGTCGTGCCGTCATACTTAAAGCCATTCCACAACTGACCAGAATCAGAATTGACAGTAAAGCCATCCATGATGATGTAGGACTTATTGTTCCAGACAGCAACTCTAGGCGCGCTACCACCAGTCTTTGATAACCTTACATTATCGCCGGGATTAGCCTTGATAGTTGCGGCACCCGCCCAGGACGTTCCACTTGGTATTGAATTTAGACCTTCATTGTATAAACCAGTTTTCACAATAATCGTTTCGCCAGCATCAGGAGTTAGCAGTCCTATTGCCGCGACATTCGTTAGTTTTGGCGATGCCTCCGTTCCTGGGTTAGAGTCATTACCTGTTTTTGCAACGAAGAAATCTCCACCTGTTGGTGGCGCATTCACATTGATGTTGAAGGTATTAGAGGTAACGAAGAGATCACCCACAACACCGTACTGCGCAGACAGCGTAACAGCTACCTCAGTGCCAGCGGTCACTCCGGTCAGCAGCAGGGTGCCAGCGTCATACGATGCAAATGAGGTAAGCCCGTTGATAAACGATGTTGTCATCACCATCGATGGATCATTGATGTACTGACTCATGTCGTGAGGAGTACCACCAATCTCAATATTGATGTCTGATATTAGACTAATGGTTATCGGTTGATCTATGACGATATTAAATAGCGAGCTTTCATCGCCACCCGTTGCATTGCTCACTTGTAGTGTGTGTGACGATACCGACTGTGCACCAATACCGTCGTATGTCAGCACACCACTAACGGTATTAAAGCTCAGTCCATTAGGCAGCACCCCAGTAATAGCCCAGACTAAGGGGCTTTGTCCCGAATAAATAACATGCTGGTTCATGTCATACGTGTCGGCTATTGTTTCGTTAAATATTGGCTCGATAGCCGAACTAATCTCATCAATGACTGGTGGCGTGTCCAGTGGTGGCGACGATATATTCGCCAGCGTAATACCTGCTGTTGTAAGAACCACGCTTACCTCGTACTCATGGGCATAGGTGACTGATGCTGTAGGGTCTGTGAACAGCTCGTTGATACAGCGTTCGCCAGCTTCGCGCTCAGTGCTGTGCTTAGATACCTCGACGTCGTTAACATACACATGGTAGTAACGACCAGTCGCCGTAAACTCGACGACATCCATGACATTTACTTACCTATGCGGTAGGTAATCGTGCCACCGACGTAAGTGGTGCAGTTCAACTGGTATTTCGCGCCGCCCTCAGAGTTCTCGATGGTGCCGTGAAATCCAAGATCAGAGGTCATCGCATAGGAGGCGGCATCACCGTCTGAGTTTTTTGATACCACATTAAAGGTAACACCGTCATCGGTAGAGCGCTCGATGTGAACAGTGCCCTCACCGGCAGTACCCTCGCCGGTAATCAGCACATAGGCTTTGTCGATAAAGGTGACAGGTGTACTAACGCCAGTTCCCGTGAACGATCCTGCGTCTAATTCAGACATTATAAGTGCCTCTCGAAAATATCGTATTCAGTGATGGATTTTCCAGAGCCTGATCGGTGCAGCACATCGCCAGTCCTGGGATCGCGCTCAAGTTTAACAACATTTTCCGCAAAGGTTAAAGCCAGTGCGTCTGCCCAATCAGGAGATCGCAGATCGCGCTTTTTCATATCGTCTTTTCTCTCAAGGCATAACTGGTCTTTGGCGTTGTGATAAAAGCCTCGGCCGGTCAAGTCCATTTCCAGATCGGCGTGGTTTTTAATGCAGCCGCCGTGGAACAGCCACTCACGAAGCCTGAACCACATTTCCGCAGTTTTATTGACGTAGTGCTGGGAATCGAGCGCCATCGAGCCGAAATTCACGCCAATGACGTTTAGGC
>SDBT01009857.1_pt1 | contig 15461 bp, 30 predicted proteins | sample 2277101 | NCBI WGS metagenome assembly SDBT01 (sample SAMN10404973, study PRJNA504765) | marine sediment metagenome | isolation source: marine sediment core GS10_PC15, 103 cmbsf | place: Arctic Ocean: Southern Knipovich Ridge | collected 2010 | reverse complement strand
ACCCTTTATAAACCCTACCCTTTATAAACCTATCGATTATAAAATCTTACCTTTTCTTACTTTCTTCCCGTCGCCTTTCCGAAACCTTTATATATAGAATCATATTAACTAATGACGGTGATATGAAATGAGTAAGACATTAAAAAAATCAATGAAAGGAAAAAGAGTGATGATAGATAAAGAAGATTTGGAAGAATTGAAATCAAATCAATTAGATAAATGCAGCAACGAAGATATTGCGGAAGAATTTAAAGATAGGATTATGAAACCTTTCGACAATATTATAGAAGAATTGGAAGGAAAGAAAGAAGAAATTGAAGATTTAAAATCAGAAATAGAAGATTTGGCTAATTAACCGACGGAGTTGATGAGGTATTAATTTAAAAACAGTTATAATGGATTTGAATTATAGTAAAGATGATTTTAGGTCTTTATTTATATATCTCGAACATTTAGAAGATAGAATTAAAGAATTAGAATTAAGGAAAAGAAAATGACCGACGAAAAACAGATGGAAATACAATGTAGGATTGACGAAAAAATATTGAAAAAGAAAGACAAAATGTCCCAAAAAAGATATTGTTCTGACTATGCCGACCTTTGCGACAGGCGAAGAATAATTATAGACCAACTTATTAATAAAAATAACCGACGGAGTTGCTAATAATGGATAAAGAAGATATATACAAACTATCAATAGAGAAATGGGGCAGAGAACTTCAAATACTTATGGGTATAGAAGAGATGGCAGAATTAACTCAAGCACTTATTAAGAATCTTAGAGGTAGAGAGAATAGAGATAATATTATAGAAGAGATGGCGGATGTTGAGATTATGATGGGACAATTAAAGAGATTGTTTGTTGTTGGTGTAGATTTAACACAAGTAAAAGCAAGAAAGATGTTAAGACTAGAGAAGATGCTTAATACCAACAATTCCAATAAAGGGAACGAAGAATGATAGACCAACTGATAAAATGACCGACGTAAAACTAATAAAGAAAGAAAAAAGAGCAAAAGATTTCACAGAGTTTTTAAGTCATTGTAAAGAAGAAAAATATATTGACGAAAAAATTATAAAAATACAATGTATTTCTTGTAAATTAATAATATATGTTAATGATAAGTTAGGAGTTGATAACAAAGAATTTTTTGACGCCAAAGAATTTTATTGCCCTTGTTGCGGAAAAAAGAGATTTAAAAAATTTTCTTAACAATCTCTAACTCACTAAGCCCGTCGATAATCTCTAAAGGTTTAGAACTTTGCAGTTCTCTAAAACTGTATGTAGATTTCCATAATCTTTTATTATCCTCTAATGACATAGACTTAGTTATGTTCTGAATTTCATTCGGTATAAATCCCCGTCGTAATGATTCCTTAAACTTCATAAACTTTTTATAAGTTTTTGTAGGATTAATAAGAAAATCCGTGAAGTTATCATAATTCAATCTTATACCCAATCCCTTTATCTTTACATACTCCTCATTATCCGTCGATACTAAACCATAGAATTTAGGCTTAACAATAACCCCGTACTTAATCCTCATTTCTTTTTTTAATTTTCCTAAGTTAGAATTATCTTGATACTCCTTTTCAGAAATGATACTATCGGTATCGCAGTATATAGCCTTTGATGATTTAATAAGGTCATATAATTTTAATCTTCCATAAGCAGTAACATACAAAGCCCATATAGGAATACAGAAACTTCTTGGCGGGGTAAATTCTTTTTTGATTCTTATAAACTCCCCTATCCTTTCGTCGTAATCAATTTTATCCAACTCCTCTAATGTTTCGGGCATGGGTATCCAATTATCCCTGTTCATAAATTTTTGCCCGAACTTTCCGTATAATGAATTCATAAGAAGTTTAACAACTTGCTCGACAGACGAACCATCTTCTTTAAGTTCTTTTCTTCTTTTGTAAAGGTCATAGACATAATGATAGAATGGCAGGCAATTTTCCTTAAAATAATATGTAGTATAAATCTTTTTAATGACGTAACCCAACTCGATAGCTTTTCTCAATTCAACATGAGAATACCATCCCCTAAAATTTCCGTAAGGAAATAATAATTTATCATCAGTTCTGTAAGGCAATAGGGGATAATCCATAAAAGGACAATATACATCAACATCCGACACCCCCTCGTAACTTTCTATATATGAAATATCGTTTTGATGGCATATTCTTAAAGTGTTTGGATTTGGAAACTCGTTAGTCATTACCGACGGATAAAGAGAATTAACATCATAATAATTCATGTTTCTAATCTCTCCTCTCTTGAACGCTTCAACCCTACCGCCATAGTAACCCTTGAATTGTTCTAATAACTCCTCTACACTATGGCGAAAATAATCCCTATCAAGATATTTATTCTTGAATAATGACATAGAGGTTGAAGCTATCGTCATTTTTGGAGTTGCACCCAACCCGAAAAAATTATTAAAAAGAAACTTAACAAAATTATAAGAAATCTCGCTATCCCTTAGATTGTATATTATAAGCTCGTTTCTTTCTTTTGAATTTGCGGGCAGCTTCCCCAAGCAATCGGGCTTTTTTAATTTCGGTAGTTTAAGTATTTTTCCCATGCTCTCGACTGATAGCTTGGCATAGTTAAGGGTGTCTATAAAGGTCAAAGTTTTCATAGAACTATTTTCTCTATTTCTGAAAAAACTTTCTCCGTCGGTATAAGTTCTTGTAAATATTAAATCACTTCCCCGCCATTGCATTATAAATTTATTCATTTCTTCTTGTTTGTAGAATGTACCCATGAAATCAAAGCCTAGATTAGTAGCGGCAACATAAGAATTTTTAAACATTGGATTTTTAAAATAATCTATTAGTGATTGTTTGCTAAAGAAAGATTTTTTGAAATTGCTTCCGAATATCGACGCACAATAAAATTTTTTATTATTTTTATAGGTTTCAATATCAAAACCATATAAATTTTTTGTGAATGGTCTTTGTATCGTTGGCTTTAGAATTTCGTTAAACATCTAAGTTCTCCAAAAATGTAATAAAAGGATATAAAATAACTATTGTCATTACACAACTAATAAATATTAATATTTTCTTTAGTTTCATTTTATCTATTAAATTTTATTCCTTTTTCAAGGCTTACAACCTCGTCAATCAGCTTTAAGCCCTCGTCGGCGTCATACACATCCCTTATAGTAAAGGCGAGCATTTCAAAAAATCTTTTCTCTGCTTCTGATTTTGCTTCTAGTATGCTTTCCCAAAATTGCATACGGGAAGAAGCACCGACGGTTCTACCATCCTTTAGTAATCCTGTAATAAAAAACCTAAATGGTCTATTCTTAGGGCGAGTTGGATTTTGCGAATTATCTATAAACTCGTCGAATGGTCTAGTCTTTAATGATATTCTTTGTATATCCTCATTTAAAGTCTTATTTTTCTTAAATAATGATTTTGCTTTTTTGAGCGAAAAGCCTTTTTCTACTCTTCTTTTACCAACTATCTTAATGCTTTTTTTCTTCTTTTCTATAAATTCACCATCAATTCTTTCCTTAGTCGTCGTTAATACTTCTTCTCGTGCTATAATAAAAAATTTTCCTTTTCTTTTCTCTCTAGTTATCTTTACTGATAGTACTTTTCTTCTTGATTGCACCATTCAATTAAATCCCCCTCTGAACTAATAATCAAGATAACCCTATTTAAAAACACTATGGTAATATAATCTATATGATAAATTATTTATAATTATTAACTACTCAATAATGATTAATATTTTTAGAAACATTTATAAACGTCGATATATTCCTTATTATCGGTGATAACATGACTAAACTAAAATTGGAATCAAAATTAAATAAAGAGGTTGAAGATTGCATAAACGACATTAAGAAACTGAAATACAGCAGCGAAGCAAAGTATAAGGCAACAAGAAGATTTAACGACAGGATTTATGAATCGAAAAAGGATAAATCCAAAAAGAAGATTGTCAAAAAATCTAAAAAGAAAAATGTCAAAAAAACATCAAATTGATGAGGTAGTTAAAGTATTGGTAGATAAGGGCATGGATAAAGGAATGGCTTTAAAAAATCTGCTTGAAACAGATATGTATTTTATCGACGAATTAATGAAAATAATAAAATGACTTGCTCAATTTTAGGATGTGATAAAACAGCGACGATAATTGTTTCGCTGTTAGGCGTAAGATTTGGATATTGCAAAAATCATAAAAGATATTCGGTTATGCTTATGCGTAGGCAAAACAAACACAGAACATATAAGCACTTTGGAGTATATGAATTAAATGCAACACACTAAACATTGGAAATATTTGAAATGGTCGGCGATAACCTTATGGTCGTCGTTTGCATTATATACTATATGGGTGAATATCTATGGATGATAAAGAAAAACAAAAATTCGATAAGGTTCAAGAACTTCTCAATAAGAAATGGGAAATTGAAAATAATAACGTTAGGCTATTTCAGAGAATAAGCGAAATGAAAATGAAAAGATTGCAGAACATAAAAAGCCTTGATATGCTTGAGAATGATTTGAGAAAGTCTTATGGGCAATTAAAAATAAGGCGAAGTGAGATAAGATGAGTGAATCAGAAAAGGAAAAATTAGAACAATTATTTATTAATAAAGAGGGCTGCGGTCTTTTTGGTGTAAAGATTGATGACGGATTAGTAACTATTATTGGAATGGGAATGATATCACATTCAGAAAAAGCATTTATTATATTTTCATTAAAAAGTTTAGTTAAAAGACTTGAAAATGAACTTGAATTACAATCACAAGGAAAATAGAGGTTTAGAAGAGTTCGGAATTTATAATCCTGTCAAAACAGGGGAGTTGGAAAACATGAAAGCAAAAATAGAAGAAACCATTAAAATTGATGATGGTAAGCATGAGGGCGAGATTACAAACATAGTCTATAAGGATAAGCCTTTTGAATATGTTGATGTCGTCATTAAGGAAAAAGAGCAAGGAATCGAAATGAAGTTGGGACTGCCCTTTAAGGTAACTGAAAATACCGCTTTGGGTAGAGTTCTTGAAGTATTCGGTGCTAAACTCGAAGTAGGTAAGGACATAGAGATTGAGGATTTCCTTAAAAAAGGGACTGCTGTCGAATTTGAAACAAAGACAGAAACAACCAAAAAGGGAACATTCGCAAGAATACTTACAGAAACACTAAAACCTAAAAAGTAAAAATGACGCCGATAACTTTACACCCAATTATTTTTTATTTTCTTCTATTTTTATTGCTATTATTTGCGGCTGGGTTTATATGGATTCTTTTGCGATATTATAAAATATTTAAAAAAGACATGATTATTTTTATTGATAAATCTAATAGATGGTCGGCGGTTTACGATTCGGTGGCTGGCAAAACATCATACACACATTTACAGAAAAAATATTTATTGGCTGATGATTGCTCTATGCTTAACAACAAGGGAAAATCCCTTTTTGTATTTTCAGAGAACAAACCCGCACCATTGAAATTAGGCTATAATGAAAGCAAATGGTTAACGTCGGAAAGTTTAATGAGCATATTAAATAATGATTTGATTCAAAAATTAGTAAGGACAACAGATTCATTAAAGGATGGTCTTATTATGTTCGGTGCTATCGGCGGTCTTATTGCGGGCATATCCTCAATAGTTATAATGCTAAAACAATTCGGGGTAATTTGATAATGAATCAAATATATAAAATTTTAGGATTTATTATCTTAATTATAATTGTTGTATTATTGACATTATCATTATTGGGTGTAATAGATATTAGCATTACATCAAATTTGGGATAAAACAAAATGAAAAAAGGACAGGCAGCAATGGAATTTTTAATGACGTATGGCTGGGCTATTTTAGTAGTTATTATTGCCATTGGTTCATTATGGTATTTCGGTGCTTTAAATCCTTCAACTTTTCTGCCTAATCAATGCGGGTGTGAATACGTCAATATGACAGCATGGAATAAAATTATAGAAAATAATATATCATATATAGAATGTGTTAGTGGTGAATCATATTTAGATTTTGAGGAAAAAAAGATAAAGATTAACACAACATATAGATTATTTTATTGTAACGACGATATAAATGAATTAATTGAAGTTGAATAAAATGATTTCAGATTCAGGGGATTTAATTGAGTTTTTCAGAAAATATGGGTTATGGATTGTATTGGGTATGATTGTGCTTTTCATTTATACAATGCTTACATATTTTTTTGGATGATTCCATTCGATTTTGGATAGATTAAACGGGGTTGTTTAGTACCCCTTTTCCCTAACGGTTTAACTATTTCAAAATCGGGAAAAATTTTAAAAAAATGACTGAAAAAACTATTGACGAAAAAATAAACGAAGCTATGAACGAAACTACGCCTACGGGCGAAGCGGTCAAAGCTCTCATAAATGTAGAAGAAAGGAAAGCGGGCAAGGATTCCGACGTTGAGCTAAAGACTGACCTTACCGCCGACGAGATTAAAGTACATACAGTTCTCGGAGTTTTAAGCAATCTTATAGAAATGAAAGCAGAGGATTTTACCAAAAAGTGCATACTATCCTCTGTAATAGAGAAAAAAGAAAGGAAATCATTAAGCAAGGACAGAAAAAGCAGAACTGAAATAGTCGAGATTGCACGTCAACCCGACGTTAATATGCCCTTAGGAACACAATCGGGAAATGAAAGTTTTGTGAAAAGATTTTTTACGTCGAAAAAGGATATTCCAAAATGATAAACTCAATTTTATATTTAATTATGATTATTTGTTTATTGATATTGACAGTAATAAATAACATAATAATAAATATAATAATTAAGATAATTAAAACAAATAGTAAAATGTGTTTACTCAATCATAAATTAATAATGGAGTTGAAAAAATGAAATACAAAAAATTTTTTAAGGAATTAGGAATGTCGATAAACTCATTAACACATTTAGGTATGGCTGCCGCAAATGGATTATTATTTTTTGTTGTGTCAATAGTTTATTATAAATTAGATTTTAATAAACTCGCTGGAATTTTGCTTTTAATATCTTTTTTAAATATATTAATATTTACGATAAATTATACTGAAAGTTTTTATAAAATAAAATGACGTTATGGCAGCAATTAAAAACATTAGTAGTTTACGAAGTTAAATACGGAGAGAAAGGAATATCAAAGCTCGATAAAATTTCATTATCATTTATTGGTATTATTGTCGGCGGGTATATTATTTATTTAGAATTGATGTATATAGGAATTGCCCTTATAAGCATATCGTCGTTTTTTGGCGGGTATTTCACATCACAATATAAAATAAAACAAAATGAAACCTAACAGGGAAGATAAATTTATATTGTCGCTTATCGGAATTGCGGGCGGCGGCGTAATTTGTGCTTTTGTTAATATGGGAGTGGGCTTTATCATAATTTGGGTTTTTTCCATTTCAGCATTATGTTTTGTAGGTTATAAAAAGAAAAAATGAGTAACACTAAAAAATTCGGACAGTATATATGCCCCCATAATAAATCAGTTCCACAAATACCATCAATTTCCGCTTTAAATAGAAATAGTAAAGCGACGGTATCGGGAAGTTATTGTAAAAATAATTGTGAACTATATATGAACGGGTGTAAATTATTTAAAAATGAGTAACGAAGCATTAAAGGACACATTGAAGTTATTGAAGCAGCAGAATAAAGATAGTGCTGAAAAAGAGAAATTGGAAAAAGATATTAAAGAGGAACAGAATAAACTCAAATTCAAAAAGACAAAGAAATTTTTAAATTCAATGGTAGAGGTCTATAAAAACTCAAAGAGGATAAAATTCAAATGATAATAATAATTTTAGGCGGAATTGGAAGCGGAAAAACGCTGTCGGCGGTAAAGGAAATTATCGATAATAAACAGTTTTGCCTTACCAATTTTAAGCTAAAGAATACAAGAAATTACCATAGATTAAAGGTTTCTGATATATTATTGAAAGAAGAAAATAAATTTCGGGTTAATTGGGAATTTTGGGAAAGCATGAGAAAGAAGCATAAGAACTATTCTATATTTCTTGACGAAATTCATAATATAATACACGCAAGGCGTAGTATGTCTAACGTCAATATACAGATGTCTAAATGGGTATCACAGATAAGAAAGATTCTATCCGACCACCCGACCAATCATCTTTACCTTATATCACAAACCATAAGAAAGATTGATGTCGATTTTAGGGATTTAGCACAGATTATAATACAATGCAGAAAATTTCAGTTCGGCACTCGAACAGTAATAAGGCAGCAATGGTTTAACGGTATGCAATCCTATGAATCTAATCGTAAGGCATTTACATCTAAATTCGTCGGGAATAAATATTTTAAATTTTTTAAGACCGACGAACTCGTAACATTCAGCGACGCAGAGGATTTTATTTAAAATGAAAATAAAAGTTGAAAAAGCGGACTTAGAAACCTATGGGGAAGAAAAGGAATCGGAAGATATTAGCATTGATGAGGTTATAGAAAAAATAAAATTTGTTTTAAAAAAACTATCGACGAAAGATTTTATTATAGTGTTATTAGTGCTTATGATGTTCTTGATGTATGTAGTTTATCAAAAAGATATGATGTCATGCAATTCTTATTATCAAAACCTTATGAAGAACATGACACAACTTACCACTAGTTTGTGGTAATAGTGCATAGAAAGATTTAAATAAGCTGATTCTTTAGTTATTTACTATATAGGAGGAATGCTCAAAATGGTTGATGTAACTAAGATTATTGTCGGTATTGTCGGTCTTATTGTAACCTTTATAGTAAGTTTCTTACTTGTAGGTAACACGGCTGGTGATTTAACTGCTGCTGCTGATAATATAAGCGGTTCGGGTTTGCCCCTAGCTTCTTTATTCTCTAGTAATGGTATTGTATTGTTAATATTTATGGCTGGTCTTTTAGTTTCATTGGTTTCCATAGCTTTTGGAATTACAGGAAAATCCAAATAGTTATGAGCTTTTGAAAATAAATGGTTGACATAAAAAAAGTTGTTGTTGGTATTTTGTTATTGATAGTTTTTGTTATCTTGCTTTTTTCCCTTATAGGTGGGACTGCTGGCGATTTAACAAATGCTGCTGATAGCGTTACCGACGCTAATAATTGTTCGTTGGGTGCTTCTGACAGCCCTCAAGGACTTTTAACTTATAACATAACTGATAAGTTTTGTTATAATGCGTCGACGCAAGCTGTTTATCTTGCTGGTCAATTTGACCTACCGCTAAACTCACTTTTTTCAAGTGGGGGTGTTTTAATGCTGATATTTATGGTTGCGATTTTTTTAATCGCTATCTTTACAGTATTAAAAGGCATGAAAGACAAAAAGCAATAAGACACAACTAAAAAATTTTTTTATTTTTTTATTTTTATTTTTTAAAAAAAGTGCGAGGATTGATAAAGATTAAAAAAATAATAATAACGATATTAATGTTTCTTGTATTAATTAGTTCTGTATATGCGATAGATTTTTCTCGTCATTTCGTTAGTAATCTTAATTCTATTACTGTATTTACCATAGATTTAGATGATGATGGGGATATTGATATTGTTTCGGGAGAAGCAACCCTAGATATTTTTCTAAATAATGGTATCGGCGGTTTTATTAATAAAACTGTTGATACTCCCGCTTCACCCGTCGTTGATGTTTTTTCAATAGATTTGGATAGTGATGGGGATAACGATATTATTTATGCCGCAAGCGGTAATATATTATCATGGCTTAAAAATGATGGTGAAGAAAATTTTGAATCTATTTCTATTTCTTCACAATCGGGAAGTCCAACAGGAATTTATGCTGCTGACATGGATAATGATAATAATATAGATGTTGTGGTATCGTATGGCAACCCATCAACATTAAATAAGATAGTATATTTTAGAAATGATGGTTCTGAAAGTTTTACAGAGATAAGTATTTCGTCGGTTGGCGGTTCACAGTCATACGAAAAGCTGGATGTCAATGATTTAGATGGTGATGGTGATTTGGATATTGTAACTACTGCTCATGGCGGCGACGAATTGGCTTTTTATGAAAGTGAGGGCGGAATTTCATTTACAAAGCATATAATATCTACTAGCGACGAATTTAAAGACGCTTTTATTGTTGATTTGGATGGTGATGGAAATATCGACATTATTTCAGTTGGTAAGGTAAATATTTCATGGTTCGAGAATGATGGTGATGAAATTTTTACAGAGCATAATATAACTACTATGCCTAGTTCGGGTGGTAGAAGCATAAAGGCTGCTGATTTAGATGGTGATGGTGATATTGATATTGTTTCGGGAAATGCGAATGTTGATGATGTATTTTGGTTGGAAAATATTCAGACAGGTTTTATACTTCATTTATTAGATTCCGACGCAGTTTCTAAAGAATTTTCTTTAGATGATATTGATAATGATGGGGATTTAGATTTCGCTTTTGCAGGCGACGATAAAGTAAATTGGTATGAAAACAGCTTAGATTTAGTTTCTGTAACTTGTGCTTTTCCGTCATTATTTTGCGATAATTTTAATTATATAGCACCTATTACAACGAGGGGATGGGTTGCAAGAAATAATGACCGCTCTGTCGATTCTACCTTTGCACCAATAGGTAATGAATTATTGTTAAACGAACAAAATAAATTTTTGACCTCTGAACATCAAACGGGTTCTTTTCCTGTTAATTACAGAACATCAAAAACAACAAGAATAATAAGAAGCAAATTCTCGCCTATATACTCGTCGGAGTTTGTTTTAAATTTTAATAACAATACTAATAATGTCTTAGAATATGAAGCGTCGCAAGGTGCTAATAAAGGGGGTTATATTATAAGGGTAGAGGTTGATTTAGAGGGTAACAGTTCGGGGAACATGAATTGGTTCTATCTTAATAACAGCGTCGGCGGATTAGAGTATATATTACTTTGTGCTAATTGCACAACAACGGGAACAGATTTAAACGTAAAAATAAATACTTTTTTCTCACATAGGGATATTTTTCCTTTCAATGCTTCAATATCTATCGACAGCATAACCTTATTAGTTGATAATGTTGAATTGGGGGAATTTCATAATTTTATAACAGAAACCGACAGATTAGCATTTTATAGTTTTACAAAATTCTCTAACGGAAATTTTTCAATAGATGATTATTTTGTTATGATAGGAACTGATAAGAACATAGATTTATCATCATTAGGGTTTTTTGATTTATTCGATAATGAATCGGTATCGGTTGATTCTATTGTCGTAGAAGCTGAATCAGGCGATATGGCTGCGGCATTAGATAGTATATGGGGTGATATGGGATTAAAAAGCGTCGCTTCTAAGATGATATCAGGGTTGTTTTTGATGTTAATATTAGCCCTTGTTATGTTCGGTGCTTCCTTGCATACAAACCATCCCTTATCGTCAATGGTGCTTATAGTTGTTGAGTTCTTTTTTATGATACTTTTGGTATTTATTAAACTGCTTCCGATATGGCTGCCTTTTATAGTTGTTATAGTGGCTGCTGGTATAGGTGCTGCGGTTACAAAAATGGGTGCTGAAACATAATGGGTAAAAATGCAAAATGAGATATATCGTATTATTAATAGTATTGATTGTTTATTGGTTTCTTATAGCAGTAGGAATGGGTTTTCTAGTTCAGGATGAATTTATTTCGTCGGGTGGAATAGGTGTTAATACAACATATACAGCTTTAGAAACAGAGGGTATTAATTTTTCCTCTATCGACGCACCGACGGAAAACTCTATAAGTAAATGGAAAACTTCTATGGGGTTTTTATTCGGAAATAGATTATCAACACAATTAGATATGCCGCCTATATTGAATTTTATAATATCATTCATAAATTGGCTTAGTGTTATTTTAATTGCTATTTGCATTTACAAGATAGGAAATCCAATAAGTTCGGCTTAAAATGGGGAAGAAATGTTATAATTGCGGAATGATGAAAAAGACGACGTTTAAGTGTGCTAAATGCGGTCGGGTGGTATGCTTAGACTGTTATGTGTTCACGAATTGCCTTTGCGTAAATTGTGATACGGAGTTTTATAATGAAAAATACAAGGAAAAAATTGAATCATACATCAGTATTTAAGCTTGTAGGCTTTGGGATAGTCGCTGCTATGAATACTCTTCGAGTAGCGGCGGCTAATCCTTATAATCTGTCTTTATTAACGGGTGAATGGTTCAATACAGAAATACTTAATACACAAACTACCGCAGGGGTTTTATTTTATTTTTTCATATTTATAGTTTACGTCGGTATGATTGTTCTTTCAGAACATACCAAAATGCCCGCTTTTATGTTTCTTTCGGGATTGCTGGGGTTCTTTATAGGATTGCTTTTCTATGTAATAATATCGGCGGTCATAGGAGTTATATTTATAGTAATCGCTGTTATATACATGATACGGAGTATTGCTTTCGCAAATGAAAAATAAAATACTAATAATAGCATTAATAATCTTTTTATTAGCTTTGAGTATAGTTATTGCTGACAATCTTTTTCCTGTTTATGTTAGGAATAGACCGCCCAATACAAATATAGAATTAGAGCTTAATTATACTACTGATATATTATGCTCTAATGTTTTATTGTCGGATGTTCAGAATATCCCAATAGATAATAAGGGCGTAGGTTTTATGCTCTCCAATATAACGACCTTATCAACTACACCATCCTTTATATGCGAGTATCAAGATGATGTCCTTACTGCTATACATCAATGGAATACTAGAAATTTCGTAGGTAAGGAAATAGTATTTAATGATATTATAATAGATAATAACGACGCTGGGATATTGAATGTTAATGGTTCGGTTGCTTTAAAAGATGATGGAAAATATTATCTTTCTACAAATAAAAATAAATATTTGATATATAATCAAAGTAAATCAGAATTTCGTTTAATTAATAATGATGATGGCGATATATGGATTGGAAGCGAGAAGGGTTTAGGGTATTTTAGTGATTTATTCGGTGCTGGCACAAATCTAGGTTTTCAAATTGGTGTCGGTGGGATAGAGAGTTTTTATTCTATGTTTGCAAATGTCCCCGATAATTCGGGTATAATCGAGTTACAGGCTGACGACTTTGTCGAAATTCGGCTGGATGGTGTAGGTGGTGATGGTGATGTATCATTTAGAATAGATAATATTAGTAATGATGTCGTTTTAAAAAGCTGGTTTGGTGATGGAAATTTAATACTTACGGGTGTTGACCCATTAACTGATAACATGATAGTTATAGTTAACGACCAACTTAATATAACGGGAGAAGTTAATATTTTAAATAATGTTACTGCGGTTAAATTCTTCGGAGAATTGAATAATAGTTTATGGGAAGTTGACGGCGGTGTTGTTCAGTTGAAGACTGCGGCTAATGTTGATTTGAAAGATAAGGATTTGACCGTAGCGATAGTTAAAAGCGGTTCGTCTGAAGTTGATGTGTCAAATGCTAAGCTTTCGATAGGAGGAATTGTAATAATTGATTGGTTAGCAGGATTATTAAAAACATTGGGTGGGGATACTATATTAGATTTTGGTACTGATGGTTTGGCTGATTTTGATGATAGTGATATAACAACAACAGGAAATATAGAGGGAAATACATTTTTGTCTAATTTAATTCCTACATCTACTGCTATGCGTGTTATTTTAAGTGATAATTTCGACGGAAAAACGGGGTTTAGTTACACAAGTTTCGGGAGTTCTATTTCTACATCGCTTACTCTTGATGATGATGATGTGCAAACTTGGGAACAATTATTAGGTTCTACCATTCATTCGGATTTGACTGTTGAAGGAGATACAACAGCCACTAAATATATTTTTGGTGCTGAAACTGATGGAGATACTTTTTTTACTGGAACAAGTACCCCTGATGTTGTTAGTTTGGAGATTGATGGTGTATTAATTCAAGACTGGAATCAAGTGGGGGGAACTGAAACAACTAATCTTTATACTGTAACTAATATTTGGGATAATGGTGGGAATAATAAAGTAATAGAATTTAAACAAAATGGAGATATAAATGCAATAGGAGATTTAGATGTTGTCGGTAATATTACGGGAAGCAGATATTATCTTCATATGTTTAACCATAGCGATAGTGGAGTAACCCATGATATAACAGTTCAAGATTCCTACATTAATTTAACCATAGGTTCGCAGAATAATTTTGCTAATGGATTTTCATTCAATGCAGGAAAGTATTCTTCTTTAGTTGATACCTTACTTAGTTGTAATTATGGGATTAGTTTTAATGGAAATACTAATCAAGAATATCATGGGCAAATAGGAATAGATGGTATAGCTCAAAATTGTCATGGGGTTAGGGATGCAGGAGCGGCGTCGGCAACGGGTAATATGGCTATGCCATGTATTATTAATGTTGTGGTTGGTGATATTATTACTCTTATGGTCGAGAATGATATGGGTATAGCCGACGTAACAACAGATGATTATAGTTTGGTATGTGTAGGTATAAATTAGGAGTATTGATATGAAAAAAATAATCCTATTAATTATTATTTTGTTTATTCCTATTGTGATGGCTGATTCCGACAATACATTTCATACCGCAAGGATGGGCGGCAACGACACATATTTTAATTCATGGGCTGGTAATGATAACTTCGGGCAGTTCTTCGATAAGGGTTTTCTAACCATACAAGAACAAATTTTAGAAAATATTCAATGGTTCAATACTGCTCTTTTAAGGAATGATACGCTAGGCGGTGCATTATCTCATATAATATTATTAGCTTCTATTATAGGTATCGTTACGCTTGCGGAAGTTACAATAAACCCCGCTCTTATGGTATTGGCTGGATTGTCAATGTTCTTTTTTGGATGGTTTATTATACTATCGGTATCAATGATATTAGGATTCTTTATGTTCCCTTTCAGCACAATATATTTAGTTAGAATATCGTCGGTAATGAATAAATGAAATGCCCTTTATGTAAGAAAAAAAGAGAAGATGTTCATTGGCTTTTTAAAAGTGTAGTAGGGTGTAAGAGTTGTGCTGATAAATACGTTAAGAAATTATTGAGGATGTTTAATTCAAAAACTTAATTGCGTCTTTTATTTCTTCTTCCGTCATTAATTTATTACCTTCAAGATATGCACATAAGACTACTGCTATATTATGAGCATTATCTTTAGGTATTATATCATTATATTTCTTTATTAGTTTTTCGTCGGTCATTTTATCCTCTCCATGATTTATAATTTAATAAAAATAACTTCCAAAATACAATACAAGACACAAAACTAAATATATTCATTATCAATATTATTTTATCAATCATTATTTATCACCGTCATTAGTTAATATGATTCTATATATAAAGGTTTCGGAAAGGCGACGGGAAGAAAGTAAGAAAAGGTAAGATTTTATAATCGATAGGTTTATAAAGGGTAGGGTTTATAAAGGGT
>SDBT01009856.1_pt1 | contig 15462 bp, 21 predicted proteins | sample 2277101 | NCBI WGS metagenome assembly SDBT01 (sample SAMN10404973, study PRJNA504765) | marine sediment metagenome | isolation source: marine sediment core GS10_PC15, 103 cmbsf | place: Arctic Ocean: Southern Knipovich Ridge | collected 2010 | reverse complement strand
TTTCCAACCTTGGACCTCTTACATTTATTTGAACAATATAAGCCCCAGTTTTTCCGCGTATCCATATACCTTCATGTCTATCTTCAATGCTTGCTGTATCACCAGTTATATTAAGTGGAGCCAGCATATCGGTTGCAGTTCCAATCCCCACCCTATGATTCACAGCATCCACTACCAGTGTGGTTGTGTCCACCATGAGGCCGTTGGCTATAGAAACATTGCCATCAGTTTGAAGGATCAGCTGGTTTGTGTTGCCGGCGGTAAATATCTTAATTGGGAACGCAACTCCAGTACCTGCAATGTTAGTTACTATTCGTGCTTCTGCAGTATGGCCACCAGCGTGACCAATAGTAGCAATAGAAAATCGCTCTCGATTAGTTATACTATCTGGAGCTCCCATACTATAAATATCAAGACCATTATAAGTTATTGCATCTCCATCTTTAGTAAATAGAGCAAGCCTGTTTTGAGGAGCAGAACTTTGTTGTCCCTGAAGAGCAAAAGCACCAGCGGGACCTGTAGCTTCTAAGATTTTCCAATCTTGTGTTGCACCATCTATAATTATAGAACTAGTAACTTCTAAATCAGTAAACCAACCTTTTGTTACTCTAGTCCCAGTTACTCCAATACTACCACTCATAGTTATATCATTAGCACCAAGAGCAAGATTACCTGTAAGAGTAAGACCTGAAAAAGTTGGACTATCTTCTGTACCTACTCCTAAGTTACTTAACGCTGCGGCAGCTGATTCTGCTCCAGTACCACCATAAGCTATGTCTAATGGATATGCTGTACACACTGCAGTATCATCAAACATAAACGTAGTAAAATAATCATTCCCTAACTTAAAAACAGGAATAACATCATCTTCTGCAAGCTTAGGCCAAACGTCACCAGTTAAATCGTTTGTACCTAAATGCTCAATCGGAGTTATAGTAACACTTCCCTCAACATCAACTATTGTACATGTAAGATTAGCTGCATTAACAGCAGTAATTGTAGCCTGCAAACATGATGAAAGTATAGATGTAAAATAAGCTATATTATTTGTGATATAGTTAAGTGTAGTAGTTTCAACATAGTTGTTTATTATGTCACTACCACCACCTTCAGTTATATCTTCAACAAGTAGCTTACTTGTTAACTTAGCAATAATCCTTCTGATATAATCCGTCATATCCTCTTTAGACCCAGTATGTGGCATTGGCTCACTAAGAAGAATTTGAGAAAGTGTTTTATAGGTATCTCGTCTTTGTATTATAGCCATTAGACACCTCCAGGTGAAATCCACATCCTATACCAATTTAACTTAAATATGGAAGTAGAAAATACCTTTATTCTTACATGTCTGGATACAACGTCTAAGAACAACTTATAACTTGTTTGTTCTTGAGTTAAAGTTAAATTACCCTCATTAAACAAAGTCCAAGATAATCCTTTATCTACTGAATAATAAATACTAGCATCAATTCCAGCTATTTCCAATTCTAACTCAAGCCATCGACCCTTCATAGATTGGTAATGTTCCGGGACAGTAAAATCTATTGAGTCCCACCAACCATCAACATCTACTCCATTATCAGAAATACTCCTCCCATCCATAACAAAAACTCTTGTAGCATCACCCATAACCATAAAAGGAAACCCTGGAGACACAGAACAAGCTCTCCATATAAGAGCACTTATGGAAGCAGCATTCCAAGTCATATCCATGTTTTCCCAAGTCAGGCTTTTATCTTCACTAAAAAAGCCAAAGCACTTAGGTAGATTATTAAAACGTTGAACTGACCAAGTTAAGTTCTCTTTCTTTAACGTGAAATCAGTATAATCTAAAACAAACATAGTTATTGCATAGGAAGATGCGTCTTCTGCAGTAACAGGTAAGATGAAATAAGCCCTTTTTCTAAAGGTATCATTAAAAGCAAAAGCATTGCTTAACTGTTGTACTTCTAATGACTCTTCATATGTTCTTTGCACGTTCATAGCAATAGGTAGTAAAGCCTTAGTACCATTAAACAAGTAGATATTATCTTGCATTAAAAGTGCGTGGTAAGCACCAAGCTGTATAACTCCTCTACCACTCATTAGCCTAGTTTCACCAACAATTATTTGGTCAAAAGTATACCTACTAGCACCTTCCACAAATCGTGCAATACCTATTGAGTTCACCGAATAGATAGCTAAAACTTCACCTAACAACAAAATTCTTTCAATCCCTCCCTTTGTAGAAGCAAGCAAGACAATATCAGCAGTAGTAGAACTAAAATCAAAAAAGTCTGCTGGAGCACTATAAGCAACAGAGTTTGGATATTCTGTATCTAAATCAGTTATGTAAAAACCACCCAAAACAAGACTTCCAAGATAAGTCGCCAGCGTTCTACAGGTTAAAAAATCATCAAGACCAGACGTTGGAACATAATACTGCATAGTGCTACCATCCCAATAAATGGAATGGTCAAAGTTATTAGTTATGAATAAATAATGCCCATTGTCATCCGTACCTTCAATATAATCAATCCAAGAATCATCTTCTCCTGTCCACTTAATAACGGTTCCAATAGAATTAACAAGAAGATAAAATGCCGCAAGGTCTGCTGTTGTTTCAAATGCAATAGAAAAAGACGTATTTGAAAGAGAAGCTTCAGCAACATGTATTATATTCTCAGCACCTGCAGTTAAGGCTGGTAAAGTTATTGTTAATGGAGTTCCTGCTTTTGAAGCTTCATCATATATTTTCATAACAATCTTACCGGTTGCAATATCAATAGAAGGCGTTATTCTAAACGCCACACAATTTGCACCAGTTAAATCTTTCTCTGTGCCATAGTCATCCCTGTAACAAAGTTCTCCTATCCCAAAACCAGATGCTACATTTATCTTTATTGCTCCACTTACTACTGACACATCTACATCCGCATTAGCATTCCAAGCTGCTACACTAGAACCATCATCAATGGAAACATTGTAACAGTCCAACCATCCACCAGAATCAGCATCATACTTATATTGATAATTTCGCGTAACTGCAAGAGCGGTTAGTAATCCACCTGTTTCAGATTCATATGTAGGTAAGGCTAAAACAGGCTCTCCAAGAACTTCACCAAGAGCAACATACCCTGCTCGCTTAGTTGCAATACCCTTATCGCTAAAAACGTTCTCACAACTTGGTGAAAACCTAGGGTCAGAAAGGGTAGAAGGATCGATAGTGTTTAATCCCTGAAAAGGATATATCGCATCTTGAGGAGCATGTGTTCGACTTTTTCGCATATTAGTGTCCCCATGCCTGCCAGTAGTGACCAGCTGCAGATTGGTCAGTTTGGTTTATATCAAAACCATTTACATCTTCACTGTCAATACAAGAAGGACCAGATGACATAGATTGACTAGAACTATTATCTATAGTTACTGTTACACTAATAAGAGCGTTTGGAAAAGCCTCATCAAACGCAACAACATCAGTTACCCCTGCTTGAGTCTTAAATCCATGCTTAAGAATTAAGCCATTTGGAAACGTAATACTTTCTTCACCATCATAAACAGTAGTAGGCGTATATCCCGGAATCGACCACACAGGTCCGACATGATTAGTTAAAATTCTGTATTGTCCATCATCAGTATTATATGCAAGTCGCCCTAAATCATCTGCAGTAAGTGTTGTTGCCCCATCTGGACGTAAGGTTGGAAATGCCCCAGAATAATCACCAATATAAGACACAGCACTTCCAGCTTTATGTTCTCCACCTACATTACCTGCCGCTGGTTCAACATGTTCTTTAAGAAGCCGTTGTCTAACTGCTCCACGTAGATAACGTATTTGTGCCGCACCAACAGATACAACATCACCTGCTGCTGGAGAAGTCTCGTCCCAAGCATCTGCATCGCCATTAGCCATTTTCTACACCTCTAGAAAATAAGGGTTCCTGTTATCACACCTGTATCTGCATCACGACTAAGATTAGGGTCTTCCTCAACGGCCTTAGAACTAAACGGCTGAAGTTTCATAACCTCTGGTCCTTTTTTGTCACCCAACTTTGCTCCAGTAAACAACTTACCATATTCCAAATCCCAAGGAGCTGCATACTCAAACATTTGTATGCTTCTCATAACAAATGCCGTAGCAAAGCAAACCAATGCCATGTCTAAAACTGGAATAGGATTTTCTGTCGCATCTGAACTTGAAAAGGTAGGTGCAGTAGTAACAGTTATTCTTACAGTGTAACTCCCATCAGAGATAGGATATAAAAACAAATCACTATTTTCAATATAACCATAAACAGGCCGTCCTGCTGCATGGTCTGCAATGTTTGCCCATCTGTCAACAAGCCATTTCTTCGTCTTAACAACAATAGGATAAGAAGACGTTCCGTTAATAAGCCGTACTTCTAAGAGTTGATAAGCTGTAGCTGGAAGATCAATGTAAGCACTATCAGCTATAATAGCCACATCGCTCTCACTAACCAAAGAACGAAAGAAATGCAACCGTGCTGACTGCTTAAGGCCTTCCTCTAAAGCGGCATTGATAACTGCATTCTTATCGGTCCTATTACCTAAGTTAGAAATAACTAAATTGCGTAACTCTAAACGCGTCATTTCTTCTTACCTCTTTTCTTGTGTGTTCCATTGATTGTTCCTTTATTTTGAGACGCATAAAAAACCTTAGAACCCTTCTCCTTACCATACTGTTTTACCATCGCAGCCTTAATCTTTTTTCCTTTTTTAGTTAAAGGCACTTTATGTTCCTTTAGTCAATTTGCTTTGACCATGTAGTGGTAGACGAAGTTACATTGGTAGCAACATAAATATCGTCACTTTCACCATCCCAACATAAATCACCATTGTTGTTTCCAATGTCAGTATCAGTTGTTGGAACACCATTAGCGTAGAACAACGTGACAAGTTCTCCACTATCATAAAGCTGTGCAAGCTTTTTCTTCATCAATGCTTTTACTCTGGGAGAAAACCTAAAAATCGTTGCTGCAGTCATAATAAAGCTCCTTTAATAAGCACTCAAAAAAGTCAGGTCAGCTCAGACCATCTGAAACCGACCTGACCTCGGAGGAGTGTGGTGAACGCTTTAGGACATTCCTACATTAGGAATGTCAATCTTTATACAAAACGCAAATATCATGCTTAAACTCAAAGAATCCTTCATAAAAGTCCTTACGAATATCCAGCTTCTCCAAAAAGTTTAACGTACATTCAAAACCATTAACTGTATTTTTCTCTGCAGCCCAAAGGTCTTCAATAATATAAACACCGCCTTTTCTAACTACAGGCCATAAGCAATTAAACGATACTTGTTGGTCGTCTGAAAAATGTCCACCATCATCAATTACAACATCAATTACTCCAATGTCCTTAGCAACCTTTGTCATAAAAGGCGGGTACGATTGGTCACCTAACATAACCGTTGCAAAAGATATATCCGGAAATCCTTTCCCTACTCCTACGGCACGGTCAATACCAAAAATCTTAGCACCTGGAAAACACTTATGCCAAGCAACCAAAGAATCACCTCTAAAAATACCTATCTCTAAGAGGTTGAATTCCTTACCTTCATACTTCTCAAGGACCTTATCATAACAAGCACCATGAAATGGTCCCTTTACAGACTTAGTATCCTTAAACGCTTTTGCTATGTTCAGCATCGTTAATCTCCTCCAACATTCGCAATCTAGTTTTCAATTCGTCTGGACTCAACCTTTCATCTAAAGGAACAAGCTGAGGGGCCACCATCCTAATACATTCCCGATAAAGCCTATAATTATCAGGAGTTATCGAAATTCTATCTCCAAGGTGACCAATCCTAACATTTCCATCGACCATACATTTATAACCTTGCTTTATCAAATCAGCAAAGAAAACACAATCTGGCGTTAAAGTACCAGTAGTTTTTTTGTCATATTCACGCCTAAACTGAAGTTCCTTATTAAAGAGTGCTTTAAGAACAGAAACCTTAACTAAACAACAACCAAAGCATCCTACTGACATCTCTATTACATTCTTTTCGTTTCCTCCCTTAACAAACTCCAAGCGATAAAGAAGACCAGTTTCTACGTCCATCTTTAATGGAATAGGGTCATAAGGCCAGTTTCTAAACGTATAATATCCTGTAACAACATCCAAGTCGTGTTTAAGCAAGTCAGGAAGAGTAGACTTAGAATAAACATTATCATGTTCCATATAGAACACAAAGTCACAACCATCGACTATAGCTGCTGCAGAGAGAGCATTTAAGGCAGCTTCTTGTTGTGTATCAGGAACATGATACACCTCTAAATCCATTTTTGTCTTCCAACTAAGAAGAACAGAAAGATGATTCCGGTACACTGCAGAATCAACAGCACCATAAGTAGCAATTACGATTCCAACCTTCATAAAATTCTCCTAAAAGTATGGAGAGAGCCTAAGCCCTCCCCATTTTGATTAAAGTCTAAAGTTAAATACTGCATTGCATGTTACCGTCTGGTTTGTGGTATTACCTGCAACCTGAGCCAACGTTGCCATGCTTTCAGCAACATATGCCTCATCAGGATATCTATTGGCATTTGTCGTTACCATATAGTCCTGAGCAGACACACCTATCAAAGCAGCCATAAGACCTATACTTTGATAAGTTATAGTTGAATTTGCTGCTGTGCGGAAAAGAATTGCCTTTCCTTTTCCTATTACATGAATCCAACCAAACTTTCCACCTGTAATTTCAGCCATGAAAACACCACCAACGTTAGACAAATCAGCTGCAACAGCTTCTTCAGCTATAGTTCTATCACCAGTGGAATACACAGCAAAAGCATATTGTGCGGCTGTGGAATTAGTGGCGTTATTGTTTTTAACCCACTTATACGTATTCCCATTCTCGTCATGTCTAACCGCACCAATGCCCTCAAGGTCCTTATCCGAGATTTGTGACACCTCTCGCGTTACAAAAAGTTGCTTTTCCATTTCTTTAACCTTTCGAGTTAATGTTAAGCCGTCTTGTAAAGCCTACCTTGACGTCGCGGTTGGGTTCCAATAACGTTACATGCACATAAGAAGTGTGCAATTCTTTCACCCTGTAAAGGTATTTCTTTCCATTTGCTCATTGCAAACCACAACGCAGGGTCATAAATGACCTCGATGTAGTCAGTGTTAAGGAAGAGCATTTGGTCATAGGCTGTAGAAGCCTGTAAAACGCTATCAGTCCAGACCATAGGCTTGCCCTTAAAGCGAAGAACGTCAAATCCAAGGTCGGCCAAGTGTGTTGACTCTTCCTTTACAATTTGACTAATCTCCAAAGCAAAATCTTCATACAACTCAAACCATGATTGAGAAGTAATAATCAAGTTGGGTGATGCAATGTTCTTTGAGCAAGTGTTGTAAAGATTTTTCATGTCGCTTAAAAGATTAACTTCTGGGTTTGCCGTCATGGCCTTATAGTTAGCCTGCCACCAAGTATTGGAACGCTGAATTGTACCATACTTAACAGTTCCGTCTGAACCACCAGTACCACCCTTGTAATTAGCAGGTGCTGGAATAAGCTCATTCAAACCTTGAATAGTCTTATCTGCCTCAGACGTAGCACTATAAGCTCCAAACAACACTTCTTCCAATTTTGCAATCAACGCATCCTTTGCTGCTGTCAGTCTGGTATCAACAAGTTTCTTGATAGCAAACTTTCCATTGTTAACTTGATCATCGAAAACGCTTCTTTGTGCATGAGCCGCAATATACTTCCAGACCCAAAAAGCAGCTGTCTCAAGTTCAGTTTCACCCTGTTCAAACACTGAGCCTTTGGCTACCTCTTGAGTAGTCTCAACTCCGTATTTGATGGTTCGTTCAATAAACCGACCACCTACTTGAGACTTTAGACAACCTCTTGCTTTTAACGCAGCCCAAACTGGCGTTGCATCAAGAATGTTATCTATAGCTTCTTTACGAATCTCATACCACGTATGCAGGAAAGCATTGTCAATGGTCTCTGTAAGCTCTGGCAGTGTATCTGGCATTGACATTTTCCTTAAAAAAGTGGTTTTTAATCAGGAACATCCAACTTCAAAGCGTCTAAAGCTTCGCTCATAAGTATAGAAAATCCTGCGTTTCCTTTTGGAAGGGGAACGTCCCGCTTCTTCTTTTCTGGCATTTTTGCCGGACTTGTCGACGGTCTCTCTGACTCAGCCTTAGTATCTGCTGGACCAGCCTTACGCCTTTTGCTAATAAGATAAAGCTCCTCAATACTCAAATCAGGACTAGTCTTATTAAGCTTTTGCATATCCGGCACAAATGTATCAAAGTCTGAGTATTTAGCCTTTGCTTCCGTTATCCGCTGAGCCACCGTCTTAGCCTCTGTGTTACCTACATAAGACTCAAGACTTTTTAGAACCTTAGTTATAGGTTCAAGCTTAGATGCAAAAACAGCATCTATGTTTGTAGTAAAGTGTTTCAACATGTGGTCCGCAAGTTGCTTGTTTGATAACGCATCAAAATCTACGTCATCACCAAAACCAGCTATCTTTGCAACTGCCTCTTTTTGTTTTGCCGAAACAACCTTTACCTTTTCACCTTTTTGCTTTGCTTCTAACAAAGCTCTAACGTCTGGGTCAGCTAAAATTTGTGCTAATACCTCAGTACCTTCAACTTTCGTTTCAAGATGTTGTAACTTCAAAGCCAAATCTGACTCTTTTTTCTCTGCTGCAGCTTTAATTTCCGCTTCAGTTTTTACCTTTTCTTCACCTGCCATGTTAGACTCCTGCTTCACTTAATTCTGGTTTCTTTTCTATAGGATGCAACAAGTTATAATGATACGTTCTAAACTGTACCACTATAGCCCGCGTTATCAACCTTAAGTCTTTATGTGTAAAACAACCACCGGAAAAGGCAACTTTTATTCTTTTGTCGTCATCTTCTGTAACAAGAACACGTTTCATTCTTCCTGTCCTTTCATAATAATGCACTGCTTGCCAAACCATGTTTCCTGCAATACTTACGTAAATCATCCTTGCTATTAAACGTCATTGGCTTATCTGCAATATGGTCTAACGTCAACGGCTTCCAAATAAGTAATGACGGCCTTGAAAGTACCTGATACATTTTTTTATTACATCTCGTACAAACAAAGGACTTTCGTTTACCTTTTATAGGTAAAAGCTCTTCAATGTGACGTTTGCATTCAGGACATTCAAACTCATACAAGGGCATTAGCTTCTCCTGGAGCAGGTTTTTGCTGACCAGCTTGTCCTTGTTGTCCTTGTTGTGCAGGCTGTCCCTGCTGCATTGGCATATCCTGTATTCCACCAAAAATATCTGCTATTTCACTGTCATTAAAAGCATTTATTAGATATTTTATAAGTTCTGCAGGATTTACTCCTGGAACCTGTGAAAAGACAGTAAACAACTGCATAGCAAACTGCTTTCTATTTTCAGCTGTTTCTGGAACAGCAGGACTAAAAGTGACGTTGTAGCTATAATCACTCTTAAGTTGACTACCAATATATTCTATCCACTGTGCACCTTCACCACCACTTACTTCTGTCCACCTTATATTCTTCCAAAAAGTAAAAATAACGTTATTTACCTTCCTTATGACATCTTCATAAACTTCCTTAATAATCTTCTGACGCCTACTCATTCTAAGACCAGAAGCTTCTCGTACTACTTTAGCTTCTGTTGCAGTCCTTCGCCCAGTTTGTTCAAACTCACCCATTTGATTTCGAGAAAAACCTACCGTTTCTCTAGCACTCCGCCTAATATAATCAGCATCTTGGTACAACTGAAGGTTGTTATTAGGCATAGTTAGAGGCTGCAAAACTTCCTTAATGTTACGACCTGCCTTAACTTTTGCACCAACACCCACGTCATTAGAAAGTACTTTTTCTAACTCTCCATCCTCAAATGAGTCTGCTAAGTACAAAAACTTCAAAATTGCCAGACGTCTTTGCTTACTTGCTTGATTTACAATGTCACAAAGTTCAGCTTGATATGGCTTAATGTAAAAACTATCCGGAGTTGTCCAAAAAGTTCTAGCTAGAGGAACAAAACTAAAAGCGGTAAATGGTAAACCACCATTAATTTGAAGCAAATCCTCATCATCCCTTAAGAACTTATCGTGTCCTGTAGCTATAACAAGAATTCGTTTTGTTCTTCTGTCATGAATCTCCCAAAGCTCACAATAGTTACTTTCACCTGTGTCAGAATAGAATGAATCATATGACCCAACTCTATAAGGCTTTGTAAGAGTTTGGTAAGACTTCACAAAGTCATCCATTGACATAACAGCTTTTAAGTCTTTTGTATTTTTATACTTAACATCCTTTTTAATATCATCAACATGTCTAACAACTCTATGGGCAATCCATGAAGCATCATCCAAAGTCTTTGTTCCAAAAGGAACTACTATATCATGTGGTAAACAAGCTGAAACCCACGGCATGCCAGGCTTTGCACGACTAAACTCAATCATCTTTCCACTAAGGTCATATTGAGTTAAAGTAAGACCAAGCTCCTCACCCAAAACAAAGTCTGGACTATAACCAAACTCAGAGTCATAACCATGCTTTAATATACCCTTACCCCAAAGGAACGCATGGAGAGAAGCCGCCTCAACTTCTCTCCCTACATTTAGCTCAGAAAGGAGAGTATTATCTACCGACTCCAACACCCTTGAAGCGGTTGTAAGCCCCGGTCGTTTAGCTTTTACAACTACAGCAGGAATAGGAACACTAAGTTGTGATAAAATAGCATCAGCCGTTGAAGAAATAAGGTTAGGTCCACCATAAGCACTTGACTCGTGAACGCTGTAAAACATTGCTTCCAACGATGACCATTCCTGCTCTAGACCATAGAGTTTACGAAACTCCAGTCCAGAATCAATTTCCTCAATCCACTTATCAACGGTTAGTTTTTTCATTTATAAGCCTATAGCCACGATAGTCAGTTACGTTTCTTCCCTTACATTTAGGACAGGGTATTACCTTGCCTTCTACATCCCCAAAATAATTAAACATACAATCATAACAATAATGAGGATAATAAACCTTAGGTGGACTTAATGCTCTTGATAATCCTGTCTTTAATTCTGTTGTCAACTGCTGCACCTATGCCTAGAAGAGATATCAAACTTGTTGCAATTCCTATAGGATTAAGTGTACCACCTTCTGCAAGAGTGAAGGCTACTTCAGTAACTTTTGCTTTAAGTGCATCTTGCCGGTCCAAGTCAGCTTCTGCTAAGAGAATCTTAGACATGATAGCATCATACTCAATGCTAAGCTCACTTCGAGTTACCATGCCTTCTGAAATCGGTGACTTTACAACTGAGGCACAACTAACAAGCCAGATGGCCATTACAATTGCCAAAAGCCCTGTTATGGAAAGTCCCAGGTTGTGACGAACCGCTTCTTTAACCCTTTCCGTAAACATAAACACGTTCATTACTATCTCCTAAAATTACCTTAAACATCTATACACTTTTTCACGTCTTCCACGGGTTAAGCCAAACAACTTTTCATACAAATCTCTTACCTTACTAGGTGATAAAACATGGTCATAAATGCGTACATCCGAAATGCAACCAGCAAAATAAGATGCTGTAACTTTTCCTATAGCCATATTATTAGCATCAAGTGCTGTAGTATCAGTAATAACTATAAGATTCCAAGTATCAGCAAGAATGGTTGTACTACCACTTGTGCCTAAAATGCCATTTACATAAAGCAACGGAGCGGTAAATCCTACCAACGTTACAACTCCCTGATTAACCAGAAGATAACTCGAAAGATTTGGAGTTATTGGAAACTCATTTCCAGCAACATTATCTTGTTTAATAAGCAACGCTACAGACTTAATGTTTAAGTTTGTAACTCCAATATCCACATACTCATCAACACCATTAAACACGTAACCCATAGTCCTAGGTGCAGACGCCTGACTAGGAGTACCTGAAGGTTCCCAAGTACCTTTATTAACTCCACGTACGTCACGTATAGTAGCACTTCCAACTTCATGTAATGGCCAATGTCCTACTAACATTTATACCCACCTTACCTTAGCACCTAACGTCGCTGCAGTAGTCTTAGTTAACGCCAGCCAAATCCTATCATAACCAAAGCAATCAAACTCAAGCTTTGCAATGTATAATGACGTATCATCTGCCGCAACAGCATTAATAACACCTAACCACTTTTGAGTAGTTATAACTATGTTGTTTGCATAGAAGTCAAGAGTCTCAATACCAGTTAAGATGTCCCCAAGAGCAACAGTACCTACACCCATAAGTTCAGCCGGACCATCCTGTGCTTGAGCATAAAGTTCCCAAGTACCTGCCTCATCTTCTAGATTAGTCCCATGAATAATAATTTCAGCCCTGTTAGACTTAGTACGAACACCACTGGGAAGACCAAGTTGCATAGTATCCGCGTCTAGAGCAGCATCATCTGTTGCACTAATAGCTCTTAACACTTCATATGGATATCGTATAGTCGTTTGTCCTACTTGTGTTATTGTTTCTGGCATTTTGTTCTCCTATTTATTGGTGGCAAATGATGCCTTTTTCTGTGACAAGGTTCGCAAAGCAAAATGCAAACCGCTATTATCTCAGGTAATATATCATCCTTAAACTTCTTCTCGCTAACATGTATCCAATCCCAATTAGGGTCATACCCATACGGATAAGACAAGTGATGTAAGTTCCAAGACGTTTTTCCCAAACGTTTTTGCTTCTTAATCCTTCCACAATCATGACATCTATTACCAAACAATGCGTATACATAAGCCTTTCTTTTTTGTATAGCATTACTATATCTAGGCTTAAGCAATACAAGACTTAAATAAGGCATAAGTTCCCTTTGCTCGGAAATGCGGAGCTTTCTCTCCCGACACGATAGCGTTTTTGAGTGAAGTAGTAGGCTCGTGTCGGTTTAGGTTACAGGCTCCGCAGTTCTGTTGGCCTAAGTTTAAGCCTACTACCTCACATTTTATTTAGACATTCCTAACTTAGGAATAGCATGGGTCTTTCAATTCCAATATGTCATAAGGTGCGTTAAGTTTTTTCTTTGTCTTACTCCTAAGTTCTTTTACCACCGAATCGAAGTCAAGTGCTCCTCCTACTCTTTGACGTTCTTCTAGCTCTGCCTTCGACTGTGTTGTAGCCCAAAACTGTATTTGACTTGACAAAGCATCTATTATATCATCATACGCACCATTAGGAAAAGCTGTTAACTCGTTAACTAACTCAACCATGTTACGTCTAAAAAGTAACTTTCCCTGTTCAATTATAGGCTGCAGGCCCATTATTCTTGCATTCTTTTTCCTTCGTCCGTAGGTAACTCCGTCTACAAAGAAGTAAGTATTTTCCGTTCTCATCCGTTCCTTAACCCAGTATTGAAGCGTTCCCTGATATGCCACGGCTTCTACTGCTACTTTTACTGGGTGCCATTTTCTAACGTGGCGAAATATAGCATCAATCACTTCTCCTGGACTACATTTCTTCCGAGTATATTCTAAGACGTAAACGCGACCGCTTATTAAGTCCTTTCCACAGGTAACGACGACGTTATAGTCTGGATTTCCTTTCGTCTGTTCTGGGTCACCCGCAGGGTCAACTGATGTATAATTTATCAGCCTTGATGCTATTGGTTCTTCCTCATAATACTTGAAGAACTCAAGGCTAAATAACATATCACCTGTTCTAACGGGTTGATTAAGATATAAACAAGAAAATAAGTATGGTCCAAGAGTATCACGTATTAAGGCCAGTGCTTCATGGCCAAAGCGTGCTGGATAGATGGGAACACCATTTATATCTGGCTCTCCGTTTGTCTCTAAGCATGCTCGAACGTAAGACTTATACCTTGTTTCGTTTTGTTCTATCCAGGATAAAAGGTCTTTTTCAAACCATCTTGTACCTACAACGAGTATCTGACTCTCCAGTGGTGAGTTTAATAAGGGTAAAGCTAACCTATGCCAACCGATTGCTAAATCAATATCCTCTTTAGTTGGACATATGTTTTGCTCGCCAAGCTCATTATAGTCTGGAGCAACTGTATCGTCTTCAATTATAACGTCATAGTGCCTTGAAGTAACTTGGGTCCGGACGCCTGCTGCCTCAAATGTACTTTCATTAAAGGCTTTTGGCCTTGTAAGACAAAGACTTTCACCTTTCCACGTACTTCTTGGTCCAGGCAACAACTCAGGAAAGAGTAATTTCAGTAGTATGTTATCTTCCCATGCAAGTTTAATTACTCGTAACTTTGCAACTGCATTTGTAAAAGTGTTTTGTGCTAGTAAAACACGTACATTTGGATTCCTAATTGCCCGCCAGATAGGATAGGCCTGGGAACACAAGGTCGTCTTGAGCCAACCTCGTGGAAGGACGATGCGTAACTTGTTATTATTTTTATAGTCTTCTAAAAGCCCGCAAAGGGGCAAATGTATATCAATGTCTAGCCAGTCAAAGCCTAAGATGGCCTTTGCGAAGAAGTATAGGTCGTCCATACACCTTCTTCGTAAGACGTTTATCTCTTCTTTTGTCAAAGAACCAGTCATTATTAACCTAACCTAACTTACTAGAACGTCAAGACGTTCAATCGGTGGGGCGTTGGACTCAACCTCACTGGCTTTAATCTCATTTATTGTAATTTGAAGGAGGTTAATAATTGTTTGGTCAAGCTTCATTGCTCCAACGTTTTGCTTATCGACTGCAAGAACTCTATCAAGGATTGAATTTGCTGACATCTGTGCCGTTCTATCATTCTCCGATGAAAGTAAGTCTACATGTTTTTGTGCTGCAGATGTTGCCGCTTCTTGCATAATGTTAAGTGCCGATAAGTCCTTAGTAACGGAAAGCTGTCTTGCGTCACTAATTGATGAAACTCGTCGTTTCGCTAGCTCGTCTTGAAAAAGAGGACTGTTTATTATTAGGCCAACGCCTTCTGGTGACATCTCTAACGCGAGGGCTATATCCTTTCTCGTAAACCCCTCGATACAAAGGGCAAGTATCTTATAATGCCGTGGCAAAAGTCGTTGTAGTTCATTCGGAGGCATTTTATTTTCCTAGGTTAAAAAGTCGAAGTAACACTATGGGTAGTACGTAGGTAGGTAGGGGTATTCAAAGATATTTATATTTAATATAGTGAATATAAGTATAAATGGTATACGTCGTGATATGTCTTTCGACATCCTAAGTCGTGGGGGGCCATGGGAGGATGGGGACATCCTGGGTATGTTTCCATTTAATTGTTCTATCCTCCAGATACCTGCAACGATAGTTATATTCACGCGTATTGATTACTTCTTTATCTTGACGCAATACTCTATCCGCAATTTAAGTAATGATTGGCTGATACACGTGAGGGTATTGTTAGTTATGTAGATAACAAACTTTAGATTTAGTTTTATGAATATAAAATCTTATATTTATTTATTTTTCTGCGAACCTTTCTTGATACGGCTCGTATAGATAATAGAAGCCGAATATAAATTTTCACTTTA
>SDBT01009855.1_pt1 | contig 15463 bp, 9 predicted proteins | sample 2277101 | NCBI WGS metagenome assembly SDBT01 (sample SAMN10404973, study PRJNA504765) | marine sediment metagenome | isolation source: marine sediment core GS10_PC15, 103 cmbsf | place: Arctic Ocean: Southern Knipovich Ridge | collected 2010 | reverse complement strand
GGGTCTATCAAACCCAAAAAAAGTAAAGGAGTTGTTGCATTTTTATTTTTTTGAATCTGGTTTATATACCGACAGGGTGCAAAAAAGGTATTCTATAACCAAACAGGTTGTTGAAAAAAACAGCATAACTTTTGATGTTTACCATCTTAGATCCAGCACCAAACTGGAACAAATATTCGAAGTGTTAATATATGGTTCTTTTGTCCAACTATATTTAGCATTATTGTACGAAGTTGATCCTTCAAAAGTTCCATGGGTAGATTATTTCAAGAGAAAGTTGGCATAAATAATGTACAATGAAAATGTAAGCGACAATGTTTAATAAACAAGAATCCACCGCCGTTATTCACACATCAAAAACCTCAATATTTTCAGTACTCGGCTCTGTTTCGTTGGTGGAAGGTGTCGTAAACAAAATAATTCTTATTACAACCGTTTTGTTAATAATTTATCTCCTTGTCAAATCCTATACACTTGGTGTTTTTGAGGGGAATCCAAAGGTTCTTGAGGGCGCAATAACAACTAATAACTCATCTTGGAGGGGTTACACACAACTTCTTAACATGCTAATTATTCTGGACTTGGCACTTATACTAATTATTTCCGTAATTGAGACAATAAGAGGAAACTACCAAAAAGTTTTAAGGAAAATACTTTATTTCGTAGCTTTGGTCGTTTTTGTTAATTTCTCTTATTTGCTTTCAGAATATATTACGAGGCTCGCATTCACCCTTTTTGGAATTGAGAAGATCATGTCTTCTGGTTTCTGAAATATTTTTTTATAATCCCTTCTATCGCATACCACCATCAAGGGCATGAAGTAAATGTTTGTCTGTATTAACAAAATTTGATGTGTGATATAGTTATAAACGAACATGGCTGCCCAAAAACCTCTCGTAGTTTTCTTTAAAGAAATAGATAAAACTGACCTTCCGCTTGTTGGTGGAAAGGGTGCAAACCTAGGTGAGATGACAAAAGCTAAATTCCCTGTTCCCAATGGATTTGCTGTAACTACGAATTCTTATGATGAATTTTTGGCCCATAATAATCTTGAGAGATCTATCAACAAAATTCTCCAAGAAACAGACTCAAACGATCCTGAGCAACTGCAAAGATCATCAAATTCAATTAAGAAATTAATACTTAAAGGCGAATTTCCTGATAATGTTTTAAAATCCACCCAAGCTTCTTACAAGAAACTTTCTGGCAGATTTAAACCCGCACTCGTTGCAGTCAGGTCCAGTGCCACTGCAGAAGACTTGCCCGACGCTTCTTTTGCCGGACAACAAGCTTCGTTTATGAATATTAAAGGGGATGTTAATCTACTTGAGACTGTAAGAGAATGCTTTGCGTCGCTTTTTACAGCCAGGGCAATATTTTATAGAAACGAAAATAAGATTAATCACAAAAAAGTGAAAATATCTGTTATTGTCCAAAAAATGGTTCAATCTGAGGTAAGTGGAGTAATGTTTACCGTTGATCCGGTTACTTCTGACAAAGACAGGATTGTTATCGAAGCTGTTTGGGGTCTTGGAGACATGCTTGTGCAAGGCCAAGTTGTACCGGACAGATATGTCGTTCAAAAAGATACTTTTTCTGTTCTTTCTAAAAAGGTGTCTGATCAAGCTGTGCAGCTAAAAAAATTCGGCTCTTCAACAAAGGAAATTAAAGTCCCTAAAAAAAATATATCAAAAATAAAACTCTCTGAAAAAGAAATAGTTTCATTGGCAAAAATAGCCGATAAGCTTCAAAGACACTACTATTTTCCTCAGGATATCGAATGGGCAAAGGAGAAAAACAAACTATATATAGTTCAAACCAGACCAATAACTACTATTAAAAAGACAAGCTCGGTTATTGTCGACAAGGATGCTTCAATTGAAACAGGGCCAACTCCCATTCTTTCTGGGGCTGGTGCAAGCCCAGGAATAGGAACGGGTTATGTAAAGATTTTAAAATCTCCAAAAGAAATTGGAAAGATTTCAAAAGGTGATGTATTGGTTGCCGAAATGACATCACCCGATTTCGTACCAGCCATGAGAAGAGCTTCTGCGATTGTAACAAATAAAGGAGGATTGACGTCGCACGCCGCTATTGTTTCAAGAGAGCTTGGCGTTCCATGTGTTGTCGGTACGAAAAAAGCTACGAGTATACTAAAGCAAAACACTGTTATTACGGTAGATGGTGCTAAGGGTTTAATATTTTTGGGTAGCAAGGTAAAAACCCTTAAAAAAGAAACAAAGAAAGAAAAGATTATTACAAAAAAGACGGCAACTAAACTTTATGTAAACCTGGCTGAGCCATCACTGGCTAGAAAAATATCGAAACTAAATGTCGACGGCGTTGGACTTTTAAGAGCAGAATTCATGATCGCAGATATAGGAATACATCCAAGAGAAGCTATTAAGACAAAGAAACAAGGAGATTTTGTAGATAAGTTAACAAATCATTTAAATAATTTTTGCTCGGCTTTTTATCCACGTCCTGTTGTTTACAGAACAACCGATTTCAAAACCAACGAATATAGACAATTACCGGGAGGAAAACATTGGGAACCAGAAGAGCCAAATCCTATGCTTGGTTTTCGAGGTGCTTATAGATATATAGCAAACCCTGAAGTATTTAATCTCGAGTTAACTGCAATAAAGAATGTTCGTAAAAAATTTAATAACTTGCAAATAATGATACCTTTTGTCAGATCCCCCCAAGAACTTGCAAAAGTTCGCAAAATTGTAGCTGTTGAAGGACTATTTGATGAATCTACTTTTAAATTTTGGATGATGGTAGAGCTGCCCATAAATGTTATTCAACTCAAGGATTTTATTGATGTAGGTATTGACGGAGTTTCTATTGGATCTAACGACTTAACCATGCTTATAACCGGTACTGATAGAGATAACGAGGAGGTTGCGCCAGCCTTTAATGAAAAGTCAGATGCCGTTCTTTGGGCCTTGAGGCGAACTATAAGAATTTGTAATAAATATAATGTAACGTCTTCTATTTGTGGACAAGCTCCTTCAATTTATGAAGATTTGGTTCAAAAATTAGTAAAGTACGGAATAACAAGTGTGTCAGTAAATCCGGATGCAATAAACAGAGTTAGAGGTGTTATTTTAGAAACCGAGAAGCAGTTATAAAGTAAATTATGGCCAAAATTAGCAGAATATGGGCAAGGGAGATCATAGATTCTAGAGGTATGCCTACTGTCGAGGCTGTATGCCAGCTCGATACGGGACATCTGGCGGTCTCATCTGTACCAGGAGGAACTTCAACGGGTACTTACGAAGCCCTAGAACTGCGTGACAACGACCCTAAAAGGTATAAAGGTAAAGGAGTACTTACCGCTGTTAATAATATCAACAAAGTATTGGGCCCTGCTATTGTTGGAATTGATCCGGGCAACCAAACTATGGTAGATGAAAAGCTAATTTCTACCGATGGAACAGAAAATAAATCAAAGTATGGGGCTAATGCAATTCTTGCTCTTTCCGAAGTTGTTATAAAAGTAGCAGCTCTTGCAAGCTCGCAAACACTATACGAAAGGGTTTTTCATTTGTCTCAAGAGTTTGGTCTCAAAACAATGTATAGGATTCCGACACCTTTGTTTAATATGATTAATGGTGGCCTTCACGGAGCAGGAAATTTGGACTTTCAGGAGTTTCATATTATTCCAGCTTCAAATAAAAAATACAGCGATGGACTTCGTATGGCTGTAGAAATTTACATGACTATTGGCGAGAATCTCGCAAAAAGAAAAGCAATTCATTCCGTTGGTGATGAAGGTGGGTATGCTCCTAATCTTTTTACAAACGCTGATGCTTTTGAAGTTTTAATGGAATCTGTAAAAGAAACAGGTTACTCCTTGGGAAGAGATGTATTTTTTGGACTCGACGTTGCAGCAAGCACTTTTTTTAAAGGTGGCGAATATGTGATTAAAGACAAAATATCTCCAATGGATGAAAATGCCATGCTCGAATATTATAAGCATCTTAACGAAACCTATCACCTTGCAATCTTAGAAGATGCATTTCATGAGGATGCTTGGGAAAGTTGGAAAAAATTGGTTAAACGAATGGGAAACCAAGTGACAATAGTTGGGGATGACTTGTTGGCAACAAACGCAAAAAGAGTCAACAAAGCAATAAAAGAGAAAGCAGTAAATGGAATTTTAGTTAAACCAAACCAGATTGGGACAGTCAGTGAAACACTGGAGGTTATTAAAATTTCCAGAGATGCCGGTTGGAAAATTATAGTTTCTCATAGATCTGGTGAAACAAATGATTGGTTTATCGCAGATTTTGCTGTTGGAGTCGGTTCCGACTACGTTAAGTTTGGTGCCCCAGCAAGAGGCGAAAGAGTAGCCAAATACAACCGTCTCTTAAGTATAGAAACAGAGCTTTCTCAAGCCTTAAGATGATATCAGATGCCCTCAAAGAAAGAGTAATACTAGTAATCCTTGATGGATGGGGTATCGCTCCCCCCGGTCCAGGTAACGCCGTTACACAGGCAAACACTGTAAATTTTAACAGATTATGGTCCTCATACCCACACACACAGCTAACAGCTTCAAGTGATTCCGTAGGCTTACCAAGAGGAGAAGCGGGGAATACCGAAACCGGACACTTAAATCTTGGAGCCGGAAGAATCGTTTATCAAGATCTGGCAAGGATAAACATGTCCATTGCAGACGGTTCTTTTTATGAAAACAAGTCCATAAACGGCGCAATCGATCATGCGGTAAAATATAATTCAGACTTGCATTACATGGGACTTATGGGGGCAGGGGGTGTTCACTCTAACATTGAACATCTTTTTGCACTTATTTATTTAGCAAAGCGACGTAATTTTAATAGAGTATTTTTACACTTATTTACTGACGGAAGAGACTCTCCTACTACTGCAGCATTGTCTTATATAAATAGCTTACGAGAGGTTATAAAAAGGGAGGGAGTTGGAGTAATTGCTTCTATAATGGGAAGGTATTGGTCTATGGATAGGGATTTAAGATGGGATAGAACGGCCAAGGCATATTTTGCACTAACCAAAGGTCAAGGAAATTTGGTAAAAACACCGGAGGAAGCTATAGAAATGTCTTATTCACAAGGTAAAACAGACGAATTCATTCCTCCATCATTGATATCAAACTCACAAGGGAAACCTGTAGCTTTAATAAAAGACAATGATGCAGTTATCTTTTATAACTTCAGGATTGATCGTCCAAGACAGCTTTCTAAAGCATTTGTTTTCAAAGATTTTGTAAAAGGTGCAATGGAGTGGGATTTTGACCCCTACTTGGTTAAATACGAAAAAAGGCATGAAGTAGTCAAAAAAGAACCGCAAAGACTATTTGATCGCGGTGAAGCGTTAAATAATCTATATTTTGCAACAATGACTGAGTACGGGAAACCACTTGTAGATAATGGTGCACACGTTGCCTATCCACCCGAAATCGTAAATATGCCGCTGGGCAGGGTACTTTCAATTAACAATAAAAGGCAGTTAAGAATTACCGAATCTGAAAAAGAAAGGTTTGTTACGTTTTATTTTAATGGCCAAAGGGAGGAGTCTTTTGATGGAGAAGATAGAGTAATTATACCCTCGCCGAAAGTGCCGACCTATGATTCAAAGCCTGAAATGTCTGCATTTGAAGTCACTGAAAAACTATTAGAGAGGCTTAAGACCACTCCCGACTATTCTTTTGTGCTTATTAACTATCCTAATCCCGATATGGTAGCCCATACCGGCAACATCGGTCCTGCCGTTAAAGCCTGCGAGGTTGTTGACGAATGTGTAGGCAAACTGGCAAACTATGTGCTTGCATACGGCGGAACGCTTTTGATTACCGCCGATCATGGTAACGCCGAAGAGATGATAAATTTACACACTGGACAAATCGACACGGAACACAGTCTTAACAAAGTACCTTTTATTGCGATTTCAAAGGAATTTTTGGGTAAATCCGTTATGTTACCAACAGGTATACTTGCGGACGTTTCTCCCACCGTATTGGGTCTTCTTTCCTTGGAACCACCATCGGATATGACCGGTAGAAACCTACTTAAGGATTTAATAAAATAATTATAATTTACAATGATTGAACCAATACAACAATTAATTAATTTTTTCTTACATCTTGATCAATATCTGAACACAATCATTCAAAGCTACGGCACATTAACTTACGCAATATTATTTCTGATAATCTTTATGGAGACCGGCTTTGTTGTAACACCTTTCCTTCCTGGTGATTCACTTCTATTTGCTGCCGGAACATTTGCAGCCCTTGGTTCATTTAATATCTTTACACTCTTTTTTGTATTATTTTTTGCTGCGGTACTGGGAGACACAATCAATTACTGGATAGGAAGTAAGATTGGTACAAAAGTTTTTGAAAGAGATTCTCGTTTTTTCAAAAAAGAATATCTTCTTAAAACGCAAAAGTTTTATGAGAAACACGGTGGTAAAACCATTATAATAGCTCGTTTCATCCCTATAATCAGGACATTTGCACCATTTATCGCAGGGGTAGGTACTATGGAATACTCGAGATTTATCATGTTTAATATTGTTGGTGCTTTTTCCTGGACCTCGCTATTTATTTTTGGAGGCTATTTCTTTGGAAACATCCCAATCGTTAGAAGAAATTTTGAAATAGTTATTTTGGTTATTGTAATCATCTCGGTTCTTCCAATGATTATAGAAACAGTTAGGTCAAAAATAAAAAAGTTGAAAAAAGATGAAGATGTTTCGTAGAGAACGTTTTCTTTATTTAAACGATTTAATTTAGCTGATACTTCCTTATAAGTCCGACTACTTTTCCTTGAACACGAACATTTTTAACAAATATTGGACTCATTGTTGAGTTTGCAGGCTCAAGTCGTATTCTTGTAGCCTCTTTAAAGTACCTTTTTAAGGTCGCCATACCATTATCAAGTAAGGCAACTACAATTTCCCCATCTCTTGCCTCTTCTCCTTGTTCTATAACAACAAAGTCACCATCTCGTATTTGCTCTTCTATCATAGAATCACCTCTTACTTGTAAGACGTATACCCTCTTTTTGCCGGAACCAAAAGATGGTGGTATGGAAACACTTGCATTTGGGTCGTTGTGTGGTTCAATGGGCTCACCGGCGGCTATAAAACCTAAAATTGGTACTTCAACTCCTTCGGGAGAAAAATCAATATTTTGATTTACCACTTGTATAGCCCTTGACTTGCCGCCCTTTCTTTTTATTAAACCCTTGGTCTCAAGTGCTGTTAGGTGTTCGTGTACTGTGGCAAGAGAGGATACATTAATAGCATCTGCGATTTGTCTTAGTGTTGGCGCGGTGCCATAAGTCTGAATGTACTGCTTAATGAAGTCTAGAATTTGTCCTTGTCTTTTATAAACTATTGGTGCCATAATTTGAATATACAAAGATAACCCGAAGGTGTCAAGTAGCATTTTAAGGCTGGATATTCGGTAGTAATTCGGTTATGCTTTAAATTCATGAATAAATTCTATCTCAAGTCAAAATTTAAGCCAACGAAAGATCAGAAAAATGCAATCAACAAACTTGCTAACAACATCTCAAGTGGACAAAAGTACAATGTACTGCTTGGAGTAACAGGATCAGGAAAAACTTTTACAGTAGCAAATTTAATAGAAAAGCTGCAACGGCCCACTTTGATAATATCTCACAACAAAACTCTTGCGGCACAGCTTTATCAAGAAATTCGTGACTTCTTTCCCGATAATGCAGTAAGTTTTTTTGTTTCTTATTATGACTATTATCAGCCGGAGGCTTATATACCAAGCACTGATACTTATATCGAAAAGGATGCTGGCATAAACGAGCTTATCGACAAATTAAGGCTTGCCTCAACAGCCAATTTGCTTACGAGAAACGACACAATTGTCATCGCTTCCGTTTCCTGCATTTACAATATCGGATCACCCAAAGAATATAGAAATTTCGTTTTTGAGTTTGCCAAAAATGCTCCCATAACAAGGCGAGAACTTTTTAATAAACTAATTGATCTTCAATATGACAGGGCCGATTTTGGTTTTGGAAGAGGAACTTTTAGAGTAAGAGGAGATGTTATTGATATATATCCTGCATATAAAGATGAGGCAATAAGAATTAAGCTTCCTTCATCTAGGATCGAAAAAGTAACATTAATCAATCCTGTAAGTGGTGAAACAATTAAAGAAGATGGTTTAGCTGAAAAATACTTGCTTTATCCTGCTAAGCATTACATTGCCGACACTAAAAGTAAAAAGCATGTTTTCAAAGACATTAAAAACGATTTAACAAAAAGGGTGGTTGAACTTAAAAAATCAGGTAAAGAACTGGAAGCGCACCGTCTTAAACAAAGAGTTACATACGATCTTGAAATGATAGAACAGGTTGGGTATGTAAAAGGAATTGAGAACTATTCAAGGTATTTTGATGGCAGAAAGCCGGGGGACCCCCCTTATACATTGCTTGATTATTTTAACGAACCGTTTAATAAAGACTGGTTGGTTGTAGCAGACGAGAGCCACATTTCGTTTCCTCAAATTCGTGGAATGTTTTCCGGTGATTTAGCAAGAAAAAAGACCTTAATTGATTATGGTTTTCGCCTTCCGGCGGCCCTTGACAACAGACCTCTTACTTTCGATGAATTCCTAAGAAGGATACCAAACTTCCTTGCTACAAGCGCTACTCCCGCCGATTGGGAAATTTCTATGGCAGATGAAGATGCAAAGAGAGTTTTTGGTAAGTCTAGTAAAAAAGGTGTTGTCCAACAGCTTCTTAGGCCAACCGGCATTCCTGATCCGAGTGTCGATATAAGACCAATTAAAAACCAAGTTAGCGATGTAATTGGCGAAATTAAAAAAAGAACCAAGTTAAAACAAAGAACATTAGTTACCACACTGACTAAAAAGACTGCAGAAGATCTTTCTGAATATTTAAAAGAACAAGGTCTTAAGGCGCACTATTTACACTCTGATGTTAAAACTCTTGAAAGAACCGATATCTTGGATGATTTAAGGAAAGGCAATTACGATTGTCTTGTGGGAATTAACTTACTAAGAGAAGGGCTTGATTTACCCGAAGTGTCTTTAGTTGCAATCCTTGATGCAGACAAGGAAGGTTTTTTAAGAAGTGATGTCACTTTAATTCAAACAATGGGAAGAGCTGCCAGACATGTAGATGGCTCTGTTATTTTGTATGCAGATCGAACTACTGGTTCTATGAAAAGAGCCCTTAAAGAGGTAAAACGCAGAAGAGATTACCAGAATAGAATGAATAAAAAATTCAACATTACTCCAAAATCAATCAAGAAACCTATTCGAGAAAAGCTTGTCGAACTGGAAGTTTCAAACCCAAAACCTTGGGAATTTGCATTAGGAGAAAGTACATACCAAACACTGCCACATATAGATATTAATTCTCTAACACCTATGGAAAAAAGGCGGTTATTATCAAAGTTAAAAAGAGAAATGAAAATCGCTGCAAAAGACTTAGATTTTGAACTTGCAGCAGAGATCAGAGACAAGATAAGTGAACTTAAAATCTAAGATTAAAAAGTAATTAGAATCTAATTCCCTGTAGTCTTTGGTATAATAACTTGCCACGGCACCATCCGCTGGCGACATCGTATTGGATAAATGATAAAAAACATAAAAGTAAGAGGTGCGCGTCAACACAATTTAAAAAACATTAATGTGGATATTCCGAAAGATAAACTTGTTGTTTTTACAGGAGTTTCCGGCAGCGGAAAAAGCTCTCTTGCCTTCGACACCATTTATGCCGAAGGACAAAGACGATATGTAGAAAGTTTATCTACATATGCCAGACAATTTTTAGGAATCATGGAAAAACCTGATGTTGACTACATCGAAGGTTTATCTCCGGCTATATCTATTGACCAAAAGACTACATCAAAAAATCCTAGGTCAACAGTTGGTACAATAACTGAGATATACGACTATTTTAGACTTCTTTTTGCTAGAATCGGACATCCACATTGCCCAATTTGTGGAAGAGAAATAGAAAGCCAATCTGTCGATCAGATAGTACAACAAATACTTGATGAGGTAAAAAGAGATTTAGCAAAAAGGAAAATCGCTCGATATTTAGTATTGTCACCGGTGGTAAGAGACAAAAAAGGTACGTTTACTTCTTTGTTTGATAACCTAAAAGCCAAGGGTTTCACACAAGTAAGGGTAGATGGCTTTGTTAAGGATTTAGATGAAGAATTTTTATTATTTAAAACAAACAAACATAATATTGATGTGATAACGGATCGCGTATCTATCGGTAAAAACAATATTAAAGACAAAATTGCTTTTACTAGCCTTAAAGCAAGAATCACAAACTCTGTTGAACAATCACTTAACCTTTCCGACGGTTTAGTTGTTTTTTCCAGAGTACTAGACAAAGGATTTGAAATGCCCAAAAAACCAAAGGAGTTTTCGGATCATTTATATTCTGAAAAGTTTGCTTGTCCTGTTGATAATATTCAATTGCCAGAAATTGAACCACGAACTTTTTCTTTTAATTCCCCAAGTGGAGCTTGCCCGCAATGCGAAGGAATTGGAAAAATATTAAAGGTTCAGCCAAACTTGTTGTTCTCAGAAGAATTAACTATCACAGAAGGTGGAATACTTCCTTTTTCTAATATGTTTGAAAACGACACATGGTATTCCAGGCTTATCCTAAGGGTTTGCGAGATGAATGGAATTGATACAAGAATACCTATCAAACACCTTACAAAAAGCCAAAAGAAGGTAATCCTTTATGGAACAACTAACAACGTCTACAAGGTGGAAGGGGAAAACAAGCAAGGAAGAAGGACTAGCATATATGAAAAGTTCAATGGGGTTATAGGTGAGCTGGAAAGAAGACACGCAAACACGCAGTCAAATTATGTAAGGAGTCAAATTCAACGATTTATGAAAGAATCCGTATGTCCAAAATGTGAAGGAGACAGACTCAAAAAGGAAGCTCTTAGTATCACGATAGAGGGAAAGTCCATTGCAGAGGTTACCAGATTGTCTGTAGTTAATACTCTTAAGTGGGTTAATAAACTTTCCCAAGAACCTGATGTTTTGTCTCTGCGTGAAGAAAACATAGCACATCTTATACTTAGCGAGATAGCAGGCAGACTTACTTTCTTGTCTTCTGTCGGCCTTGAATATTTAACTTTAAGTAGACCATCTGGCACACTCTCGGGTGGTGAATCTCAAAGAATTAGGCTGGCAAGCCAAATTGGCTCTGGCCTTACTGGTGTTTTGTATATCCTTGATGAACCAACAATTGGCTTGCACCAGAGGGACAATCAAAGATTAATAAATACACTAAAAGATTTAAGAGACCTTGGTAACACCATTATAGTTGTTGAACACGACTCAGATATGATAAAACAGTCCGATTGGGTAATCGACTTTGGACCGGGTGCCGGTAAATTTGGCGGCGCAGTAGTTGCAAATGGAACGCCCAGGCAGCTCGGAAAAAGCAAAAAATCGCTGACAGGTAAGTATATCTCCGGAAAAAAGAAAATAAAGACATGGAGCAACAACAGTCTCTTGCATAGCGATAAAAGTCTAACAATTTATGGGTGCTCGCAATTTAACCTAAAAGATATTGATGTAGTCTTCCCTTTGGGTAAACTTATTTGTATAACTGGGGTATCGGGAAGCGGTAAATCTTCACTACTTGTCGAAACGTTGTATCCTGCACTTGTTAGTTACTTAAACCCTTTCTATAACGGTGAAGTAGGACTACACAAAAGGATTGAGGGTGCTGAAAATATTGACAAGGTAATATTAATTGATCAATCTCCAATTGGTAGAACACCCAGAAGCAACCCGGCAACCTACACAAAAGTGTTTGATCATATTAGAGATGTTTATGCATTAACAAGAGACGCTAAGCTTTCAGGGTTTAATAAAGGACGTTTTTCATTTAATGTAAAGGGCGGTAGGTGCGAAAACTGTGACGGGCAAGGGCAAATAAAAATCGAAATGCAGTTTATGGGTGATATTTGGATTGTCTGTGAAGTCTGCAAGGGTTCAAGATATAACAGTCAAACGCTTGATGTTGAATACAAGGGCAAGAATGTGTCCGAAGTCTTGAAAATGACCGTAAACGAAGCCGAAGAATTTTTTCATAACCACCCTAAAATAGTCAAAAAGCTAGACACTCTTAAAGAAGTTGGTCTAGGCTACATAGAACTCGGACAACCTGCTACCACTCTTTCCGGCGGTGAAGCACAAAGAGTTAAGTTGTCTTCCGAGCTTTCAAAAAAAGACACGGGTAATACAGCCTACATCTTGGACGAACCCTCAACCGGACTTCACTTTGCTGACCTGGAAAAACTTCTAAAGGTGTTAAGAATATTGGTTGACAGAGGAAACACGGTGTTTCTTATAGAACATAATCTTGATGCTATTAAAAATGCAGACTGGATAATTGATCTAGGACCTGAAGGAGGAGATGGTGGTGGGAAAATTGTTGCAGAAGGAACACTCGAGCAAGTCAAAAAGAGTAACGAATCATATACTGGCCAGTTTATGAAGAGAACCATATCGCGCTCTGCAACATATTAGCCTTTACCTTATACTAATATTATGTTTCCAAACATAAAAAGATTCATAATTGTAATAATAAGTTTATTCTTGATATCTTTATTTCTTCCTAATATATCTCTCGCAGAAAATGAATTCCTAGTCGACTCCAGTGTTGAGTATATATTTGAGTCGGACGGCAAGGCTACTGTTGTTCACAAAATTACAATGGAAAATGAATACAGTAACATTTATGCAAAAAGTTATAGTCTAAACCTAAGAAATATCAACCCCGAAGGCGTAACTGTTCGAAACGAGATCGACGAGATTGGTTTTAGCCAGTCAAAGGAAGGTGACATAGTTAGCATTGATATTAACTTTACCGACCCGGTAATAGGGAAGGGGGAGACACAATATTTCGAGGTTACCTATAACATCGATGATTTTGCAACAAAAACAGGAGAAGTCTGGGAAATTACCATACCGAAACTGGAAGATAAAGAAACTTATCGTAACTACTCTGTTAATCTATCTGTGCCAAAGCTATTTGGTGTAGAGGCTTATGTTTCCCCAAATCCTTCACAAAAAGATGAAGATAGAAATTCGTATAAGTACACGTTCAGCAAAACAACCATTTCAGAATCCGGAGTTTTTGCCGGTTTTGGTAATTTTCAAGTTTATACGTTTGTTCTCAACTACCACCTTGAAAACCCCATACCAAGATCTAGTAGTGTCGAAATACCTATTCCACCTGACACCGCCTATCAAAAAGTATATATAAACAGTATCAAACCCGAACCAAAGAAGGTTGTAATCGATGAGGATGGAAATTGGTTGGCAGTATTTGATCTCAAATCAAAAGAAAGAATCGATGCGGTTGTTACAGGAAGTGTACAAATATATTCTGCTCCCAGAGAGATACCTCTTAACATTTCACCCAACCTTGAAAGATATCTTGAGCCAACACAGTATTGGCAAGTTACTGATCCAAGTATTATTCAAATTGCTCAGGAACTAAGGTCCCCCAGGGCCATATATGACTATGTATTAAACACACTTACTTATGACTATGACAGAGTAAAACCAAATGTCCAACGCTTTGGTGCGGTGAGTTCTCTTAACAATCCCGACTCCGCAATTTGCATGGAGTTCACCGATCTTTTTATAACACTCGCCAGAGCAACGGGAATTCCTGCAAGAGAAATTAACGGATACGCCTATACCGATAACCCCGAAATCCAGCCACTTTCACTAGTTGCAGATGTCTTGCATGCTTGGCCCGAATATTGGGACGAAGAAAGGCAAGTATGGGTACCCGTTGATCCAACGTGGGGTTCTACATCTGGAATAGACTTTTTCGACAAACTGGATTTAAGACACTTTACTTTTGTAACACATGGCACCAGTGATTCAAAGCCATACCCTCCCGGTTCATATAAACTCGGCCCAAACCCCCAAAAGGATGTTTTTGTAAATTTTGGGCAACTTCCAAAAATTACCAAGTCTTATCCGGAGGTGAAAGTGTCTGTTTCAAAAACACTCCCTTTCATACCGCCAAAACTAAATATCTCAATTAAGAACCCAGGCCCCGTTGCGATATATGATGAACAAGTCAATGTTCATTTTGATAATGTTAAAAAGGCTGAGAAACATATTAATTTTCTGGCACCTCACTCTGAAGAAACGTTTACTATTGGGCTGCCATTTAGTCCTTTTGGTACAAAAATACCTTCAAACGTTAGTATAGATTTTTTAGGGAAAAAGGTTGAGGTTCCAATAGAAAAACAGTCCATAATAATCTACAATGCCACAATTATATTTATTGTACTACTGGCTATTTTATTAGTTACCCTCTTGGTCTATAAGCGTGTTAAAAAAGTAAAAAAGCCTCCCATTAAACAAGAGACTCCTCAAAAAATAAATGAAGAAAATAAGGTTTAATAAAAAAAACATTCATAAACTTCCAAAAGTTCCCGGAGTGTATATCTTTTTGAAAAACGATGAAGTTTTATACATCGGCAAGGCCATAAGTTTAAAGGATAGAGTTTTGTCTTACCTGCTAAAAAGTATATCCGGAAAGACAAAAGAGATGATTCAAAAAGCAAATTACTTTTCAATAATAAAAACAAATTCCGAACTTGAAGCCTTGCTACTTGAAGCACATCTGGTTAATAAACTACAGCCAAAATATAATGTTGAGTTAAAAGACGACAAGCACCCTTTATACATAAGGATTACAAACGAAAAATATCCAAGAGTACTTACTACAAGAAAAGTAGAAATAAATTTCGCAGCTAAAAATGAAAACTTGAACGTTTTTGGTCCGTTCCCAAGTACTTCAAATGTTTACATGGTATTAAAGACTTTAAGAAAAATATTTCCATATTCTACCCACAAAATTGGTAAAAGAGGTTGTTTATATAGCCAAATTGGACTGTGTATTCCTTGTCCTAACGAAATCGAGTCCGTCAAAAGCCAAAAAACTAAATCGGAAATGAAAAGAAAGTATAAAAGAAATATCAGATATATCCGATTGGTCCTGAAAGGTAATTTAAAAAGTGTTAGAAAAGATTTAGAAAAACAGATGAACGAATTGTCTAAGCAAGAAAGTTTCGAAGAGGCAAACAGGCTGAAGCGCCAAATTGAAGGTATTGACTATATAACTCAGCCTATCACCCCAATAAAGGAATACCTAACTAATCCCAATTTCATATCATCAATAAGAGAAAGCGAGACGGCTGAACTCCTGGCTCTTCTTAATAATCATATAAAAGGCGTCAAAAAGCCCATTAGAATCGAGTGCTACGATGTGGCACACTTGGCGGGTTCTGGTCCTGCTGCTTCTATGGTTACATTTATAAATGGTGATCCCGATAAAACACTTTACAGACACTTTAGGATACGCCAAGCCAAAAAAACTAGCGA
>SDBT01009854.1_pt1 | contig 15466 bp, 34 predicted proteins | sample 2277101 | NCBI WGS metagenome assembly SDBT01 (sample SAMN10404973, study PRJNA504765) | marine sediment metagenome | isolation source: marine sediment core GS10_PC15, 103 cmbsf | place: Arctic Ocean: Southern Knipovich Ridge | collected 2010 | reverse complement strand
CACAGTGAGTGGGCAAAACAGATTCCATTGTTTGGGGCTTTAGTAAGGGCTTCGGAAAGAGCGGCTGTAGTCGGACCAAATAAACTACGTCTTGGTATTTATAAGTTTGTAAAGCACCAATGGGCCGGATTAGATCAACCAACATCAGAGTATAAGAGACTGGCTAAAATAGTAAATATTTCCACAGGCAGGGGACAAGTTACTAATGAAAGAATTAGGGCGGTTATGCCCTATTTGAATGCGTTTTTCTTTTCTCCTCTCTACTTCAAATCAAGAGTTGATATGATCGGAGAAACAGCAAAGTCTATTGTTGATATTGCTACCGGAAAACCAAATCCAACAAGTAAAATCATGGCGAGTCAGACGTTGAATTTTGTTTTGGCCGGGGGGATGGCTATGACAATCGCTGCTGTTCTTGGGGCGAAAGTAGAACGTGATCCCCGATCCAGTGATTTTGGTAAGATAGTTTGGGGGAATCTCAGGATTGATGCTTGGGGAGGATTTCAACAAATTGCCCGATCAACCGCACAATTAATAACAGGCAAAGGAAAAGCACTATCGAGCGAAGAGATTTTTTCAAAGAACAGACTCGAAGTTTTTGGCAGGTTTGTTCAATCTAAGCTCAGTCCTGTTGCCGGTTTGACTGTCGAATTATTAAGCGGAAAAGATTTTCTCGGTGAACCAATTCCTACTTTTGAGAACAAAGCTGATTTATTTGAATGGGCTGTTTTCCAGAAACTTGCTCCTCTTATTATTCAAGACACTGTTGATTCTATCAGATATTCTGAAAATAAAGCAGCTACGGCATTGGTATTTCCTCTTGCGTTCCACGGTATAGGAGTACAGACATACGCACCTAACGCTCTTGATGACTTGACTCAGATGAGAGATCACTATTCAACAGGAGTATTCGGCAAAGAATGGAAGAATCTCGGACCACAGGCACAGAACGCACTTAGAGAGTATAGACCGCAGATAGTCGAGCAAGAGAAGATTGCTAAATTTGAACGAAGAAATGCCACCTTTGATATGAAACGCCAGCGGGAGGCCGGGATTAAGGTGGAGAAAAGTCTGTCTCGTGAAGTTCGGAAAGAGATGGACAGTCTCTTTGTTTCAGTAGGTGGCCTGAGTAGAACCATCACAAGAAACTGGCGGCTGAATGCTGATCTTTATAAGAAATATCAAGACGACCTGAGTTTTCTTTTGAACAAGGTGATGCCGAGAGTTATTGCCAAACAAGGATATCAAATTCAGCCCCCGGAAGTCCGACAGAAGATACTTGAGCGGATAATCAAAGAAGCAAAATCAGCCGTGAGAAAGAATATTGTGTTAAAAGCTAACATGAAAGACATCGAAGACATCCGGAAGGGAGTGGAGCAGGAATGACCCAAATATCAGAGGACATAACAAAGATCAAGACAGATGTTTCATGGATTAAGAGTGCTTTGGCAACGCACATGTCCCGGCATTTTCAGGTGCGGTTAGCTATGATCGCTTCTTTAATCGCAGCCGGTACAGCCATACTAATTGCATTATTTTGATTCTCTGCCAGCGGCAGATAACTTACAGAGGCGTTGGATATTGAGCCAGTGTGACGAATCAATGTTCGGGGGCCGGTGTCGTGCCGACCCCCTTTTTATTATAATGGTGTATGTGGCTTATCCTGTCATCGCAGGGGTTCCTCCTAAAGCTTCGACCTTGTTTATGAGTTCGTCAGCTTTCCTTATTAAATTTCTGTAAAGCATCGAGTAATTCTGTATCAGTCATTTTTCTTCCTTAATAATTTAAGATCATGTTCAAGCAAATCGATTAAACTGTCAATAGCCAATTCAATTTTTGCTCTCACTAAATTTTGCAGACGTTTGTCATCCTTATTCATAGCAACCTCTTGTTCGTCTATATGAAACCACGAATGGCAGTAGATGTCACCAGTAAAAGGACTCCCGGGGAAATCCTTATTATAAAATATTTCTGACATGGTCTTCAATACTGCAGAATTACTTTCATTTGATATTCGCCTTATTGCCCTCTTTACTCTTTCCAGCCTATCATCTTTTTTATTCATTTTCTTTTCCTTTCTAATCTATATCAAACAACATCTTAGTATCCAAACAAGCGTAACACATTTCCTTACGACAACATACACTTCCTTTAGATACTCTAACTTCCCGGCCACATTCTTTGCATGTAACCTTTATAGTCTTAGTCTTTTTCCGGCTGATCTTCTTGCTCATTAGTTATCTCCAAAGTATCTCCAGAATATTTCACAGAATGATTATCAACCGTAAACTCAGTCTCTCCAGCATTTAATTTATCCCTGATGTCATTTGCTGTTCCTTCCCATTCAATCCATTCTATGATCTCAGGTTTTCCTGTACAATCATGTGGTCCACGGGAGAGATAATTCTCTCCTGCATAAATGTGAGTTACATAAAACCTAATATCATCTTTCGGGGCAGAAAAGGTCCTACCCCCTTCAATAGGTTCCATTTGATCAAGAGTCATACGTGCCAATTTGGTAGCCATTTCCACGCTTACTCCGGTAACTTGCTTTTGTTTTCCATTAACAAAGTCCATCTATATCTCCTCTGCAATTAGCCGGAACTCTCTTACTTCTCTATCATGTTGAAGAGGCCAGTTTTCCTCATGGTTAAGAACTACCACACCACTCGATTGAAAATGAAGATACCAATTAGCTCTTATTTTGATTCTTGTTCCCTTCTTTCCCGCAGTTCCTTCCCCTACGATTAAGTCGTCAAATTTAATCTCTCTTAAATGCACAGCTGTCAATAATTTTACTTCACCTGTCATTAGAATCCCTTTAATTAAATCTTGAACGGTGATATTTTTCTTTAGGGCCACAAGGCATTGCTTCGCTATACGGATGTCCGTCGATAACAACACCGGCTGCAATAAAAGGTCTCACAAGATGATTCTTTCCGTAAGCAAACTGCCAAGCATCAGAGCAAATCCCACACCCGGTATCCATTCCGAAAAACCTCTCGTGTCTCGTTGTCATAAACTTTACACCTGCCCTTGAATGACAGTGTCCCATCACTACCGATTTCATTTTCTTTGTTACTGCATTCCATGCCGGATGTACCCCACCTGCTCCTTCTCCGTGAAAATAAACAACATCGTCAATCAGAAATTCATAATCCCAATCCCAATTAGGGGTCTTCCATACTTCACTGAAGTCTTTTATATACAGTTTCGGTATTTTAACAGACTCAGCTAATCTAAGAATACGCAAGTCGTGATTTCCGAGACATATCAGTGCTTCGTCAAAAATATCACACCATTTTTTTATTGATTGTCTGGCTAATTCATACTCATCTTTCGGGCCGGGACAATGGGGATTAGCAGAATAAAAACTTACTGCATGGTGATCAACAATATCACCGATAAACACAACTCGATCACATTTCCATTGCTCATATAAGTCCATACAGAACTGTAGATACCCCGGATGTTCGGCTGGACAATGTAAATCTCCGATTGTTAATACTCGACTCATGTTATTCCTTTCTAATAAGCTCCGTAGGGACCAGTTCCGTATTCATGTCTTTCGGTAAGAAATTCGACGGCCTCAGATACTGTCTTGAAAGTACCGACCGGCATACATTCATTAATGGCAAAGTCGTGCTCAGTTAATCTTCCACCTTGTAACTCATCCCCTTCCGGAACACATATAATCAAGATATCGTGTTCTGCTATGATATCACAATCAACCTCAAGTATCTGCTTTTCTGTTATATATTTTTTATCGTATGCTTTTTGAACAAAATCTTCATGCTCTGCCGGTACATATATTTCAGCCCACGGACACCTTGCTCTGATTATGTTTGCTATACTAATAGCAGTCTCACAATTAGCCTTTAATACTTCCGGAGGGCAGTCGTTACCGAGCTTGCCTCGAATACTGTGGCTGAGATATACCTTCATTGTCTTTGACCCCTTTCTTGAAGTCTCTTGATAAGCTGTTCTGCATCCTGTATTGTATTACTTCCACATTCGGGACATCTTTTATATCTGGCTAAAATAATCTTCTCACATGTCATACACCACTTTGCCTTCATATTACTCTCCTTCCCTATGTTTATCACAATGAAATGTATTTGGTGCGACATTAGAAAACCCTCTTTCACAACAACCGTACTCAGAACAATACCATTGTCCATCATCAAATGCCATTGATTTCATTGTATCTACCGGTTTTTCTTCTTCCTTTGGCATAAGGTATTTATGTTTGGGACAGAAATATCCCGTCTGACCAAAATTTGCTTTTCCTCCATTGAAACATGTGGTTGCTAAACAATACCACTCAATGTCATTTAGCTTAGAATTACTGACTTTGGGATACTTAGGCATATCATCCAATTCAGCCGGGAGCAATTCCTTTTCTATGCGTAACTTCGTAGCAAGATAAACAAGAGCGTTCCATACTAAAGCTCTTGCATGAGGTTCATCTGTCAGGCCCATTTTCTCTTGTTGTAAATGACGTTCCAGAGAATTGAGTATCTCACTAAGTGGTATTCCTTTTTCCCAATTTCTCGCACCGTAGATTGGAACTCCGCCCTCAAAATGTTTAGCGACTTCAAGAATAGCATCCCCCGGTACAAGTACAGGTGTCCCTTTTCCTGATGCAGCTTGTTTATTCGCCCCGGTAGAGAACTTTCTTTTCTCCCCTGATTCTATTTTGATTTTATCTGTCATTGTTTTACCCCAAGAAAAAATTTAGCTTTCAAAATCTATACGTTTTTATTTTGGATTTGTTCAAAATAAATTTAATACATCCCCGGAATGTCGTGGTCAACTTCTCTTTCATGCTTATCCACAGCTTCTTCGGCTTTCTCTTCCGACCGTTCCGCAATCAGGTCTATGATTAGATCGACGAATCGGTTAACTATTTCTTCTTCGCTGTCTTCCTTCGGACGTAGCATAAGTTCTTTCAGTGCTTCTTCGGTAGTTAGTGTTTTATCATTCTCGTCCATTACTTAGCCTTTCGTATTCTGCTTGTAACTCTTCTAATTTCCTTCTGAAGGCCCCTCAGTTGCCTCAGGATCGACGATCTTTGCTTTTCCATACCAAAGTACCACCCCCAGAATTTTGTCGCCTTAGAAACCGTTAAGTGCCTTCAAATTTTCATACTCAATTTGCAGCACTTCTAAGATTTCTTGAAGATCACTGACCCGGTAAGATCGAAGTCTTGGCATCTTTTCAATATAAGCCATCCGATCTGGGAACGTTTCCTTAAACCACTTTCCGGATTCAATGGGGTTTTTATGCCACCAATTAATATGGTGATGGTAACAAAGTAATTTCAGATTCAGTAGGTCGTATTTTATTGCACCGTGGGTACTTTTTGGAAGCACATGGGAGGTGTGTGCATTAGCTCCTTTTACTGGTTTATAACAACGCTGACATTGACCGCGATCTCGCAGGTAGATTACTTTCCTTGCCATCGCCCAACATTTGTCATGTAATTTCTGGAGAGGGGTCTTGACTTTACGTTTCTTAATCATCTAAAAACTCCTTCAACGCTTCGGTACTAATAACGGCAGTGATACATAAATATTTTCCTACCACCACCCCGACTAAATTATCATCATTATCAAATACAGGGGAACCGGAACATCCTTTTACTACATCAATATCAGAGAGGAAAACTTTGTTCCACACTATGATATTTGGATCGGTGCTTGGAACGTCTGTGATATACGAAGAGACGATACCGGTACTAACCCACATCATATTAAACCCACCGGGGAACCCGACAGTATATATTTTCTTCCCAATAAAATGCCCGGAATCACTGAGTCTTAATTTCTTGCTTGCTCTGTCTCTTTTTGTCTCTGCCGAAGCAAGATCATAAAGTTTAGACAGGTTAAATTTTTTCTTCGGGATTGTTTCAAAAATTCCATTTTTGTATTGTATGATTAGTTGTTTCTCTGCCATACTTACCACATGTTTGGCAGTTACGATTTTCCCTTTTTCCAAAATAAAGCCGGTTGCGTATCGTCCGCTCATCGGAGAATCAATGTAAATTCTTACTATGTTGTTTGTAGGTGCGGTCGTAGGGTCGGCTTTGCCTACGGCCACAAACAGCAGGATGAGCAAGGTAAATCCAATGATCAATGCTATTATTTCTTTTTTCATTCTGATCTCCTTCTTGCATTAAGTACCCATATCTCTTGGTAAAAATCAGAGGGGCGGTATTTATAAGAATATTCCAACGTATCACAGTGGAATTCAGGATCAACTAAGCGGGCAGGACAATTACAACAATCATCCTCATATTTTCCGTCGTAACCACAAAAGAAACAATCGTTGTCAATAGGGGTGGTAAATCTATTTTTTTCCAACCACTGTTTTTTCAAGAAATCAACTATGTCCTCTTTTTCCTCATTCGACTTTTCTAAAAACCCCTCCGGTAAATTCTCTGAAAGCCATTTCCACATTCTTAAACAATTTATCCAACACCGGTCTAATACTTTCATCTTAATCTCCTTTGATTTTTGTTATGAGAGTTCGGATATCTTTGGGAGTATAGATTAGAAACAGTTCATCTGCTTCAAAACCCCCGTCTCTTTCTTGTATCTTCAAATTTAATTCAACGTCAATCCCTGCCATCATCTCTTCCTCATTCCCCGCACAGTCCCAACAATCTCCTATTTCCCCCAAAATATTCTGAAAAAACCAATCTCCTGACCCTCCCTCAAAAAAGAATGATTTTCCTTTAATCTCTAAACCGGAAACAATACATGGTTCATATCTGGAATATAATGTGCCGGGCGGCAACAAGAGAAATTTTTCTCTGTTTACAATTATCACTTTAGTCTCCCATAATTTCGTGAATTGTCATGCCTTTTTGTTTGCATTTTCTCAGGTCTTTCTCCGGTGTCAATACTACTCTTGTCTCAAATTCATTTAGTAGTTCTGCTGTCTCTTCAGCACCGGCAAGCCCAACGCCATCTTCATTACTATCTGCGAAAAGAATCACCTTTGTTATTTTTGGATGTGTCATGGCATACGCCAGCACTTCTTCATTGCCGACATAAGCATTTACTTTTCCAATTGCGTTGTATCCATACTCCAATGCCGTAACAGTATCTGTCCACCCTTCACATACTGCCAGAGTATCAGAAGGGTCTTGGAAGAAGGCAGACGGTACAAATACTCCCATCCCCGAATACTTCATATATCTTTTAATGTTTCTCTTTCGTCTCTGTATTCCAACAATTTTCCTTGTGGTTCCATACACCGGGATTGTCACCCAACCTTCGTGCCAACCTATGTAAAACCGGAGAGCGGAGATCGGATTAAGATTTATGGTACGGCAAAAATTACCAAACGCTTCACGATTTTCTATGAGTTGTTTGGCAAATTTCACCGACCACTTATTCCAGCTGACTTCTTTCTTTGGGGGAATTATATACTTTATTGGCTTAAAATTCCCAAGAATATGAAGCCAGCCGCCGTGGAAAGCACCTTTACCAACCTTTTTTGTTGAGCCTTCTGACTTCCTTGAACAGATTGCAGCCGTACCGTCGTTGGCAACTAAGCATCCGTCCGGTTTATTACACACAGGACATAATATATTCAAGTCAGCCGTTCTAATCATTTAACCGTTCCCACTTCTGCTAAAAAGGAGGCCGGACCCTCAAAATCACGATACTCTAAATCCTGCCTGTAACTGATGTCTTTTCTCTTCGCAAGTTTTTTGGCTGCTCTACGAGCCGATCTTTTATGGACATATCTGTGTTGGCCCAAGTCATTATATGTACCATCATAGTTGATTACATTTACGAAAAAAGCATCTTCGTCATTCATGTGTCTCACTGTAACGTACGCATTCATAATTATTCTCCAACGATTGTAAACAATCTCTGTACATCCTGTACTAATTTATAAGGAACCTCCGAGGCTCTCAATACGTTTGTTTAATTTTTCAATCCATTCTTTTGCACTATGCCACGCACCACAAGCACATGGCCCATCAATCATATCACAAGAGTCAGTGCAAGCATTATAGAATTTTCCTTGCATAGAAGAGGGCATACTAAATTCTGCCTTACCTCTTAAATGTTTTATTGTTTCCTCAGCAGCGGCAAGTTTATTGGCAAGGTCTTTTATCAGTACTTTATCCCCTGCCTTCTCTCTTTTGAGTTCTGTTATTTTTACTTTCAGACCGCACATCTCTTTTCTGTGATTGAACCAGTTCATTCTCCGAACTCCTTATATTTACTGGATTTTTCATGGAAAGTCATACAATATTTATCCCACCGGTATTCCAACTTACCAACCGGTCCATTACGATTCTTTGCTACATAAACAAAAGCCTGTCCGTCGTCGTTAGCATCCGGGTCTTCGTCGGTTATCCGGTAATAAGACGGTCGGTGCAGTAGCAACACTTGGTCCGAATCCTGCTCTATACTACCACTGCCACGCAGATCAGACATCCTCGGTGTTTTATTCTCTCTTTGTTCGTTGGCTCTGTTAAGTTGACTTGCCACCACCAAACGTGCCCCGTGCTCCCTTGCTATTGCCTTAAGTTCTCTACTGATCAAGGCGACTTCCGTTTCTCCCGACATGTACGAGTTCTCCAGAGACAAAAGCTGCAAGTAGTCAATAAAAACACATGGAGAGGTATATTCTCCACCCATCTCTATAAGACTTTGTATTTCCTTTGCGATCACTTGCGGGGAGACACGGGATTCGTCTGATATATAAATTTCTTTCTTGCTAATCAACTCTAAGGCTTCCTTTGCTTTGGTCTTTTCAGCCACGGTTGTTTTTTTGGCTTTGATCTTTCTCATACTCACACCCGATACATGGGATATAAGTCTTTCCCCTATTGCTTGCCGACTCATTTCCGCAGAGATAATTAGAGCCGGAGCATCGACTTGCCAAGCAAGTTGTAATAGGAAAGAAGTCTTACCCATTGAAGGTCTCCCCCCAATGATCAGCATCTCGGAAGCCTGGAGTCCTAACGTCATATAATCTAAATCCTTAAATCCCGTGCTTACTCCCTGCGAGGGACTGATCATTTTCTTGGCTATGCTATTAATTTTATCTCCCAGCTTTTGCATGGTATTCCTTGTGGCATTTAATACACATCCAAATTACTTCAAGAGGCTTATTATAATCTTCGTGGTGGGCCTCAACAAAAATCTCAGTATCACAAGACTCACATATATCAGGACGTTCCAATTTCCCGTCTCTCAAAGCATTTGATACGGCATTGTGTGCCTTTGCTTTTTGAGGATGACTATCCCAATACTTTTTATTAGCGGTCTTTCTTGATGATCTGCCTTTCTCACTTGAAACATATCTTTTCTTTTGCTTTTTGTGGGTCAAATCATACTTTTTACAAGCCCGGCGATGGCCCTCCTTGGCCTTTTCTGTCAATGCCTTAGTCATCATTCAAGACCTATCATATCAGAATGGACATTCTTCGTTATCCGGCTCTTCATCCTTCTTGCTTTTCTTGGTTGTTTTCTTACCGTCCCCACCACCGGGAAGAAACTCGAAGCCGTAGACGGAAATTTTGATTTCCTTGAAGCCGGATTCTTTGTTTTTTGTGGTGTAGAGTTTTCCTTCAACAAGAATTGGTTTCCCTTTTTCAAAATACTTTGCGATGTTTTCACCGGTCTTACCACCGGCAATGCAATCATAGAAGTGAGTTTTCTTCTTGTCCCCATACCCATCTGAAACGGCCACACAAAATACAGTAAAGCTGTTGTTTTGGTAGCTTTTTACTTGCGGGTCTTCCGTAAGATTTCCTAAAAGAAACAGTTTATTCATTATCGTCCCTTTCAACTACAGTAATATTAACATCAACAAATCTCTTCACTTCTATTGGCACGTCTCCAAAACTGAATGTTACTGTCGGGTCATCAGCTTTTGATACCCCTTGCCATGTTACCAAGTAAAGACCATGTTCCCCCTTTCCGACTGTTCCGATAAAAGCAGACGTCTCATCGCTAAAATTATCGCCGCATAAATCGGATAAACGAAAAACTCTATGCTGTTTTTTTGTATCTGTCATAATGAAATTCATTCTTTCTCTCCTACATTAACAGTGAGATTAACCGGCTCAACCATTTCGTCTGCTTTGACAAGACCGGCAATGTTATATCGTAGATTAAAAACAAGAATATTGTCGGGGGTAATAAAAATACTTCCGCTTTTTTTTCTGATATACAAATGAGATGAATTGTCATCCATCGGTACAAAATAAGTATAAGATTCATCATCACCAAAAGCCCTGAAACCTTCTTTTGCTTCTTCTGAATCTGCACGTACTAAGTTCCTCGGTTTCTCAGTTGTAACTAAGTTCATTCTACTGTCTCCACATTAACAATAAGTTCAATCGGTTCAACCATTTGGTCTACCGGTACGACCCCGATACAATCCGATTTTATGTTTAATACCGGTACGTAGTCATCTTCGGTCCCTTTTTTGGAAGGGTCAGTGAAAGTAAAATCAAAATGGGGATTTCGTTTTAACGGAAGGAAGTACATTGTCTCCCCGTCTCTCGGGTCCACGTAAGAAAACCCTTTGGATGCTTCCGGTGAGTCCGCTCTCACTGGGTTTGTGATTAGTAATGGGTCGTTGATTCTCATTTTCTTGTCTCCAATTTAGAAATATTGATTTATCTCAAACTTTTAGCTTAGGCGGCGGCACTGCTATTCCCTCGAAAGCCGCGTATCTGATACATGAATCTACAAATTTTGCAAGCCATACCCGGTCGAATCCTGTTTTTGTTAATATCAAACCGTCTGGCAATGTAATCCCATTTTCCTGCATGAATTTTTTCTTCATCCATTTGTCCACGTCGTCAATCGTCCAACCAAAATGATGAGCAAATTCAAGATACACACTTGCGTATAGATAGGCCCATTGACGAAGGGAAGGGTCTTTTTTAGGACTCCTGATTTCAATCTCAACATCCTGATCTTTTTGTTGGGAGATGTATTCCGTCATCATACCCCGGTGATCAAGCTTCAAGATTCCTTTTACGATTTTGCCGTAGAGGGTTAACTTTTTCACCCCTTGTCCTCTATTAACTTTTGTTTTTTACCCAAAGGAAGACCAAGTTCAGAATTTACATAGGGCAATACCTTAAACGTCATATCCCCGTTGAATTCTATGAGAATACCAGAATCCTTGAGTTCTCCTTTGTCATCCACAACACAAACAGCAACAGGCCCTTTTGTAAACGGTCTAAGCAGTCTCAATGTTATTTCTTTTTCTTCGGTTGGGGTTGCTTCGTCATACAATTTAACTTTCATCTTTAGTTTCCTTTTAATTTCTTTAATTCTCTACATCTTCGGTTAATTGCTGGTTTGTATCCAAAGGGAGACCAATGGAGGCGTCGATTCTCTTACATCTAACTAATTTCATATCATCAGTAATTGCCACAAGACTTGAACTATTTATTTTTTCCCCGTTTTCGTCAACAAGGGCAACGATTACCCGACCGACCGCCCTAAAAAGTTTTAGTTGGAATACGTTTTCCTTCGGCGTTTCTCCATAAATACTAACTCTCATCTTTCGTCTCCTTTTCGTCTTTTGCCCATTCAGTTTTGTTTACTTTTTTACATATCTCTCTTACATCACAATATCCGGAACACCTTCTACAGCCGCCCGGCCGGAACTCGATAGACAGTTCCTTTGCATTCTTTTTGCTGTTCATTATCTCAGTAGCTATTTCCTTTGTCGGGATAGGAACACGCTCTCCCTCAACTATAGTAGTAGCGGCAATAGCTTTGGCAGCCCCCTTCTTTTTTACTGCATAACAATCCGGAGTTTTCCACCGTTCCTCATCAGTACAGAATCGAGTTTCTTTAGCCAAGTGATCAGCCACACATTTTTCAATAAATTCATGTGTTTTCTTGATCGACCAGACCGGAAGTTCAATGTCCCCATACGGTGAGATAGGGTGATCATGTCCTGCTTTTCCACTACTCCAGTCTCGGTAGAGGGGGTAGATGCGAAGATTTTCAGCTTTGTACCCATGAATCCGGTAAAGCATGTATCTATATATGTTACCTTGATATACCCAATCATCTTTGATATCCCGGCCGTAGATAGCAGCACTGGAAGTTTTGATGTCGGCAAGAATGGATTCGATATAATCAAGCCAGTCAAGTCGTCCGGTGATCTCAATACCAAACCACTCTTTTGGCATAGCAAGCCGTATTTCCGTTTGGATACCTATCCGGCCTTTTGCAGCCTGTTCAATTATCGCATGTATAGAACTACCGAGAATACGGTAATAATAGTCAATCACATCATTCTCAATTTCGTCGTAGTGATCAAGCATCAGCCGACGTTGCATCGGGGGAGCGAACAGTTGGGTAACATACAGGCGATCGGGATTTGGAGGCCACGAACTATTCTCTGTTGCCCACAAAAATGGCTTCGGGGCTTCTGTAATGTTGGTAACTTTCATCTTATGGTCTCCTGCATAAAGTCGGTAGCCGTAAGATGACCACATTTGTAAGCAACCTTTACGCTCGCACAAACAGCACCAATAATCATAATGGGAAAGAACATGACTACCAGCACTTGAAAGAAGAAATTTTTCTTTTTCATTCTACAGTCTCCTTCATTAAACCCAGAAAAAATTTTAGCCTTCAAAAAACCATACGTTTAGAAAAATATTTTGTTCGCAAAATTATAATTTTATTTTTCTTTTCTCTTTCTTCCCTGTAGTTCAGTGCGGTGTTTTTTACACAGCCAAATAGTATCTAATGGTTTGTCGTCATTTTCATGGTATGCCTCAATATTTTTCTCTGATCCACATTTTTCGCAGGGCTGGGGGAGTAACCAGTCCTCGTCGATCGTATCCCTCATACCGACCTCTCTTTCGTGGCTTTGATTATCTCCATACCGAGTTCAAACAACAAATGAGTAAACACTTTTGTATCAAATGCTTCTTCTTTTGTGTGATAGCTGCGTTCACATATTGTTTGGTTTAAGTCTTCTTGTTTTGTTTCAACAATATCAGAAGCATCACTACCAGCATAAGGCACAAAGTTTGTAACATTCAGCATGAGAAATTTGTGACGGTTGTTTAGTAGCCATTTGTACGTTTCTACATAGGTGTGAAGTGTTTCTCCCGGTAGACCGATGATAATATTTGGGATTATATTTACGCCCATGCTTTTGAGAATATTTATAGCTGTGTCAATAGTGCCGGTATTTTGTGGTTTATTGTATTTCTTGAGAATATCATCATTGTAAGATTCGATACCAAGTTCTACATTTACAATGCCCAAATCCTTCAGGTTTATCCCTTGGCTGTAGAATTTTAGAATTTGGTAGCATGTAGTTTGTATTGTAAATCCCCGGAATTTTGGATTCCATGCTGCAATTGAATAGTAAATATATTTTAAGTGATAGTAGTTCTTACATTGTCCAAATGTTTTGTCATTGATGTATATTAATTCAAAGTCTAAATCTTTCATAGATTCTATTTGTAGATGTATGCTTCTCCAGTCAATTTCAATGATTTCATCCGGAATAGTACAGAACCGGCAACGATTGATACATCCGTTAGATAAGGTGAGTCGAGGAATACATTTCATCCTTTTGAATAAGGAGTAATCAGTTCCGTATCGGTAAGTTATCTGGAAAGCATCACAAAACTCTTGCATGGTATCACACCACAATACATTTGTACAGTCTTTGAAAAAAGAGTAGAAATTTCCTTTTCCTATGTAACCACCAAAGTAAAAGAACTTTTCCGGGTTATTTCTTGCAACCATTCGGAAGTATTCTTTATTGCAGTCCATAATCGAGCCGAGAAAAATGTCGGCTTTTGGTATTATTGTTGTAAAGTTTTCGTTAATATGCCATAATTGTTTTTCATACAGCCGGTCGTCCAGACAGTAACTCAATTCAGCAATCCAAGTCGGTATTTCCCAATAATGTTTCGGCTTAAAATAGCCTTCTCCGTCCAAGTGATTCCAAATTGCTTTGAAATAGACGTCAGCCGGATTGTTTATATCCGCCGGGTTAAGAAGAGTATCGCTCATTTGCAAGAAACAAAATCTTTGTTTATTCATAATAATCCTTTCGGTTAAATAGGGTGATTGGAGGGAGTTGCACCCTCACCAACAGAATCACAATCTACCATGCTACTATTACACCACAATCACAAGACGGCGGGGGGAGTCGAACCCACAACACCGTCTACCACTTCTTTCATAGATCAACCCTCAAAATATCTTTATATTTGCTTGATTGGTAATAATTTCGTATCAGTGGCCGGTTAGAAGAAGCAGCCGGTTGCTTGTCGTCATGGACGGTGAATCCGCTTCCCATGCCTTGCTCTCTTGTTGGTTTCCATGCCAACCGATCAGTTGAACTTGTTAGTTGTTCCATTATCTCTCCTTTTTCACAACAATACTGTAGTTTTTACGTTCGTCAGGTTTGAAGAATAGCCGGTCAAACTGATCACGGCAAATAATACCAATATATTGTGAGTCTTTACGCACCTCGTATAAAATATCGCCGGGGGTAAGTCCAAATGTATAAGGCCCTTTTTCTTCAATAGTTATTCGCACTTTTCCATTACAAGGTAGTTCAAAGTGATCTCTCACAAAGTATGTTAGTTTTCCTTTGAGGATACCACGGTAGTAAATCTTACCCCAACATACTCCTAATGTTCGTGTTTTCTTCATTATTTCAATTCTTTCACGGTAATATCGTAGCTTTTGTATTCATCGGGTTTGAAAAACAACCGCTCAAATTCTTCACCACAAACAATACTAATGTAAGAGGAATCTTTGTGTATTTCAATCATGGAGGACATATGACGGGGGGTGAATGTATATGGCCCTTCTTCTTTAATAGTTATTCGTACTTTCCCATTATAGGGTAGTTTGAAGTGGTTTCTTGTACCCGTTGTTACGTATCCCCGGTTGACATCACGGTAATGAGCACAATTATAAATCATCTCTATTGTTCTTGTTTTCTTCATCCAATTTCCCTTTCAAGATATTCATCCAAGGCTATTAACAAATCATCATTATGGAAGTAGTAAGTATGGTCCCCCACCGCATTTCCAAGTATCTGACAAAATCTTAGGGAAGGTAATTGGCGGTGTATTTCTTCCATCTTCTTTATAATTGCTTCAAAATCATCAATCATTATAAGTCTCTATAAATTAAGATACATCTTTATAGGATACCGGTGTTCTACCGGCTCTTGTTACAGCTTTGCACCATATCATAGCCTGATATTCAGCCGGTAACATACCACGGTGTTTTGCTAATAGTTGTATTGCTCTTTCCAGTCGATAATATTCTTTTCGTCTAATTCTTTTTTGCTGTAACCCAAAGTATTTTAGTACCCATGTATCAAGAGTAACACGATTCATGTCGCCTTTTAAGTTAGCAGCAAAGGCCGGTACTTTATAGCCGTGTAATGGTTCTCTATACAATGCTCTCAA
>SDBT01009853.1_pt1 | contig 15466 bp, 13 predicted proteins | sample 2277101 | NCBI WGS metagenome assembly SDBT01 (sample SAMN10404973, study PRJNA504765) | marine sediment metagenome | isolation source: marine sediment core GS10_PC15, 103 cmbsf | place: Arctic Ocean: Southern Knipovich Ridge | collected 2010 | reverse complement strand
CCGAAGCAAAGCGTATGCTGGAAGCAGTTGAAAACGCAGGTATCTTTCACGGCTACCTGGAAGACCTGGTCTACGATTCAAAAATCCTTAAATCCGTTGATTCTGTTAAAAGTGGTGCACTTGGTGATATTCTCTGGGTGCGCTCTCGTGAAACTCATTCCGGACCACATGCAGCCTGGTTCTGGGACAATGAAAAAGCCGGCGGTGGCGCTATCATCGATCTTGGGTGCCATTGTATTGAGATCGGCAGGGCGTTCATAGGCAAAGATGTGAGGCCCGTGGAAGTGATGTGTTGGGCGGATACCCTGGTTCATCCCACAACTGCGGAGGACCACAGCATCGGGCTCGTGCGCTTTGAGAATGGGGCAATTGGACAGTTTGAAGTCAGCTGGGGATTCCGTGGCGGCATGGACCTGAGGGATGAAGTATCCGGAACGGAAGGTACCATCTGGTTGAACCACTTCCTGCGTACCGGCTTCGAAATGTATACGTCCGGGGAGAGGGGCGCTTATGTTGCCGAGAAAGCTGAAAGTGAAAGCGGCTGGCTGTTCCCTGTTGGCGACGAACTTGAGGAACTGGGCTACCCTCCCATGTTTACCGACATGTTCAATGCCATGGATGAAGGGAGGAAGCCGACGGAAGATTTTTATGACGGCTATGTGGTGAATGTCATTATTGACGCCTGTTATAAGTCAGCAAAGACCAAGCGGTGGGAGCCGGTGGACCTGGAGATATGGCGCGGTGCCGAAACCACGCCGAAAATCAGCCCGCCGCCATCGGAATATGAAGGCAAACTGCTCGTGAAGCGCGAACGACTTCCCGATGGGAAGGTTCGCCTGATCCTCCAGGACAAGGATACCGGTGAGGTAGAGCAGAAATTCATCGAGGGCTGACAAAGAATCTCTGGAGATAAATAAGTCTGACACCGGTTGCATTTCTCAGGGCCGGCTAGGTTTATCTCCAGGCTACCTAAAAACTGAGCAGGAGAGAGTATCTTCAACATGGACAGTAACCTGCCCACCTGAGCGCAGAATCTTCTGGACCGTCATTCAGAAGCAGAACGCCCGACTGCTGCCTCCGCTGTATTACTTTGTTATCCGGTTGGTTGTTTTGAAAACCTTGCTGTCCTTGGATCTAATTCATTTCCCATTTTTTCAACTAAGGTTTTATATAGTTCTGGCCTTCGCCCACGAATCCAACGACGTCCTGTACACATTTCAAGCAGACTTAAATCTATATTTGTTATTACGATAGCATCTTCAGCTTTCCATGTTTCATTTAGTATTCTACCATAACAATCAATAATCATTGCATTCCCTGTTCTAACTTCATCGTCATCTATGCCCACACCATTGCTGAATATAATAAACAGACCATTGTCGTGAGCCCGCGCAGGTAACCATCGCAGAAGCCATTCTCTTCCTTTCGGACCACGAAATTCGGCTTCGATTCGGGCCGGTTCTTCCCTTTTCCTTTTCCATAGCTCGGGATCTATTGGTCCCATTGCATAAGGGCTTCGCGATTTACATCCTCCGGTTTGATGTGGAGCTAAAAGAATATCTGCTCCCTTTAAAGCTGTAATACGAACATTCTCTATGAGATTATTATCCCAACATATTAAAACCCCGACTTTAAATCCCAATGGTGTTTCGAAAACAGTATAGCTATCGCCACTGTCCATATGTTTACTTATAAAACAGTGAAGTTTTCGGTGGCTCACTATACGGCCATCGGGCATTACAACTATATACGTATTATATAGCTTTCCATCACTTGATTTCTCAATAAGTCCTGCACCAATCACCATTCCCAATTCTTTTGATAATTTTTTAAGGACTAGTATTGAAGGACCGTCTTCGACATTTTCTGCGAGTTCATGGATTTGGCTTCTGCTTAACTTTCTCACATGCCAATATCCCGTGATACACATTTCAGGAAAGGATATTAGCTTGACATCTTCACCTGCTGCTATTTCACAGAAATGATGGATTCTGCTCAGATTAAATTGCTTATCCCCTGGAGCATGATTGAATTGAACTGAAGCTACTCGGACTTTTTTCATTATTTTTTTCCGTCTAACTATTATGCCGCATCAATACGGTGTATCAGACTCCACTCACGTCGAGTATTTTGTGGCTATGCTGTCTACCATACATCATCATAACAATTTGAGCTCGTGGAGTTAGAAGGTAAAAGAGGCATTTGGCCTCTCCCTTCTTTAGTGCCAAAATGCCAGATCAATGACGATCCACTGGTTGCGGCGCCAGGACAAAGGATTAAACACGGTTACCTGAGCAAATCCTTCACCTTTCATGTGTGCTGCAAAATATTCTAACGAAGCATCTTGCACCTTGCGGGAGAGATCGAGCGAGGCTGGCAGGAATTTCCTGGCTTCAGGTAAAAGACCTACTATTTCTACATCATGATGCTGGCCTACTAATAAGTTCTGCCAGGATCGCTGTAATTCTTTTTCTCGATTAGCTCCACCCGCCACGAGTTCGAGGGCAGCTAAACGCTCTGCTACTAGAACCTGTACCGCGGCCCGGCAGCCCAGCCTGTCCACTTTGGATCTAAAGTAAATTTGCTTTGAAGAAAGCCAATTGCTCCAGATATAACCGCGGTGTCATATCCAAACAGCAACCCTCCCAATGCAGCTCCAAGACATACTGAAGCCAAATACATTATACTGCCGATATCACGGGCTGCTTTCAGCTCGTTGGAATCGACCATTATTTTACCTTTCTACCCAATGCCTCAAACATCGCCAGCACATTTTCTATGGGTGTAGCACACTGAATGTTATGAATCGTGCTAAATACGAAACCATTTTTCTGATTAAAGATATTAACACGTTCGGCCACCTGCTCTCTGACTTCATCAGGTTTGCCAAAGGGAAAAGTTTTCTGAGTGTCAACACCACCACCCCAGAAGACTATCCTGCCGCCGTATTTACCAACCAGTAATTGTGGGTCCATACCCTTCGCAGAACACTGGACTGGATTCAGGATGTCAAATCCAGCCTCGATGAAGCCTTCAATCAATGGCTCACAGCCACCACAGCAGTGTTTCATTGATCTCCACGTGGTGTTGGCGTGTATCCAGTCATTCAGCATTTTACTGTAGGGCAGATAAAGTTCCCTATATGTATCCAGGGAGCAGAATAGAGAATCCTGTGTTGCCAGGTCAGCACCGTCGAGCCAGACGAGGTGAACTTTGTCACCAACGGCCTGGTGGATCAATTCCAGATTTTCGATGGCGATTTCCACCTGCCTGGCAAATACCTCCTTGATATAATCCTGTCTTACCGCAGTGCTGATGTACCACTCCTCTATATCACGAATACCTTTAGTCTCTTTCATAAATGGTGCCGGGACAAGGGCAATGTCTCCCAAGGCTGTGCCGGGGAAACCTGCTGCTATCGCTAGATCGGTATTTCTATAAAGATCATTAGCCCGATCTTCCCAGGTCTTTAAGTCTTCCTCGCTGACAGCACCGAACTCCTCAAGGTTGTCGGCCGGGTCCAGTTTGTCATCATCAATCGGTTCCTGGCGAACAATCGCGTCAAAATAGAAACCGCCCTCAGGCATCTTTGCTGAGGCTGGTACCGTTTTATCTCCTTCAGGATATTGCATGATATCACCACTTGGATCTGGTTCTGTATTGAATAAACCGGGGACCAGTACATCCGTACCATCAAAAGTCCTCCATGGTTTCCAGTTTTTATTGGCAAATCCGAAAAAATTCTTTGGACCAGGCAGACTGACGACATCAATATCAAGTGTCGCTCTTAAATCAGCAGCAACCTCGCCAAGCATTTGATAAGGATCAACAACCTTCACTCGGTCGCCGGATTGGTCCATACCAAGGGCTTGCCGCAGCTTTGCAATAATGCTCACATGGGCACCTGTGCCCGATGTTCCTCCAAGATCAACAGGGATGCGATCGACTTCCTGGAAATTCAGAGCCTTTATAACCCGCTCTCTTGGAGTGAGTGTTGATTTTGATTCGGAATTTTCGATTTGATTAATCATTTATCTTACCTTGTATGATTCATAAACTCATAACTACTATTTTTACAGTAATATATACTAAATATGATGATAAGAGGACGCTGAGCGGTTCATCCACCACCACATCCACGGCTTTGACGAGTCGGGCGGATTGTTAAAACCGGTAGCTAGATCATCATCCCGCTTCAGGCAGCTGACTGAGCAAGAACCCGATCAACACCATCAGCAGCTGATGACGCAAAGACATCGGCATTGATGGAATCAGCATATTCCTGGGTAATGGGTGCGCCTCCGACAACTATAGTGGACTTTACTCCGTTACCTCGCAGCACCTTCACCACATCGCCCATCTTGACCATCGTGGTTGTGAGCAGGGCTGAAAGACCGATCACTGCCGGATTATGTTCTTTAGCAGCCTTGAGAAACTTGTCAGCGGATACATCTACTCCCAGATCAACAACGTTAAACCCGGCTCCCCGGAACATTATGCCGGCCAGGTTCTTACCAATGTCATGTAAATCACCTTGAACGGTACCGATAACCAGGGTACCCCGGGGAGATGCGTCGGATTCGGAAAGCAATGGTTCTATAAGGTCCATGCCCGCTTTCATGGCTCGGGCGGCAATGAGCACTTCAGGAATGAAAATCTCTCCGGCTTTGAAACGCTTGCCTATGACATTCATACCGCTGAGCAGCCCCTGCTCCAACAGTTCACTGGGCTTTTCACCTGAGTCCAAGCCCTGGCTGACCAATTTTATGACCTTTTCGGCATCTCCCTTGATCAGATTATCAGCAATTATCTGATACAGTTCTGATTTGCTAATTCCTATCCCCCCTTTGAGTATGATTCCTTATCACTGTAGATCTTCAGAACAATGTATGTTTGTTGGGCTAAAAACTAATAGAGATCTGTTGCTTTTCCAAGATTCTTTTCACGCCCCATCTGAAGCTTCCTACGTTTAAACAGCGCCTATACCTTACAAATTGGTCACCACTGGTTCCCATTGGTCAAATTTTTATCCGGCCACAGGAGGGTATGGAGTTTATCCGGCGCAGTCCCGACACCCACTCGGGTGTCGGGACGAAGACGGATGCCGAGCCACGTGTAAAAAGCCCAGGAGAAATCCGGGGCGTTCCAGTATCCAGCATCCCGTATCTAGCTCACTTCAGCAGCACCCCCGCATCCTGCCCCGCCTCTGGCGGGATTCAGTACGTTACGCTAAGAAGAGAATACTGTGCAGTTATGCAATAATTTATTGACAATTAGTCCACGCTGGATCCTAAATACAGTGCGTCACGAGGAGGATTTTTAAAAGTGTGCAGTAAATGAGCAATGGATTTTCAGCTCATTGCTCTCCCGTCGGATAATGACACCTGAGGGCAGGAAAATGGGGCAAGCCACCGCCTTCGGCGGGATTCAATTTGACCGATGGTGACCAGTGGTGACCAGTCTGGAGGTACCAACGGAATGTTTCAGATTAGGCGTCAATTAAACCTTGGAAACGCAAAATGTGTCTCTTAGTTTTTAGCCCTATCACAACGCTTTGACGATGAACAATGACCGGATCGTCAGCGGGATGGAAGCTGCTGACAATGCGGCCATATGTCAAGGGAGACTACAATGAAAAAATTAGCAGTATTCGCATTGGTCTTCGATCAATTCCAATGGGCCGAAGGTTTCACAAAACTGAAGCCCGTTAGGAAGTCAGCTGCGGACTTCATTATCGAAAATCTAAAAAAGTATCCCAACGAAGTGATCCTATTCACTGTCGGACCGGTGCCGAACATGAAGGATGTCATTGAAAGAGATCCCGATGTCCTCAAGCTTGCAAAACATGTCTATTCCATGTTCGGTTCGTTCTATATGGGTTACGGCAGCAACCCGGTACCGAGCGCCGAATGGAATGTCCGCGCGGATGTATCGGCATCTAAGGCTTTTACGTCCTCCGATGCGCCGGTTACGTATGCAGGTCTCGATATCACTACTTTTGTCAATCTCGGGGAGGAGATGCGCCAGCAGCTGTGGCTCTACGATTCGCCACTGACGAATGCTCTTGAGAGTCTCTATGCCTTATGACGTAATGAGTCATACGCCCGACCAGATCCCACTTTATATGACGTCGTCGCGGTGGGGATGGTCCTCTGGCCGGAGCTTTTTGAAACTCGCAAGGCCTTCGTCAAAGTAATCGACGCGGGATATACCGTCATCGATGAGAGCAAGGAACCAAACTGCGAAATCGGCATGTCGATTCAAAAGGACGAATTCCTGCGGCGGGTGATGGAACGCTATCTGCAGCAAAATCTGCACAGGCAATAGTGACCAATCCCCATTCTTTGGACCACTTTCAAAGTGAGGATCTCAGAGAGCCGGCATCTACGTCGCCCGGCTACGCTGCGCTACGCCGGGTAGGCCCGGCTGGTGTCGCCTGAGTACACCAAGTCCATCAAGATGCCTAGTCCCGCAGGATGCGGGGGTGCTGCTGCTTAGATGATCCGGATGCTGGATATTGGATATTTGATACTGGATGCTGGTCGAAGATGAGAGCCCCGGGCATCCCATCCAAAATGGCCGAGCAAGCTTGCTTCTGGGCGGCCTGCCCGGGACTCCCCGTGGGTCCGGCCTCCCCGGACTCGCCGTAGACGGCACGTCGAGGCTGGCCGGAACGGCCAGGGCCCAGGGCCAGGGTGACCATTCTGGATGATCCCAAGTACAAGAACCTCAACTTTATTTTACCCCAAAGTGTAAACCATGTCTGCAAACTTGACAGTTCGACAATCGCTGATGCAATTTCAGCCTGCATTTTTATTGTGCGTTACTTATGATTGCGGTAACATCCGATGGGAGACGATATGATTAGAGTAACATCAAATAGTATTCTTGCGCCAGTTTTCTATTTAGGTGCGTGCTTGTGGATCTGCCTGCTCGTACAGTGCTCAGGAATCCATCCGCCACAAACAATCACGCTTCGGGATGGATGGCAAATTCAGTCCGTGGAACAGGCCCCACAAGGCGGGACGGAAATCAGCAATCCTGACTTTGAAGCAGATGACTGGTACGCTGCAATAGTACCAACGACCGTTTTGGATGCCCAGTTAGAAAATGGCCTCTATGAGAACATTTACTACTCTGACAATCTGGAACGGATACCTACGGAGCAATATCAAAAGTCCTGGTGGTTTCGTAAGACCTTCAACATTGACGACCGGCAATCAGACCGGTTTGCCAATCTGAATTTTGATGGCATCAATTACCGGGCTGATGTCTGGCTGAATGGGCAGCAGATCGCTTCGTCGGATTCGATGTTTGGCGCTTTCAGACGCTTTGAACTGAACGTAAGCGGCAAGCTCAAACCGGGTCAGAACTGCCTTGCCGTCGAAGTTTTTCCGCCGCAACCAGGCGATTTCACCATCGGATTTGTCGATTGGAATCCGCGACCGCCGGACGCTAATATGGGATTATTCCGAACCGTGTCGATCCACTTTTCCGATGCCCTACAAATTCAAAACCCATATGTGATAAGCGATATCCATTTTGGCGAACCTGTCACGGCAGATCTGAACATTTCCTTTCTTCTACGCAATCATAATCCAGAGCAGGTAGTCGGAAAGATCAAAGGTCAGATTGGCCAGATTGTATTCGAAAAACAGGTATCACTCAATTCCGGTGCTGTAGAAACGATCACTTTAAATCCCGATGAATTCCCACAATTGAGGATTGAAGATCCAAAACTCTGGTGGCCGCATAATTTTGGCGAACCACACTTGTATGATATTCATCTGGAATGCGTTGTTGATGGGCAAATTTCCGATCAGGTGGATTTCAAATTCGGGATTCGCGAGGTCGAAGATTATGTGAACGATACCGGGCATCGTGGTTTTAAGGTAAACGGTGAGCCAATCCTGATCAAGGGCGGTGGCTGGGTGGAGGATCTGCTGCTGGCGAATACAGCAGAGAACCTCGAGGCTCAGATCAAATATGTCAAGCACATGAACCTTAATGCGATCCGGCTGGAAGGATTCTGGGGCAAGGACGAGACGCTTTACGATTTGTGCGACCGTTATGGAATTCTGATCATGGCGGGTTGGAGCTGCCAGTGGGAGTGGGAAGGCTATCTCGGTAAAGCTTGTGACGAATTCGGCGGTGTCAAAACTGCCGAAGATATCGACCTTGTGGCGGACTACTGGCGCGATCAGATCGTCTGGTTGCGAAATCACCCGAGCATCTTTGTGTGGATGGCGGGCAGCGACATGATCCCGCGGCCCGCGCTGGAAAAAGAGTATCTGAAAATTTTAGAGAAGTACGATCCCGCTCGTCCGTGTGTCATGGCAGCCAGTGAAAGAGAAAGTGAAATAACCGGACCAACCCGGATGAAGATGCGCGGGCCTTATGCGTTTACGGTCCCCGTTTACTGGTACTCCGACACAAGGCATGGCGGGGCTTTCGGTTTTAACAGTGAGACAGGTCCCGGGGCGCAGGTCCCGCCTCTGGTCAGTATCAAGAAGATGATTCCGGAAGACAGATTATGGCCCATCAATGAACTCTGGGATTATCATTGCGGTCGGAATGAGTTCAATACCCTTGAGAAGTATAGCGCTGGTCTCTACCAGCGCTACGGTCAGGCGGATGGGGTGGTAGATTATGTGAAGAAAGCCCAGCTGATGAATTATGAACTGATGCGGCCTATGTATGAGGCTTTCGTGGCTCACAAACCGAATTCAACAGGCGTCATACAGTGGATGTTGAATTCAGCTTGGCCGGAGATGTATTGGCAACTTTATGACAGTTACCTGATGCCCAATGGCGCGTTTTATGGTGCCAAAAAAGCCTGTCAGCCGCTGCATCTGCTGTACCGCTATTCTTTCGAGGATATCTGGGCATCGAATGAGACGCTGAGGGAATATCCGGCCATGGCGGCACAGATACGCGTTTTTAATATACACTCGGAGATGCTATTTGAACGCCGGATCGAGTTTGCCCTGCCTACTAACAGCTCCCAGAAAATCATGGATCTTCCGGATGATCTGGAAGTCACGTCAATCTATTTTGTCGATCTGCGCCTGGTGGATTTGACGGATGGTAAGGAGGTCGACCAGAATTTCTACTGGCTGTCAGCCCGGGAGGATATTCCCGATTATGCGAACAGTGAGTGGTTCTATACACCCACAAAACAGTATGCTGATTTCAAGGACCTTGCCCACCTGCCTGCCGCAACCCTGGCGGTTGACTACCGGGCCAGGGATGAGGGTCCAGAGCAATTTCTAGAGGTATCGCTGAATAATCTGGGCGCTGGCATTGCATTATTTATCGAATTGCAGGTTATCGGGGAACAGAGCGGCCAGGTAGTTCTGCCGGTTTTCTGGGAAGATAATTATATCAGTTTGTTACCTGGTGAGAATCGTCAGCTACAGGCACATTATAATGCCCAGGATCTGAAGAATGATCAGCCCAAATTGGTTGTCACCGGCTGGAACATCAAGTAGCAGTAAGATCAACCAAGGAGCCGAATTCCAATGAAAAGAAATTATCTGATCGTACTGCTAATCTTTCTGATTTTCTTTGTTATATCATTCTTGTCGAACATCCTGGGGCCGTTGATCCCGGATATTATTGAAGGATTTGACCTTACCCATCTGACGTTGGCTGCCTTCCTGCCGTTCTCATTCTTTGCGGCGTATGGAGTCATGTCGATTCCTTCCGGCATTCTGGTTGATAAGTACAGTGCCAAGATAATAATGACAGGAGCATTTGTTCTGGCGCTAATCGGGTCGTTCCTTTTTGCCTCTTTTCCAAGTTTTTACGTTGCGATGTTTTCGCTTTTCTTAATCGGCACCGGAATGGCAATGCTGCAGGTTGCCATCAATCCGTTGCTGCGTATTGCCGGTGGGGAAGAGCACTTTGCGTTTAATTCGGTGATGGCCCAACTGGTTTTTGGGTTGGCGTCGTTCTTAAGCCCTCAGGTCTATAAATACTTGGTGATGAACCTGCAAAATTTCACCGGTGAGGGCAATATCCTGATCCGTGCTCTAGCTGCTGTGGTACCCGAGGCTTTGCCATGGATATCGCTGTATTGGGTATTTACTGCTGTGACGTTCGTGATGGTCTTCGTATTGGTGGCGGTGCGCTTGCCCAAGATTGAATTGAAGGAAGATGAACGGGTGGGGACCTTGCAGACAACCTTGGACTTGTTCAAGGACAAACAGGTAATTCTCTATTTCATCGGAATCTTTGCCTATGTGGGTACCGAACAGGGATTTGCCAACTGGATGTCCAAGTACCTGGTCGTGTATCATGACTTTGACCCCTTGGTGATCGGCGCGGACGCTGTCTCTCACTTCTGGGGCCTATTGACTGCTGGTTGTGTACTAGGTCTGATCCTCTTGAAGTTTTTTGATAGCCGGAAGGTGATAATATGGTTCACCGCGGCAGCGATGCTCAGCCTGACGCTGGCGCTTTCCGGGACTGCCAAGATGGCGCTGTACGGACTGCCGGCCTCCGGATTTTTCCTGTCCGTCATGTGGTCCGTTATCTTCTCGCTGGCTCTGAATTCAGTTGAGAAACATCACGGCTCCTTCTCCGGGATCCTCTGCACCGCGATCGTTGGTGGAGCCTTCGTTCCACTGATCATCGGTGGTTTGGGTGACCTGTTTGGTGGTCTTAGGATCGGGATGTTGTTCTTATATGTGACATTGGGTTATATCATGAGTATCGGTTTCTGGGCCAAGCCTATTATCGTTAATAAGACTATCCGTCTAAAGAAAGAGAGTTTGTGATTGACTCATGGAGAGCATGTTAGACAAAACGGTGATCGGGATTGATCTGGGAGCCACAAAAATCCAGGCTGGACGAATCAGACAGAATGAAATAGAACAGGAATACTACCGGCCAATCTCTGCGGGTAAGGCAAAAGAATCTGTTCTGAATGAAGTCATCGAGGCGATTGAAAAGGTGTTCGTCCAAGGTACGGACAGTATCGGTGTCGGTGTGCCGGGTCTCGTCGATGTGGAGCGTGGTATTGTTTACGATGTTACCAATATACCGTCATGGGACGAGGTATTCTTAAAAGACCGCCTTGAATCTCACTTTGACTGCCCGGTCTATATCAACAACGATGCAAATTGCTTCGCCCTCGGCGAAAAGTATTTCGGCAAAGCCCGTGGTTACAGCAATATTGTTGGAGTAACTCTGGGAACCGGCGTAGGCGCGGGCATAATCATTCATGACCATCTCTACACCGGCAAGAGTTGTGGCGCCGGTGAATTTGGTATGATTCCCTACAATGGGCATAATTTCGAGTACTTCTGCAGTGGCCGATTTTTCCGGGAAGCCCATCACCAGGATGGCGACGAACTGTTTACACGGGCTGAGAGAGGGGAAACTGATGCCCTCGAATTATATCAACAATATGGATATCATATCGGGCAAGTAGTCTCGACCATACTTTTTGCTGTCGATCCGGAGATCATTGTTTTTGGTGGTTCGATCAGCAGGGCCTTTCCCTATTTCAAGGATGCGATGTGGAAGGTGCTGGATGCTTTTCTTTATAAATCAGTGATTGAGAATTTGACTATCGAAATTACTGATTCACCAAAAATCGCAATTCTTGGCGCCGGAGCGTTATACTACGATGCCCGTACGTGATTTTCTCACGATTGACCATAACCGACACCTCCTTATTGGATTGGTTTTGATGTATCCAATTCTATGAAAGGCTGTCGGTTTTGGCCTTCTTTTTCCAATGTACTACGGGTACAGAGTTCGTATGCAACGGTCCCGGGATGACCCGCGGCTTTCTTCTGGTGGCTTCCCGAATCGCTGCGCTCTCGGGATAAACTCCTCGCCACACTTCGTGTGGCTCGGGATCCCGCTATCGCAGGATAAACTCCATCCCCGCCTGCGGCGGGATAGGCCTTGGGGGGATCGGGCATCCGGCCGTTGCCGGAAAGCGGTGAGGTCAGTCTTCGCCGGTCACGAGCCGCATAGGCGTACCCGTTCCGCCGTTTCGCTGGGCGACGATTTCGGACATGATACTGAGGGCAATCTCTTCGGGGGTTTTGGCCTTCAGGTCGAGGCCGGCCGGAGCGTGGAAGCGTTCCAGATCCTTCTTGCTGGCACCATTCTCCAGGAGATATTGAATTATCAGCCGGCCCCTTTTCCTGCTGGCTACTACCGCCACGTATGGAACCCCCAGCTTGAGCGCCTTCAAAGCGTCCAGGTTGTCGTTGGGGTGATGGGCCGCCAGCACCAGGTAGTCGGGCGCAAGCTGAAGCTGATCCATATCCAGGTTTTCAGTGATAACCTGGTGGGCGTGGGGATGGCGGGATGCCTCTTCCTCGGGGGTCTGCACCACCACCCGGAAATCGAACAGGCTGCCTATCTGACTCAGCACTTCCACTACACGGCCGGTGCCACGGATAAATAAAACCGGGGATCGCTGTTGGGGTTCAACCATAATGGTAATTTCTCCTCCGCAGGGGATGCTCAAAAGCAGGTCGTCGCCCTTCAGGTCGATATGCACCGAGTGGGGCATCCCATCGGCCAGGGCTTCCCTGACTGTCTCGCCTACTATCCTTTCCACGCAGCCGCCGCCCACCCAGCCCGCGATCCGCCGCCCGCTTTCATCGTAGACGGCCTTATCCCCGGGCTTGCCCGAGGAGGAGCCCTTGATCTCGACGACGGTGGCCATTGCAAAGGAGGTGTTGGACTGCTTCAGCCGGGCCATTTCCTCGTAGACATTCTGATGGACGGGCACGGGCTATTCCTCCAGCAGGGAAAGGATGCGGGCGTAATCCTCTTCAGAATCGCAGTCTTGCAGCACCTCTCTGGATTTCACCGGTACGGCGACCGTATCCGCAGCGTGCTTTTTTAGTAACTCCTTGGCCCCTCGATCACCCTGGAGATTGAGTAGGTCGTCGAAGAATCGCGCGGGGAAGAGGACGGGGTTACCTTGCTGGCCCTCACAGGTTGGGTAAACGATCCGTTCGCCCCCTCCGGCGATGAAGGAAGTCTTGAGGGCCTGGAGGGTGGAGGCCTTCACCAGGGGCATGTCGCCCAACATGATGAGCGCCCCGTCAACGGCATCCGGCAAGGCGGAGATACCGGCTCGCAGTGTACCGGCGAGACCCAGCTCCCAGCCGGGATTGGATACGAAGTGGACTTTCTGGCCCTCCAGGGCTTTGCGAATGGCCGGCTCGTCATATCCAGCCACCACTACAACAGGGGAGAAGCCGGCCCCCGCCACAGTGTCAAAGACGCCGGCAATCATGGGGCTGCCCCTGATCGGGAGCAGCAGCTTGTTACCCGGCATTCGGGCTGACTCACCCGCTGCCAGGATAATGGCGGCTAATACCAGGTCAGGCTCCTTTCCGGGGCGTATGCTTGGGGTGCTTCCTTGTCTATTCGCACCTGTCGGGCCACGGCATCGCCCGGTTTTAGCCGCCCTCCCCGCAGCACCCGGCAGAACAGCCCTTCCCGGGGCATGATGCAGTCCCCGGACAGCCGCTGGATGGCGCAGGCTGTGTGGCACTCCTTGCCGATCTGGGAGACCTCCAGTATAATATCATTCCCCAGGATGATCCGGTCTCCCACGGCGATGGAGGCGTAGTCAACACCGGTGGTCACGATATTCTCGGCAAACGCACCATAAGCCAGATCAGGGATGGTCGCCCGTATGCCGTCAATACTTTCTTTCGCCAGCATTGACACCTGCCGAGATCCCTTGCCGGCGTGGGCATCCCCGACGATCCCATAGTCCGGTTCAAACTTTGCCGACCTTACCGGCTTTTTTACGGTGCCCTTCCTCCGGTTGATGCAGACCGCTACGACCCTACCCACTATCAGCCCTCTTTCTTTGCGGCGATGTGCCGCGTATCTCCGCCCAAGGGAACAAATTCACTGTGAAGGTGTCGTTCTCATTTATTGCTGTTTTCCCGCCGGGAACGATGATAAAGCCGTCGCTATTGGTTACGGTGGAAAGCATGTGGGATTGCTGGGGACCCCCCGGCTGCAACTGGGCGGTGTGATGATGGTAGTTGGTTATGGAAACCAATAATAGCTTTGCCCGCCCGGAATCCAAGTTCTCCACAGGTTGATCAAAACGTCCGGCGAGAGTGCGCAATTCCGGGTCGGGGGCGCCGAGGAGGCGTTTGAGGGCAGGATAGACATACACCAGACTGGTCATCACCACCGAGACAGGGTTGCCGGGCAAGCCGAACAGCAGCGTTCTGTCCCGGGTAGCAAAGTAAAGCGGCATCCCCGGTTTTTGCGCCACTCTCCAGAAATGCGGCCTGAATCCCGCCTGTTCGGCGGCGGCCTTCACGTGGTCGTGCGGTCCTACGGAGACTCCGCCAACGGTAACCACCAGATCACTGACCCGGCCAGCCTCGTCGAGGGCCTTTATCGTGGCCTCCAGGACATCGGGAACGTGCCGGTAATAGGCTGGCTCTAACCCCTCTTCCGCCAGCAGACTTTCCAGAAATATCCGGTTGGCATTCCGAACCTGGCCGGGCTCTAAGGTTTGTTCGACATGGGTCTCTACTAATTCTTCGCCGGTGGTTATAAGGCTCACCCTGGGTGGGGCAAAAACTTTCACCCGGTCTATCCCGAACCCGGCCAGCCATGCCACGACTGGCGGGGTGAGTTTGACCCGTTCCTCCGCGATCACATCTCCGGCCTGTACTTCTCTACCCGCAAAGCGAATGTGATCATGTTCCCGTCCAATTGTCTTCAGCCGGACCTGGTCATCCTCCCTGGTGGTGTCTTCCACGGGGATAACCCTATCGGTACCGTCGGGTAGGGGAGCGCCGGTGGAGATCTGAACCGCGGTTCCAGCCGTTAAGGTCTCTTTCCACGGCACCCCCGCCCGGGACTCCCCCATTACCTTTAGTTTGATGGGCTTATCTACAGAGGCATTCTCCGGCAGGGCCACCGCATAGCCATCCATGGCGCTGTTGTCCACTCTTGGCAACTGTTCGGGTGCCCTTACCCGTTCCGCCAGGTATAGCCCCCGGGCTTCAATCAATCGGCGTTCTTTTATCCAGGGGGCGGGGGTGTGCTCCCGGACGATCTCCCTGGCGGCCTTAATTGTGAGCATCGCTTTTCACCTCATGACCCGGATTGTGACTCTCCGTGCCCACGACCCCACAGCATGGGAAAAATATGCAGCACCCCCGGCAGCAGTGCTTCCAGGCTTTCCCGGGCACCTCTGGAGCTTCCCGGCAGATTGATGATCAGGGTGGTCCCGATCGTCCCGGCCATCCCCCGCGAGAGCATGGCATAGGGTGTCCGGTCGGAGCCATAACGCCGCATGACTTCCACGATGCCCGGAGCTACCCTTTCCAGGATCGGCGCCGTGGCTTCCGGAGTGACGTCCCGGGGACCAAAACCGGTCCCCCCGGTGGTGATGATCAGATCGTAGCCCTCATCTTTTGCCAGCGACTGCAGTCGGTCCCGGATTAAC
>SDBT01009852.1_pt1 | contig 15467 bp, 15 predicted proteins | sample 2277101 | NCBI WGS metagenome assembly SDBT01 (sample SAMN10404973, study PRJNA504765) | marine sediment metagenome | isolation source: marine sediment core GS10_PC15, 103 cmbsf | place: Arctic Ocean: Southern Knipovich Ridge | collected 2010 | reverse complement strand
AGATTAGGTGCCGCATTTGGCTTATACCAGCAAATATCATTTATAATATGCCAACCTTGTTTTTGAAGGGCGTAACCACACGCATATATTGAATGGTAAGTTCCCGAAATCCATAAAGTACCATTTGGCTTCAAAACACGCTTGCATGTCTCAATCCAATTATAATGAAAATTAAGATCTTCCTCTATTCCTTTGCTTTTGTCCCACTTGCCCTTGTTGACACTGACTCGTTTTCCTGCATGGCATGTAAATCCATCATTCGAAAGATTGTAAGGCGGATCAGCAAAAATCAAATCCACACTTTCTTCTGGTAAAGAATTTAAAACGTCTATTACATCGCCTCGAAAAAGTCTTATTCCAATTTCCTTGAAATATGCTTCCATTTTTTATTCCTTATCTTCTAATTTTTCTAATAAATCCTTCAGTCCAGTTCCTGTTTTTTTCCACTTCTCTCCATCTTTCTCCCACCCTTCCCAAGACATAGACCGTCCTTTCCCTGTGGGATAGTTCACATCTTCTTGCCCCCATATCCACTTATATGCTTTTATCAAGGCTTCGGGATTTTCTCCTGATGGAGTAGAAAGATTAATTTTCTTCAATATATCATCCGGGTCTTCCCCGTTATACACTCTTTCAAACACTTGGAGAATCTTTATTGTTGCATCTCTATTGATCTTTGCTTTTTCCTTCAAATCATCATGTATTTGCTTATGAGTAATTTGCCACAGTGATTGTTCGTCAGGTTTATATATGAAAACAAAGAAATCTTCTTTTCTTATTCTTCCAAAACTTTGTTTCCCTCCGGGTTTTACAATTACGATCTTTCTTCCATCTGATATATCTTCAACTTCATATCCACGATAAGGAATCTTTTCTAATTTTTTAATGAAATCGTCTCGTTCAGCATTCTTAATGGTAAGTCTCATCAAATCTATGGAATGTGTATAGATATTTCTCCTTGCCATATGGTGCCCTTTTTATAGAACCTAACGCCGCAAATCGGTGGCGTGATTGCGTGTCCGCTGCATTTGCCTTGTTGGCTTGTTAATGCCCTCGCATTGACCTCGTGAGTCAGCGCCTTGAGCCCCACAGGAGTGTCTATCGACTGAGCTAAGCGCATCATGAGTTTTTCCATTCCAATTCTTCCTATTCACGATCTGCCTCGCACCCCTTTCCACACATAATGCAGCATGAACTTTCCATGGCCCTTGCTGGTGAAAACTTCGGCTGAGAAATAGTCCTTCACAGATTGGGGTACCAAAATTCCGGAGTCGGATATATAGTTAGCGATTTCTCGCTCCTCAGGTGCACAAGAGCGATTCTTCTGCTGAAAACGTCCAGGTGCGAATCACCTGCCCCCATTAATAGTACCACCTGTTAAGTTGGAGTCAACGGAATGATGGCCGCAGGTGCAGGTCGCCGGTAGTTCAAGGAATTATGCGGCCCTACCTGATCGTACTCCTTCCGCCACTCTTCAATGAGTATCTTCGCTTCAGTTAGTGTGGTGGATATCTCCCGATCAAGCAGCTCGTCTCTTAGCTTGCCGTTGAATGACTCTATGTATCCTCATTTCCGAGGGACTTCCTCTCTCAATGAAAAGTGTGGCAACCCCCAAGCGATTCAGCAGCCGTACAATCAGATTGCGTAGTGGGACTCGGAGGCAAAATTCCTGCTGGATCCTGCTGGGATAAGCAGCTCCCTTGTTTCTCGGATTCATGGGCTTCATTCTATGTCCTGAAATCCCTTCGCCTTCCATAGCCGGCAATTCGGCCGACTTTACCCGTTTCAGTAATCTTGAAGAAAGCTAGATGAATGACTTTCGTCCGGTAGATGAGAGCAGAACCCACAGTTTTCTTGCCCTCGAATCGATAATCCCACCCATGTCCCGTGGACTTGTATTGTCTTTCTTCGCAAGCCTTGGCTTTTTCGAGAAAGATTCTTGCCTTGCCTGGAGATACTGATCCTTTCTTTCCCTTCTTTTCCAGCAATGCATCCATGGCATAGCTTTTCACTAGCTTTGGGTGTAGTGTTTCATAGGCACCTTCCAGTGAAACAACATCGAATCCCACGACTTCTCCATTGATAAGGACCAGAAGACCTTTCTGATGAGGTAGGTGCTTGAAGGCTTTGAGGTAGCTATCTAGATCCGTCACCCTTGATTCGTAGATGTGTTTCATTGCACCCGTGGGTGAGCGGGCGGCCGCCTGATCGGACATTTCCTCAATATCTTCCCAGACGGCCTGTTGGTCCGCCTGGTATGTCTCGGATACGTCCAGCGATGCCGAAACAGCAGCTGCTTTCGCCTCTCTCATTCTGGGGGAGAGGACTACGCCCGAATCGGCAAACTCGTCTGATGTATAGGACCATCTTCCCTGTTCTGTGCAGCTCACAGGAATTACGGTTTCGGATTGCTTTTTCAAGAGAATACTGGTATTGAGGACTCTATTCTGTTTTGCCCCTACAAGCTCCTCGCCATCTAGAAGAAGAACAGATGTTTTGGCTTTGTTCACGACCTTGAGTTCAGGCACTGCCCCACCCTCACTTACTTCCGTTACCGTAAGGAGCTTCTTTTCCAGTGCTTCCTTGAGGGTGAGATACTTTGGACTGTTGTTGATAGATGATAATAGTGGAACCACGGTCATGTTCTTGAATTGCTGCACTTTCCCGAGCTCCAGCTTTGACAAATAGCCAGCCACTATGTTGTCCATTGTCTTCACCTATAATTGATCGTATTTTCTCGCGTTTCCCTTCGATTTGTTGAGAGGATACTTCTGTTCATTCTCCTCCATTTTTTTGTCCATGGCCGAAAGTAGATCGATTTCAAGGTTGTCTGAGAGTTCAAACAGATACATCGCGATGTCGGCGATTTCTTCTTTGATTTGCTGCCTGTGAAGCCGAATGTATTCCTCTACTTCTTTCTTAGTCTTCCACTGAAAGTGTTCAAGCAATTCAGAAGCTTCGAGTATTATAGAAATGGCCATGTTCTTCGGGTCATGAAACTGCATCCAGTCTCGATCGTCCCTGAACTTCTTGATCCTGCTTATGATTCGTTTTAGGTCTTCGTTCACCATTTGATCTTCTAGTCCTCCATTATGATCGGGCGTATTCCTACTCTTGCCATGAGAATAAGATCTTGTGCTCGCTCTTCAGATGATCGAATGCCTCGATTGCGTGGGATACGTGCGGACGGGATTCCGAGGCTTGGCATCACCCTGGTTCCCTAGATAGAACTGTAATTTGCCTGAGCTGAGCGCTATTTCGCCACAAATACAAAAACCCACTCTTTCTGTTGGAAAGAATGGGTTTACCTGATAACCTCAGCAGGTACATTTCCTTGTCCTCAGAAAGCCTTTCGGGTGACCCTCTAGAGTTTCGGATACCTCGCCTTCTTGGTTATCCTCATTATGGATTACACCAGTCAAGATAGAAGTATTGTAGCAGTTTTGGGGCGCATTGTCAAATTGAATAAGAGATATAGGCAGTGCTCCTTTTGTTCACTCGTAAAACTGTGCGATTTTCTTCATCATTCTGTCGAAAAAGCAGTGAGAGTAAGGATTTAGGAGCAGTGTCCGATGTCCGGACACATCGTTCTTTTGTGCGGGATTACCTACCCTATCGTAGCCGCGTCCAGTATTCTGGGAGTTCGGGGAGAGTCCCGTGAGCAATTGTGGGGACGCGGGAGGCGATTCGGATCATTCCTGAGGCTGTTATTCCAGTGATCTTCACTGGGAAAGTGGCATAATTAATGGGGCAGGTCAGTCAAAAAATTCCCGGCTTCAATTTAGCGCATCGACCTCAGTGTCAAGCTGTCGCGTTGCTGGAGAGCTCATCTTTTATTTTTTCCAGATAGTTTAAGAAATGTTGCTTCATGAGCTTCTCAGCCAAATTGGCGTCCCTTTTCGCAAAGGCATTAATGAGGTTGTCAACGTCTTTAAGGGCAATTCTAATGTAAGATTTTTGCGTCATCACATACTTGAGCAGGCGCAGGCAATGTTCATGAAGCCTGCTGAGGATATTGGCCAGTAATTCATTGTCCATGGCTTGATAGATAATACGATGCAATTCTATATCCATTCGTATGACTTCATTTTGCGTTAGTTCCGTAGGGCAAAAGTGTGAAAACAACCGTCTGAGGCTTGCGATTTGTTCATCTTTGATTCTTTCGGCAACAAGCCTGGCACCCATAGGCTCCAAAGCAATGCGTATCTCAAAAATGTTTTTCAGTTCCTTGTAGTTGATCTGAGAAACCATGGTTGCCGTTCTAGGCATTATTACCACAAATTCTTGCATTTCCAATCTGATTAAAGCTTCGCGAATGGGAGTTCTACTGACAGAGAACTCCTTCATTAATCTGCGTTCGTTCAAGACCTCTCCAGGAGTGTATTCATGGAATATAATTCTTTTCTTAATTTCATCGAAGATTTTCTCACTAATCAACTGATTCGACTTATTTTTTTCTCCCTGCATATTCATCCACCTAAGTTGAGTTTTTTGGCTTATTGCGCCTCGATGCTATTTTGTCCTCATCGATACTGCGTTAATCTTTTCTCTATGATCTTGTTCGTACGTGAAAGTAAAGTGCATACCAAAAAATAAATTATCCCAATTGTTGTAAACATTTCCATAGGTTTAAAGGTCGTAGTAGCTACGGTCCTTGCCCTGTATGTCAGCTCCATAACTCCGAATATTGAAAGAAGGGAGGTTACCTTCACTAGAGATACGACTGTATTGCCAAACGGCGGTATCATGGTTATCACTGCCTGAGGCAGAATAATTTTGCGCATCGCTTGGAAATGTGACAGTCCAAGGGATCTTGCCGCTTCAATTTGGCCCTCATCAACAGATTGTATTCCTGCTCGGAATATTTCCCCCATATATGCCCCAAAACCAAGACCCAGGGCAATGACACCAGAAGTAAAAGCAACAATTTCCCAACCCAAGAATATTGGTATGCAATAGTATATCCATATGATCTGTATCAGGGGGGGCGTATTGCGGAAAATTTCGATATAAATGCGCAACGGACCAGAAATAATCCTTTTTTTTGTCGACATCCCCAAACCAACAAATAGCCCAATGAGCATTGCTAGACCAAGGGAGTATCCGGCTAGGTGTAGAGTCACGTAAATACCATTCAGAATAAAAGTTCGGTATTCCCAGACTACTTTATAATCAAATGTCAAATCCATATTTGATTCTTCTCGCTAGATTTTAGATCATAGCACTTTGCTGAGGAAAGCCCGCGTTCTTTCATGCTTTGAATTAGATAAGATTACCTCAGGGGGTCCCTCCTCCAAAACTTTCCCCTCATGGATGAAAACTATCTTATTGGCGATCTCTCGAGCAAAACCCATCTCGTGCGTAATCACTATCATGGTCATTCCCTCTTTTGCCAGGCGTTTCATAATCTCCAGCACCTCTCCCACTAATTCAGGATCTAAAGCTGATGTCGGCTCGTCAAATAGGATCAGTTTCGGATTCATGACCAGGGCTCTAGCAATCGCTACCCGTTGCTGTTGCCCCCCTGAAAGCTTAAGTGGGTAGGAATTTGCTTTATCTGTTAGCCCGATTTCCTCCAATTGTTCTAAGGCTACCTGTCTTGCCTGTGCATTAGGCATCTTACGAACCATAGTCAGACCCAGCATTATATTTTCCAGAGCCGTCATATGGTTAAAAAGATTGAATCTCTGAAAAATCATACCGATTTGCGATCGCTTCTTGTCTAACGTAGCCGCAGTATCTTGTTTAAGAACGCCATTTTTATCGCAATGATATCCCATTAATTCTCCGTCTACAGCTATTTTACCACTATCAATAGACACCCAACCGTTTATACACCGCAGCAGCGTGGTCTTGCCCGACCCACTTGCTCCGATAACTACGGCCACTTCCCCTTTGAACACTTCTAAGTTGATATCTCGCAGAACATGGAGTCTGCCGAAAGACTTGTTTACCTTGTCAACCTTAACTAAGTACTTTTTCTCACCCATACTCTCATCTCTCAATATTTCATTGCTAATCTCTTCTCCAGATGCCTGGAGAAATAGCTAAGGATTGCGCAGAGTGAAAAGTAGATCACTGCAGTCGAGGTAAATATTTCAATTGGTCGAAAGAACCTACTGGATAACACCTGAGCCCTATAGGTTAAATCCGCCACACCTACGGCGGAAACCAATGACGACCACTTCACTAGAGATACTACTTGATTGACAAATGGGGGTATCATGGTTCTCACTGCCTGAGGCAGAATAATCTTGCGCATCGTTTGGAAATGTGACAGTCCAAGGGATCTTGCCGCTTCAATTTGGCCCTCATCAACAGCTTGTATTCCTGCTCGGAAAACCTCTGCCATATAAGCTCCACTATTCATCCCCAGGGCAATGACGCAAGAGGAAAAAGCGGTCAGGTTCACTGGTAAAAACAGAGGAAGAGCATAATATATCCACATTAATTGCACTAAAGCAGGTGTATTACGGAAAACTTCAACATAGGCTTGTGCCAAGACTGAGATGAAGCGCTTCTTAGCCAGCGTCAATGTGCCTACCACCAAGCCGATGAGCAATGCTGCGATGAGGCTATATAGACTAACCTGTGAGGTAAATACCAGACCACCGAGAAGATAATCCTTTATTCTCCATACTATGAAAAATTCGAAGGTATAATCCATTCTAGCACCTGATATTCACTTATGGGAAAGGGCAACCTTCCGACCTTCTTCTCTCTTTTTGGTCTTTATGTTGTTCTATTCAGAAATTGACCTACCCAGCAACCGGTGAGTTGTTTACTCTGCCACAACCGCATACGAGGCATCTAGACCATGTTCTTCCACGATCCGTCCAAGGGTCCCATCTAATTGTCGTGTCCTGATATACTGATTCAGCCAATTCAGAAAAATTTGGTCGCCCTGCCTGATAGCAAACGAGACTTCATTTCGGCCGAATGTGCTTGGAACCACATAAAGCCCCTCTCTCTCTTCCTTGATAGCGACCAAACTGTTAATGTCGCTTGCGTATGCGTCAATTTTATCTGCCATAAGAGCCATTACAAGATCTGGCACTGTTGGCAGTCGCACAAGCTCAGCTTCTGTGAACCGTTTCGTGACGAGCGCATCAGTAGCTGACCCCAGCGTCACGCCCACCTTCTTGCCCGCTCTATTCATATCTTTCCAAGATGTAACATCAGGCTCATATCTCTCCTTGACCAGGATACCAAAATCATGTTTTGCTACGGCGTTAGTGAATGCCACACTTTCCGCCCTTTTCAGCGTGATTGTCATGAAATTGGTAATATCAAACTTGCGGGCCTGGATACCAGCAGTAAGAGTAGCCCAGCTATCCTGGATCCACTCTACCTCGACCCCTAGAGTCTCTGCCAAATCCTCAAACACATCTGCGGTGGCTCCTGCAAGTTCGTTTGTCTTGGGATCTCTAAACATATAGGGATACCAAACAGCCCATCCAACTCGAATAGCTCCCCTTCTTTGAATCTCCAAGAGAGCTGATTCTTCCTGGGCTCCAGCGAATGAACATACCATCCCCAGCAGAAGAACCGCGATTACCAAGGACAGTAGCGTACGTACGAAGCGCACTTTTTTCATGGGATTTCACCTCCTAATCGACAGATTTTTGGTTATGAAACTGAAGGTCGGAAGGCCCCTCATACCCTCCTCATCCTTTATTTCGCCATCGTCCAGTCAAATACTGAAGATATGCTTAACCACGGTATGGTAGAATCTAACCAGAAATTGATTCTACCTATATACAACAGAAATGCTTCTGTGAGTTCAACGAAATCTTTCTCTTTCTCAACATTCCTAAATGCCAGAGACACCCTGTCCATTAACTCAGGTATCTCATCCATTTTATACCAACGTCTCCATTTGTCAGCTTTGCTATCCAGTATGTTGCAAACCAGTGTTTTCAAATATTCTGTAGGTATGCTTTGTCGTACAGCCAGAGCTTTAAGATTCCACAGGTATTCTATAATTTCCCGTGTCTCGCTTTCAGCATACAAGAAGACTGGTCCAGTATGTTCGAATGCTCCGACCACCTCCTCTTTCATCTTCTTGATGTCCTGTGGCTCTGATGACCAGATCGCCTTGGTCTCCTCTTTCAAATTCTCTAGCATTTCTTCTCTGTCTTTATCTTTCATTTATGCTACTTCCTTGTGCTTTATTATATCTTTCCATCCGTATTTTCACCCCAGGCTTGACCCATATCTTTGCTGCTTCTCTTGCAATACCCTCGAGATTACTCTTAATCCTTCCAAACAAAGCAGTTGGCGCTAGCGGTCCATTTGGACCAGGATCATCATACCAAATGTTAACAAGCGAGCGAACATCCCACCAACCTACATCCCCCACTGTAACTGGTTTTAGATTCTCCCTTTCAATCGTCAAAGGTATCATGAACATTAGTTCATGATTGCAGATTTTCGCGTGATGTCCCTCACTTTCGAGCGGCAGACTATCCCAAATCCTTCGGCAAATATTAGGCGCTTCATCCCATAACAATTCAGCTATAGCCTTTTCTTTCCCAATTTGTATCAAAATCTTGTTCTTTTCTTCCCTTAACATGCTTTCTTCACCTCCTTGAAACAAACTAGTGTTTTTCACGAAATTCCAAAATTGGCTTTATTGCTGCATTTCCGGATACCCTATTTTTTCTTTTGCCCTCCTGTATGAAAACCCTCATCAGCTTGACAAAGTAATTTTATGACTAGTCAGGCACCCGGCATTAACTCAAAAGCAGCTTAACCCAACCCTGAAAAAGTCAGTGCCAATCCCTCCTGGGGTCGCACCCGGCTTTCTAAGGAGCTATCCGTTTTGTGGAACTAGCAGGCTGCTAGCGGTCAACTTACGGATAGGGCCTGCCGGAGTTTTCTTTTGAAGTTAGAAGAACGTGGCTATGTCTTCTTGCCTCCTATTTTACCGATTCTCTATCCATTTTCAGGGGAAAAACTGAGTTCTTAAAGCACTTCAAGACTATGAGCATGACCCAAGATACTGCATTGAATTTGAGCAAGATTCAACTGCTCAAATTCATTTTTTGCCAATAACCCGCAACTCATAAGTATTTATCCAGTTTGAGCTCCTGCAACTTCTTAACCGATGGCGTCCCATCTTTATCCCATGCGCGGATGTCATAATACCAAGTCAGCATTTTGTCAAGATCCCCCTTAGGGATAAAACTCCCGTCGGCGGGTCCTCCCTGTTTCAGCGGTCTTCCCATCCTCCTAGGTAGGAAGTCATCCTTTCGGGAGAACCCCTCCCTGACATTGAACATGCGAGTTAGATTCCAAATTCGCTCCCCAATGAGTTCTAGATCCCTAGCATGTAGGTCGTAACCAAGGACATTTAGCCACTTGACTACATTATCTATCGCATATGTATATCCAGCAAAAGAACAACTAACTAAGGAATCGGGTATTAGACTCCTCAGGTTTTGCTGTTGAATGACTGCTTCAGCATGGCCTTTTTCAGCAGAATAAGGGTCACGATCCCCAAAGACGTCTCCTCCTATGGCCCAAACTCGCATATGACATGCTCCCCTATCACTGGTTGCATATGCCAAGCCCATACTGAAGGAACCTCGAGGATCGTAAGCCGGCGGTTCCAAACCTTTTACCTCCACAGCAGCCTCTTTTGCCTCTCCACCTACTTGATTTCCAGCATATCGAGTCCCTTCAGCAAGCATATCGCCTATATCTTCCCGGTAGGCTATCTTTTCGACCAATTCCACGGCTTTTTTGCAATCACCAAATTTGATTTCATAATTGATTAACCCCTTTTCCGAGCACTCCATGGTCCATCCAATCACATTCCCCGTGCTTATAGTATCCATCCCCAATTTATTACACAAATCACCTATCTTAGCCACTCCGCTTAAATCGCTTATCTCTAAATTAGCTCCGACCATGCCCAGTGTCTCATATTCTGGTCCCTTGCCAGTTTCTAACCCCTTATATAAACCCTCGGTCATCTTCAAGTCGAAACCGCAGGCTATCGGGCAATTATAGCAGGACACCCTTTTCTTGGCCTCCTTCTTCACCATATCCAGGTTGATCTTATTGGCATGCTCAAATGATCCCTTGGTCCAATTTCTACTAGGGAATGCGCCGACCTCATTGATCATGTCCACTAGACGTGGGGTCCCGCCCTCTCTGGGGCCCTTTGTCGCTCCACTCGTGATAAGGCGGCGTCTCTCCTCTTTTTGCAGGTTCCGAATTTCTTCTGAAACTTCCGGTTTCTCACCTCTTACTATCACTGCTTTCAAGTTCTTGGAGCCCATTACTGCGCCAGCACCGCCTCTTCCGGCATGATGGTGACCATTGTCATTACTGATAGTGGCAAACTTAACCAAATTCTCCCCAGCAGGTCCGATGGCTGCCACTTTGTAATCCTTGAAATGATCGCACACTTCATCTGTCTTCTTACCTTTGAGCTTGGAACCATCCATAAGCTCTGCAGTGCCGTTATCTACCTTTAAGTAGACTGGGGCTTCAGCTTTACCTTCAAGAATTATGCCTAGGTGATCCGGCAAGCTAAATTTCAGTTGAGAAGGAAAATCGCCTCCGGAGTAACTATGAAGGAATGCACGCGTAAGAGGCGATTTTGTGACTACACAGTATCGGCTGCAACCCGGGGCCAAACCGACTAGTGGCCCCAGCATGAACAAAAGCTTGTTTTGAGGGGATAAGGCTTGAATTCCTTCTTTCAATTCACGGTATAGGTAGGCCGCTCCTAGTCCTTTACCTCCAACGAATTGGTTTAGCCGTTCTTCCGGAACCTCCTCGGACCTGATTTTCCCAGTCGAAAGATCTACCCGTAATATTTTGTTTGCTTTAATCATGCCGCTTTTCATTATCTGCCTCCAAGAGACTCGTTCAACAAATTGACGTTATTCATTTTTCTGTGGAGAACTCCTAGCAGAGAAATTAGTCTTCCAACACTTCTCCCTTCGTAAAACTCCCCTTTGTCCCAGCTAAGGGCGTCTCTATCTCCTCACCTTCCCCCAGCCTTTTTTTCTTTCCCTTGCTAAGCGTCTAACTTCGCTACTGATCGTTCGCAAGTTTTTTGTCTCCGGGTCCCGTCCCCGTTGCTAAATCAAACTCTTTGTTGTTGTAAATGCTTGGCATAAGAGCGTTATCGGATGCCTACTCTCCCCTCTGGAGCGCCTTACACTCTATAGCGGGTAGAGATGAAAAGAAAACGATGTCCGAAAATGCGCCTCAGTTAATGCGAAAAGACATGGCCAAATCTGTCTAGTACACCATCGCCTGCATGGTAAATGTTAGAGAAGAATCCTTAATGATACTATTGCCTAAAGGGTATACCTCCTTGAAAAAGCAACACTGGCATGACACACAGCCAAAGAATTTCGCTCAAATTAGCGCCTACGAAGGAAAAGAGCAAAAAACTGCCTGGGACTTGAGTAAGCTCTAAAATTCTCATAGTGAGACGAGACAAACTCGACGAAAGGGAGTTTGCGGCATATTGCCCTGACGAAAAAGCATGAATAGCGCTAGCCGTGAATACCGATCAATAACTTAAGTTAAATAACATACATATCTTGACTTAAGGAAGGTAAACACCTAGCTCCCGTTTTTGTAATAACAAAGGTTTCTTCAAACTGAAGACCTCCAAAACCAATTTCGTAATAAGGTGCCTCTAGGTTAATTATCATATTTTCTTCCAGTCTTATTTCCCCGGTGTCCCTTAGAAAGATATCTGAACTGGAGGGCTCATTTGAGGGGACTATCATCGGGGGTTCTTGTGATTCGAGCCCCATGGAGTGACCACAATGATGTCTTTGATGATGTCTTATTCCTGCCTTCCTCACGGTGGTAAGGATTGCATCAAACACATCTGCTACTTTAATCCCTGGCTTCAAGAGCTGTCCTCCTTCTTGAATACCGGTATATATCGCCTTGTAATAGCGCTCGGCCTTCTCTGTAGCCGAGCCAATCACGGCCGTTCTGCCCGTATCAGACGAATACCGGTTGTATACGCACCCTGCATCAATGCGGATTAAGTCTCCGCTCTTGATAGAATATGCTGTGGGGGGAAAGAAAGCCCCTCCCCGTGTTCCTACTCCTGTACCCCAGAACCCGTGCATCGCTCCTTGTTCTGTCACCAGTGTTTTGTACCAGTGAACAAGTTCCTTTTCTGAAACGCCTTCTTCTATCATATCTGTTACACTTTCCAGGGCTCTGTCGTTAATCTTCTTAGATTTTGTCAGCATTTTTATCTCTTTCGGACTTTTTACCATACGGATTTCCTTGAATATACCGAATGCCTTCATTATCTCCAGTTGTGGGAACTCGTCACCTATTTTCTCCCAGATCGTGGAAGTAATGTTCATTTCATCTATCCCTATTCTTCTCCTGTTTGCAAGTTCTTTATCTCTCAATGCATTTGCCAAGCTTGCAAAGGCGTCGGAACTGTGCTCACATTGCTCCCACATTTGATCCAGTCTTCTCTCACTCTCAGTATAACTTTCTTTACCAAAGCTAGGTCTGCCATGAATATAAAAGCTGCCATATGTACGAATATCTTTAATCCAGGTAGGCCTGTCCACAAGGTATGGCAGATGGCATATGGGTATAATAAGTGCCGGTTCTATGCCTTTGTCTTTTGGAATAATTACGTAGGTTTGCAGCTTTCCATACTTATACTCCCAAATACTGGGGACAGTGCACCCATCGTCGTCATAATCGCTGCCGTAAGTAACATTCTCAGGAGCGGAAGCTACCAAACCGTCTAAATTGTACTTTTCCATAATCTCGTGTGCTCTTTCTTCATTTAGATACATAGCTGGTCCTTACTTTCTTTTCATAAGGTTCCCATGCACAAACTTCTGATCACAGGATATTTTCTTTCATTCTACTTCGGTACGGAATAGAATGAAAGAAAATATCCTCGTGTTAGGGTAAGATCCTTTTTTGGTCAGCCATTTCATTCCCTCTTTTCCTGGTGATTATTTCAGCTCAAATCTCTGATAGAAATAGCCTGGACAGGACATATGCTCACGCAAAGTCCGCACCCTGCGCATTTGGTCATATCTATATTTGCCATCTTGTCTTTGATGTCGATCGCGGTGTAAAAGCATACCTCACGACAGTCTCCGCATCCGTTGCAAACATCGGCATCTACAGAAGTCCTAATCGGAGGCTCATCTGGTATCTCAATAGGAGAGACTAAGTCTTTGAGAATCTTCCCTCGAAAATGGTGAATACTTTCATATCCTTTCCGTTTCATGAAATCTTCGAGTCCATCAAGCATTTTCCCAATGCAACCATACCCGTCTTGGTACAGAACCGTACATACTTGGACCGTGGTGGCCCCGGCTAGTATGTTCTTAACGATACCTCTCCAACTCATTACACCGGTTACTCCAGATATTGGTATTTTCACCGCCTTAGCTGTCCTAGCTACCAGGGCTAGTCCCATTGGACCAAAAAGCGGCCCGGAGACGCCTTGCAAAACCGGCTGGAGGACTATCTTCTCTTCCTCCGGATCAATATCCAGTCCCCTCAGACGGACATGTCCCAGAGTCGCAATGGCGTCAGCTCCTGCAGCTTCTAGTTTCTTTGAAATCTCTTCACAGTTTTCCCAGGGAGCCATGGTCTTTCCTATGACAGGAACTTTAACACTTTCCTTAACTGCCCTTACTATTTCGGGATCGGTATAATTGTTAATCGGCATATGGTGCATATTGAGTTCTATCGCGTCCGCACCGGCAGACTGCATTATTTTGGCCAGTCGAACCCACTCTTCATATTGCTTTTCACCTGCGCAGATGCTCGCAATAATAGGAATGGAAATCTCCCTTTTCCCCCTCTCCAAAAACTTAGCAAACTCCTCTGGAAGCGGATAACTCTCCCCAGCGCTCATCAGGTAAAAGAATCCACCTTTCTTCGCCATTTTGGTATCAAAAGAGCTATCATCCTTGTTTATGAGCTTGAATCTGGGCCTTGGATTGAAGCCAGTTCCCTGTCCTGCCTTATATTTCTGGCCTTCCACCATTTTTTTGGAAAAAACAACCGATTTGGGCACCAGGGCTCCAGCTCCGGCATCCTCACACCTTTTCCAATTTTCATAATTAATTGTAGGTGTCCCTGAAGCCACGATCACCGGATTTTTCAGTTTTAAGCCTACATAGTCAACCTGTAACATATTTTACCTCCCCCTGGCGATCATATTTCACCGAAAAGTAAACTCCACGGAAAAAGCGTCTATGAGCCCGAATTCTCCTAAACTTAATGGAATCCCCGACCCATAATCTTCGGAAAATATATAGATAAAAGCATGACTCATATATCAGCTACACTATAGTTAATATTACTATGCAGCAGACCAAAGAAATGTCAAGTCTCCAAAATTCTCTTGGCAAAAATGATAGTGCACACGTTCTTAGGAAGTACTGCAACGGGAGTTGCTACTTCAAGAAGGTGAAACAGATCTGGACAGCAAGCAGGAAGCGCGCTTAAGATGAGAGGAAGTTTAAAGAATATGTTTCTAACCCTCAAACAGGAGGCCTCCTGCTATGACAGTCCAGCATCGATCATACTTAGAGCTCAAAGAAGATAAAGAAGAGGAGTTCGCCAGAAGAGCTCTTTTGTACAACCTGAAATGTCTCAAGAACAACGCAAGAGCTACTACCAGAGCGATGAGGCGTTCACCCCATACCGTCCTATCGAGCTATGAGGAAAAGAGATGAGGGAGATGTTCGTGACTCTTCTCGTAGACCTAAATCAAAGCATCCTTGCTGCCTGGAGAATGAGAAAGAAAAAATGATTGTAGACTATCGCAAAAAGACAAAATTAAGCAAAAGACATCTTTGACCTACCCCCCTGGAATCGGTCCAGTTATTATGTTAGAATAAGGATCTAAAAGGGGGAGGATTTAGATGGCCAGAAGAAGTTACACGCCAGAGAGAATCATCAATAAGCTCAGGGAAGTAGAAATTATTGTCAGCCAGGGATCAACCATAGGTGAAGCTGCCAGGAAGATAGGAGTCACCGATGAGACTTATTATCGTTGGCTAAAGAGAATGCGGTGGCATGAGGATTGATGAGGTTAAGCGACTCAGAAGAACTCTGAGAAGGAGAATACCGGGCTTAAGAGAATAGTAGCAGATCTTTCGTGAGGATGATGCAGTCCTGAAAGAAGCAGGTGAGGGGAAACTCCTAAGAGTGCCCAAGAGACGTGGGATGGTATTCAGAGTCGTACGTCCTTAGGTGTCTCTTAAAAGACGGGCATGTCGGGCCCTGGGACAGATAAGGATGACTCAGCGCTACATTCGTGAGGTCAAAAGCGAAGAGGAAACGCTGACAGAGGAGATTGTTAGTCTGGCAACTCGATACGTCAGATATGGGCAAGAGCAGAATAACAGCACTACTCTAGATACGGAAGGCTGGATGAGTAAACTACAAGATGAGTTGAAAGAATCTGGAGAAAGGAAGGA
>SDBT01009851.1_pt1 | contig 15468 bp, 7 predicted proteins | sample 2277101 | NCBI WGS metagenome assembly SDBT01 (sample SAMN10404973, study PRJNA504765) | marine sediment metagenome | isolation source: marine sediment core GS10_PC15, 103 cmbsf | place: Arctic Ocean: Southern Knipovich Ridge | collected 2010 | reverse complement strand
CGACCCACTCACAATATTCATTTTCGAGGTCATTTACGATTTCACGATCAATTAAAAGTTCGAAATTGTATTTCACCATTTTTTTAATAAAACATGTTTTCAGTAATTTCCTATGGTAATAGTGTTCATATTTCCATTCATACTCAGGATCAGAATCAGAATCAGAATCAGAATTAATCATTTTTGTGTTAAAAAAAAAAGGAAATTTAAATAAATAAAAACGAAAATTTCGGATTTACGGATCGGAAATTCGATCCGTAAATCCGTGAAAAAAAACATATAAAAAAAAACCAAAAATCAAAAACAAACAAACAAACCGAAACTGAAAAACGATGACAGAAACTTCTCGTCTGCTTTGGACTCTAGGCAGTACTCCTATCGATCCTCGTGTGATTGGTTTGGGAGCAGATGGTTTTCCACTGCCTCCACCCTTATCAAGAGACACCACAAATGATCTTGAAATTCCTTTTCATCCAACCCTTGTGATGTCTAGGGTTGATACACCCCTGTCAAAAATGAAACTAGGCCTCCAGGCTCGAAACCAATTTTGGCCTCCACCAATATGTGTGACTAAAATTGGAAAAAAAATAATACGTAATGATCCAGCCACCACAACGGGGGCCTTACAACAAGGCTGGGTGGACAGTGCTTCAGAACGTAGCAGACAAGCCATGGTTCCTTATGGAATTTTAGAACTTCCTATTGCCAAGGGAGTAGATTTAACGAAACAAGGAGATTTTTCAAAAAATTTATGTTCCGTCTGTTTTTATCATGTGCCACTACGGTCTTGGTTACTTGAACCTATGCATTGGAAAAAAAAGAGAACCGCGAATGCCACAGGCGTATTGACTGAAAAAAGCATAATACTTAAGAACCTTGAGGATCAACTTTTGGTCCTTTCAGCAGAGGGTTTTCCGAGGGAATACGCTCACATTACTAACGTAAAACGGCTGGTTCAATGGAGGACAGGAGGAGTTAGTTTTGATAACGGTGTACTAGAAGCAGGTGTATCAGAAACTAGACGTGAAGTGGTCACCCCTCCAGCTTCTGAACCAGTTTCATCTGATTTTACAAGAAATATTGCTTACGGAATTCCAATTCGGGTCTTGATTAATCTTGGTTTGATGTCCAGAGAAGCCAAAGAATGTTCTAAATTATTGGATTATTTGACAGATCAATTTAATCTTCCAAGGGCAGTCCTAGCCGTGCGCAAAAACACTCGACAACAGACCCTGCAACGAAAAACGTACATGGATATATTCTTTCCACGAATCACAAACCAGCAGTGGTTGTCCAGAATAAAAGAAATACCAAATAAGATGGCGACTCCAAAGAATATGGTAGTTCCGATCAAAGACCTTCTGGAGTTAAGCAAAGATTTTCCAGTAGAAGCACAGCTAACCATTAACCGTTTGATTAATGAAGCAGCATCAAAAAAAGAAAAAATTAATCTTGACCACGACCACGATGACGTAGAAATCATTCCATTGACCCCACATCTGCGAAGCATTTTTTTGAAGCATCAAATTGAATCAGAATACAATAGGATCAAGGTAGATCGTGGCTGGGGACAACGTCTGATGCCCGCTTTCATGCTTCCATTTCTACTAAATCACACTTCTGCTCATGGGAGAATTGTTTGTGGTGATGGAACCAGCTCTGGGACTGGTTTGGCCTGTAATTTTATTTATTCTGGTTTGGTGAGTCTGATAAATAGTGATCATGAGGTTTTAGACAAGAACCAGCGTTCAGCTGCTTGGCATGATTCTCGATTGTTAAGTTTAACCATTTCAATGGCGTGGACTTCATCTCGTCAGCTGTACCTGCGTAATGCTCATAACTCGGCAATTTACTTTACTAATCTTCGAACGGTACATCAAAGTCATAAAATTGTAATGCAAAAATTAGAATCCACGAACGCCTTGCTGCGCAAAGTTCAAAAAACAAATAAAAGACTCCTCAAGATTGTGGCGGTGAAAGATACTGAGAAAAAGAAGGGGTCCAAACGAAAAAGAATTGGTTCCAAAACTGCCAGCAAACCTAAAAAAAAAACCACTTTAAAAAAAAAGAAAATGTAGGGCGTTCAGGTTCAGCTGAAAAGCATCGGGGTGCTTTAATTTATAATAATAATAACAGAGGAGTACCATTACAAAAAAATAAAGTTTGTTTTTTTTTAATCCGCTTCATCCCGTTCTCGATTTGAGGGATCAGTTTGTAGTACATAATAATATAATATTTGTGTAAAAAAAAACTATTATTTATTAGTTGTTGTGTTGAATCGTCAATTTTATTAGAAAGAAACAAAAAAAAAATGACCAAAGTATCTGGATTTTTCAGTTCTTGGATTGTGCGTTTGTTCGCGGCTGTGGTCAACATATTTGCCATGGTTTTATTCTTAGCCTTGTGGATTGCTTCTTGGTTCACCACATGGGATTCTGCATTCTTTGTCAGGACCTATGCAGTTTGGACATATGCGCCAATGCTGATGCCTCAATTAATAGGTACATCCTTAGGCCTTATGCTTAGTTTATACTGGGGAGCCAACAGAATCACAGCCGTAGCAGTGATTGTTTTTGATGCTTTAGGTTTAATCGGTACTTTCTTTGCCATGATTCTTTACTGGCGAATTGGATGGAATTGTTCTGTTAAAAGTGGAACTGGAAATCTTAAAGGAGTTGATTTGGCCATGTGTGTAAATGAAGAAGGATATTTAATTACCCTTTGGGTAATCGTAACCGCCTTGACTTTCTTGGCCTTATTTCAAACCATTGCTCACATTCTTTTCTTTGTGCAAACCGCCAAAGCCAACAAAATTAGCTTTAAAAATCCAAGCAAAAAAAATAAAAAATACGATGAATTTGGAGATGATTCAGGCGATAGTTTTGATGTAGAAGCATCCGTGGATACTGCTGACAGTAAATACAATAACCGACCTTCCACCTTGACTGGTGTAGCTGCTGTTCGACGAGCCGGCAATTATGTGAAAAGCAACACCAATTTTTCTTCTTCACCCCCAAGACGTATGATATCAACACGAAGCTAAGGAGATTGTTTTATTCTATACATGTTTTTTTCCTCTTCCTTCCCTTTCTTTGATAATAAATAAATAAATAAATAAATAAATAAAGCCATGACCATTAAAAAAAAAGTGAAATTCCGGAATTCCGATTTGGAATTCCATTTTTCTATGCTGTATAAAAATTTCACTTTTTTTTTTTAATAACCACAATAAAACAGAAAATAAGAATGAAACGATCTTCTGTGATACGATTAGTCAGTATAGAAAGCTTAACGAATCCAAGGATTACGGATACACCACGGTTCCCAAAAATAAAACGATCATCATCAGCAGAGTTAATAAAAAAATTAAATAAAGAAACCAAGCCTCAGCTGCAGCCTGATTTACGTGCAGAATTCGCCTTGACTGGTGCTGTGTATTCAGCTTGGACGCATGGAACTCTGGCTCCATGGATGATTTCCAAAGACAATCCAACTGCTGCAAGCTCCATACGTTTGCATGGAAAACCCACAGTGGGCCGATTTGATCAACAGTTAAGAGGCGTCACGCAATGCAAAGCCATGAAAGATGTAAATTTTTTCTGTGGTACCTCTGGCACCTTATACCAGATCAAGCGACCTCGACAGGCCATATTCCATATTTGTATGGTTTTATGGGCCCCGGGATTCCTGACTGCAATAGTTGGAAAACCTGTGTCAGATTCGTTTGAATTAGAATTGTTTTCAAAAATTCAAAATGAATGGGATAAAAATAGAAAAGAACACCAGCAGCAGCAGCGCCAGAATAAAAACAAAGAGGTTCCAATTTTAAATATTTCTCTGGCCTATGTTGTGCCTAGACGAAGGACATCTAGGAATATTCAGCAAGCCTGGAAAACATCCACAGCCAGTGGTGGTGGTAGTTTCACGAATCATATTTCAAAATGTGAACCAAAAGTTTTGGCCTGCGGAGTTTGGCAATTAGGCCTTCGCCTGTGTTTATTAAAACCTGATGTTGTGGTTGGCATCGGTTCAGATGCAATTCGAGTCTTGGCTGCTATTTCTGAATTATCGCCTGGCCAGATCATCAAAAACACAGCAGCAACCTTGGGGCCCCTTGAACAAACTAGGGCCATGGCCTATGAAAGCCAAATGAAAATACAAGGCTTAACTCGAAAAGTATTTTCTGGCGAAGCAAGCCCACAGCAAACTACTCATTATTTGACTCATAATTTTGATTTGTTTCGTCTGCCTCACCCCTTCACCATGAGGGGACCAAACAAAGGCAGGCGCCAGCAAAAACCAAAACCACAAGATCATGAACTTCAACAACAAGTCAGTCTGGGTCAATTCAGATCAACCATGGATTTAATATTTCGTTTTGCTGTGCAGCAACAAAACATTCAATCCACCACAGAAACAAGGCCGCCAACTAAACGAATCTGTATTCGATTTCCTCCCAGCGGAGGCCATACTACTGCTGAAACGACAAAAAAAAATATGCAGCACGATCCCATCAAGGAATTTTAAGCATAAATAAATTTTTTATTTAGGATTTTTTTTAAGTTTTTTTTTTAGTTTTTTAATTTTTTTTTTTTTTTTGGTGCCTCGGCGTTTCTTTACAGCCCTTTGATTATTTTTGCTTATCTTTGGTTTATGGCGTGTTTTGTACCCCTTGGCTCGATTCGTAAAAGAGCCACCATCTTTTTTGCTGTGTTGTTTTGACCTAGACATCTCTGGTTTAGAAATAACACCATATTGACCTCGAGAGCCTCTAGATATATCATTCATGCGACGACTCACACCAACACGAATATCAATCTTTAAATCTGACAGCAATTGAACTTTCTGAAGCATGCGATGCATCAACACTGCTCTGCCAATATTTTGATCTCTGGCAGCCGCATCTAAACTTACGCTGTCCCATTGCACCAAACTTTCTGTGTTCCGATTTGGACGATTCATGGCCACTACTTTTGCATCTAATTGTTCTAGTCGTGCTCTGCGTGCAATCCAACCGACCCGTCGGTCTTTAATATGGACATTGCATAGATAGATACAGACTTGCTGAAGTGGTTTTGAAATTCCCGTTAGAGAGTTGGATCCGGTATTCATGTCGTCCAAGGCTCGAAAACATATTTCTGGTCCAACCGCAGGCAAAAGTTCAATTGGCAAAACTTTTGTCTTTATGGTGGTGGCGTGCCTTCGGTAATTTTTTCCAATCTGATTAAACCGTTCGGCTTTGGTCAGACTACAATCTAGATGACTCTGGCTGCAATCACAATGGCCTCGAGCACACTGTTCTGAAATAGGTTTGATGGGATTGGGATTTCCTGGAGTAATTTGATTTCCAAGACATCCATCCAAGCCTTCATAGCCAAACATACTACAGCGAATATTAATATGTCGTATTGGAGTCGCCTGATCCGTGCCTGTTATAACCAGCCGCCTAGCGTGAATGGCGGCTCCAGTACTGCTCATTGGAGATGAGGCCACACTGGTTCCATGACGAAAACGAACCGTAGGCATGCCGGCGTAGGTTTGATTCCATGCATTGATATTTTCTGGAAGAAACTGGTCTGCTAAAAGATCGTTTTTAGTATGTTTTTGTGTTTGTTCTGGATTGAGGCCTTCCCAGGCACGAATGACCGGATCGGTGGTTCCGTTACAATACCAACAGCAAGGCACATTTGCTGGAGAAGGAAAACCTGCCTTTGCTGATATTTTTGTTAATTCCCGATGAATTTCAGAGTTTATCTGAGATCCTTCATGTTTTAATAGGCTACCCAGACGTTCCCATGCATAAGGCTCTTCTGGTGGCAATAAATTCATGAACAAATCTAAATGCATACGTTCTCTGTCTGCCTTAGCAGCAGCAGCCATATCAATCAAGACTGGAGGCACTGTTTCTAAAATAGGTTTGATTAAGGCAGGCAATCGATGCGGCCGACCATGGGCTCCACAAGAAGGACCTCGATGATTCCATCGTCCCATGCTTAAGGTGGTAGGACTACCACAAGTAGCACAGATCGTCATGAAATCTCCATCAGCAGCTATTTTTGGTCCTTTGCTGCGTACCGCCACGCCAATCAAATTAACTCGGAAAAGTTCAGTGCCTGCACAGTAAGCTGGATGCTTGGTACCACTATTCTTTTCTTTAAAAATCATATGTCCAGATTCAATGTCCATGGCCATGTTAGAGCTGCCAACCATCCGACTGTTCTTGCTGACGTGCACATCCCTGCTCACCGATTCATCATCACAACTCATGGGCCTAGACCATTCCAGCAGGAATTGGGGGACTTTTTTTTTAATAAAGGCTGTTGGTGGCGGAACTATAGCTTGTTGTTGTTGCTGCGGCTGTGGAATCCTTAAACTCCCAGAATTTGGAAACACACTTCGGTCCATGCGATCCAGCTTGGATACATCCTCATAATTCCATCGCTTGCTATGGGTGCTTAAACGAATATCTGTATCGTCGAGTCGGCTAACGGCTCCCCGACTACTTGTGGTAATACTCAAGGCAGCAGTGTACACTGATTTAGAACGAATTGTTTCTAAATCTATTTTCGAGGTTGGCATGTTTGAAACAATCCCCCTACCTGCAGCACTCCCAGTAGCTGCAGCACCAGACAAAGCCGCCACCAAAAAACCTGGAGTGGCTGTGGCTCCAGGATTAATATAAGCTAAACTAGCCCCACCTCCTCCTCCTCCAAGATTATTGCTACTTGAACCAGTTTTTTTTTTTGGTTGTCGACGGGTTGGTACCACATTTGCTGCAGCTTGTCGGTATTCTGGTTGAAGCAATAAAGGAGGCGGAGCATTGGGATCAAGCGGTGTCTTTTTAACCACAGCTAAGCCTGGTATGTTTAATTTTTTTAGTTTGACCGCGCGCCTGGCTTCTAATCCATTCGTGGAAGCTCTGGTACGCCTGGCTAATTGAGGTAAAACCCTTCGTTCTGTGACGCTACTAGTAGTGCTCCAGTCTGGAGGCACGACCGCCTTGCTGGTCCATCGTCCACACCCACATAAAGATTGAGAACCCAACAGATCTACATCAGTTTTTGTCCATGGTTCCATGGTCTGACGCCGTCTCAGGGCTTCTATCTGATGTCGAGTCACACGCTCTGGCAGGCTTAAGACGGCCCATTGTTTATAATAGGTGACTCTCATGATGTAGCTGTAGATAATAGCAAAATCTCTTCGGCTTTGATCGGTTCCATATTCTTCCACAATACGTCGGGCCACTGGTTTATATTTTCTGGTGATGGGGGTTTTGTCTCCAAAATTACTTTGGATCATTTCGGCATAGGTCATGGTGTCACCTCCCACAGTACAGCAGATGGTTTCAGTTAATTCATCCTTGATGCTTGGGTCCCCCAACTTCATTCTTACTTGGTATTCTGTTTCACTAATAACGCGTCGACGTCGACGAAACAAAAACCATTTGAATTGATTTTCAATGCTGTGATCTGGGATATCACAGAATTCATAACTAAAATACAAGAGACACAGCCGACGGTAGGCCATTTCTGAAAGACCAATAGGATTCCGTAACCATGAGGTCACGAATCTAGAATCTGTGCGTCTGGCGCACATCCAAGCTGCAAGGTCAATAGCACGAACCGTATCATGATCCAACCAATTGTAAGGTGCTGAAGCAAAGAAACTTTTATCCGCAAACCATGGAGAAGTAAACAAAGAATTATCTCCTTCCCAGGCTCTGAAACTTTCAATCATGGCAATAGGGATGTTCACCTTGGGAACTCCAAGGCCCCACGAACTACGACCTGGTTCACCATCTCTGATCAACCAAGGTGGAGACACTGTATTTTTAATACTTTCCTTTTCTTCCTTGTCTATTTTCATGATATCCCCAATAATCATGCTGGCGCAGTCTGGACTACAATACATCATTTTTGAAATCACCAGCATTTGAGTCATTTCTTCTTTGTACTGATCATCTAAATCAACCGTTTTTGAAGTACGCAAGGTGCGCATCCAACCTTTCATTAAGGTTGACATACGCGTCACAAACTCGCCCTTTCTAGCTTTTCCAAAGGCCTCCAAACCACGATCATGACCGCCCCAGGCTACGATATGCATAGCACCTGGTTGAGGAACTCCAGCAAATCTCCCCTTGGCTCCAGGTTGATCCGTATCATGACAAGACATCAATACGTCCAAGATAGCCCTGAGCTCATCTCCACTTTCTCTGGATTTTCGATCAAATTCCATATGCAGTTGAACATCACAGACCACTGCTTGGAAAACCAAATCCCATCGTACTGCATACAGGTAATATTCGGTAAAGGCCAACTGAAGCACCTTGGCATTGTCCTGCATCCAGGCTTCTGTTTCTGTTACAGTGGCTCCTCGGAAAATTAAACTTTGAGCTCGGATTCTGGCTCGAACTGCAAATCGTGGTCGATGACGACACCCTGGTGTGCCTCCCATCCACATGCAGGCTACGGCATCCATCAGAGCCAAACCTGCTGGTGGATCTTCTACAGCATAGCGTTGACACATATTTTTAAGGCTTCGACCTTTGCATCGTTGAGGCAAACTTTTACGAATCGCCACATGAACCAATACAGAAAGGGCTCGACTGCCTCGGAAGGGACCACTGCTAGGACTTGAGGCTGAGCTTGACGACGACGAACTCTGATTTTTTGCTGCGGGAACTTTTGGGGTAGGCCTATTTGTTTTTGGGGGGGCCTTGGCTGCAGACTTGGCAGGAGGCCGAGTAGAACCACCTCCTCCTCCCCCGCCGCCTTTGGCTGAAAATTCACGATCGTGGAATGCATTGCTGACCGCTAAATAAGGAGTTAAATCCGGCATGTCACCATGATACCATCCATGTCGCCGACCATCTGGTCTCAGCAGAAAATTAGCAGCTTTGTCTACTTCATAGCTGTCCACATATCCAGAATTCCTGACGCTTAAATCGGTTTGCATCCAATAGGCAAGGTCCAACATTTGATTGGTCCATAAATGCAGAGAAAGGTCAAGGTCTTCCAACCATCGCATTAAAGCATCGGCCTCTGTGCGTGTATTGCTGTTTTTGGTTGGATCAGCTCGTGTATCGGAAACACACAACATAAACTTTTGAATGCTTTTCTGTGCATCAGTGGCTGAGATGACTCGTAGACAAATGCTGTCGAGGACTACCGTACTCGTTTGATAGTCAGCAGCAGCAGCAGCACCAGTAGCAGCAACCATGGGAACTTCAAAGCCAAGCATGCTGCTGACTTCAAAATTACGATAGCTGCGGATACTCAAGGCATGTCTAGACACACTACGTATATCTTCTTGTTTCATGCCTGCCAAATGAAACCGAGGATCAGCCTCTAAATTTTCTGGAATCATATCTTTCCATCGATAACGCAACAGAGGCTTGGTTTGTGCATTTAAGCACAGGTTTGGTGCTGGTTTTCTACCCTGCCAAACTGCCGTTAAGGTTTTGTCGAATGCACAAAACACCCAGGGATGAATCACAGGATTCCATTTCCAATTTTTATTTTCCATTTGATTGGTTGCCTGCTGATCCGCCATAAAATACTGATGCAGCCTTGGCAACTCTGCTCGCAATAGTTTTCCTAAACTACGAGCGGTTCCAGCCAGAGGGTTCCCACGAGACACACCCAAATACGTAACCCCAATGGCCCTGCCAGTTGCTGAAATATCCGGACCGAATCTAATATCATCGGCCCTAAGGCTTCCTGTGGCCGACCCGTTCTCTCCCGATACCAGAGTCTGTCTAACCGCCTCGGCCCCCAGCTTACTGAGGCGGCTTAGGAAAAATCCGTGTTGGTCTGTTCAAAGAAACAGCTGCATTCAGGCCGATCAATGATATGAACCTTTTTGGATTTTTCGTTAGTAGTCACTGTTTCCTTTCGTTGTTGATTCAGGCTGATGGGAGGTTTGCATTTGCCTGGAATATAGCGACCGAAACAAAGACCCACCACGTTGTCCATAAAACCAGTCCAGCTTCCATCTCCTGGAACTCCAATAGGCAACATGTCGTCTTGAGTATAACCCCCATCGACTTCAATGGCATCACAATGATCTTGGCCTAAAAGAGCCCCCAAGAAAACGTTATTGTTGCTGCCTTGGTCATATCCAGGAATCACACATCGAGATTGAAGTGTCAGCATGCACAATTGAACCCAATGAAATTTAGCTCGGAAAAGTTTACAGAGTCTACAGTGAGTGCCTGTTTCAGGCAGAGAATCTTCCCGCACGATCTTGTCCCAGACGTCTGGTGCATAATATTCCCTCATGACAAAGGCTCCATTGGCCCGGTTTAAACTCCCAGAAGCTGGCCAACCTCCATGAGAAGCCATCCACCAACTAACGCAATACCTGGCTCCATTTACACAGGGCCTTTCTAAAGATTGAGTTGGATCAACTTCTCTCAAGAAATCAGCATTATAGGCTTTTGTGGCAGGCCTACCTAATTTTGGAAGCATAGGTTTCCACCAAGGAGTTTTGGGACCGCCTGTCTCGCTGCTGCTGCTGCTGCTGCTGGTAGACTCTGAATCAGCATCACCAACCTGCTGCTGCTGCTGATGCTGAAGTGCAAAATTAGCTAATTTGCTTCGCATCATTTGAATCACGTCTTGATCCACAGGCCATTCAGAAGGTTCCACGTTTCCGTTTAACATTTTATTTGTATCGTCTTCACTGCTGACTGCTGAATTAGCAGCCGCCGCATTCATAAACAATCGCATGGCTGGTTCAGCAAAAACGCCCGCTAAAAACTCTTCCCGAGCCACAGCCACTCGTACCATGTTATGACGTTGTCCGTCAAAATCTCCTGTCAACACAGCCTTCATGATGTTCAGACTTTCCTTTCGAGTAAATAAATCCAACATTAGTTTTGTTTTTGTTCCATCAATATCTTCTGTAGTAGTAGTAGGCAGAGCTCTGGCTTCTACCCAGAGAGCATTGGTGGTGGCCAGTGCTTGCTCAATGATACGCAAAGCATTATCAGTTCTAAATTTTTCTGTGTTTTGTGGATGACCACTCTGAGGACCACAGAGTAAACTAGCACTTTTTGCCATGCCTCCAATTCTCATGGCAGATTCATAAATTCGTTTGATTAAACTGGTTGGATCATCATAGGCCATAAAATACATCATGGTATCGACCGGCTTTGATCCCATCAATACAGCCACTTCAAGGCTATCCATTGGCATTCGTAACCATTCTTCCATGCGATCCCTTAACACCACTGCCTGAACTTCTTCTTCTGTGTCTGTTTTTGAAATTGCAGGTGCTGGAGCCCCAATCATAAACGGTTCACAACATAAAGCTTGAAGTACTTCAGCTTCCGTTTCATTAAAAACCAAAACACTTCCGGCTCCTTTTCGCCGACTGGCTCGAGTAACCGTGTCCCCATTTGCTTCTGAAGCTGTTTTAGTAATTGCAGCAGCAGCCGCTAAGGGGTCATTTCCTTTACGCATGCGAAGCGCCAAATCAAATCGAAGCACTTTGTCGCTCAACAGGCCATCTAAATATTGACTCACGGCAGTCCTCATGTCATCCATATTGAGATGATTTGCATCGCTATAGGCAGATTTTAATTCTTCTAAATCCCTGACCATGCCCGAAGGAGCATGACCTTTAGAATAATCTGGAGCGTTCATGCGTCTGGCGTCACCTTCATCGGCTAATTCTTGGGGGCTCTTGGTTTCCCAATCTGTAGCCAAACTAAGGCTTGCTGGAGGATCAGCTGCATCTCCCACGTCTGGGAGAACGCTGTCCAACATAAGGTTGTCAGAAGTATCCAAGTCCACATGACGACTAAGACTTGGATGACTCATGCTTGATTGTTCTAGTTTTCTTCGTAATTTACTGCTGCGGTCCACTGGAGCAGGCACGGCAACACCTAGAGGAGCTTTTTTTGGTACCCCTTGGTTCCTAGAAAGTTCCCGCGGAACTGGGATTCCAAAATTTCGTGGGTCATTGGCTTGACTTTCTGTGATGCCACCCACAGAAATGGCTTCTGAAGTGGCTGTGCCTACCACCAGATTTAAATCTTGAACTTCAGACAAACTAAAAGAAGCCGTTGGTTCAGTTTCTTGTACTTTTTTACGACGGCTTGTGCCTGCCTTTCGACGGCTGCGTCGTTTTGAAGGTTTCACAGATTCAGAGGTACCACCACCACCACTAAGCAACAAAGATTTTCCTGGACCTTTGGTCAGGCTAGCCAAAGTTGTCTTATTTTCTTCCTTTAAAGGATCAATGCTAAGGCAAGAGGCTGAAGTCGAACTCACGATTCGATCCGATGCATCCGATGGTAACGTCTGGCGAGCAGCATCACGAAGCCTCTCTACCACAGGTGATGTTAAGTCAAGGTTTTCTTGACCTACTTCATTTTTTTCCTTTTTTTGTCGTTTTTTATTGGTGCTTGGTGGCCTGGCTGCTGTGGATGGAGCCTTGCTTGGTTTCCTTTTGGCCTGTCCAGTTCGCTTGTCGGCTCCTCGACTCATGTCCACAATAACAGGAGGTACACTCATCTTTACCGAATCAGATTCGTCGCGGTCAAGCAGGTCTTCCGATGATTTGATGCTTGTTTCCAAAGCCACTGTCAATGGAGCTTTTGGTTGGCTTGATGTTTTCCTTTTTTTGGTGGTGCCTCTGGTCCTTTTTGACCTTGGGCTTTTTTTCACAGCAGACCGAGTTCGTTTTCGTGGTGACGATGAGGCTACCACCACAGCTCTTGTCTTCGTCGTTTTTTCTTTTTTTTGGGTAGAAGCAGGGGTTGTTTCACCCAATAATTCTTTCATAATATCGTCCATTTTTCAATTTTGCTTAAAGTGCTCGTGTACTTTAAATGAGATGAAAATATTTTAAAAGGGGATATTTATTTATTAATAGAAGGCAACAAAAAAAAACCATGATAAAAAATAATGGCATGGAAAAAGGCAGAAGGTTAGTGTAGTGGTGATGGTGGTGGTGATTAGATATTACGTCTTGAATTTGGGTTACGGTTGATGATGGTTTGTTTGTTGAGGCTCATTTGTGTTGGAATTCCATTGAATTGAGTGTTTCGTCCATTCCATGGGGCAGCAGACATACCGGATAAGCTAGCTTGGAATTTTTCAACAAATTCTTTGGTAGCACTGGCTCTGTAGATGGCCATGATGATTAAAGCAACTGTCATAGCGAGTATCATGAGACAGTAGAAAATCATGAGGACTAAAGAAGCAATTAAAACATCTGGAGTGTGTTTTTGTCCAACAGATATTCCCATAACAATTACTGAACCAATAGCACATAAAGTGGCGAGTGTAGAGAAACCTGCTCCAACAATCCATTTAATTCCTTTTGGTCCACCAACAAAGAATAATTGCCAGAAAAAGCTAAGGAATACACTAAGCATACTGATGATAAGAGTGGCAACGTAAATATTGTAGCTGACTTGGCCGAATCCATGACGCCAGTATATAAAGACGGAAGTGCTCCAAAATATGTACATGACTATCCATAAAAAGGCTCCTACCGGAGCAGACACACCGAAACCTATTCCCATACCGTCTTGCCATTTTTCCCAGGCTTTTTTAAAGGACTTGCTGCTCAATAACACAGCAAGCGGAAGTGAAATTAATACTGGAATGAACCAAGTAATGAACGATGGAAAATCAACTGGTACAAAATCGTGACCCATTTTTTTTTTCTCCAGTAATAAAAGTTAAGAAAGTATTATTTGTTGTATTGTGTTCTTATTGAAAAGAGTGCATATCCTAAAAACTATAATGTGGCTTTCCCTAATTCTTTTTTAAATAGAAAAAATACAAAAACACAGGCCTCAACGAAAAAAAAAATATATTTTTTTTTGTACAAGTATACTAATTTTTTTTTTCTATGCCGGATGATTTCAGGATAATTCATTTAATTCTGTCGTCGACGACAATGGTGCTGCTGGTGCTGGTCGTGACGGTGACGATCGGATGACGTGTGGGTCAGGGGAAGGTTGTGTTGTCTTCTGCTCTTTTTGTTTTTTATTTTTTCGACGTCGATTTTTTTTCATGCCTCTGTTGACTTTTGGAGTCAGTGAAATCATTTCGGTCCATGTGGTGGACGAATCAAAATTTTTGTTGTTGCCAGAAGAGCGTCGTCTTTTTTGGATTCGTTTGACCAACATCATACTGCAAGGATCCATAAATAAAAACACAAGACAAGCAATCAATCCAAACACCATTAAAAAAAACATGGTATAACTCATCCAGCCCAAAATCATCAGGAAAACACAGCCCAAGCCCACAAAGATGATTCCAAGAAAACAACCAAACACCAAAGTCGCAATGGCGAATTCACTGAGGCCTGGCTTCCATGTACTTTTCTGCATAATATCGTCGTTTAGTTTTTTTTTTACGGCAGTATTAATACTACTGGTGTTTAAAAATTCTTCTGCTTCTTCTGGTTCCATCAAGAAGATACTAGGCGGGCGTCGTTGTTTTTTTTTTGGAATCCTTTCTATTAATTTGAAAAAATTCCTTTTTTTTTTACAAAGGAATTTAATTAAATAAAAGAAAAAAGAAGGATTAGCTGACTGCCTAATTGAACCTTCAGCCTCGGCCTGATAATAAATATCATAAAAAAAAAACAATGAAAAGAAAAACCGTAAAGGGTCGCCTGAGCCAAGAACAAATGCACACAATTGCTCAGGCAGCCCTTGAGGCAGCAGAAAAAATAACATCAAGCCTGCGCCGCGATCCAGTCACTGGCCATCCAAGTCACCCTAGCGTGCATGTGGTGGTCTTGGCTCGTCCTGTGAACCTTGCTGCCCCTGCTCGACTCTGGCCAATGCATCATATGCAAACCAATCCAGACGCTTGGCATGGAAGTTATGATATTGCTCGAAGTAAAGCTTATACAGCCTTGGCTTTTAGCAGCAATGAAAATGCCATGACTACCCGAAGCATTCAGGAATTATCTCGTCCAGACAAACCTCTGTCTGGAATTGAAGTCAGTAATTTGGGAACTTTAGGTCCTCCTGGTTCTGGCGTCAAACGCCGAGGCTTGGGAATTATTACCTTTCCTGGAGGAATTCCACTATACGATCCAATTAAAAAAGAGCTTGTGGGGGCCATTGGTGTTGCTGGAAGCACCCCAGACATTGATGAAGGTGTGGCTGTGGCTGGAGCAAGAAATTGGTCCCCAGAAGAGTTGATTAAAATTAATGACGTTACGCGTAATGCAGACATGATCAATTACACTAAGGTGCCTTATATGTTAAGTCTTGAAACTAGCCGATCCAAGATAGACGTTTCATCCTTTTGGAATCGTTTCCAACAAGCTGCCACAGCATACAACACAACTCTGCAAACCCTTCCTGCAGACAAACGAAAAATTAAAATCAGTGCCTTAGGCTTGGCCAGAGAATATTTAAATATAAAACCTGTTGGCTCTGCAGCGGCAGTGCATAAAAATTTAGTACTCTGTCGGATGGCCGACACTTTG
>SDBT01009850.1_pt1 | contig 15468 bp, 10 predicted proteins | sample 2277101 | NCBI WGS metagenome assembly SDBT01 (sample SAMN10404973, study PRJNA504765) | marine sediment metagenome | isolation source: marine sediment core GS10_PC15, 103 cmbsf | place: Arctic Ocean: Southern Knipovich Ridge | collected 2010 | reverse complement strand
GTTACTGCCACATACAATGATAGTATGAGCGGAAATGTGATGTTGGCCAGCAACGGATTTGAAGGAGATACAGAGAATTCCTATTTTAGGCTGACAGCTTCTGTTTCGGTTAAAGACGGTGAGTCCCGTCCGCAGGGATACTGGAATGAATCTTCGATCTTTCACAAGGATTTGATCAAAGAGGGAATTGCGAAGCAGGCCCTTAGAAAAGCCCTGGATAAACTGGGCCAGGAGAAGATAAAATCAGGAAAAATGCCTATGATTGTAGAGAACAGGCTGGCCAGAAGAACCCTTCAGCCAATCATCTCGGCACTGAATGGATCATCCATCCAACAGAAGAATTCATTCCTGATCGATATGAAAGGTGAAAAGATCGGTTCCGACCTGATGACCATCGTGGATGACCCATTTATCGTATCGGGACGAGGATCCAGGCTTTTTGACAGTGAAGGCCTTGCCACAAAGAAAAGAGTCATTGTAGAGGGTGGAATGCTAAAAAGCCATTTCATCGACACATACTATGGAAAGAAGCTGGAGATGGAACCCACCTCCGGCAGTACCACCAACCTGGTATTCAAACCGGGGGATAAGGATCTGGAGGGGTTGATCGCATCCATCGAACGAGGAATCCTGGTTACCGGGTTTAACGGGGGAAACAGCAATGGATCCACCGGTGATTTCTCCTATGGTATCGAGGGATTCCTGGTAGAGAATGGCAAACTAACACAACCTGTGTCCGAGATGAACATTACCGGAAACTTCAAACAGACCTGGAATGACCTGGTGGCCGTGGGGAATGATGTCTATTCAGGTTCTTCATGGAGACTTCCATCACTGGTATTCGATAACATCGAATTCAGCGGAATTTAGATTTTCAATTTTTGGGGTACTAAATATCAATTACCTCAACTGTTATAGTTGCGGTATCGGTCTTGGAGTCCAGGTGAATGTCCCGGACTTTTACTGTAATAATGAACTGTTGAATTAAATCAAAATTGAATGCAACTGGATCATTCACGGTGAGTGAGCCGGTCTCTGCATCCAGGGCAAATACCTGTTCTTCATTCCCGGAAACAATGCTGAAACTCAAACCCTGATGCTCTTCCGGGTCACTGGCTTGTATGACACCCACCAACTCTCCCTTAGCCGGATTCTCATCGATCTCAAATTCCTGATCCTCAATTACCGGAGCAAATTCGTTGAGATCAATCAGCTGAACTGTGATGAAAGCTATTGACTCCATGGGATCTTTGGGATGATCGTCAGCCACCAGAACTGAAAGCAGGATCTGGGTCTGCAATTCGTAATCCAGTTTCAATGGATCGGCCACACTCAGGTGTCCACCGATATTGTCAATTTCAAAGGTTCCATCGTCGTCAACATCTCTGAGTTGGAAAGAAACCGTTTGACCTTCATCCAGATCGAAAGCAATGACTGCCCCGACAATGGTTCCTGCAGGAGCGTTTTCATCAACAAAAAACTCCTGGTCCTCCACCACAGGTGCATTAATGTTCTCTGAACAGGAGTTAAAAAATCCCAAAACAGATACTAATCCCATCCATAAACAAAGTGACCTCATGAACCATCGTTGAATTAGCAATTTATTCAATTTTAGAATACGATATATGAAATGACTTTTTAAATGACTTTTTAACTTTAAAATATGACCATCCTTATTATTGGGCCCGTTTATATTTATCGGGAATATGGATAGCTTTTTTTTCTATATTGCTCCCCAAAATTATCTATTCTCCAAGGTTATGAAGGATGAACTTAGTTTACTGATTGAAGAAGCCATCAAGCTGGAATTATACGTTTCCAAACTCTACATGGTATTTTACAGGAAATTTCCCGACGATGGAAAATTCTGGTGGAAATTGGCTATTGAAGAACAAAACCATGCCGCTTTGCTTAAAACGGTAAGGCAAATGAACAATACCCATATTAAAATACCGGCAGATATAGTTCCTGCAGGTCTTACTGAACTTACTGATTCAATCAAAATGCTAATGGAAGCTATTGAGGAATTCGAAGTCCGCCCCGACAGGACCAGGGCTTTTCAGTTTGCTTTTAAAGTTGAACATTCAGCAGGTGAACTGCATTATGAATCATTTATGAAATACGCTTCTGAGTCCAGGCTTAATTCTGTTTTCCGTAAGCTTAACGGAGACGACATCAATCATGCGGGAAGGATCCAACAATACATGATTGATCACCACATTCCACAGGAATAGGTTTCAGATACCGGGTTGTGATTTTATTCTTTCAATCTCCTTCAATGCCGTAGGGCCAATCTTGATGGCAAATTTTCTTGGCCAAGGATTCCTTGGTGACCTGTCCATGATCACTCCGGGAGACGGTAAACATATAAAATTGCTGTTTTTCCATATAATCTTTTTTTCAAAAATCTCACCGGTCATATAATCCATAGCCTCTTTTTCGGACACCAGAAGCAAACTGGCAATAACCTCTGCTCCGAGAAGGATAATTATATTGGGATTGGCTATTTCAATTTCCTGGCGAATCCAGTTCAGGCTTTTGTTGGCATAATCCATGAATTTGGACCTATTCTCCTTGATCTCTTTTCCCAGCCTATGATATTTCCTCACGTGATCATCATCAAACAGAAAAACTTTAACCAGGGTGGTAAGCCAACATTGATCCCTCGGAACCTCAAGGGTTTCCAGGATCACATCAGTAAGTCCTTGTCCTGTAAATGAACACCTTACCCTTGAACCGTCGTGATAAGGTTCTACAGAGAAAGGCGCTGTGCCGTCATAGAGTGGTACATCCGGAATATTATTTTCAAAATATAGTTTGGCAACAGGATAGGGCCCTATCACCATGGTCTTACCAATGGCCGTCTCAATGGGAACAACTGTTCTGACAGGATTTCCATATAAATAAGATGTCTCTTCTGAAAATTTAATACTCTTTGAATATTCTTTGAAGCATTTCTTTTGATACTGCTGTATAGTCATGGGTGTATGAATGAAAAATCCAATTACAAATTACAACTTTCTTGGCAAAAATGCACATACCTGCCAAGGTATCTGATCCTTTTGACTCTCCTCGCCGCAAGAAACCAGGAACCGAAGCTCGACAAAATCAATCATCCCGCCGGCTGAACTGGATTACCCGCATGACATATTGGCTGTTTTTGCAGGGCGTCATGCGTCATTATGTCATGTTTTTGTAGGCCAATATTTGCAACTGCTCACTCCTTCTGGCATAACCACGTTATTAGTAATGCTTTAATCAAAAACGGGCCTGCCAACAGAGAACAATGGCTTGTTCTTTGTACATGATCTGATGAATTTGCAAGGAACACTTGAAATAAGAATACATGGAATTTGAAAAATTAACCATCAAAGCACAGGAAGCTGTTCAAAGGGCACAACAAATAGCCATGGAAAGGCAGCACCAGGCCATCGAATGTAGTCACCTGTTAAAAGGAATATTCCAGGTGGATGAGCATGTGTTCCCATTCATTATGAAAAAGCTATCCATCAATGCCGGGCATGTGGAGGCTACCCTTGATCAGATGATTGAGCAACTTCCGAAAGTAAGCGGTGGTGAAAGCTTCCTCTCCCCTGAAGCAAACAAGGCACTCAACAAGGCACAATCAACCCTCAAAGAATTTGGAGATGATTTTATAGCACTGGAGCATTTGCTCCTTGGAATCCTACGAACCGGTAACCAGGTCAGCCTGATGTTGAAAGATGCTGGAATTAAGGAGCATGAGCTTATTGAATCCATTAAAGAATTACGTAAGGGCTCTAAAGTTCATAGCAAATCTGCCGAAGAGACCTATCTGGCACTTCAGAAATATGCTGAGCATCTGAATGAAAGAGCCGAATCCGGCAAACTGGATCCGGTCATTGGAAGGGATGATGAAATTCGACGTGTGCTTCAGATCCTGACTCGTCGCACCAAGAACAATCCCATACTGGTGGGTGAACCTGGGGTCGGTAAAACCGCCATTGCAGAAGGGATCGCCCTCAGGATTGTGAATGGAGATGTTCCGGACAATCTCTCTTCCAAGCAGATCTTTTCCCTGGATATGGGAGCCCTTATCGCAGGGGCAAAATATAAAGGAGAATTTGAAGAACGGTTAAAAGCCGTGGTGAAAGAAGTGGCAGATTCTGATGGAGAGATCATCTTGTTTATTGATGAAATCCATACATTGGTGGGGGCCGGTGGAGGAGGAGAAGGAGCCATGGATGCTGCCAACATCCTGAAACCTGCATTGGCAAAAGGAGACCTGAGGGCCATTGGAGCCACCACCCTCAATGAATATCAGAAATATTTCGAAAAAGATAAAGCCCTGGAACGTCGCTTCCAGAAAGTCTTTATTGATGAACCAGGAGAAGAAGATGCAATCTCGATCTTGAGGGGTATCAAAGAAAAATACGAAAATTTCCACAAGATCAGGATCAAGGATGAAGCTATCATTGCTGCAGTACAACTTTCAACACGTTATATTACCGAACGCTTCTTGCCTGATAAGGCCATTGACCTGATGGATGAGTCAGCATCCCATTTAAGACTGGAGATGAATTCCAAGCCGGAATCCATTGATACACTTGAAAGGAAGATCCAGCAACTTGAAATTGAAAAGGAGGCTTTCAAGCGAGAGAAGGATAAATCCAGGGTGGAACAGTTATCCAGGCAGATTGCCAACCTTGAAGATGATCATAAACAATTGATGGCAACCTGGGTGGATGAAAAATCCATTGTTGAAAAGATCCAAACGACCAAACAGCAAATTGAAAATCTCAGGCATCAGGCTGAACGTGCAGAACGGGAAAGCGACCTGGCAGCCGTGGCAGAGATCAGGTATGGCCAGTTACCGGAGGCAGAGGAGGAACTTAACACTACCATACAAAAACTTCAGCAATATGAAAAGGACGGGAAGCGACTGGTAAGGGAAGAAATTATTGCCGAAGATATTGCCGAAGTGGTATCACGCTGGACAGGTATTCCTGTGAACAAAATGCTACAAGGCGACAAAGACAAACTGCTCCATATTGAGGAGGAGCTGCATCACCGTATTGTAGGACAAAATGATGCCATCTCTGTTGTAGCTGCAGCAATTCGCAGAAGCCGTACCGGTCTGTCCGATGAAAACCGGCCCATTGGTTCTTTCCTCTTCCTGGGTACCACAGGAGTGGGTAAGACGGAACTTGCCCGCGCCCTGGCTGAATACCTCTTCAATGATGAAGACTTGATGACCCGGATCGATATGAGTGAATACCAGGAGCGCCACGCAGTATCCCGTCTGATAGGAGCACCTCCGGGATATGTAGGTTATGATGAGGGAGGACAACTGACCGAGGCGGTCCGAAGAAAACCCTATTCAGTGATCCTTCTGGATGAAATCGAGAAAGCTCATCCGGATATATTCAACATCCTGCTGCAGGTACTGGAAGACGGACGCCTGACCGATAGCAAGGGTAGGGTGGCCAACTTTAAGAATACCATTGTTATCATGACTTCCAATATGGGTTCTGAAATTATTCATGAAAATTTCGCAAACATAAAAGAATCTGATCTTGAATTAATATTTGAGAAAACAAGAAGCCAGGTGTTTGAATTGCTGAAAAGAAATATGAGGCCGGAATTCCTGAACCGCATTGATGAACTGGTCATGTTCAGACCATTAACCAAAGTACACCTGGAAGGTATTATCAAGATTCAACTTCAGCAGCTAGAGCGTTTGTTGAAAAAACAGGAAATTACTTTTGAGACTACAGACAGACTTCTCCAATATCTCATAAAGGAGGGATATGATCTTCAGTTTGGAGCCAGGCCTTTAAAAAGGATCATCCGGAAAAAGGTAACGGATGCATTGTCCGTGGCCATGCTTGAAGATAAAGTGAAACCTGGAATGCACCTCAGCCTTGATGTGCAACAAAATAAAGTGACCATTAAGGTTTAAAGCAGAATGCTCCAGGAGTGATTCCAACCCGGAATGTATCCCTGGGGATTCCATCGGAGCTATAACGATAAACGACCCCTCTCTGCACATAATCCATGGCATCGGCCACATAGACCTCGGAGGAAACCGGATCCACATCTAATCCATAGTAACCCCCGTAACTGGACCCTTCATATGGACTGCTGATAAAAACTTCAGGACCGGATGTGGAATTTATTGCCAGTCGATAAATATGCTGATTGATAAAGTAAAGGGTGTCGCCTGTTCCATTGATCCTCAATTCCCTGGGCAGATTTCCAGTGGAGAATCGGAAGACTTGTTCCGCTTCACTGGAGCCGGCTTCTATCTTTAGAAGTCCGGGTACCTCATATCCATAAGGACTCCCCTCAAAACCACCATCGGTGAGCACCCATAAAGCATTATCCCTATCCAATACCATGGAATTGGGTTGCTTCAATACTTCTATGGAGTCCACTACCTGGTCGGTTTCGGAATCGATAATCAGGATCATGTTATCATAACTCCAGCAGTTGGTGTATACATACTTCTCATATTGCACCATCTGGTCGGTAGGGTGCTGGTAAAAGTTTGATTCCCGATTATTCACAGCAATGGACCCTGTGATTTCACGAGTCACAGGATTTACAATGGCAATGGATCTGGCATAAAGGTCGGTCACATATGCTTTCGTGTCGCTGATAAAATGTATGTGCCGGGGGGAAGTGAATCCTGTTATCTTTCCCACATACTTAAAGGTATTCGTATTGATGATGTATATCTTCCCGCTGTTGTTGACAACAATATAACCCAGGCTATCCCTGGTGGTCATTGAAAATGCTACATCCCCAAGGGGAAGTGCATTGGTACTGAAAAATATATCCTGAAGTACCTCCCCGGATTCAATGTCATAGTAAGAGAGTGAGGAATTTCCATACATGAAGTTTCCTTCATTGACCACAAACATCCCCTTGAGTGATTCGTAGTACCCTGGGTATTCCAAATCCCAAAACTCGTCATCTCTCATGCAAGAGTGCGGCATGAATACGGTGATCAGTGATATGATGAGGGCCCTTCGGATCAATATGCGGTTAGATTTTCATCATAAATACCAGGTTGAAATTTCTTCCAGGCATGGGCCTGTACAGGATTGAATGATAGGTTTCGTTGAAGAGGTTGTAGATCTTCAGCTCGGTGGTAAAGGATATTTCCTTGATTCGAAAATCTCGTCCTACTGCCACATCATTCATAAAATAGGGATAGTAGGGAGTGCGCCGGGTCAGATCATTGCTGGAGGTGGTATACCTTTCGCTAAAAGTATTGTATTGATAGGTCATGAACCAATTCCCATAGTGGAGGTTCAGCATCAAATTACCAGAATGTAAAGGTATATATACCAGTTGCTTACCATATGAATCATCACTCCAAACCAGAGGATCACCGTAATTGACCGAACTGGTATAGGCATAGGTCCCCACTATTTTATAACTGAACTGACGCAAACTCCATTGGGTTTGGATAGAATACTCCACCCCTTTTGACAGTACCCTCTTTATATTTCGTGGTTCCCAAAAACCTTTGGTTGAGGGAATCCAGATGATCCAATTATCAATATCCGACCGATAGACTGTAATTTCAGTTTGCACAAGATGTCGGGAAAATACTTGTTGGTACTCCAGCCCTGCTTCAATACTGAATCCTTCTTCAGGCAGCAAGTTTGGATTTCCTCCTGGTTGCCAGTATAGATCGTTGAGTGTGGGTTGGTGATAGTTTCTGGTCACATTGCCTTTCAGGATCAAATCTACTCCCTTCACCAGGCGAAAGTCTAATCCCAGGTATGGGATAAATGGTACCCATTGTCCATCCACCACATCCTGCCTGAGCATCAGGTTCAGGTTCAATCGCTCAGCAAAGTTTTTACGAATTGCCACAAACAGTGACACTTCATTGCGTTGTTTTTCAAAGCCGGTTCTTTTGACAGTATCCCGTGAGGAAACTTTATGCAGGTTGAGATCCAGCGTGCTTTCAATGGAAAGGTCCTCATTCAGATCTTGGGAATATGACAGGGTATTAAAGAAACTATGCTGTAGACTTTCTGAGTAAATAGCAGGAACCAGTCCCATACCGGGAACCTGGTTTTTCTGTGAATAATAGAGCTTTTTTCCTGAATACCCCGAGCGAAGATGAAGTTTGCCCCGGGGTCTGAAATATTTCCAATCTGCCACTATTTTGTGATCGGTATCCTGCTGATTGTTCAGGTTGGAGTTATCCGGACCCTCATAGCTGATGGCACGGGGAATGGATCTGTTGGCATATTGTCCCCAGTATTTCAGGGACCAAATATGGTTGGCCTTTGGTCTGTAATAGAGCTCATGCAGCTGACCAATCCTTGAAAAGGTTGCGTTATCGTTTGTCTCAATGGGGTGTATTACCTCACCGGTTTCAGGATCAAGGCTTCCTATTCCGCGGTTCGTAAATTGAAAATCATTTTTTGAGTAGTTGTGATAAAACCGGGATTCTATCTGAACCTTCTTATTCCCAAACCCAAGCTGGAGAAATTCATCAAAGGTTTTATAGCTTCCAATACCCTGAATATACTTTAAACTGCTTCTATTGTCCCAATTTGCCGAGTTTGAAATATTAATGGATCCCCCGATTCCTCCACTCCCATCAGCAACCGAAGCTGACCCGTGTTTAAGGTTCAAATCATCGATAACATAGACTGGAATTAGTGAAAAATCTACCATGCCAGCCATGGGACTATTGATATTGATCCCATTCCAATTTACCTGTGTATGAGAAGCAGCAGTACCCCGAAAAGAGGCTGTGGCCAGGGCTCCCCGACCATGGTTTTTTATGAAGACTGATGTATTTTCAGATAGTAATTCTGACAATGACAGGGTAACTTTTTCGAGAAGAATGACCGAGTCAATCTCTGTCTCTTTCATGCCGGCATTCTCCTTCTCAAAAATCCTTTCAGCCCTCACTTCCACCCCTAAAATGGTAAATACGGAATCCAGTATGCCTTGAGCCTGAATAACCGAAGATATCAGACAAAAACAGGCTACTATGATTCCTTTCAATTTCATATCACTTTTTTAAAAGTTTAAGGCGATCCTCCCGCTCTCCATGGGCAACATGTACCATGTAAATTCCCACAGGCAGGAAAGAAAGATCAATGATGTTGGAGTTATAATAAGAATCAATGTGGAGGCGGCATTTTCCTGAAATATCAACCACGGAAACTGAAGCTTCCCTGACCCCTGAAATCCTGACAAAACTTCCTGCAGGATTGGGAGATAATAAAATATTTGAAGTGTTCCCGGCAGGTGTCTCCAGTGAAGTTCGATTGAGTTTGATTGTTGTGGACACGGTAGCTGTCACTTCTGTCCTGTCCGTCAGTGAGGCAGTTAATACAAGGTTTCCCGTTTCATTTAATGTGAGCAAATAATCCTCATCCACATTGACCCCCGCCATATTGCTTGTCCATTGAATTTCCCTGTCAGTTTGGAGCCTGCCGCCATGAAACACAAAAGCCTCCAACTGAAATGTGGAAGCCTCTATCTCAACGGGCAAATCCCTGATCACAATCATCTCCATTTCACCAGAAACAGATCTGTCGGCCAACACATCCACTGCCCCTGTCACTTCGGTAGAAAGTTCTCCAAGGTTTCCCCCATATGTGCTCACCCCATTTTGAACTTTCACAAAATGGATCTTATCCAGCTCCACGTATTCACCCGTTGAATCCACCGCCCAATCAATATCAAAAGCATCACCGCCGGAGTTCTCAATTTCTTCTGTATAAGGATTGTCTGGTTTGGTATAGGGCGGTGATCCACGGAGCTGATTATCAGCATATCCAAAAGATCTTTTTATGGAGATAAACCCAAGACCGCTGCTAAAATCCACACTTGCATGTATGGCGCTTCCCTTCAGGGTAAGCCAATTATTGGGAATGGAAGGGAATGAATCGTGATCAGGATAGTAGGGCTGATTGTGAATGCTGTTTGCAGGAATAAACCCGCTGAACCCCAGGTTGTCAACCCACGGAACGTTACTGGCTCCGGGTTCCAAAGGATTGGTATAGGTCACCACGTAATTCCTTTTTGAAGAGGAAAAATGATAATCGCTTCCAGCCAACTCATACCATGTGTCATCGGGCTGCCCATTTTCATTGTCATCTTTCATAACCCATACAATACCTGGCTCTGACCATTGTTCCAGGGGATTTCCGAATACAGAAAAGTCCACACCATAGGGATTGTCCGGATGGTTCTCTACGGGATTTTCAAACCTGAAGATCACGGTTCCCCCAAAAGCGCCCAGGCACATGGTTCCGTTCACATCCCCAACAATGGAAGTGGAGGACGTTGGTGATCCCCAGGGTGAAGTATTGATAAACTGACCTGGGGCCGGAGTATACTCAAGGACCTCAGAAATATACTGAGCCATGGCCAATGAAAAATTCAGGCTAAAAAGAAGGGTAGCGCCAATATATCGGAATCTGCTCAACCTATTGCTTTTGAATAATTCTGCTAAATGCTTTCTGATTATTTGTTAACCTGATAAGGTAACTTCCGGCGGGATGATCACTAATGTCGATCTCCTCCCCTGGTGAATGGGTTTGATCTTCGTATATGAGAGCTCCGAAAAGGTTGAATACCTTTACTCCAACTACGTCCTCTGCATCCAGTGCAATCATAAACCTTCCTTTACTGGGATTCGGGTACACCAAAAGATCAAAACTTGAAACTTCCACCGCATTGTCGGTCCCTACAGGATCTTCATCAGGAACAACATACAGGTTGTCAATACAAAAGAAGCCAGGGGTGTTCATACCCCAGTCTCCCATATCAGAAGATTCCAGGACAAACATCAGGCTATCTACCTTGCCCAGGGAACTAAGATCTATCCATTGCCATGTTTTAATAAGGTAATCCATGGTGTCATTTTCAAACCTGTAGTCAGCCAGGAAATACTCCACAGAATCGGTAGATGATCCAAGCACACGTCCCCAGATTATCAATTTAAAATAGTCAGGATCGGCACCCCCTTCTCCACCGAATTTCTTGCTAAATGCATCTCCATGCTCCATGGATAAAGCAGCATATGTACTATTGGTTACAAAAAGACCTGCTACCTCATGGGGCAAACTGTCGGCAAAATTCAATACCGGCGGACCGAATACATACCCGACACCATAATTGCCCCCAAACCCCAAACCATCGTCGAAACCGGCACCCGGCATGGCGCTGTACTGATTCATAAAACCAGGGGTCGTATTATCAGAGATGTTGGAATAGGCCCATCCGCTCCATGAAAACCAGTCAGGATTGTAATCATTATGAAAGTATACTTCAGCAACTGTAAATCCTCCCGAGCCATCAGAACCATTCCAATAACTCTCAGTATCGAGGGTCAGATCTTCGAAGTCAGCGATCACATATTCCCCATGTTTGACCGGTTGAACTCCTATGACTGTTTTTTCAGAAATGTTTTTTCCCGCATTGGAGGCTTTGATGACCACATTGGTTTGTCCGGCCGAACGAAAATCGACCACAAGTTCTCCTTCGAGGATAACCACTTCTGCCACCAATGGGTCAGAGTTTACAACCACCTCAAAAATGAAGGCATCTTCATCATCAGGATCAGTAAAATAATTGCTTAACACCACTGATTCATTTTCTTCACTTTCCAATCCACTAAACAGAGGAAGGGGATTGGCCAAAACAGGAAGATAGTCAAGGTGTACTTCTGCAAGCCCACGACCAATGGACGTAGTAAAAACCCTGTTTCCCGTTGAGGGAGCATTGATATCACCCTGTGATTTAACCATTCCCAGCCAGGCCCCATCTTCTGAGGCTACTGAAAGGGTGTCATAGTTCAGGCCTTCCCCTGTAAACCCGTTCCACCGGGCCAACACTTTGTCAGAGGCAAAATCATTGAATGTAAAAATGAGGTTTCCGGTAGCATCCACTTCACAATTGTTTGCGCCACCAGGAAGCTCGGTTAATTTTTCTCCATCCTCTATGATCATTGCACTGGCTCCAGGGGTTTCAAGAATGGCCGCAATACCAACACTATCCCACCTGAAGATGGCATTGGGATCCATCGAATATGAGGTTCCATAATAGAGATTGCTGCGCGAATCCGTTGCGAATCCGGCTGCATAACCTCCTGCCTCAACAATTTTTCTGTGTTGATCCAACCCCGATGTGTCCAAAAGAAAGATGGAACCGGGAGTTGTCCAATCTGTACTGTTTAGCCCCGAAACCAGGATCGTGTTGTTCCAGAATTCCAGGTCGAAATTCCCAGGTAATTTTGCCTGAAGTTTCCAATCACCAGATTCGACATCAATGCTATAAATGCGGTCATCAATATTACCAAATACCGTATATCCAGCCCAAATGGTGTGTCCGTCCGGAGCCATGGTAATAAAACTTGCGTAAGCATCATTGTATCCCACAGGGAGCCCAAATTTTCTCTCCTCCAGGCCGGTTTCCAGGTTTAGACAGTGAATGGTGTCTCCATCACTGGCATACAATAAATGATCATACAGATCAAATGCCCCGAGTGTTGTAAACTCGGGAAAGACAATTAAGGCTTTAAGACCCTCTGAAGGAGTAAGAAAATTCTGGCCAGAGAGTGCGCTAATGAGTAGCACAAGTCCAATCAGGGTAACGTTTGTTCTTTTCATCAAGGCTGAAATTTTAAATGTTATTAAAATTTACAGCGTGCGATGGTGAGGCAAGACCAATGAAAAGATGTTGATCAGCTTCCCGTTCACCGCGGGCTGCGAAACTTGGGGCATCACTGGCAGGTCTTCTGACTTATCCGGACTTCTGAACCTTCCCATTCTTCAACGCCCTAAACGTCTTCAGAACAGTGGTTGTTTCAGAAACCACATGGCCCTTGAATTGGCCTGGATTGATTTTGGCTGCGCCAATCATCGATCCTTAAACGGATTGACTCTCGGTTGCGCCGCTCATCGATCCTTAAACGGATTCACAGCAGCGGGAACTGTTACCGGTTCTAACGGTATTCCCTATTAATTCCCCCGAAATGTTCGGGATCTGGAAACCAATAATGGATTAAAAGTAAGCAAATATTTTAACATCCGGGACCCTTACAACATTCCAGGCTGTTCATTATTTTCCTGAATCGCCGATTAAGTTCCTCAATCTTTTCGAAGTTGAGGCAGTAATTCACTTTAACACCGCTAATCTCTCCTTTGATTAGTCCTATCTCCTTTAGTTCCGACAGGTGCTGGTTTACGGTAGTACGGCTCAAAGGTAGTTCAGCTGTAATATCACCGGTTATGCACACTTTTGACTGGGCCAGATAATTTAGAATTGCCAGTCTGGCAGGATGGGACAATGCTTTAAAAAATGCTGAAGCTATTTGCAAATCTTTGTCAAACAATTCTAATTTAGCAGTTGACATAACAGGCTATTTAGGTCGTAAATCTATTCATGTGCGATCCAGGTCCCATAAAGTTTATAGGCCATGGACAGGATGATGGCACCCAGAAAGAGGCCAATGAAACCAAATGCCATGAAGCCTCCGATGGCGCCCAAGAAAATCACAAGTATGGGAACATCAGCGCCTTTGCCCATGATCAAAGGTTTTAGAAAATTATCAATAAGTCCCATGACCAGAAAATAGACCGACCAGAGTGCCGCAGGTAACGGATCCCTGAAGGCAAACAGGTAAATGATCATCAGAATATTGAAAAGCAGGACTGGAATTTGTGAAATGGCCATGATCAATATCACAACAATCCAGACAGCGGCCAGGGGAATATCCGCCACAATCAATCCGACCCCCATTAAAGCCGATTGAATAACTGCTACGCCAAGTACTCCGGAAGCCACATTGCGGATTGTTCGCAATGATACATTCAAAAATTCTTCTCCACGATTCCCTGCAACTTTTTCAAATATCTTCCTGCCAGAATCCGATCCCTTCTCAAAAAACACCAGGAAAATGCCTGCAATAATGATCGAAACAGCGAACTGAAGAATACCCAATCCGGTATTAGCAAGGGCTCCCAACAATTTTTCACCCCATGAAGTGATTTGAGGCATAAATCCCTTTACAGACTCTCCAAAATTCTCTGACCAATGGTACCAGTTTTCATAAAGCCAATCTCCGATTAAGGGCCAATCTGCCACAGATTCAGGGGGCACTGGGATCTTTAGGTTACCCTCCTGAAAATTTCCGGCCAAAAACCTGATTCCATCAATGAGCTGGTTCACCAGCCAGATACTCGGTAATACGAGTAAAGAGAGAAAGAAAAGGGAGATGATCAGGGAAGACAATTTATACCTTTTCCCTAACCACTCATTCATTTTTTGAAAAAGTGGAAACAAAATGATGGCAATGATTAAACCCCAGATAAGAATGCTTATAAATGGTTGAATAATCTTATAGCATAGGAAAATCACCAAAAACAATGCCCCAACCTTCACTATTAGATCGATGGCAATTCTCACATAATTGTTGTCCTGCTTCTCAGGTAAATTTAATTTGCCAGCCATGAAAACGCATAATAAATATCCACGAAGATAGATAATCTGCTGTTTATTAAGAATGTAATTGTAAGCTATTCAGGAAGGAACCGTCAAATAAGAAAAACTTGTGGTAATGAAGAAGATAGTTGTTGGTTTATTAGGAATATTGTTGTTGGTTTCCTGTGAGGAAGTCAACCACAATCAGGAACAAAAAGAACCTGAATCATTGTTTGACCGATTGAGGAATGATGGGTCCATCTCAGGTGCTTTTACGCCCTTTACCCTAATCGATCGTCCCCAATACCAACCATTGGATAGTGCTATTTCTCTTCAGGATGAGGATCTTGTATTGCTTTTAAAGAAAGAAGGAAAGGTCTATGTGTACCCACACAAATATATGTATGTGGAGGTGGTCAATGAAATAATTGACGGGCATCCTGTCGCCATAACTTTTTGTCCACTTACCCGAAGTGGGCTTGGCTGGGACAGGGTGATTGCTAGTGATACCACGCTGTTAACTGCATCAGGATATCTTTTTCTGGAAAACCTAGTGCCCCTGGATACTTTAAATGGAACTTTTTTTTCTCAAATGCTTTCAGAAGGTATTTCGGGCAAGCGGGCAGGTTATAAAATGAATCACATCTCCCTGATTGAAACGAAATGGGCAACTGTAGAACAGTTCTTTCCCGATGCCCTGGTTTTTGATCCGGAAGAGACACTTATCGTATGTGGTGCGCCAGGGAATCATGCCTCACAATCTACCCAGACACCAGTGCTCAAAATGGCTCCATTGGATGACTCCCATTTTTACGGAATTCCAGGGAAACGGGGTGTAGTACTTTACTCATATGATCAGTTTCCTGGAGAGATACTTTCCACCTTTACTATGGATGTATTCGGGACAAAACGACTACTCACCATAGTTGGCAGCGAAACCCACAGGTATATCGTTGCTTTCAATACTTCATACGCAGGATTGTTAGGACTCTTAGAAATGGGTAATTTTGGTAGTAC
>SDBT01009849.1_pt1 | contig 15469 bp, 10 predicted proteins | sample 2277101 | NCBI WGS metagenome assembly SDBT01 (sample SAMN10404973, study PRJNA504765) | marine sediment metagenome | isolation source: marine sediment core GS10_PC15, 103 cmbsf | place: Arctic Ocean: Southern Knipovich Ridge | collected 2010 | reverse complement strand
GGAAGACGGCGTGGACGTCTCTGATGACGACGACGCGTGGCTGATTGACGTTATCACGACAACAGCGACGCGCGGTCACAAGTCTCTCGCCTGGGCTCCACACTCTCCGCACACACGCGAACGCATGCTCAATGTCAATCAGGACATTGAGGAAGAGTTCAAGTGGGGTCGGTCCAATGGCCTGGGCTCGACAGATAAGACGAAGTTCTGCGGATACGACCCGTACACGAGCGCGTACGACCACTTCCGCTATCTGTGCGGAGACTTCGACGATGGCGACGTGGGACCGAGTGAGAGTCTCGCGGCGATGGGGGCACACGGCCACAAGATCGAGCCTCTCGGATCGTATCTGTACGAGCTCTTTACGGGGTTCAGCTGCGCGACTACGGGTGTGTGGCAACACCACACACACTTCTGGTCGCACACATCGCCGGACCGTCGTGTGCGCGTCGTGCAGGAGAGCGCGGAGCTGCCGTGGAGTCTTGTCCGCGCGGGTGACGCGACACTCACTGAAGGCGCGCTCGAAATCAAGAGCAACATCTTCAACACAAAAGATCCTACCGACGAGAAGAAGTACACAATCCAGATGCAGGTAAGCAATGCGATGCAGCAAAAAGCAAAAAAGAGAGTGCCTCCCGGCGGACTCGAACCCGCAGCAGCCGGGGCAGAGCCACCGGGTTTCTACGGGTCCGAGCCAACAGAAAGACACACAAATTTACTGAAAATTTCGGTTGTCGTTTTATATGGACGTGCAGGACCAGATGAGCACGCTCCAAGTTCCATGGGGCGATTTCGCGTCGCTCTGGGTGTTGACGCCGCTTACGCAGAAGCGCTCGGACAACGCAACTGGTCTTGTCGCAGAGCTGCGTCTGTATCGTCAATACGCTGAGCCGGCCTTCGCGGATGCGATGTACACGCACTGCGAACCGATCGCACGCCGCGGTCTCGATGATCCGTTCTACCAGCCGAAGTCGTGGGGTGCATTCAACGAGCGGTTCTTCAAGGGAAGCAAAGACGGGGCACGAGGCGTTGTGGATCTTCCGTTTGGCCGCGTTGAAACACGGCCGCTTCTACATGCGCTGTGGACGCGTAACTCAGCCGGTGTTGAGCCCGATTGCGATAGCTTGTGGTCTGAGGGCACCACGGATCCTGGAGAGATGCTTGCAGCGCTTGGTGCGCCCGCACATCTCGAGTATGGACGCATTTTTTCGCGTGAGGAGGTTCTCAGTAAATCGACGTAAGCAAAAAGCCAATCAATTCCCTTTTTACCGGACTTCGCAGAGCACCCGCAGCGCGGCTCCCTGCAAGATGAGTTCGCTCGTAAACCAGGAAGTGAAGATTTTCGATGGAAGAGGCCCCTCTTTCAGTTTATCATCCGTCGCTGCGGCCGCGACCGCCGCAGCTTTCAAAATAGCGTAATCGCAGCCTCCAACGATGATTGCGTGTAGAACCATGACGAAAACGAAAGCGAGGTCGCTGTCGAAAGCGACCGACGCCGCGCACGCTCCAAGCACTGCGGGCACCGTCGTCGCGACCATACACTCCCAAACGATCAGACGTCCGATCCCCCCCATTCGAGACGAGAAATGGAAAGCACGGAAAAACTCGTCAACGTCGTCCGGGTGCGTGTGAGAAAGGGCGATCGCTCCATATTCGGGTTGGTAAATGCACGCTACACGCGGAATCTCCGCAAAGGGAAAGACGACGTCGTTGCGCGGTCGCTGTGCGACCTCAGGCTCCGTTCTCTCCATCTCTCCCACGCCATCGGTGGTGCCCTTGTCTGGCACTTGATGCTGCGCGTACTTGAGGCTCCGCCTATGAAGTAAGAACCAGCTGGAGGCAAGAATGTACGACAGAGAGACCGCCCAAATGAACGATGACAATACGAGCGGTGAAAGCCCGTGGAAGACAATCAAGATCTGGATGTAAGCCCAAAGGAAGACAGCTGTCAAAACGTAGGGTGACGCCCACATCACGTCATCTATGGCGACAGAATTGAAAGACCGCGGGCGCGGTGCCCCATAGCTGCATATAACGAAACTTTCTTCGTCGAGAAAGCGTCACGCGCATCCACATCGCCCACACACACACACACACACACAGCTTTTTTCCAGAATTCAACCCCGTTTACAGCACGCGTTGGCTTTGCCGCGTCGCTCATACTTGCGGCACTTGCGGCAGCGCACCTGCGAGCAGTGCGTACACGGCATCACGAATCTTCTTTGGATCGTCGCCCTTCTTGGCGACGAACGCGTGCATGTTGCTTTTCGGTGTGGGCGTGAACGTTGGAAACGGCCCGTCATAGACAAAGTCTGTAGGAACGATGCGTCCCGTAAACAGCATCTCAGCCTGGAGCGACACCGGCATATCGCCACCGCCCGTGTCGCGCCACCATCCGCGCTTATACAGATAGACCAGGCCGACGCCTTGGTCCGCAAAGAGATGCTGTTGATCCGGAGAAAGCAGAATAAGACGGTACTGAGCAACCTTGCGCGTCCATCTTCCCAGCTCCTTGGCGTCGTCCTTCTCCTCCTCGGTCGGTTTCAGGAGTGGTTCATCCGGTGGTGGTTTACCTTTGGCTTTAGCCTTTTTCGCGCTCCTCTTCCATGCCGTGTGGGCATTGGCAACCGCGGCACCCGGTTTGAGTGTTTGAATAATTTCCACCACCCAGGCCGGCTGTGGGTCGGGATCGTCGAGATACGCCTCCACGACGTCTCTGCTGGGAACCTCCACGCCCTTTTTTCCCAGCACTTTGGTGGCAATCTCGAGGATGCCGTCGATGTTGCGGTCCAGCGAAACCTGGTTCCATGGCGCCACCGCCTCACGCAGCAGCGTGTAGAGTTTGCTCTTCTTGGAGCTGAAGAGCTCAAAATAGGCGTCCAGATATGCAAGGCCATGTCCAGGAAGCATCGACTGGCCTTTAATTTTGGGTCTGAAGTCCCGATTGAAGCCGAAGACACTCTGATTCTCCATCAGGTAAGCCGCACCAAAGCGCGAAAACGTATCCACGAGACGCTTGAACTTGAGTGCGTCCGTCTCGTCCGCGTCCTTGGCGATTTTCTTAAACGGCCAATCCAGCGCAACACGGAAATTGGCGGAGCCGTAGGCAAATACGGTCACGAGCGAGGCGGGACCGATGGGATCCTCTTCCTCTTCCTCTTCCTCCTGTCTCCTGACTGAAGAAGCATCGTCTTCATAGAAGCGCTTATCGCGCGCGCCCTTGAGAAAGAGCAGATTCTTGGAGCCCGTCGACTCGTTGTAGAGTGCGTCGTAAAAGGCCGCTGCTGTATCGAGCTCCGGTTCCGGCACCTTGGCCACGAAAGCCGTCATATCGGCAAATTCTTTGTCGCTCGTTTGGCCACCGTAAAATTTCAGCGCGTACCGATCATTGGCAAACATGTTGTTGTTTTTGCGTTTGAGTGTCTCTGCAACACGCGGAATGAGAGAGAGCACGAGCGCGACGACCTGCGCCTTCACCGTCATGTCGACGTCGCCCTCGCCAAGAAGAATCTCGTACGTTGTGTGGACGTTGTCGGGCGTATTTTCAACCACCAACACGAGCGCCTCAAGATCATCGGGCTCGACATCCGTCATGACAAAGAGTGTCTCTCCCTCCTCTTCCTCTTCGCCTTTTGAGCCCGCAGCCTTTTTGCCCTTGCCCTTGCGACTGCCACCTGCGTCAATGCTGAGCGCGTCATTGCTTTCTTTTTCATGAGTGCCCAAATGCGCAAAGAAGGCGCTCATTTTGGATACCGTGTGAGTGTGTGTGAGCGTATCAATTTATTATGTGTTAGTTGTACTGTTTAAAAAATCACTTCCACGTCCTCGTCCGAGCTTTCACTGTCAAGGGAGAACGGACTAAGCTGTGGGAGTATGCGGTGTCGTCCTGCGAGCGTCCACGCTGCGCTGTACGCGTGAAGTGGAAGTCGTACCTCTCCACGCACTTCGCGCCACGATGGTAATCGGCTCATTGCCGTCGTCTTCGCCTTCTGAAACAACGTCTGGAGAGTCGCCTGGCGTGGACCGCTGTTCCGATCTCTTTGTGCTTGTTTCCGGGCCCGTCGTTTTGCAGACCGTTTCGCGGCGCGTTCGACGTCCGCTTTCTTCACGGCCGCGCGCTCGGCTTTTCGGGTAGCAACAACGCTACTCGGAACGCGACGCTGCAGCTTCGCAAACGCACTCGCGACGGACACACTCGCGTCACGCATCGGTGGATAGTGCCGCTCCACACTGGATGTCACTGCGCTTGGAGCGGTCTTGAATGCCGCCGCCACAACGTCAAGTCCCGCGAGGAACGCGTGCATCGTCTCCGTCTCACGCAGCGCCGCCGATGGATGGTACACGGGCAGAACTTTGTAGGTCGTCCCTCGCCAGGTCATTGAAAGGGTCGATCCGTTCAACCAAGCCATGGCTCCCTGCGCCTCCATTGCGGTCTCGAGGTTCTCTGCCGAGTCCGCGCCCGCAGCCTCTCCGAAGCTGCAGAGAACGAAGCGGCTCGCCCACGCACCGAGTGTTACAATGTGTGTGGGTCGCACGATACTGATCTGGCGACACAGCCAGGGACGATGTGCGAGCACCTGGTCGTAGGTGGGGTCTGGATTGCCCTCGCCAGGCCAGAGCTTGAGCACATTACAGATGTAAAAATCGTCTTGACTGCTGATGCCTCGATCCTTGAGCTCATCGTCGAGAAGCCCACCCGAGACGCCCACGAAGGGAGAGCCCTGCTTGTTTTCGTTGCGACCGGGCGCTTCGCCGATGATCATGAAGGTCGCATCCGTGTTACCACGCGCCCACACGAGTTTTCGTTTGACAGGTTTGCGCTGGGTTCGCGCCCACACCGAGGCTTCTCTCACGGCGGCCGCGCTTTCGAAGAGCTCTCTGCGTGCGGCCTCGCGCGCGACGGAGAGAAGAGCGTGCTTGCTCTCGGAGACGGCGCTGCTTGATCCGAACCGAAGTTTCGCTTGACGCTCCTGCATCGCCGCGCTCACTCTGTCACTCTCGCTCACTCTGTCACAAATATGCGCGATGCACTCGATCCAGAAGAGTAAAGCTCTTTACATGGCTGTGTTGCGCTCACCACGGCCTCTGCGATTACGGCGGCCACGACGTTTGCGACGTTTTTTCCCGGTGGAAGTCACCGCAGTGGTTCCGACATCGTCGCCATCAGCTCCAAAGCCGAGCAGGAGGAACGTCGTCTGGGGCGGGTGCTGCGTGAGAAGACGGAACACTTGATGAGTTCCCTCGACGTAGCCTCGACTCCCGCGTGGCTGTGCGGCCGTCTCCCTCAGGAGCGATGTGAAGCTGCCGGGAAGCTTCCACGAGCTGTCTTTCCCATCGAGCGCGTTAAAGGGTGGTGCGGCGGACCCGTTCATGTCATCCATACTTGGATTCGAATCGGAGGAGACGACGGCAGACCCTTTCTTTACATGCTTGCAAAAAAACTGTCACTTCTATATTTTGCAGGGTGCGACGCAACCTCAACGGAAAAAGTTTGTCGCGGGAAAACGAAATGGCCGCGACCGATGTTGCGCATACTTGGCGCGCGTTTGTGCAACCACGCACGGAACCCCGTGCAGAGACACCCCCTTCAAACGCGAGACACAGCTCATCAACAGCGGCCACAACCAGCTCGCACGGGAGCGCCGATGTGGCCATGCGAGACGCGACACCGCAGAGAGCCCGTTCGAGGAGCGTTGCTGTTGTCCCCGTTCGCCAGCGTCTCGGGGTCGAGGAAGCGATGTGCGTGTTCATGGAGGCAGACGCGGTGAACGGGTTCATTGCGTCGGCGGTCGAGTTCTGGAAGGGAAGCGACGCGTTCGAAAGTCTCGACTCCGTCGACGCGTTCACGTACGCGCTGTTTGAAGGCCTTCTCTCGGGAGCGCCAGGCTTCAGTCTCGATCTCATCTGCAAGAAGGTTCTCCTGTTCGGGCGTACCGAGCTCGCGCTTCCTTACTCTGTTTTCAGTGTCGCCCAGTTGAACGTGCTGATTGATCTCGACGCCGCGGCGGAAAGCATGGAGGCACCATCGATGCATCGTGCGAAGCGGATGACGCCTGCCGCAGCCTCAATTCCTGATGAGAACTTGCCCCCCGTCCTCGTGAACACCGCTGTATGGGAGAAGCACGTGCTGCCTGGACGATCGCGCGCGGGTCGTCGTCAGAGCACGTCGGCGGACGGCTCCGTCGCCGTGAACGAAAGCGCCGTCATTCTGGAGAACAAATCGCGGCGCATCCGTGTCCTCTGTGTTGAAGCGCGACACGTCGCAACCGTTCATCAGCACCTGCGACGCGGCCAGTTCCTTGCAGAGTACATCTTCCAGGAGCTGTTTGGAGATGACGCATCGCCGACGCAACACCACATGGCCTCTGCCGCCGCGAGCTCGGACGAGAGCCACAGACACATGCTCGCTACGCGGGCTTATCTCATGCAACGAGAATTTCTTTTGCAGTTCTTCGAAGAGCACCACAAAGATCTGTACAAGCTCGCATGTGGAGCAGGCAACGAAGAGGGCGCACACGCGCTCATTGCCCTGTGCAAGCTCTTTGAGGACGACGTGCGTCCGGAGACGCAGTACGACGTTCTCAATGCAGCTCGTACTCTACGGACCGCCGACGCTGTCGACGCCGCTGACATCGATGTCGACATGACCGAAACCTCGTGACATCGTAAAATTGACTTTGTACAGAACCCAACTGGTACCCATCACGGCATAGACAATTTTACGACAGCAGAAGCAGGTCACAGCGGAACGAGCGTCCGCAGCATGCAGTTCGTAGGCTTGACACTCGCGTATGTGATTTGCGAAACATGCAGTTCCCGCTGCCAGGACTCGTTGTACGTAACCAAATCTGGAAGACCAGCAGCGACGCTATCGAGCGCGCTCTCGTCCGTGAATACAGCGGCAGGATAGTAGTAGCTCGAGTGATCGCCGTAATGCGAACTCACATCCGGCACATTCGCAAATAACACCACAGCACCATCGGTCGGTACGTGCGGTTGCTGACTCTGCGTAAATGGACCACCGACGGGCAAGGACCACAGTTTCACCCACTTTTTCGAAACCACGGCTGTTCTTTTGATGATCGCCGCGCTCACTGGATTCACTGGGAGTTCCACAGTCTGAAATTCCGGTACTGCGACGTTGCGTGCCTCCGCTCTTGCCTTCGCTACTTCTTCCATGGCAGAATCGCTGGCGTCGGCGCCGAACCACAGGCCGCGAAGAAACAACGCTCGACCACAATTGTGACTCGTCCCTCCGGCTTTGTTGAAGCATTTAACACCCTGAATTAGGAGATATGCCTTTGCCAGTCTGTCCATGGACGACGACGCGACGTCGTCATCAATCATCGCCTTCGTCTGGACGACGGTGAAAACGGAGTAAGGAATCGCGAACCTGGCGCGGGCAGTCATCGACTCAACTGCGTCGACGGCAACTTTCGTGGCATCGTCGCCATTCGCGCTGGGCTGTTTGCCTTTCCCCTGAGGAGACTCGGGGAGAGTGATTGTGCCATGGAAGAAGCGGCGACGCGGCGGTGGAAAAGACATGTCTGGTTCACTCATGACACGCGATGTGTGTGTACAACTCTTTCGACGTCGGTTCGGCGGGTTTAAATACCCCAAAAAGGGGACATCGCCCATAGCGGTCGGCAGCACCCGCACAATTTTTCGTCCGCGCGCACATCGCCCCCACGTCTTCCAGCACCTCATATAAACAAAAGCTCCGCGGCTCGCACAAGACATCAAGTAACATCACTCTCGTCAGGCGTTTGGACACGATGCTTTCAGATGCAGGCATTCAGCTACTGGGTCCGATCATCGACGCGCGTGAAAAGGGAACGGAGCTCACCGGGGAAGACCTTCGCACGCTGATGAAGGCCTCGACAACTGTCGCGCATTTCATTGAGATCCTCTACTCGGCTGCAGTGCACGATTACGACAAGTCAAAGGGCTCTGTGGGTGCCGCCGCGGATACGACTACGCGCGTTCTCGCGGAAAACCTACAGAGGCTCGTCAGAAATGCGGCGGCTTCTTTTGACCAGGAAGAAGCGCACACTCTGAGCCATTTTTGTGACGGCGACAACAGCCCGGGCGCTATCGCGATAAAGATCGGAGCCCTCTACCGTTTGCGGGATCTCGATGATGAGGAGAAGGAGAAGGAGGAGAAGGAGAAGGAGAAGGATGAGAAGGAGGAGAAGGGGGAGGAGAAGGAGGAGGAGGAGGAGGAGGCACGCAACAAACACACGGATCCACTCGCACAAATCGTGGACTTCGACTTGGTTCTCGACGATGACGCGTAAACGCCACATCGTCCTTGTTCGTGCGCACTCGTACAATTTTTCGTCCCGCGCGTACATCGCCGAAATTCACTTTGTGTGCACCCGTACAATTTTTCGTCCCCCATGTGCACATCGCTCCCTCGCGCGTTCCCGTACTATATAAAGAACGTAATTGCGAAACCGGCTCACGTTTTTCCCGCTCCACTCACGACAGCACATCGTCGGTGTTGTGTGTGTGTGTCCTCAAATCATGACGAGCACAGCCGCGGCGATGTTGCCTCAGCGCTGGAGCCTCTTTTCGCTCTCCGCCGATACGCATGCCCCATCCATTTCGATCATACACACACTGCTCGATCGCGGTGTGCTCGCGTACAGCTCGTACGAGTCGCTCAGCGCAGAGCAGACGAGGTCTCCCTCATCCGGGCCCGACGATGTGGATGGTAGGTGTCGTGCATCGCGCGGTGTGTGTGACGTGCGTGCGACTCACGTGCGACTCGCGTGCGACTCACGCCTCACAGCTGCGGAAGACGACGACGACGACGTCGAGCCACTGCGCAAAAAGAAACGCCGCCGCCGTCGTCCAGACGGCGTTCCTCTTCTTTCGCGAAAACGTATGAAGTGGCTCCAACGTGCCGCTGCAGCAGCAGGGAGGACCGCCTCAGGGATTCTCCCGGTTCGCTTCGGTCTCGAGCGAAGCGTCTTTCTGTTCGACGTCGAGCATTTGCTGTCTGTGCTGCTCTACCAGATGTACGATAAGGGCGCGCCCGACGGGCTGTTTCAGCTTGCGAACCACGCGACAGGCCTTCTCCGCGACGTGGAGCGCTTCGAAGTCGTATTTCTGGAGCGGCACCGTCTGAACCCATGGATCATCGGGTATCGCAGACCTCGTAACCCCTCGAGCCAGAGCGCCGACACGTGGACGCTTTCCGCTGACGCGTTTGGAGAATGGCAGGCGCGCGGCGCGACGATGGTGTTTGAGGACGTCGCGATTCTGGTCGCGCGCTACACGAGGAGCCTCACGTTTCGCCACATTGCGTTCGCCGTTCTGGAGCTCGCCGGTGCGATCGCGTACGACACGCTCGACCTCATCGCGCCGAGTGCGGGGCACACCTCGAAAGCGACGTCCGAGTGGATGCGTGTACCTCCTGAGCTTCTGGTCGATCTGCGCACGCACCCGCGACGCTTCCAGGTGCGCGCGACGACCGAAGAGCACGCACTCAATTGCTTCGCTTTCAAGTATGCGGGTGTCTGGGCGAGTGCGCCGCTGCTCACGAACTCGACGCTCCGCGACGGCCTTGCGGATCTCGCACACGACGTTGGCACGTTCATCGGCGGCGGGACACCGCCTCCGAGCACGCGTCGCCCCGGGAAGCACATGAGCGACTGGAGTGCGAGTCTCGCGGGGATCTCTCAGAATTTCCGCTTCGCGCCCGCGACGACGCGCAGCACACACGCAGGCTCTGGGTCCGGGACCGGGTCCGGGACAGGAAATGGAGCTGGGCCGCGTGTAGCTGGCTCCTCGTCCCGGCACAACAGCCGTGGCGACGCTTCTGCCGCGGATCCGGAAGCGCGCGGCGACATACGGCCTTCCGACGTCCAGTCGCTCGGAAACATGCGTATCGCGAAGGCGAGCTTCTATGAGGATTGGCAGTTGGCAGCGAGACGTGCGAACGCGGATGGTGCGGCGCCGCGTGGTGTGATGGGACAGTTTCACGCGGCCGTCCGCAAAGCGGAAACAGCGTATTCGCTGCAGCAAGCTCGAGCTGCCGCAGAAGCTGTGTTGGGTGTCGCTCCAAGTGACAGCGGCGACATACCCGCGCCCTTTATCGTGGAACACCGCGGCGAGCTGTCTCTCGTGTTCTGGGCGGTGGAGATTCACGACGTCCGCGCGCGTACACTCTACGAAAACCTCTGCGGCACTCTCGGCTGGGACGCGCCGATTGGCTTCGAGTCCGCGCACGCCCGCACCGTCGGCGCGTCAACGTCCTCCTCCTCGCACCCGCACGCGTCCGACACGCAGCCGGCGCCCGTGTTCCCCTACGGAATGTCGGCGGAGGCCAAGGAGGCAGCCAGGGCCGCGAACTCGTCGGAGAGCTACGATGAAGCGCGTCGCTCGAGGTTCGGCCCCTGGGCGATTGTGCGTCTGCGCGACTCGCGCGTCTTCGTGTTTGCATCCCCGGAGCGACTCGAGGCGATACACGCGTCTCTGATGATGCGGTTTGCGTCGTTGACGCACTTTCTGCGCGCGGCGCTGCCACCGCTCGCGCCGCTTCTCACGCACAATCTTCTCACGCGGACGGATCTGTCTCTCTACCACGCGATCGTCGCGCTCCTGCGGCTCATCAACTCGAACACGCGTGCGGCGTACAACGTCGCCCACCCGGACACGCATCCGTTTGCGTTCTCGATGTACCGCGCGCTGCCGATACTGTGTCGAATCTTTGACTCGCGCGACGACGTCAAGGCCGCGTTCGACGCATTCTTTGAGGACTCACGCGTCCCGATTGGACAAGCGCTGCCGAGTGGTCCGCAGACGCTCTTCGTTCTCAGTGCGGCGGTGCGCTCGCGCGGCAAATCCGCCTCGAGCACCGCGCGTGCGACACTCTCAGGCGGTGTCGGCGGACGCAGCCGAACGAAGGCGGCCGCGCTCATGACGCTGCGTGCAAACGACGCCGCCGTCGCCGGGAGCGGCGGTCGACGCCTCGCGCAGAGCAACAAGTTTTCGCGCGTCATCAACTCGCACGGCAACCTCATCTGCGGTCTTAACGCGTTTCGCCAGATACTGGCGGACCACTGCATCTCGCGCGCGCTCGCGATGGATCTGCTCCGTTCAGGCCCGTCGGACGCGTTCGGGCCGAAGCTGTCAGCGATGGTCGTCGAGATGCTGAACAGCGTTCTGCAACACTCGAGCTCGACGCAGCTGCACTTCACGCTGAAAGCGATCCGCGACTCGAAAGGCCGCATCACCGGTCCGAGCCCCGTCGTCGTGCTCTGCTACCGACTCGCGACGAACACGGAACACGTGTCTGCGACGATCCGCCGCAACATCTTTCTCGGGCTCTTCATCTCAAATACGCCGATCGCCGTTCCCGCGCGGCTGCCACGCTTGCAGGAAGCCGTGCGCACGCACGAGTTCGCGAGCCTGCGTGGACCGAAGCGAAAACGTCGGAAGCGACTTCCGCGCGGCGGCGGCAAAGCGGCGGCGGCGATCACGGGCGCCGCCTCTGCAAAGCTCTCACGCAGCCACATGGCTCCCGCGTTCGCAACGTCCCAACTGTACGCTCTGCGCTCCAACGAGCAACACGACGAGGGCGCGATCCAAAACAGCGGCTACGAGCTCGACGCAATCGAGTCGACGCTGTCCGTGGTGACCGCACTCGAGTCGTCACGCATTTACGATCCGCTCGTCCCGGAAGCGCTCACGGACTACCGTGCGCACGGAGAACGCTTTGACGCACGTGGCGCCATCGGAGGAGACCGCGGCGGGTCCGCGCGCATCAAACACGAAGAGGCGCACTCGCGCGCGGCGCTCTCCCTCGAACAGCTCATTCCTCTCCCTCTGCCGGAAGATCCGCAGCACCGCGCGATGATCAAAGGTCTCGACGCTCCCGACTCGATGTGGTTCTTCCATGACCCCGCGACGGAGGCGCGCAGCGGCCCACTCGACGCCGTGCGTCTCCTCGAGCGGTGGCCGCTGCGCGAGCTCAACTTTGTCGGACGTGGACGCCGCATCGAGACACGGTCTGACGTCTGTGGCTCTGCGCTCGTGCTGCAGTATGAGCTCGTCGCGACGGCGCTCGCGGCCAACACGTTTCCCTCGCTCGCGCGTGTCAAGACCGCACAACGACGCGCTGTCCACAAGAAACGCGTTGAGGCGTCGGCTGCAGCTGCCGTTGAAGCCGCGAATGCAGCGGCGCAGGGCGGACGCGATGCGATCTACACAAAGGAACATTTCCTCCAGCTCGTGGACGATGACGGATCGGCGCCGCCTGGGAGTCTGCTGCCGTCGGATCTCACACTCGGACGCGCGTCGCTCGACAACAGCGCCGCCGTTGCAGCCGCTGAAGCACGCATGGAGGAACAAATCAAGATGCACAACGAGGCGATGACAGTGACTCAGCCGGCGACCTCTGGAATGAGTGACAGCGACCACGCGCGCCTCGCACTGATGAAGGCGCTGTCACGAGAGGAGGCACGCGCAGTGCTTCGCGACGCAGAGAAAGAGACCGAGAAGTAGGGTCGAAGAGGAGAGCCTCCTGGTAAAACAGCAATAGTTCGTGATAAATGTTCCTGCAGCCGCTCCAGCACGTCCATCTACCGGTTTATTACGTGCTGATGGCTGGCTCGAAGGACAAAGGCGCGACGACGGTGCCACTCTGGTCTCTTGAGAGTGCGTCCGAACGTATTGACTATGCATCGGGAGTCAGTGCAGCGGGGCTGACGCCCGATGAGGCCGGCGCGATCGCAAACAACATCTACGCGTACGGACCCGATGACGGCATCCAAAGTTGGACTGTGCAGAAGAACCACGTGTGGGACGGCCTCATGGACCCCACGGGAGCCGTCGTGAAGATCAGTGGCGCGGCGCCGGCGCGCTTCTCGCCCTGGTCTGAGAATTGGTTCCTCGGAACGTCGATAGTGCGCGTGCTCGGAGCTGCGAGCGCGGATCCCGAGACTGGAGCCACACAGATCCTTGACGATCACTATTTCACTTCGCAAAGCGAGAGCGACGGTGGTGCGGGCCGGCGTGCCGCATTTTCTGAGGCAATCCCGGAACACGTGGGAGATCGCGCAATCTCGCTCGACATGTATGACAGCGAAACGGGCCGCATGATGCCCAAAACAGACTGGACGCCGGAACTTTCGCCGGGAGCAGGCAACGCAGCGGGTGTTCTGCGCACGACCGTGCGCGATGAACAGGGCGTTGAGAGCCCCGTCTACTACTTGTTCGTGACGACGCACCCGCGTGTGATCGGTCTCGAGCTTCTCCGCGCTCTCGACATCGCCCAACAAAGGGGAACGACCGTTGGCGCGATCTTTCCATCCAAAAAATCCGACGGGAACGAGTGGAACACCGCCCAGGCCGCGGCAGAGTGTGAACGCGCAACCGCGCTTAAACACATCGCGCACGCGCTCGAGGTCGAAATTCCACTCGTCCGCGATCGCTCCCAACCAGATGCTCCTTACGTGGCACGCGTCCTCGTGTCGAGCGTCACAAACCTCGCTACGTTCGATCCCTCTGAAGGGTCTGGCGACGCCGGAGTCGTGACGTACTACTCGGGTGTGATCCCTACGGAGGCACGCGATGCGGGCAAGAACCGAAGTGACGTCGTCCTCGCGAATGCGCCGCGATGTGGCTACGTGCACCTCAGCTCTAGTCCGAACGGGTCGCCCTGGAACTACAATGCGTCTTGCGGCGTCCTCGCGTACACAAAGCGCGATATTTCAGAAGGCGTGAAGGCGATGGACAAAGGCGGTGGCTCAGCTGACGTTCGCTGTGTTCCAAGCGCCAAAGACGCGAGAACCTTCTCCTGCGAAAACCCACGCGCGGGTGTCGCACTCCAGCTTCATACCGCGTACGCCGAGCTGCACGACGCTGGCTACGACGAGGCGCACGACATCTGCGGACACAACCGCTCCTGGGGTCGGACGGAGCTGCGCCCGCTCCTTGTGAAACTCGCAAGCGTGCCGGACTATCTGTTGAACCGCGATTCACCAATCTCAAAGTCCTCCGTTTGAAAACGCGCATCGGCCCCGGACACGGGAAGTGTGCGCTCTCAAGAAACGTAAACGTTTGAAAATTGTTACTCGTCGCGAGCGCTGCGCGTGCTCGTGCTCGTCTCCTCTGCTCGGACGAGCTTACTCGTCATGCCTTCTGTCATCTTTTGAACAGGGCTTCCTTCCACGACGCCTCTGAACTCTCCGACGACATACTCGGAGACAAGATGTTGTTCGATCGGTGTTCTCTCGTCAAACAGAACGAACCGATGTTCGTCGCTGTCCAAGAACTTCCCGAGTTTTAGCGCAGCCTTGCGTGCGGCTTTTCGTGCATCCTTCACGTGGTTTTTAAACGCTATCAAGCCCTTTTCTGGCTCTGCGGGCAAGCCCCTGTCCGCGGTCAGCGTCAAAATCACCGACGTGGCGAGCGCATCTTCCCAAGCGTTCCAGACTGTTTCGAACTCGCGTCCAACACGAACGGCTTCTTTTGGGATGGCGCTTTCCCCGACAGCGAAACCCAGTCGCCCCACACGTGAGGTTTTCTTTCCTTTCGCACGCCACGAAACCGCTATTCCATTGAGGAATTCATCATCGATGCCCATGTGTTTCGCACTCACGAGGAGACGCGACAAAAGACGTGCTCGTGCGAATTCTACAAACCGTACCTCTCTTTTGTCGAAAAAAGTCGCTCTCAGATGAGCAGGAGCAAAGTTTTGTGCGCCTGCGCCCACTGAAGGGTATGATTGCTGAATTGCGGTCACGCTCGCAACTCCAAGCAGCAGATACACGCTGGAGAGAAGAAGACCCGTCCACTGATCACTAGGACCAAAATTGAGGTCCTTCGTGATGGGTAGCTCAGGGTCGTTCTTCCCCACGTCGCGGGGCTTTTTGTAGGTGTCCGTCTTGCGCACTATTAGATAGTGATCTGCCCACTCCTTGGCGACTCGCTTCAGATCATTAAAGATAAAGTTGTCCGTGTCAAAGCTTACCGCTGGCGGTGTTTCGGATGGGGTGTCGCGCTCCTTGCGTCGCCTTTTAGCGAAGGCGTTCAACTCTTTCGAACTCAGGATCAGACGCAATCCGAAGCGCCAACCAAGAGGTAAGCAGAACAGCTGCTGTCTTACTTTCGCGGGCCCCCGTGGTTGTTTGCGAAGCGCTTCGATTTCTTTGCGTGTGTGCAGTGGATGTCCGAGATTCACACAAAGGATTTCAGTTTCCCAAACGTTGGCCAGCTCCCGCGCCGACTCTGGATGCGTCTCTTTCTCAAAGAATGATGTGCTGAACTGCTCAACGTATTTGCGCGCGGCATCCTTGGTGAACCAAATTTCATTGTGTATCTGGAAGAAGAGATTCGTAAAGTCCGCAACGATATCAGCCATAGATCTTGGCTTCTTCTTCTTTGCATCGATGCTGTAGCGCTCAAAGAATTCGCTCATGATGGACGTCGTTCTGTGGAGCTGCGCACACACTGTGCC
>SDBT01009848.1_pt1 | contig 15470 bp, 13 predicted proteins | sample 2277101 | NCBI WGS metagenome assembly SDBT01 (sample SAMN10404973, study PRJNA504765) | marine sediment metagenome | isolation source: marine sediment core GS10_PC15, 103 cmbsf | place: Arctic Ocean: Southern Knipovich Ridge | collected 2010 | reverse complement strand
TACTCGCGTAATATCCGTCATATACCGCTCATAACGTATGCCGAAATCAATGAGTATTTTTTCAGATTTTTTCAAATTATTTTTTTCCTTTTGATGATGTACATCCGCAGTGTTTTTACCAAAGCTGATAATAGGCGAAAAAGAAAACTTGTCCCCACCCAGTTTCCGGACGATGGTAAGCAGATTCCATTCCATCTCATCTTCGGATTGGCCGGTTTTGATGGTTCTTATAAACTTCTCAAGTGCCTTTTCCTTGATTTTAACGTCGTTTTTTATGATCTTGCTCTCCTCCGCTCTTTTAATCATCCGCATCCGCTCCACAAGGCCGGAAATTGGTTTTAAGCGAACACCTTTTAAATTCTTTTTGTCATCCAGAAAACGGGCATGGGTAATATGCTCATCTTCAATTCCTAAAGCCTTGAACCGTCCCATCAGTTTTTTTAAGCCTTCCGTCTGGTCATAAATATTGACGAACCGTGGGATCTGTTTACGGGAAGAGCGCAGATATCGGAAGTCGGTAATCAGCACTGCTTTTTTCGGAGTGATTAAAAGTCTGCCATTCGTACCTGTAAAATTACACAAATAACGAACGTTCTCCGATTTGGAAATAAGAACCGCGCTTAATTTGTTTTTCTGAAGCCTGCTTTGTATTGCTTGAATGCGTTTCATAATCGAATCCTAACAAAAAAGTTTCACAGTGAGTAGCTTTTTAGGTAAACTGAATATGCCTAATTATAAAGTTACCTCTTAACCAACCACCAACATGGCTGACCGAGCTATCATTAAAGCAAATCTTAAAAACACTGTTACAGAAACTGATTTCGACGGATTCGACAAACTTCATACTGGAAAAGTGCGTGACACTTATGAGCATGAAGGAAAACGAATTATCATAACTACGGACCGACAATCAGCGTTCGACAGAATACTAGCCGCCATCCCGTTTAAGGGGGCGGTTTTAAATCAATTCAGCGCATTCTGGTTCGCTAAGACCAAAGATATTGTGGATAATCACCTTATTGCAGTTCCGGATCCGAATGTTTCCATTGTTAAAAAGGTAAAAATCTTCCCTGTTGAAATAATTGTACGCGGATACATCACAGGAACTACCGATACCTCCGCCTGGATGAATTATAAAAACGGAGAAAGGCTGTTTTGCGGAGTTCAATTGCCGGAAGGCCTAAAAAAGAACCAGAAATTCGATACTCCGATAGTCACTCCCACCACAAAACCGGAAACCGGGCATGACGAGAAGATATCCCGCGATGAAATAATCGCACAAGGACTGGTATCGGAAGAAAAATGGAATAAAATTGAGCAGTACGCTCTTGCAATCTTCAAGCGCGGACAGGAGATCGCGGCAGAAAAAGGATTTATTCTGGTCGACACCAAATATGAATTCGGTGAAGATGAAGAGGGTAATATTCTGATAGCTGATGAAGTGCATACACCGGACAGCTCCCGCTACTGGATCGCCGACACCTACGAAGAAAGGCTTAATGCAGGGCAGGAACCCCAGAATTTTGATAAAGAATTCCTGCGCTTATGGTTCACCGAGCACTGCGACCCATATAAAGATGAGGACCTTCCGGAAGCTCCGGATGAACTGGTGGAAGAGCTTTCATTCCGGTATATAGATATTTACGAAAGGCTGACAGGTAAAACCTTTGAATATAACGCCGATAAACCAACCCTGGAAAGGATTAAAGAAAATCTGGATAATTACTTTAAAGCCTAGTTGTGGGTGTGGGTATAGCGGCTAGTATGGGTGTAGTCAAAGGGTATAGTCTAAAATCTGAAAGCGGGATTCACAAATCCCGCCATAACCACAACCATACCAAGACCAGCCGCCACAACGACAACCATTGACAACAACAATAAAACAAAGTAAAGTAATATTTATATAACCACCTTAAACCAATGCTTGTACCAATCCTCATGGGCAGTAAATCAGATGAACCGCACGCCCGCAAAATCGCAGAACATTTAGCCAAATTCGGCGTTAAGGCCGAACTCTACGTAGCCTCAGCCCACAAAGTGCCGGAGCTTGTTCTGGATATCGTGAATGACTTCAATAAATCCAGTGATGAAATCGTCTACATCACCATTGCAGGCCGAAGTAATGGCCTTTCCGGAGTAACTGCAGCAAATTCCGTACACCCGGTCATCGCCTGCCCGCCATTTGCTGATAAAGCTGATTATCTGACCAATATTCATTCCTCAACCATGATGCCGAGTGATACGCCTGCAATGACAGTGGTCGACCCGCAAAACGCCGCCATGGCCGCAATCCGCATTCTTGCGCTAACGGATAAGAAGCTGAAAAAGCAGATCGCCGAACATATTAACGAAATCAAGGAAAGTTTTTAACTTAGCCCTTAGTTCTTAGTCCTTAGTCCTAAAATTATGATTACCTCACTTTCTCCACTCGACGGCCGTTACGAAAGTAAAGTCAGTGAACTTACGCCTTATTTTTCCGAATATGCACTTATCAAGCATCGCTTGATGGTGGAAATAAGCTGGCTGATGATGCTTTCCAGCGAATCTGGGATCAAAGAACTTCCGCATTTTTCCGATAAAGAACTTAAAATATTGGAAAGCCTGATAAAGAACTTTGATGAAAAAGAGGCAAATGAAGTTAAGAAGATTGAAAAGACAACTAATCACGATGTGAAAGCTGTGGAATATTACATGAAAAAGAAACTGGAAAAGACCACTCTTAAAAAACATCTGGAATTTATCCATTTCGCCTGTACCTCAGAGGATATAAATAACTTAGCCTACGCTCTGATGATACAGGAAGCCGGCAACCACGTACTTCTACCAATAATGGATGAGTTGAACAAAAAAATTGTACAACTTGCAAAGAAATGGAAGAAGGTGTCGATGTTAAGTTTGACTCATGGCCAGCCTGCCTCCCCTACTACTGTAGGTAAGGAATTTTTGGTTTTTGCTACGCGGCTGGCACGTCAGATGAAAGCGCTGGATAAACAGGAAACACTGGGTAAAATAAATGGTGCAACCGGTAATTTCAACGCGCATCTTTCCGCTTATCCAAAAGTGGATTGGCAAAAGTTGAGCAAAAAATTTGTTCAGAATCTTGGTCTGGTTCATAATTCCATAACCACTCAGATCGAACCGCATGATTTCCAGTCGGAGATCTGTGACGGAATAGCCCGTTTCAATACTATACTCATCAACTTTGACAGGGACATGTGGAGCTACATAAGCCGTGGTGTATTCGGGCAGAAAACCGTAAAAGGCGAAATAGGTTCTTCTACCATGCCACACAAAGTAAACCCGATTGATTTTGAAAACTCCGAGGGTAATCTTGGCCTAGCCAATTCCCTACTTCGGCATCTTTCCGAAAAACTACCCATCAGCCGTATGCAAAGAGATCTTACAGACAGTACAGTCCAGCGGAATATTGGTGTGGCTTGGGGTTACAGTATTTTGGCTTATAAAAGCACTTTAAAAGGGCTGGAAAAGCTTGAGTTGAACAAAAAATTTATTCAATGTGAATTAAGCGCCAACTGGATGCTTCTGGCCGAACCAATTCAAACCGTTATGCGCAAACACGCAGTGCCAAAAGCGTATGAAAAATTAAAAGAACTGACACGCGGTAAAGCAGTCGGACAAAAAGAGGTCCAGAAATTCATCAAATCACTAAAAATACCTAAAGAAGATAAAGACCGCCTGCTGAAACTGACTCCGGAAACATATATCGGCATGGCGGATAAATTCTAAAATGACCTTTAAACAAATCATTCAAAAACTCAAATCACTCGGCAATCCCAAAGATGTGGAAGGGATGGCGCGTTTTGGAATTAAAAGTGACCCGGATATGATTTTTGGTGTGCGCCTTCCTGTAATGCGGAAAATGGCCAAAGAAATCGGCATTAACCATAAACTCGCACTGGAACTTTGGGCAAGTGGTTACCGGGAAGGGCGGATTCTGGCTGGAATGATCGCGGATATTGAGAAAACTGATGAAAAATTAATGGATAAATGGATAAAGGATCTTGATTCCTGGGAAATTTGCGATGAAACTATGATGAATCTATTCTGGAAATCTCCTATTGTCTTTAAAAAGGCTATTGCATGGAGCAAAAACGAAAAAGAATTTGAAAAACGAGCTGGATTTGCCTTGATGGCATGCTTGGCATGGAAGGATGTGGAGATAGAGAATGAACAATTTGAATCTTTTATTCCTGCTATAATAAGTGGAGCAACTGATGAACGGAATTTTGTAAAAAAAGCAGTTAACTGGGCCATAAGGCAAATTGGAAAACGGGATAAAGTGTTGAACAAAAAATTTATACAAGTTTCCCAAAAAATAGCTAAGCTAAAATCAAAACCTGCTAAGTGGATTGCAAAAGATGCCTTGCGTGAACTCAAAAGCGACGCGGTACAAAAACGTTTTAAAAAATAAAATAGTCTGCTAAACTACGTCCTACTTGTTAACCCTCAAAAATGAACGAAGAATTCCACGACCCTGACATCATGGGCCCCGAAGAAGAGGCGGCCTGTCATGAATTAGAAAAAAAGCTGGATCGTCAAAAAAGAGAGAGGAATATGACTACTGATACTCTCAGAGGTTCTGATCGTGAAGAAGGAGAAACTAAAATGAGTTAATAATCACATTTATGCTTATCGGCTTAACCGGCCCCATGGCGTCCGGTAAAACCACCGTTTTAGAAGTCCTGAAAAAACTGGGTTACAAATATGTAACTCTTTCGGATATGATCCGCGAAGAAGCTGACCGCCGCGGGATTGCGCAGGAACGTGAAAAACTGATGGCGATAGGACAGAGTCTGCGGGAGGAATTCGGAGCTGGCGTTTTAGCTGAGCGCACACTCAATAAGGTAAAACAAACAGGCGGAGACAAGTGGGTCGTTGATGGTATACGTAATCCTGCTGAAGTCGACGCGCTCCGGAAGAATCCGGATTTTGTACTTATTGCCAACACCGCCCCGGAAGATTTAATTATTGAACGTATTTTTTCCCGCAAGCGTGCGGATGACACATTAGACAAGGAAGCGATCCGCCATAAACTGCGCAGGGAAATGGGTGAAGGCGAACCACCGGACGGACAACAGCTTGGAAAGTGCATTGAAATGGCTGATTATGTGTTTGAAAACACTATGTCACTTGAAAAAGTTGAAGAAGAATTCTTAAAACTGTACAATCAAATCCTTTCTTAAAGGAATAAGGACTAAGGACTAAGTGTATTAATGAATTTTAGTATTTAAGCGAATTATTATGAAAACATTTAAAGATATTATTGCGTGGCAAAAAGGCTACAAGCTTACTTTGAATATTTACAAATTAACAACTCATTTTCCTCGTCATGAGGAATTTGGATTAAAGTCTCAAATCAGACGAGCTGCCGTTTCAATCATTTCGAATATTGCAGAAGGATTTAAACGATTAAGCTTAAAGGATAGAAATCATTTTTATAAAATTGCAGAATGCTCTTTGGAAGAAATAAAATGTCAAACCATGCTTGCCTTTGATTTAAATTATCTAAATAAAGGAAATTATGATAAATTAAGCGAGCTTGAAGACGAAACGGGTAAAGTTCTGCACGGATGGATCCAATCTCAAAAATAACTGAATTCCAGCTTAGTTCTTAGTCCTTAGTTCTTAGTCCTATGGATAAATACAATCGCCCTTCCAAAGACCAATACTATCTCGATCTTGCCAAAAGCGTATGTAAACGCGGAACATGCACAAAAGTGGAAATCGGTGCAGTTATCATCAAAGACGACCAAGTCATCTCCACAGGCTACTGCGGTGCGCCCCGCGGCACAAAAAGTTCTCATGAACATGGTTTTTGCCTGCGCCGCCAGCTCGGCATACCGTCTGGTCATCGTTATGAAATATGCCGCTCTATTCACGCGGAACAAAACGCCATTATAAACGCGGCCCGCTCCGGCACTTCCCTACTCGGCGGTGATATGTATATTTACGGTCATATCTATAATAAAGATGATCAGCCGCTAAACGCATTTCCCTGCTTTATCTGCAAAAAAATGCTTATCAACTGCGGCCTCAAACGCGTGATTTGCAGTTTAGATAACGGTGAATATAAAGTGTTTTTCGTGGAGGAATGGGTAAAGGAATGGAGGGAAAACGATATTCTTGACGATAAATACCAATATGGCGTTGATCCCAAAAGCGGAACACCTACTATAAACGACAAACCAATTAAAATCTCTGCCACTATTAAAGAAAAAATTGCTAAAAAGGAAGAAATCGCGTAAAATTTTATCTGGTAAAAGCGCCTGAATCCTGCTATCACAGGATGAGCTGACGGAAGAAAACAGTCGCATTGGGAATTGGTCATTGGACATTGGTCATTGCACAGTGAATAGACCCGTCACCAAAATAAATTAAGTATTAGCCTAGGTGGTAACTTCCCGAGAACTCGGGACCGAGGCATTCATTATTTCAGTGAGTGCTTTTACTTAGTTCTTAGTCCTTAATCCTTAGTCCTTATGTTTGCTCCTGTAAACCCAAAACAATCCTTCCCGAAGATGGAAGAAGAGATCATTAAATATTGGAAAGCCGAAAAGACTTTCGAGAAGTCTGTTGAGAAAGGCAAAAAAGACTACATTTTTTACGATGGGCCCCCTTTTGCCACAGGCCTCCCCCACTACGGTCATATGGTAGGCGGAATACTAAAAGATGTAATACCCCGCTACTTCACTATGCAGGGATATCGTGTGGATCGGAAATGGGGCTGGGACTGTCATGGGTTACCGGTAGAAAATATTGTTGAAAAAGAACTGAATCTGGGCAATAAAACTGATATTGAAAATTACGGCATTGGTAAATTCAATGAATACTGCAGAAAGATCGTCCTTAAATATGCGGATGAATGGAAAAAGACTGTGGAACGAATGGGCCGATGGGTAGATATGGAAAACGACTACAAAACTATGAATCCGGAATATATGGAGTCTATCTGGTGGGTATTTAAGAACTTATGGAATAAGGGCCTTATATATGAAGGTAACAAAGTAGTTCCTTACTGCATAAGATGTGCCACTCCCCTTTCTAATTTTGAAACGAATCAAGGGTATCAGGATAAGCAGGATCCTGCTTTAACTGCTAAATTCGAACTGGAAGATGAACCGGGCACATATTTATTGGCCTGGACAACTACCCCGTGGACACTACCAAGCAATCTGGCAATTGCGGTGGGACCGGACCTGACATACGTCAAAATAAGGGATGTAAATGATGAAAAATACATTATTGCAATGGACAGGCTCCCGAATTATTACAAAGACCCAAAGGAATATGAAATAATAGAAGAATTTTTGGGTAAAAAGCTGAAGGGTAAAAAATATAAACCATTAATGCCTTATTACGCGGATAAAAAAGAGGAAAAAGTGTTCACCGTTACCCTTGGGAACTTTGTAACACTGGAAGAAGGAACAGGGCTTGTACACATGGCACCATTTGGTGAAGATGATATGGCCACCCTGAAAAAACTGGGTGTCGAACCGACTTATCCGGTAGATGCGGAAGGTAAGTTTAATGCGGAAGTTAAAGACTTTGAAGGAGATGATGTTTTCACGGCAAATCCGAAGATCATCAAGAAGTTAAAAGATGAAAAAAAGATCGTTAAACATGAAACGATCAACCATAGTTATCCATTCTGCTGGAGATGTGATACGCCGTTAATTTATCGCCCTATTTCAACATGGTTTGTGAACGTGGAAAAGATTAAAACAAGGCTTCAGAAGAACAATCAGAAAATCAACTGGATTCCGGACCATCTGAAAGACGGACGATTCGGCAAATGGCTGGAAGGCGCAAGAGACTGGGCTATTTCCCGTAATCGCTACTGGGGAGCTCCGCTTCCTATCTGGCGCAATGTAAAAAATCCGGACGACCTGATTGTTATCGGTTCCATCAAAGAACTGGAGGACCTGTCGGGAAAAAAGGTGACAGACTTGCACAAACATAAAGTCGACCCTATTAAGATTGAAAAGGATGGAAAAGTATACGAGCGAATTACCGAAGTACTGGACTGCTGGTTTGAATCCGGATCCATGCCGTACGCCCAGCTCCATTATCCTTTTGAGAATGAAGATAAGTTTAAAGATAACTTTCCCGGTGAATTTATTGCGGAAGGCCTGGATCAGACAAGAGGATGGTTTTATACACTGCATGTACTGAGTAGCGCGATGTTTAACAAACCTGCATTTAAAAATGTAATTGTTAATGGAATTGTACTTGCGGAAGACGGCATGAAAATGAGTAAACGTCTGCAAAACTATCCTGATCCGAATCATGTCATGGAAACCTACGGTGCCGACGCACTGCGCTTTTATATGATGAACTCCCCTGTTGTTAAGGCGGACAACATGAGATTTAGTGAAAAAGGCGTATCTGATGTTGTGCGGAATTTTATTCTGCCTATCTGGAACGCTTACAGTTTTCTTACCACTTACGCGAATATCGATAAATGGACTCCCGACAAAGAAAAACAGCCTGCTTTCGAGGTGATGAAGAGAGGAAAGAAGAAACCAGTAATCCAAAACAAGCTGGATCTTTGGATATTACAAGAGTTGAACAAATTAATTGTTCAAGAAATTGAATTTATGGAGGGCTACGATCTTCATAAGGCCAGCAATCTGATCTACAAATTTGTGGATAACCTAACCAACTGGTATATCCGCCGTTCCCGCCGCCGCTTCTGGAAATCAGAAGATGACAGCGATAAGCAGATGGCTTATCAGACCCTGTACACTGTGCTGACCAAACTCTGCCAGGTGGTGGCGCCCTTTATGCCGTTTGTAAGTGAAGAGATCTACCGCAATCTGACGGGTGAGGAGTCTGTTCATTTATCTGACTATCCACAGCCGACCGAAGGCGAGATTGGCCAATCTCGCCTGCAGGAAGAAATGTTTATGGCAAAAACCATCGTTTCCCTCGGCTTGTCCGCCCGTGCCAAAGCAAAACTTAAAGTCCGCCAGCCACTCGGTAAGATTCAGGTGGCTTTGGGTGATCAATATGATCCAAAACTTCTGGATGACCAAATCGAGATTATTAAAGAAGAGCTGAATGTGAAGGATGTAGAACTTATCAAAGATCCAAAGGACCTGGCTACAGTGATCGCTAAGCCCAATGCCGCACTTCTTGGCCCCAAATACGGAAAAGATGTGCAGAAGATCATTATGAAGGCAAAAGAGGGTAAATTTGAACGATTGGACAATGGGAATATCAAAGTTCTGGGATTTGAACTCACTACCAAAGAAATGGAGATCGCGTATGTGGGAAAAGAAGGATTTGATGTGGAAACCGAAGAAGGCATTCTGGTTGCGCTGGACACTACCCTAACCCCCGAACTGGAACAGGAGGGTGTGGCCAGAGATCTGGTACGCCAAGTGCAGGAAATGCGGAAAGCCGCGGATTACAAAGTGGATGACCGCATAAAAGTTGCTCTGATAAACGCAAATTCGGATATGCTGAAAAACTTCGGCGATTACATAAAAGCCGAAACACTCGCCACCTCTATTGAAAAAGACATCAGCGAACCAGACCAATTCGGCGAATATGATGGAGTGACAATTAAGGTAAAACGGTAAATTTCTTTTGAAATCCCCGCTAACACTGATAAAATAATACTAGTGAGTAGCTAACTACAAACTACAACCTACAAACTACAACCTAATGAGCTTACTCCGGCGTCTTGTCCTACACATCATCGCTACCGGCACTGCGCTCTACTTTGTAGGAGTGATTCTGGAAGGTGATTTTCTGATAACTGGAGGCGTAAAAGGATATCTGATTGCCGCTGTTGCCTTCGGGCTTTTAAACGGCGTCATGAAACCAATTTTAAAACTGCTTTCTCTGCCCCTGATGATAATCACGGTGGGATTTTTCAGCTTTGTTATAAATACATTCCTTGTCTGGTTTGCGGAATACGCCCTTGATATATTGGAATTTGAGGGAGTAACTGTCGTGGTGGCAGGTGGTTTTTTCACCTATCTGATGGCGGGCTTCCTGATCAGCTTGTTTAATATGGTGATTTCGTGGCTCCTTAAAAAGTAATACTGATAGACTTCTTATTGATTGCTAGTAGATTACTAATTGACTAGTCCATTAGCTGTCAATTAGCTATCAATCAGCTGTCAATTAGTAATTATGAACCTAAAACTAATTTTATTTTTCATCGTAATACTCGCTACTCTTATTTATTTCGTGGTATTCTTCGAAAACCGGCATGAAAAGGTGAAATTTACATTCTTCCACCAAAAAATCGACATCAATTTAGGACTCCTTCTGGTATGTGTTTTTCTGGATAGCGCCATAATAACATTCCTCCTTCTCTGGCTTTTGGATATATTATAATGAACAAAAAATGTATACATGAACAATTTTTATATACAGAAAAACTTAGTCCTTAGTTCTTAGTCCTTAGTCCTAAAAATTACTCTTCTTTTTGAATAAATTCATTCACCTGGTTCTGATTAATCACTCCTTGTTCCGCCAGCTGATAAGCATATCCATCCATAGTGATCATCCCCTCTTCTGCACCAGCCTGCATAGCAGTTCGAAGCTGAACCAGGTTACCTCGGCGGATTATCTGCTCGATACTCTGGTTTTTAATCATAAGTTCAAATACGCCGATTAACCCTTCCTGATCCTGCCTTTGCACCAGATCCTGTGCCATAACGGCAACTAGATTTGCGGCAAGACGCTCCTGAGCTTGTGTGCGCAAAGCTTCCGGATAAAAATTAATCATACGTTCCAATGTCTGAGTCACATTACGAGTTAACATAGAGCTTACAACCAGATGTCCGGTTTCAACTAAGTCAATTATATGATCTAGGGTCTCATAATTGTGTATTTCACCGACCATTACAATATTAGCGTCTTCCCGCACTGCAGACTTAAGTGCACTTTGTATATCTTTAGAATCTTTTCCTACTTCACGCTGGGTAAACATGGATTTATTATCTTCAAAGAAATGCTCGATCGGGTTTTCAATAGTTAAAACATGCTTCACCATATTGTCATTAACATGCTTCATCATAGACTGCATAGTAGTAGATTTCCCACTACCAGTGCCGCCACAAACCAAAATCAAACCTTCACGAAGGTCTAGAAAGTTTTTCATAGACTCAGGGACACCCAATTCCTCCAGGCTTGGCACATGCTTTGAAATCATGCGCATAACACCTGCAAGCTTTCCGCGCTGATAAAAAATATTCACACGAAAATTAACACCATTTGAATGTGTATAAGAAAAATCGATTTCCCGGTCCTCTTCAAGCTGTTTTTTCGCTTTCTCAGTTATAATAAGTTCATTGACCATTGCCTCGGCATCTTCTTTTGAAAGCACGTCCACATTTTCGATAAAAACAATCTTACCACCTACCCGAAGCGCCAAACGTCCACCTTCTCTGAAATGCACATCAGAAGCCTCCTTTTCCATACACAGATTCACCAATTGGCTTAATGTGATTTTAGAGGTAGGTGCAGTAGGGGCAGCTTCCTCAGCAACTGTATTAAGTGCGACGGGCTGCTCTGTGGTTTCTTGGATGTTATCGTCCATGAATTATTTTTTATTTTCTAAACTCGAGTTCATTTTCTGTGAACGCTCCTGCGTAAGATACTGCTGAAGTGTGGCCTGCTGTTGTCTTTTTAAAAGGATGATCAGGAATAAAATAATACCTACAAGTGCAAACATACCGAACACAAAGCCGACTATTCCGAAAAGAAGGAAAAACTTGCTGCCCTCCTGCTGAATTATAATAGGGGCTGCGGTTTTAAGGCTGTCTGCAGCTTCAGGACTTAACACTGTTTCATCTTCCGGACTTGGAAGGGATGGCCTTTTAGCTTCCACATCTTCAGCTGTAATAACAGGAATTTCAGCTTCATTAACTTTTTGATAAAGCCTGTTATCATAAAGTACTTCATCACCCTTAAAGACCTTAATCACAGCCCAATATTCACCCTTTTTCAGTTTAAGATCAGGAAAAACGATCTGAGTTTTGAATATCTGGTCAGGTTCAACAACATCACCTAACTTTCCGAATGTAAGGGAGTGTAAGATTTCAGTTTCTTTGTAGTCATAAATATCGACCTGCCCTTTAAGCTCGTCTACTTCCGTATTTCCCATATTTTCGATTTCCGCATTCATATAAAAGAAATCTCCTTCTGTCAGATCGTCGAGCATGATCGACTTAACCCGATAATCTACAACCTTGTCGCCGGTTACTGTTAATTCCACAAGAATATGTGCACCAAGCTTAATGGCTACTGTCCCTCCTTGTCTTTCCTCATCCTGAATGGATTCCAGGGTGGCAAAAATACCCCCCCTGTAATATTTTAATGTAGCACGTTTGGGCACTTTGACTATAACCTTCATAGGAAGGACCTTTTGACCCTTTTCCATGATCAGACTCTTTTCATTTTCAATCGTAAGCCATTTTTTAATTTCTTTATCACCATCAATCCGGACTTTGATCTGCATAGGCCGTTCAGGATTATTACGGCTCAACTTAACAATCTGTTCATAAGTAGTTCCGGGGAGCAGATGATCATTTCTCACCCATGGCGGAGATGTACCGAATGCTGCTTCAGATCTATAAACATTAGACATAAGGCTTATTGCTAAGCCGATTATCGCGAATCCGACCAGAAAGATGCTAAAACGTGCTAACTTCATAAATTAGAATATTAATCTACACATTATAGCACAGTCTCTCTCTGAAATCAAGGGTGAATGACCCCCTCGGTCCCGCCTAACGGGACCACTCCCCCTTATACAAGGGGGAGATTTTTGTAATAAGTTCTAAAAACAAACAATCTCCCCCTCAAGTGAGGGGGAGCATCCCGACGTAACGTCGGGAGAGGGGGTCGGCGAGGGATTAAGACATCACCTCCTGATAAGCCTTCAGCGTCTTCTCTGCACATTTCTCCCACGAAAACTGTTTTGCCCGGCAAATCCCCTTCTCTGACAGGGTTTTTTGGAATGATTTGTCGCGGATCACTTTATATAACGTCTCCGAAAGCTCATCAGCCGATTCCGGATGGATATAAAGACATGCCTCACCTCCAACTTCGGGCAATGATGAAATATTAGATGTCACAACTGGCACACCACACTGCATAGCCTCCAGAACCGGCAAACCAAACCCCTCATAAAACGAAGGGTAAGCAAATACCTCCGCCCCGTTCATCAGGGCAGGCACATCGCTGTCCGGAACATAGTCCACCTGTCGGATATCGGATTTAAATGGAGAAGATTCGATTGCCTCAAGGATACTACGGTAAAGCCAGCCCTTTTGGCCAACTAAAACCAGTTCATGGGGGATGTTGTGAACCTGTTTTAACTGATTGAATGCACGGATCAGGGTTTCCACGTTCTTACGAGGTTCCAAAGTGCCCACAAACAGAATATAAGGTTTTGTAAGGCTGTATTTTTGTAAAATCGGATACACATCCTCCTTTTCCATCTGATGAAACCGCCTATCAGCACCCAGATGAGTAACAAATATCTTATCGGGATGAATATCCAGATGTTTCACAATATCCGCCTTAGTGGCCTGCGAATTGGTGAGGATTCCATCCACCCGCTTAATACGCTTAAAGCGCTGATTATGCAGAAATACATTACTTTTTACATGATGTTCCGGAAAAAGCAGAGTAGTCAGATCATGTACCATAGCCACAGTTTTTGCTTTTCGGGCGGGCTGAATGCAGATCTCTGATACATGATAAAGGTCACACTCCCCTGCCACACGTTCCAGACTCGGACGGCTAAACATCATCCACCACAATGTAATAAGGCGCTGGGGGATAGGGATAACATTCAGCTTGTAATTATCAAACGGAAACTGGATATCATCAAAACGCTGCCTGTTGCGGAGATTAAAAGCGTAAAAATGATAAAAGTTATCCTGATCAATAGAAAGAAGCGCCCTTAACAGATGGACTTGGTACTGCCCTATTCCGCTTCTGGGCAGGCTTTGGGCGGAGATGTCGAAACCTATTTTCATTTCAAATTTTCAAGTTTTCAAATTTTCAAGCTTTAATCATATTGAGTTCCTGAACAGGAAGAACTTGCCGTGGTTCCGAACGTGTTTAGCCCTGCATAATCCCCTGCCGCCTGGATACCCGGAATCCTGAGTTTCCAGTATATGGATTCATTGGTGGAAGTTGAGGCATGTTCAGCCCTTACACCGATATCACGGTTCAGACAGCCATTTGTATCTGAACAAGTGGAACCGTATGTACAGCTTTGAGCGCCTTCACTTGCATCATCTTCAAAGATCCACGGACCAGCGCCGGTTTCCGCGCCATCCCAGTCAAAAGTGGAACTGGTATGATGCCATTTTTGCTGGGTAAGTGGTATATAACTACTTGGATCACCTGGGCAAGTCGACTGATAAGAGCCAACACACATATTATCACCTTCCAATAGTACATCGATTACCTGATTACCCATATTACTCATGGAAGTTTCTATACCGGTAGCTGAAGTCTCGCCAATTGCAATGGTTCCGTACGCGATGGATGCTTCTGTCACAGTTATACCGGAAAGTTCATTTACTTCAATATCACCTGAATCGTCCTGGTCAGTAATAGCTACTCCGTCGGACGGATTTGCATGCATTTTCCAGGGCGGATCAGCATCTGCAGAATCATTCGCGTTAAACCAGACCGTAAAGTCACAGGTTGCTGTAGCGCTGACATCTGAATTATCACCACTCTGATTACTCAAAGCACAACTTGCGTCTTCATAACATACATTCTCATCCTCACCGCCATCACACATGCCGGCACTTAATGTGTAGATCATTGTCTGATAAAGCGCAGCTGTTACAGCGGTAATATCATCATCACCGTTATTATCTTTCACTGTAACGGTATATTGCTTGGCAGTTGAATCACCTGCAGTAAGTGTAATATTGGTAACAGAATATTCGTTGAGATCAGTAATCTCCGGATCGACATCTGTTACGGTAAAGCTCTGGCCGGCAGTACCTGTTCCGTCCATGCCATGGCCGTCCTGTATAAATACTTCAAAATCCTTAGCTACATGGGAATAAGGAGCATTAGCAAGTGTGGCGCTGTTACAGGTGAATGCTATACCGGCGGAAGAAGGATCAAAGCTGGTATGTTCACATATCTGTGCCCCTCCTGTACAGGCGGCATAGTTAGCAGTAGCGTCAACACATATTCTAACGGTCACTGTATCCTGTCCTCCATCAGTGTCAGTATCATCTATGCCTTCAGCTACACCATCCTTTTTAAGGTTAAAGTAAACAGTGTTATTAGGCTCTACGCTGACATCAGAGAAAGTAGCGCCACTTGTCGGGTTTACATAAACCAGTTCAAAAGTAGGCGCATGGTTCACAGAGTACGGCGAACCACTGTCACCACTTCCTTGGCTAACACTAGAACAAGTCTGGCTTCCGCCACCAGTATCGTCGCATACA
>SDBT01009847.1_pt1 | contig 15471 bp, 11 predicted proteins | sample 2277101 | NCBI WGS metagenome assembly SDBT01 (sample SAMN10404973, study PRJNA504765) | marine sediment metagenome | isolation source: marine sediment core GS10_PC15, 103 cmbsf | place: Arctic Ocean: Southern Knipovich Ridge | collected 2010 | reverse complement strand
GTTCGCCGTCGATGATCCGGCGGACCTCCGCGTGTACCTGGGCTGCTCAGAGCCGGGCGCCCAGCTCCAGCTCAACGGGTTCCGGCTATACGAAGGGGACTACGTCGCGGCCGGCGAGCCGGCGGCGGCGGCCGCGGCCGAGACGGCGGCCGGGAACCTGTTGACTAACGGCGACTTCGCGGCTGGCGAGGCGCCGTGGCTGCTCGAGTTCACCCAGCAGCGCAACGTGAAGCGCACGTACCGCCGCGTGAGTTGCCTGGTCACGCGCCTGCTGGCCAACATGGGCGTCGCCGGTCGGACGCAACTGCTCGAGCACGTTTCACAGCCCGTGGCGGAAGGCGAGACGCGCTGGCTGGACGGCCTCTACCTGGACGTGCCGGAAGGTTGGGACTACCCCTATCGCTTCTTCCGTTGGTAGGTCGCGCATCTGGCGTGCGCTCGGACGCGAGCCCGACAGCCTGCGCGGCCGGCGCGACGCCTTGCTGCGATACGGCGGCACGGGCATACTCCTGACCGCGTGGCGTCCCTGCCGTCCCGGGAACCGTTCGGGGCTGCTCAAGCTCGTCCGGGAGGGCGGCCCCTGTGCGGCGGCGGGTGACTACTGCCCTGTCTGCTCCCAGTCGCTCGGGGGGCATGCCGGCTTGACAACCGCGCGCCCTGTGCTTAGAGTCTTGTCTCCGCTGTCCAGCCCGCGGTGGCGTGCCGCCGGGCCGGAAGGTATCTGGCAACACCCCGCAGAGGTCGCCGCGTGAGTTGGCGTGCGTTCATCATCGGTCTGCTGGCCGTGGTCGCCGTCTCCCTGGTGGAGGTCTACAGCGGCGTCGTCCATGGTTACGGGGGCATCACGTCCACCTGCCTGCCGCCGGCCGCCGTGCTGGTGCTGGTCCTCCTGGCCGTGGGGGCCAACCCGCTGATCAAGCTGGTCCGCCGCTCGTGGGCGTTCCGGCAGGCCGAGCTGATGCTCATCTGGTGCATGGTCCTGTGCGCCTGCGCCGTCCCCGGCGACGGGCTGGGGGCGTTCTGGTACTCAGTGCTGGCGGGCGGCCCCTACATGGCCCGGCGTGCCGACCTGGCCTGGGAGGACTCCGGCTCGCTGACGGCGATCAGCGAAGACCTGGTGCTGAGCAAGAACCCGAACTCCGTCGCGGCGCGGCGGTACTTCGAGGGAGCGCCGGAGGGACGCGTGCCCTGGCACCTTTGGGTGCGGCCGATCTTCTGCTGGTCGCTCTTCTACCTGCCGATGTTTATGGCTGTGCTGTTTCTGTGCGCCATACTGCGGCGCCAATGGGTGGAGAAGGAGCGGCTGATGTTTCCCCTGGCGCGCATTCCCCTCGAGTTCAGCGAGGGGAGTGCGGAGGGGGGCCTGCTGCCGAAGCTGTTCGGAAACCGGGCGTTCGTGATGGGACTGACCATCTGCGTCGCATTCCGCTTTGTGCGCGCGGTGCCGATCATCTTCGGCGGCGACTCCTCGTGGTCCCTGTCGGTGCCGCTGGCGAGCGTCTTCAAGGGCACGCCGTTCGAGACCATGGGCTTCCAAGACACCACGCTCGACTTCATGGCGATCGGTTTCGGCTACCTGGTGCCGGCGGACGTCTCGCTGAGCGTCTGGTTCTTCTTCCTGTTCAGCCGCGTCGAGCTTCAGGTGGCCAATGGCCTGGCCATCGAGAGCGCGCGGGGGGGCACCTACAGCAAGCTGATGAAGTGGCAGCAGTTGGGCGTCAACACCGTCTTCGTCCTCGGCATGTTCTACGTCGCCCGGCGGCACCTGTGGGCAGTCCTGAGGAAGGCGCTTCGCCTGTCCAACGGGGAGGATGACGCCTACGAGCCGGTCAGCTACTTCTGGGCGTTCTGGGGCTTCGTGCTGGCGATGGCGTGCTGCATCGGCTGGCACATGTACTACGACGTGCCGTTCTGGGTGGCAGCCTACGGCATGGCGCTGCTTTTCTGCTGGTTCCTGGCCTACGCGCGGTGCGTGGCCCAGGGCGGGCTCTACATCGCGCGGCCGATGTGGTGGATCCAGGATACGATCCACAGCACGACGGGCGCCCTGAGCGGCAGCGGCGCCGTGCTGATGACGGCCCACGAGAACATGCTCCTCTACGGGGCCAACATCATGCTGGCGCCCGTGGCGATGGATGCCTTCCGCATCTCCGACGCCATCCCGAGGCGCAAGCGCCTGCTGGTGCCCGCCATCATGTGCGCCCTGGTGGTGGCAATCGTCACCACGTCCTACATGTTCCTGAGGCAGGCCTATAGCGTCGGGGCGGTCAACTTCAGCTACTCCTGGGCGACCATGAGAGTGCCGTACTACGTCTTCTCCTGGTCGGACGCCATCATCAGAAATCCGGGGCAGCAGGCCGACCCCTACTACGGCTCGTTTGCCAGCGGCTTCCTGCTGACGGGCTTCATCATGTTCATGCGGGGGCGCTTCCACTGGTGGCCCATCCACCCGATCGGGCTGCTGGCGTGCAACAGCTACGCCGCCCAGCGCATCTGGATCCCGTTCTTCCTCGGCTGGCTCATCAAGACATGTATCATGAAGTTCGCCGGCGGGCAGCGGCTGCGGGCGGTGCGCTCCTTCTTCATCGCCTTCATACTTACCGAGATACTCCTCAGCGGCCTGTCCACGGCCGTGCGCATTATCAGCCAGGGCGACGTGCCCGCGTTCTGAGGCTGCCCCCCTCCCGTCAGCGTGGCACGTCCGTCGAGGCTGCGCGGATCATCCGGCCCACCTCCCGGAGCGTCTTGACGTCGATCGCCCGCAGACGACCCGTCCGGTCCGGCCCGATGGCGAGGGAGAAGAGGCTGCCGACCTCCACCGCCTCCGCATAGAGCCCAGCGATATCGCCCGCGGGCATGGCCTTGTCCTCATCCTGGGGATTCGTGTAGAACCACCGGCCCGACGTCCGGCCGGCCAGGATTGGCATGGTGAACTCGGCAGCCAGATACCCCGTGTAATCCCAGGCCTCCCTCTGCTTGGCGCCGACGCCGGCGCCCGACGGGTCGTCCAATGGAGTGGGTCTCCCCATCTCGCCCAGGCGCAGGTCGCCGGCCGGCTGGCCGTGGTTGAAGCCGACGAAGCAGCCGGGCTGGAGGTCCTTGACGAACGCGGCAGTCGCCTTGTGGTCCAGCCCGCCGGTGCCCGCCGCGGCGTCGAACCACACGAACTCGACCGGGCCGTATCCGGTAAGCAGCTCCGCCAGCTGGGCCTTCTTAGCCTGGGGATTCGAGCCCTTCACCGACTCCGGATCGCCTCCGCCCGGCCAGCTCGTCCCGCCGTCAACGGCTCCCGGCCAGGTCCAGTCTCCATCGCAGAAGTAGAGGGCGAGCTTCAGACCGTGCCGATCGCACGACCTCCGGACCTCGCTGAGGACGTCTTTGCCCAGCGGGCTGTTGGTCACCTTCCGCTCGGTCGTCTTCGTGTCCCAGAGGCAGAACCCGTCGCCGTGCTTGGTGAGAAAGAGGATGTATTTCATGCCGGCATCTTTGGCCACGGCGGCCCATTGGTCGGTGTCGCAACCCGTCGGGTTAAAGTACGAGACGTCCTCGATGCCCGGCGTGCAGTCCTTGTCCGAGAACGTGCTGAAGGACCAGCAGATGAACATGCCGAACTCCAGGGCCTTCAACTCCTCGACGCGCCTGGCCATGTTGATCATCCTGCACTCCTTCCTCTCAGCCGCGGTCTCCCATGCCCCAGGTCAGAACTCCAGCTCGACCTGTCGAACGCCTTGCTGCGCCTCGATGATCCTGTCCTCCCAGGTCGTCTCGTCCGAGTTCGGGATGCGCCCCTCACGATCCATCGCGTCAATGACCAATCGCAGCCCGTCCTCGAGCGAGACGGTCGGACGGAACTCGGGCACGTCACGGAAGATCCGCTCGTGGCTGTAGTAGACGTTGTGCGCGAAGATGTCGCGGCAGGTGTCGATGCACGGGACGTCCAGAGCCAGCAGGTCTGCCAGGGGCACCCCCACAAGCTCCACCTCGCGACCCAGCACCCGCATCGCCGTGCGGTGGTGTTCGACCCAGGTGGTGTAGCCGGCATTCACCAGGTTGTAGGCCCGCCCGAAGCAATGCTCCCTGCCCACGGCGTACGCAAAGCCCAGAGCCGCGTCATCCACGTGCAGGAACTGATGGATCGCCGACCCGTCGCCGCAGACCAGGATGGGCTTGCCCTTGCGGATGCGGTCGAGCCAGGAGAACTCCCGGCCGAGCTGACGCCACGCGCCGAGCTGGGGACCGTACGTCGTGGAGGGCATGATGATGGTCACAGGGAACCCTTCGCGGTAGAACGCCTCCATGTAGGCGGCGTCGGCCTCAGCCTTGTCCCTACCGTATCCGCTGATGGGACGCAGTGGGTGGTCCTCGGTGACCGGCAGCCAGTCGTAGTCCACGCCATACGTGCAGACCGTGGAGCAGTGGATGAAATGCTTCACGCCGCGGAAGGCACGAATGCTGCTCAGGGCGTGCTCCTTGGTGAAGCAGATCATGTCGATGGCCGCGTCGAACCGCTCGGACTGCATGGCCTGCTCGAAGGCGGCCGGGTCCTCGCGGCGGTCGCCCTGGATGGTCCTGACGCCCTCGGGCGGCTGGCCGCGCAGCCCGCGGTTGAAGCAAACGACCTCGTGTCCCTCCTGGACCAGCACGCGCACGATGCTCGTGCTGATGTTGCCGGTACCTCCGACGACACATACCTTCATGGATCAGTCTCCCTCTGAGAAGCGCAGCTCACTCGCAGCGGCCGGCATCTTCGCAGGCCCGGAGCCGATGTCAAGCAGCAGGCGCGTGTGGCGATGCGGATGGTGGTCTGCTGTGCCCACTGTGCACACGCTGCCTGAAAGCCGGCTCGGCAGACGCCGTCACACACGGGCCGGTGGCAGGTCGGGGGACAGCTCAGCGAGTCACCGCAGGGGCATTCGCCACAGGAAGTCCGGCAGTCCTGGGAGCCGTCGAGTTCAGTTCTCGCTCGCTATGCCCGCCTTCAGATACGGCATGAGGTGCGTCTTCTGGTACTCCCACAGCTCAAAGAACACAAAGCCCGCCGCCCCCAGTTCGCGGGCGGCGGTGATCTGGTCCACCATGACGTCCAGCGGGGTCTGGCTCTCGGGGCGCGGCCTCATCGAGGCCTTCATTCCCGGGCAGACCTGCGCACGGCCTGCCACGCGAGCCATGATCTCGCTGAGGGTCCCGCGGAAGTATGCCATGTCTTCGGTGTAGATCATGGGACAGATGAAGTCGAGCAGCCCTTCGTCCACCCAGGACGGCCAGTCCTGACTGACTCGCAGGGCGGAGGGAGCAGGTTCCCAAACGGCTGCAGAGAGCTTCAAGTTCGGTTTCTTCTCCTTGAGCGCATGACGCACCTCCCGAACGAAGCCCGTGATCTGGTCCCGCTTGAAGCCGGCATACGCCTCCGCTCTCGGGCCGCCGGGCGCAACATCCGCGGGCCAATCCGCCACGGGCTCTCCGGATTGCTCCCCGAAGCGCTCCCGGCAACCCGCACAGTAGCAGACGTGGGGCCCCTTGTATCGGATGTAGTCCAGGTGGATTCCGTCAATGTCGTACTCGGCGGCTTCCAGGAGTGCGTCCAGCTCGTACTTGCGGTTGCGCGGGTCGCTCGGGCACAGCACGCGCAGCGTGTCCCCGGATAGGTCCACCTGGAGTCGATTCTGCTCCCGGAAGGGCTCGTCCGCGTCAGGCTCCGCCTGCCAGCCGATCTCCCAGCAGACCTTCCATAGGTGGACCTGGACGCCGTGTTCGCGAGATGCCTTGATGCAGGCGGCAAGCTGATCGCCCTCTTCTGCCACCACAGGATGGGTCGGCACCACCTTGCTCGGGTAGTAGGCCACTCCGGCGAAGAGCATGTTCGGGAAGATCGCATTCAAGCCGCCATCGGCAAGCATGGGGATGGCCTTCGCCCAGGAAGCACGCTTGCCGTCGATCACGGGACCATGGCCGTAGTGGCACCAGAAGCCGCGCAGCTCGCCCGCCTTGGACTTCTGGACCATGGCATACGCTTGAGCCATGAGGTCCCGACAGGTGCGCGCCTTCTCTGCGGCAGCGGGACCGTCGAGGCCCTGCGGGTCGGAGAGGATCTCGGCTCTCAGAACTCGGACCCGTTCAAGCCGCTCTTCGATTGCCTCCCGGTTCTCCGCGCGGACAGCGCCAAGGATATGGTCCCGTGACTCCTCGAACGAATCGAAGCTCCCGATCCTGCCGATTTCGTGCGGCAGCCACCCCTTCGCAGCCCGCATCCAGTCCACCTCGACGACCGTATCCCGCCGTGCACCTGGAAGGAAGCCAAGCCTGAACCGGTCCACTTCATCCCAACCGGACGGCTCGCCTTCCTTGTTCGCGCGCCTGAGCCGGAAGACCGCCGTTGCCCACTCCTTCTCGATGCCGACTGACGGGAAACCGTACCACCCGTCCCCGGAGTGCGCATAGAGAATGCACGTGAGCGCACCCGGATCGTCGGTGCGCATGCGAATGAGGACACGGTCGGCCCCGGACAGATCAACGGCTCCCTCCCGGTCCCACGCCACGCGCCAGTCCTTGAGGGTACTGAACGGCAGCGCGAACCGAGCGACTGACCCTCCGTCGGGACCAGCCGCGATCTCGGGCAACGGCGACTCAGCGTTAACCGGGCTCCACACCGCCCGAAGGGCCGGAACGTCAGGGTAATCAAACCGATCTATCTCCGTGCCGGTCGCGCCTTCACCGGCGAGCACCAGAGGCGCCGCCACTGCCCACCACAGAATAGCTGCCAGGAGCCTCATGCTGGCCTGTCTAGGCATGTGTTCATCCCCTACTCAGAGAAACCAAGGGCCTGTGCCCTATCGGGTAATGGTGCATGGAGCAGACCGTCAGGTCCTTCATGCTGTGAACGATCTCCCGAACGAAGCCGCGATCCTACGACTCTAACAGGGGAAGGTCAAGTCCGACCTCGAGCCCGGGCACGCTCGTTCGGGGCATTGAAAAGGCCCCGAATGACCGATACACTCCGGCCAGCAAGCTCAGACATCCTAACAAGAGCCGCATATGGGAAAGATCGGATAGATGAGAATCGGATTGATCACAGACGAAGTCAGTGCGGACCCGGAAACGGCCTTTGAACTGGGTGCGGAGTGGGGGGTACGCGATTTCGAGATCCGAGGATTCGACTCCCAACGAGTTCCCCTGTTCTCCGCCTTCCAGAAGGATTGCCTCCAGGAACTGATGGAACGGTACCGCGCCCGGGTGTATGCGATTTCCCCGGGCCTCTTCAAGATTCCTTACCCGGATGCAACCCGTGCGAGTTTCCCGCTGCGCGCCTTTGACGTCGACCTCCATGGCCGCTGGCGAAGCGCCTGGGACCTGCTGGCCTATCACCTCGAGGAGCTTCTGCCCAGTTCCCTGGCGTATGCTCGCTCGATCGGCGCCCAGCGGGTGATCGCCTTCGGCTTCCACCGGGGGGGGCAGCCGGCCGGCGAGGCCCCCGACGGAGTCTTGCAGGCGCTTCAGAAGGCGGCTCAACTGACTGGCGAGGCCGGCCTCTCCCTGGATATTGAGGTCGAGGCGGATTACTGGGCCGACACGGGCGCCCGGACGGCCAGGATGCTCGATAAGATCGGGGAAGAGGCCCTGGGCGTCAACTGGGACCCGGCCAATGCTGCGGTGGCGGGGGGCAAGCCCTATCCGGAGGGGTATCAGGCCGTAAAGGACTATGTACGCCACGTGCACTTCAAGGATGTTAGGTTTGAAGTGGACGGGGCCGCGGTGTACACGACGGAAGGGGTGATCGATTGGGAGGGTCAGATCCGGGCCCTGCAGACCGATGGCTATGAGGGGTATATCTCGGTCGAGACCCACATGCAGCCAAAGGTAGCCAGCGCGCGAGCGATGACTGCCCGGCTGCGGGGACTCCTGGATGGCCTGGTAAGTGAATGAGCATCGCCGATACACGATTCGCGCAGAAGGTCCACCTAGGAAGATCACTGAAGGAGATATCCCATGATGGAAGACGATTTGAAAGGTGTGATCCCGGCGGCCATCCTGCCGATGGACTCCGAATACCGGCCGGACTACGACGCTTTCGCAGGTTACCTCGATTGGTTGATCCGGGAAAAGGCTGTGGCGCTGGCGATCAATATGGATACGGGGGAAGGGCCGCAGCTTTCGGTGGAGGAGCGCACCCAGGCGGTGCGCACTGCCGCTGAGGTCGCCCGCGGACGGGCGCTCGTCCTGGCGGGGGTAATGGGTTCGACTACGGATGGTGCCGTGGCGATGGCTCGGATCAGTGCAGAGGCCGGGGCGGACGGACTGGTCGTCTTCCCCAACGCCGCATTCCGCAATGATCCCCTGGATCCGCGCATCCCCTATGAATACCATCGCGCCATAGCCGACGAAACGGGCCTGCCGATCGTCCTCTTCCAGTTGGCCCCCGTTTTCGGCGGAGTCCTCTATACCCGACAAACGCTGTTACAGTTGTGCGAGATCCCCCAGGTTGTGGCGATCAAGGAGGCCTCCTTCGACGCCCAGTGTTTTGCGGAAACGAAGGGGATCATCGATCAGGTTGGCCGCCCCATTACGGTCCTGAGCGGGAATGATCGCTTCATCACCGAGAGCTTCCTGCTTGGCGCCGAGGGGGCGCTCCTGGGCTTCGCGGCTGTGGGATGCGGTCTGGTGGCGGATATGTTGGCCCAGCTTCAGGCCGAATCCTATCCGGAAGCCGTGGACATGCGGGGGAAAGTCCAGGGGTTCGCGGATGTGATCTACCGTGACCCCGTCCTGGATTACCGCGCTCGCTGCAAGGTAGCGCTCGGGCATCTTGGGGTGATCTCGCCAGAGCTGACCTATGTGCGACCACCCATGCTGCAGATCGGCGAGTCGGAGTCGGAAGATCTTCGGGTGGCGCTGGTCAGCGCGGGCATGCTGGGGCCGGCACCGGTCTGAAAGAAGGAGCCCAGGATACTGCGGCGCGTCGGGTCGCGGTCGTGGCGGGGCGCCGGTCAGTCTTCTTCCTGCTCAGAATCAGCGGGTGCCTGCGGCCCTATGTACGAAGTTGCCGCGACGATGTCGTCGTACCAGAGGGTCTGGTTCGGCCGGACGCTGCTGGAGTGCGCCACGATGATGACGTGGTTCGGCTTGAGTTCCTCTACCGACCGGAAACGAAGGTTGGGGAAATCGCCCGCGAGCTTCCCGTCAATCCAGTAAGCAACGCGCCCGTCGCGCTCCCCCGGCGTGTTGGCTTTGACCATCAGCTCATAGCAGTACCAGCGGCCACGCTCCAAGTTCAGGTTGGGCCGGGGGACGAAGTTCTCCTCGAACAGCCACTTGTTCTCCGGCGGGACGACCTTGCCGGTCGGGAAGAGCAGGTCTCCCCATATCCGCCCCTGATCCATGTGGTAGCAGTAGATGTTGATGTTGCCCGGAGGCGGGGTCGTCGAGCGCCTCCTGGGCGGCGCCGTGTCGATTAGCGCCTCGAAGTGGTTGCGCCCGTCGGGGACTACGCCCGTGGCGCTTCCCCTCGCCAGCGTGATGCCCGGCGCCCCCGCCAGGATCAGCATGCCCGTGTGGTGACAGCCCGGGAACTCGGGGTGGTACTTCATGTAGTAGCGCAGGTGGAGGGTGTCGAACCCCGGCTTGAACTGCTTGACCGCGTTGTGACTGCCCACCTGCTCATGCGTTACCTGCACGGCCTTGGTGCCGGTGTGGACCATCTCCGGCTCCTCCACGATGGTGACAGTCCCGGCGGAACTGTCCCACTTGTTCCCTCTCTGTTCCCCGCCCACGGCGGCGAGCCGTGTGCCTTCGATCTCCTCGAAACCGTCTGCGAAGACGACCGCCGGGTCCTGCTCGATGCCCACGTCACCGGAGTACTTCGCCGCGAGTCCTTCGCCTTTAGGTAGTTCCACCAACATGGTCCCTGCCATTAACTGCTTGGTTAGCGTCAACAGAAGAACGAGCACTGCGAAGAGCAAGGCCCGATTGACGGCACGATGGCACATGGCTACTCCTCCGCCCGCCTTGGCGGCTACTTCCCGATGGTCAGCAGCTTCTTCACGCTTCCCTGACGTGGAGCAGTGCGGCCCGTCTCCCAGTTGCATATGCTGTTCGTGGAGACGTTCAGCGCCTTGGCCAGGGCCCTCTGCGACAGCCCGGCCTTGGCGCGGATGCCCCTGATCTGAGCGGGCGATAGGGATGCAGCACCGGCCTGCGCTGTTCTTGCCCCCGTGGGCTCCTTCCGTCCCAGCCGCTCGTCTGCCTGATCCGGTGTCACGCCCCCAATCTGAGCCAGGGCCCTGCGGTTATCCTGCCCCGGACTCGCCTTGCCTCTCTCCCACGAACCCACAGTCAGGGCCGAAACACCCAGGAGCTTCCCCAGTTCGCCTTGCGTCAGGCTGAGCCCCTTCCTGAGCCTCTTGATCTGAACGGGCTTCATGGCAGGAGGGATTGGCCGGCGGTTCAATGCGGCATCCAGTTGGGCCTGGTCCATCGAACGCAGGGCGACGATCTGCGCCAGGCTGCCCTTCCTAGGCCGCGACCTCCCCTGCTCCCACGAGGCAATCGTCAGCGGCGCAACACTCAGGAGCCCTGCCAGCTCCCGCTGCGTCAGGCCGAAGCGTTTCCGCAGACTCGGCAACGTGCGTTTGGTGAAGCGTGCCTTCGCGAGCTCATCCTCGGGCGCAGGTGGCACACGCGGCTCCTCCTGCAGTGCCTTGGCGAGTCGTTCCACCGTTCGGGTCAGTCCGGACAGGGCTTTCTCCAAGGAGCGGACGTCGCGTCGCACCTGTCGCATCTGGCCATGCAGGTCCCCGACCAGGTCCTTGCCCACCCTCTTGCTGTGATAGAGGATCAGCTCCCTCAGCGCATCGTCAGTCTTGCTCATGGCACACACCTCCCGGTAAAGGTGGAAACGACCAACTACCTGACGCGGTAACGTGGAAGAGCTTCTCACCAGCCGACGGCGTTACCCTAACAGTTGTGATGCAGGCCTTCAAGTACTCTCTCAGTGACGAGATCCGCTGTCGCATGAGGCATCCCTGTCTACTTCGGGGCCGCCTGGGGGCCGATGTAGGTGGTGGCGGCGACCACGTCGTCGTAGCGCATGATGACGTCCGTCACCGTGCGCGGATTGTGCGTGTAGACGCCCAACTCGATGCGGTCGGACTTCAGGGACCCGACGTTGCGCAGGCGCAGGTTAGGGAAGTCGGCCAGCAGTTGGCCGTCCACCCAGAAGGCAATGCGGCCGTCCCGCTCGCCCGGTACGTTGGCATGGACCATCAGTTCGTAGCAGTGCCAGCAGCCCTGCTGCGGGATGAAGTCGGGGCGCGGCACGAAGTGCTCTCCGAACAGGCCGCTGCGGGGCGGGTAGATCCGGCCGGAGGGGAAGAACTGGTCGCCCCAGCGGCCGCCCTGATCCATGTGGTAGACGTAGGTGACCAGCGGGCCGGGCGAGGGCACGTCCGGGCGGTTGCGCCACGTGTCCAGCACGACGGTGAACTTGCTGCTGCCGTCCGCCCGCACGCCCGGGCAGTGCTGGGCCATGCCGGCCGCTCGGGCGGCGATGCCGCCTCCGTTGTGCGCGCCGCCGTGGTAGAGGTCGTTGCAGGCGTCGAACTTGGCGTAGTAGCGCAGGAACAGCGTGTCGTAACCGTCCTCGAAGAACTTCTGCACGTGGGCGCCGCCGGGCCGTCCCGTGCCGGGGCGCGGGATGGTCATCTCCAGCGCCTTGCCGCTGCCGTGGACCTCGTCCGGCCCGTCGGCAACGCGGCAGGCCCCGCCGGAGTCGTCCCACCGCTTCTCGTTTCCCTTCCGGAATCCGCCCGGCAGGGGGCCGGTTTCGTAGGACTCGAAGCCGTCCGTGAAGACGACTGCCGGATCACGCTCGATGTCCTGGTCGCCGGGGTACTTCGCGGCGACGCCGTATCCTTCGGGCAGTGCTGCTAACATGATGACTGCGCCTCAACAGTGGCTGGAGGCCGGACCTACCGACAGTCCGGCAATGGGCGGACAGAATACGCACTGAACCGGCGGAGGTCAACCGCAGGCCGGAGGGATACGGGGCACACTTGAGATGGCCGGCGGGTCGGCGTATGATCCCGCGCACACAGCCTGGCGGCCGGGGCGCCCTCGGGGCTTCCGGCGGAGCCCGCCCGGCGCCAGGCAAGGTATGGACGAGAGGTCTTGATGAACGGTGAAGAGAACAGTGACGCGATGGCCGCCTTGCACCGCCTGCGGCAGGACACGGGGGGACTGATTGCTGAGGCCATCGCACCGGTGGACGAAGCGATCCGGGAACTCGGCGTGCCGCTCCGGTCTTCACACTACGCAGAGGACGTCCGGGACTGGAACCCCAAGGGCTGCGGCTACTACCAGGCACACGCCAGCCGGTTCGCCTTCGCCATCGAGGCAGCTGAGGGCAAGGTCAGCGAATACTGCCTCTGCGCGGCGGAGGGACCGGACGGGCAGTGCGGCCTCTACGTGTCGGTCTGCGAATCGCGCACAGAGACGGAGCCGGGCGAAGGAGAGGAAGGCCGGGACGTCGTCCATCGAGTGGTGATCGACCGCATGTACCTCGTCAAGCCTGACGAGCTGTCCCTGGCCCTGCGGGCGCAGATGCTGGACGAGCTGCACCAGGGCAACTTCCTGCGCAGCTACCGCAAGCACGTGGAGGGACAGCAGGAGGGCCAGCCCAGCGATCCCGTGCACCGGCCATGGCTGCCTGGGTGGAGCGGGTAGCCGTCACAAGTCCAGCGACAGGAATCACGACGGGTCCTCCGGGTGGCACACCCTTGAGCGCTGCCGAGCCTGGAAGCGCTTGGCCGTCAGCTCACAGTGCTCAGTGGCGTTGAAGCGGTCCACCAGAGAGAAGATGCCTTCCCCCAGGGACTTCGCCAGCTTGTCCCAATAGGCGTCTACATCGCCTCCGCAGAGCCAGTGGCCCCCGCAGATGAGGTCTGCGCCAAGCTTCCGCACCTTCTCTACCGACGCGACCATCTGCCCGTAGTCGGACTCCCTTCCCGGGAAGTACCATCCCGCCAGGTCGCCCGCGAAGAGAACGCGAGAGCCCGCCATGTCGAGCAGGAAGCAACTGCTGTCCGGCGTATGGCCCGGAGTGTGGTATGCCTGGAGCTTGAGGCCGGCCGCTTCAAGGACGTCTCCGTCTCGGAAGAACCGGTCAGCCCGGACGGGCGAGCGTCCCCAGTCGCCTGCGTTGCGGGCGGCCTCGTGGATCGCCGTGGTCGCGCCCTGCCGGCGGAAGTACTCGCAGCTCTCCGCATGGTCGCCATGGCCGTGCGTGTAGACGACCATCTTCACGTCAGATGCCGTTACGCCCATCTGGTCCAACAGGTCCACGATCGAGTCCGTGAACCGCCGGAACCCGGAGTCCACCAGGATGCACTCCTTCCCGCGGCCGCGGGCCAGGTATACGGATGCGCCGGAGTAGTCGGGAACCGGCCGAGGATCACAAGGGTAGCCGGTGACCAGGTAGAGGCCGTCCACAAGCTCCAGGACGCCCTCCGGGATACGCGTTGACATTGCCTTCCTCCCAGCTGCGTTCTTGGGAATTGTTAGCCCTAAGTGTCGGACCTGCGGCCCGACCCACGGACTGAGAGTCTGTGCCACATTGACGGCCAGCCGGCCTCACAGCCGCAACAGCTTCACGGCAACGTCGGTCTGCAGCTCGGGCAGCGTCACCTCCGCCTGCCCCCCGCGCACGACGACCGTGTCGGCCTTCGTCACCCGCCCGGACACCGTGTCCCAGAACTCCACGCGCCACCGCCCGTCCGCCAGTCCGTCCACGCTCACGCGCGTCGGCGGCGCGGCCTCGATCGCCGCACCGTCGCGCGCATTGAACCACGTGTGCGCCTTGTTCTGTGCCCACATCAGCACGCGGTCGTCCGTCCCGATCCCCAGCACGCGCACCGGCGGCCGCTCGTTGGTCAGGTAGTCGGCCAGTTCGAAGTAGCCGATCTGGATCCAGTCGCGCCCGTTGTTCTCCAGGCGCACGGTGTGCCGCCCGGGCGGAACGTCGATGCCGAACGACTCGTTGTAAGTCGTCTGCCAGATGTCCCACTGCTCCTGGAAGACGCTCCGCTTGCCGAGCCCTTCGGCCGCGGGCAGGTCGACGCTCGCCACCCTCTCTCCGTCCAGAAAGATGTCGAGCACGGCGCCCGCGCTCACCTCGCCCACGTTGACGACGAACCGCGACGGGCCGCGGCAGTCCAGGTCGAACACGAAGGGCGACTTCAGGTCCGCGTGGCTCGGGCCCTGGAGCAGACGGGGCAACTTGTCCAGGTTCTCCGCGGTGCCGTCGCGGTGGATGATGAACCGCAGGTCTTCCGGCAACGGAGCGTCCCAGCCGCTCGCCTTGCCCGTGCAGCGGAAGTCCGTGAACGCCGCGGGCGGCACCCGGACGTAGTTGATCGACGGCGCCAGGATCCGCCACGTCCTGTCCGCCAGCGGCTCGCCGGCCACGTAGTCGGCGATGCCGCGGTAGACGGAGTATAGGTCCAGCGCGTCGATGTAGTCCCTGTGCCACCAGCTAACGGTCGTGGACGCGCTGCCCGACATCAGCGCCGCCCAGTTGCCGTTGTGCAGGTTGATGCCCGTGGGGTCCACGCGCCCCGTGCCGCCCTTGTAGTGGATGCCGTACTCGCCGAAGACGTGCAGCTTCTCGGGCCAGTCGCGCAGCTTCTGGGCGCAGATCTCGGCCACGTCGCCGGCCAGGTCGGCGAAGTCGGTGTTGGCGTAGTAGTGGCTCTGCACGAACTCCATTTCCGGCAGGTCCCACATCTCCGGCCAGCCCTCGGTGGTCCACTGGCTGGACGTGATCGGATGGTCGTAGGGGTCCAGTTCGCGCACGACGCGGGCCATGTCGGCGTGCCACCGGGCCATGTCCGCCTTGTTCTCGGGCACGCCCACGTACCCTTCGATCTCGTTGGCGAACTCCCAGCAGAGAAGGTTTGTGCGGTGGCCCCAGCGCGCGACCAGGTAGCGCAGGCGCTGGCGGTAGATGGCCCGCGCCTCCTCGCTGGTGAAGAAGTCCATTACCTCCTCGCACGGGCCGCCCTTCGCCGTGTTGTAGGGGTTCCGCGCCCAGCTCTCCTGGAAGTCCTGGTGCGTGTCCAGGCACAGCATCAGGTAGATGCCGTTCTGGCGCGCCAGGTCGAACGCGCGGTCGAGCCGCCATGCTTCCTCCATGCGGTATCGGCCGACCGGCTGCCCCCACTCGATGCCCTGGCTCTGCGACCACATCCAAAGGCGCGTGTAGTTCTCGCCGCCCGCCTTCATCTTGGGGAACATCTCCGCGGCGTCGGCAACGTAGCTGGTCACGTTGTGGCCGATCAGGAAGACGCTCTCGCCGGTGTCAGTGCGGAAGTACTTCGGCCCGGACTCGTGCGCGTCGCTCATGCGGATGAAACCGGACGCGTCGGACTCGGCGCACGCGAACGTCATCGGCTCCTGCTCGACGCCGCCCGTACGGTCGCGGCA